>ERZ827524.172-NODE-172-length-93479-cov-5.780613_pt1 | contig 93479 bp, 83 predicted proteins | sample MGYA00519702_ERZ827524 | MGnify/ENA primary metagenome ERZ827524 (study PRJEB31778, sample SAMEA3449341) | human gut metagenome | biome: human gut; feature: human-associated habitat; material: faeces | place: United Kingdom | collected 2010/2012 ...
CAACTTCGTGGAGGTTCAAGTCCTCTTACCCGCACCAAAGCATTCAAACCCGAACCTTTTACCGATTGGTGAAACGTTCGGGTTTGTTGTTTATTTCGATGAGTCTGCGTAATTAAAGAAAAGATGGAGGTACGGGTTTTGAGCCTGTACCTCCGTTGTCCTTTAGGTGTCTTTATTGGATTGTTCCTTTTTCCACTGTTCAAATTCTTGTCTGCCTTCTTCGGATTCAAAGAAGTCTAATATATCCGGCAGGAAGCACTTTGCAAGTGCTTCAATTTCATCTTCAGGCATGTGGGATTTGAAAATAATTTTCACTTCTCTGCCCACCGATTACCTCCTTTCCTACGAGTCTTTCAGCAACTCAGAATAGAACTTCTTTACATCAATGCGATTGTGACCCAAGCGTTGACTCATCTCGTTTTCCACCTGGCGTTCGGTCATACTGCCCTCGGCAAGCAAGCGGCGACGATTTTCTTGAAAATACAGATGACGAAGATTATGCCAAGACGGTCTTTTAATCCTGGGCTTGCAGTCGGGTCTGACATACTCACGCCTATTGGGATCAATAAACTTGTTGCTGTGATTTGTACGCCAGTTCTGCAATGATGCTTTTTCCTTCTTTACGCTGTGCTTGTGGTTGTCGCAAATCAGATAGTCCTTGGACTTCTTGCCGTTTGAACGAAGATATACAATAAGGTCGTGCAAAATATTCTCCTGAATTTTACGATCTACAGGCACATCCCTCGGACGGCCGCCTTTGGTGTTAGTCAAATGAAGTTGCTTATAGCGTACAGCATCTTCAAGCTGGTGCAGACGAAGGGTAACCGCTTCTTCAAAGCGCAAACCAAAGTACCTACCGAGGTATGCAACGATAATTACATCGTAGCGTTTCATTGAATAAGCGGTTTTAATCATCTCGTCAAATTCTTTCGGTAAAAACGCACGGTCAAATTCATAGTCGTTCTTTTCGGATATTCCCAAGTCTTTGTTTGACGGCAAAATGTTTTTGCTGTGTGTCAGGCTGTGATAATGCCGTATCGCCGCCATTTCGGTGCGGATATAGCTTGTCTTACAATCTCGGTCAAATAGACTCTCGATATACGGATAGATATATTTTGCAGATATGTTTTTCATATTTTTTAGCTCGGTGTTTTCACCGAGCCATCTGCATAACCGAAACTCTGCAGCATTATACCGTCTGATACAACCGATGCTGTTAAGATTGCTACTGCCACGCAAATGGTCTACTTGATTTGTTAGGTTTTTCGTTTTATTGGCATTTCTGACCTTTGTTTGTTCTTCTGTGAGCTTACCCATAGATATTCCTCCTTTTCCTGAAATTTGCCTTTTGGATGAAGGCAAAGGGAGTATGTAGAAGGCGTTTTCATTTGGCAAGAAAAAACAGAAGAAAACTCATAGTGTTTTCCACAGGGTAAAAAATCGGCGGCGTAGGAGCTTCAATCTCCTACGCCGCCTTTGAAATAGATGGGCATTTTCTATCATTCCGAAACGCATATCATTGCTCTAAAAAGGAACATCATTTTGTGAGCGCATCATTCCGATATGTAGGTCATAATCATACCGAAAATGATTTTCAGCCGGCTGTTTGATGATTAATTGTTGTCATTTAGAAGTGTTATACTTTGAACATCAAACAGCCAGAACACGCCGTAGGCGAGCCTATCATTTAATAAAGACGAGCATAAAATCCGTTCCGAAATGTTTTATCATTTTCATTCCGAAACGATGCTAAGGCATAGTTCGCCCATTGGCAGTTTTATCGGTTTTACTTGCCGTTACTCCCGTTTTCTTTTTCAAGGATCAGGTAAAGCCTTGATAGTAAAGGCTTTTTGGTCATCACGGGGCTTAGTTTCTATTTCCCTGCGAAAATAGAAACTAAGCCAATGATGGTCATATTATCATTCCGAAAAAGTATCATAATCATCCCGATTCGCAAATCATTTTCATTCCGAAGAGAGCATCATATTAAATTGTTCCCATTAAAGTTGGTCAGTATTATGGGGCATACGCCCCAACGCACACCTGCCACTTGACAGGCACCCCAAAGGGCTGCGCCTACACCACACACTAGCTATTTAGATAGTCTACCGCTGAACTCGGCAGGGTGGCGGGGTTTCTATTTTCCATTGAAAACCCATAACATTGTCTGCTCTCAGGCAGATAATGCGGTATTTCGCAGATAAGATAATTCGAAACACAATAACTCTGATTGTGCATCTTTACCGCCCAACAAGTGAGCACATATCTTAACGCCCCATTCGTGTGAATATACCGCACGGGTGACTGTTGGCAAATGGCGCAATATACGTACAAATCCGTTGCACATCCATACCGCCCATCCATTTACCTACGGCGGCCACTCCAGTCATTTGTGACCACACTGTTCTCTTTTGCTCATTTGAAAACCATTTTTCCTTTACAACATTTCAATTCCTCCTTCGTCTATTACTGTAATTCCTCCTTACTGAATATAAAAAGAACACCTGTAATATATGGAAGGCAGATTCAAAAAGCAAGTAAATAACGATGCTATATCTAAAATGACAATAGCATCGTTATTTTTGTTCCTAATTATTTAGATTGTTTTCTCAAAGATTCGATTGCAGCGACAATATCGATTTCGTTGGATGTTTTAGACCATTCGTCCCAAAAATCAATGGTCGCACTACGAGGTTTCAGGTTGGGCGGTGATACTCTAATTCGACTAGGTAATAGGCTTGCATCGCCTACAACTAATGCTTCACCGATATCAAGAATTGGCAACATTTCAGCATAATCGCCCAAACTATCTGGTAGCAATTTTTTTACAACAGACTGATCGTCTACATTTGTCAACCGCATTGCGATAAAGTTATTACTTTGACTTAAAACAGTCCGATTGACTTCCGATGGACGTTGAGATATTACAACTAAACCGATTCCATACTTACGTCCTTCTTTTGAGATTCTTTCAAAAGTCACAAGACTTGCATCATCAATGCTTTTTTCAGTGTTAGCTGGTATATACAAATGAGCCTCATCACAGAAAATAGCGATGGGATGACGATTTTCAGTGCTTGCCCACTGCTGCACAGAAAAAATAACACGAGCAATTAACGAAACAATTAACGGAAGAATATCTGATGGTACTTCTGAAAAATCAATAATCTTGACACCGTTACTGCCATCATTGGAAGGGAGCATTAATTTGCTACACAACTCAGCCATATAATCATAAGTTAGTAGACTATCATCTCCGCAGAACATAAAATTCAGACGTTTATCTTTTTGTTTTGTTTCGAGTCTTTGAATAAAGCGAGTTAATTTACCAAAGTACGGACCTTGCTTCTCGCCTCTCGAACCAGTAACCATTTCGGAGTCTTTAGCTTTTAATGATTCCAGAAGTTTATTTAACCTATACGGAATTGGACTATCTAATGTAATATTAGCTTCCATTTCCGTTTTATCCGCATCTCTCAGAAATTCTTTCTTTCCATCAATAACAGCACTGCTAAACATCATTGCTTGGTTCGGAGCATTACTGTCGCTTCGATCAAGCATCAAAGAAAGCATCTCTTCATAAGTGAGTAACCAGTAAGGCAAAAATAGCATTCCTTCTTGAATGGTATCATTGGGACCTGCCACTTTCAAATGTTGGAAATTTTCTCCCTGCAATGTGGAATATTCACCATGAATATCAAACAATAGCGCATCAGCTGATTTAAGAGCAGCAACTTGTTCTAGAATCTTTGCGACGCACCATGATTTACCTGAACCCGTACTACCAACAATAACAGCATGTCGTTGAAACAGTTTATTGCCATTAAGCCAAGCAGTAGCATCCTCATCAATAGAATAGTTGCCGATTTGCAAACTGACAGCATCTTCGCCCTCTGGAATAGATGAGATTGCCTGCATAAATCTTTTTAAACGATCGCCGTGTATTAAATGGCATTCCGCATTAATTGTAGGTACAGTAGACAGGGAGCGTCTGAATACATTTTCCTTGGCTCCATCTCTGTCAAAATGAGTTCCGATTAGAATAACCTTTATTATATTAAAGCCAAGTTCTGGAATTATATCAGCACTCGGATCTGAATATGCTGATTTTCGAATGATTTTAGACACCAACCCGATTAAATGTTGTCCGACTCGTGAACTTTGAATTGATATTAAATGATTTACTTGCAGTCCTCGCAATTTGTCATCATTTTCAACCTTTACAATAACCATTGATGTATCTACACTTTCGACAGTACCCAACAATTCATCTGGCGTATATGTAAAAATACTCATCGTCTACCTCCTTACCATATTTTTAAGAATTCATTTAATAGCCAATATTGGCCATCATAAATTTCATTCCACCCATTTCCATACACTCTTGTATGAGAATTATCTGCTTCTTCAAATATTAAGTACTTACTAACATCGGCATCGATGATATGTTTTCTGCACGATTCAGTCATCGCTTTCGCCAGTATGACAATTGGTTTTCCTTTAGACAACTGGGCAAGGAGTTTTGGTTGTATATGTTCATCATTAAACCCGTACCCGATACAAATGTAGGAACCGGCTTGAACAAAAGCATTGTCAGCTTCAGAAATAATTGTTCTATAAGGTTCATCGTGTGTGCTACTATACTTTTCTTTTCCGGGTGGCACAATAAGCGGCTGAAAATTATTAGGGATGCTTTGAGAAAGCGGAAAAGAAACTATATTATCCGAATCTGTTTTAAACCAATCCAATGAGCCGTGAACCTTCCAGATATCAACTACTCTTTCTCTTGCCCTTGTACGCTTAGTGTTTACAGATTGAGTTGGAAGTTCTAATTGACGTATCAATGAACCCTCAAACCCGGTTACAACAGTTGCACTGATGCTATCTGCAGCATACTCAGGTAATCTGTCATAATTGGTTGTTACAACAATGGCTTTATTGGGAGTAGGTGCAATTACTTTCTTTAACAACTCTACAAGGGCATAAGGGGGAGAGGTTGGATGATTGTTAAAATATTTTAAATCACATGTATTGACTTCGTTCCAAGTTAATTTCCGGATTGCATCTAGTGTAGCAGAAGATAGATTTACACTGTCAATGGCACCCTCTAATCCTAGAGAATCAATAGCACAACATAAAGCATCATATTTTGCATCAGAGGTAACAGTAGGGTCTTTTTTAATTTTATCTGCCAAGGCACCCATAGAGGGAAGACCATATGGCATAGAAGCACCTGAGCCAAGAATGATCAATGGGCTATTTTCCAAATACCCCTGCATCATTTTAACGCAACCATTCCACTCCATATGTCTCACCTCCAAATTGATTTAATTTGATCCTCTACTTAGTCTTCTGTTTTGCATTTTTTTCCAGATAGCACGACACTGAAAACACCACTGTGGATCAATTCCTAAAATATTGATTAATAATTCTCCGTCCACAATATCCAGTGCTGCTTCAATATCTTCGTCATTCCTAATGATATTATCTATTCTTTTGAGCATACGAGCACGAACATTAGGGTCAATCGTCCCGATTTTTGGCAACACAATATTGCCCATTTCCCCAGGAAGTATTTCGAGAACACCACCGCCGTAACTTCTTCCACAAATCTCTGTGAAAGCAAATGAAATACTATTATAGTACGCAAGAAGTACGTTTTCGGGATCTACACCCTCGTTGAACTTCATTCTGTGCATAGTATCTGTAGTTACAGCATTGCATTTATTTAACACAAATTTAGGGTATAGATTATTTCTTCGTAGAAAAAATGCGTCTGGAATCCATACCGAGGGAACTATATACCATCTGTCTCTGATAGAACACTTATATCCTTTGTGTTCATCTGTGGATTCCCCAAAAGCAATATAATCTCTCCAACCGGTAGGATATCTGTCATATGAATAGTCTGGGAAATTAACAAGCATAGCTCTTTTTCCACTATTCTTATTCTTTATCCAATCCTTTTGTGTAAAATAAATTCCGTGTGCGTGCGAGCTACGTCCAATTAAAGGTAGCGTTGCATTTTCAAGATTATAGGCCTTCACAACATCATCAGTGACTGAGAAATAGTTGTTATTGCCGGTTGTTATTCCGATGTTAATTATTCCATAATTTGAGAATTTATCAAATCTTTCATCAGAACGAATTGTTTGAATAAGCTCCATCTCATCAGAAGACACAAAGTATTTCGTCCATTTTTCTTTTACATGCTGCATCCTCTGAAAACCATTTTGGCTCAGATCAATTTGAGACAACTCATCAAGGTCATTAACTTCAATGATACGGATTCCTTTTTCTGTTTGACCTTTTTCACCCACGAAAACGATAACCTCTTGTTCTATGTCAGGAAAAACCAACTGTTTAAAGGTTATCAATGTGATTTTGGCGAGAGCGTTGGAAAGGAACAATCTCAAATCCTCAGCATAGGCAACTTGGAGAATTTCTGCTGGAACAACGAACGCAATTTTTCCGTTATTAGACAGTAATTGTACACTCGCAACTAAGAAAGCCACCCATGCGTTAATAAGTTTGTTGGAGCGCATACCATTAGAGGTCAGTATGTTTGCTTGAATCTTTCGCTGAGTTTCGGTTAGATACTGGTATCTGATATATGGTGGATTTCCTAATATTAAGTCATATTGATTAACCCCAACTGCGCGTTTATAAAATTCAAAAAAATCCTCATTATAAACATTAACATTCTTATAATTCTGATACCTCTGCCTAACTTTTTGGGATTCATCTGCTTCAATCTCAACCGCAGAAATTTCATTAACATGATTAATAAAGTTCAATCGGCAAAGGCTATCCAGGAATACACCATCCCCACAACTCGGTTCAAGAACAGTAGCAATATTATTGGACGCAAAAAGGTTTACCATAGCATCTGCAAGTTGCAATGGCGTATAATATGCCCCTCTTAATTTTTGTTCTGAACTATCCTTTTTGGGCCTCATTACTTTTACCTCGCTTAAAATTCAAGTTGATATACTTTTTCAATCAATTCTTGAATTTCTTGAATTAAAATTTCCTTCTGCTTTTGCAATAATGTCGCCACACGTTTTGCTGGACGACTAGAAAGTCCATCATTAATTTCATAAATTTCTCTGCTTGCAGCAACCACTCTATCGTGGATTTTCTTTTGCTCAGGAACATTAAAGTCTAATTCTACAAAAGGCAATGTTGATAAAACAAAAGTACCACGCGCTATAAAACCGCCCTCAAAATCACTTCCAACAATTCCAAGAATTCTTTCGGTAATTGGATTTGAAAGCCAGGCTTGGATATATTCAAGCGCATAAGGACTGTCATCTTTCTTGCTTACCGCACAATAACCAGCCGTACCACCCGATGCAATTAAAATGTCATTAGTGTCCATTGCATACATAGGTTCTTTGCTGAGTACACCTACAATAAGCTTAGGAGTATTGATAAAGGCAGTCAGAGCCTGAGTTCTTCCATATTGGTACCATGTATCTGCTGTAGCATTAGGCACATCTCTTGTCCCACTAGCTACTACCGACTTTGGAACCAAACGGTCATAATATGCTTCAAGATAAGCATATATTCCGGGATAACTAGATCTCATCTCATTAATAGAAATAAGATGTCCTTGTTCATCATAAGGGAAGATTATCTGCTTATCGGTCGAAAGAATACTATATGAATTCAAACCCTTTTCGATTTTCTTGGTAGGTTTAAAATATGGACGCAACAATGCCTTTTCGATGGTATAGTTGTTTCCATCTCTAGTAATTTCAATGGTATCTGCGTACTCAGCAACAATATCATCGGCAGAAAACCAATATATTGGAGTTGGACGTTCTGCACTTGTTTGAATGCCATTGAAAATTTCTGCATGTCTAGTAATAGGAACGGAGACAGCATCCAACCTTTGAAGCATAGATAAAAACTCGAAATCTGTAGTCAACCGCCAAGGAAGTTTGTTTAAGACAACAGAACTAAACTCAATAGAATTTGTTTCTTCGCCAGCCCATAATTTGTTGGCAGAATCAATGTTACTGTAAACGAACGCAGATTGCATTTTCTTGCTTAAAAGTATTATAGAACTGTAGATTGTCTTATCTTCAAATAACTGAGCATCGCCAAAATCGTCTATGCTGACTAGTAGATGATCTTTAGCAATCAGATTGCGAAGTTTTTCACCGGCACCAATTTTGAAAAACTTGTTTGGAACAATGTAGCAAACATATCCATTATCTTTAATTTTATTAATTGCCTGCTCAATAAAGATAAAGTATTTATCAAACTGTTTGTGGGAAGTTTTATACTTTTTCTTGTAGATTTCAACTTCCGTATTCGGCAACAAAGTGTGCATTCCCTCTGTGTTTACATATGGTGGATTACCGATAATTACATCGAAACAGTTACCACCATTAATTTCAGCCCAATCAAAAGGAACGATTTCTATAAGTTGTTCAGATGACACAGATATTTCAGATAACTCAATTTGGCTTACCAAAGAATTACCAAAATGTATATTGGGAGTCAAGTCAGGAAGAATAGGTGTTACTTCCGCAACCGATGGTGCTGTTTCGTCGTCGATAAGTTTAATCAACAACGAAAATTTAGCAACTTCTACAGCGTGGATATCAATATCAATGCCATAAATGCAGGAACAAAGAATGGCTTTCTTTTCTTCTAATGGCAACTTGTATAGGTCAACGCCTATTTCTACAAGATGCTCAGTCTGTCCAGCGTTAATATACCACTGTACACAATAATCTTGCAAATAGTCAAAAACCTCTTCCAAGAAAATTCCGGATCCACAGGCGATATCTGCAACTTTAATATTTAAAATCTCAGTTGGTGTTTTGCCAACACAGACATTGGCTAGGGTTTTCTCAACCATGTACTTGACTATTTCGGTCGGAGTTGTTACCACAGATCTATTCTGACAATCCTTTTTCTTCCCAAGTCCGATTGTGTTGTTATCAAGTAAAACAAGTTGTTCAGTTAAGAACACTTCATATATTTTTCCTAAAAGGTTAGGCTCAATTATGTTAAACAAATATGGACTTTGCGGATAGTATAAACCTTCAATCATATCCGTGATTACTTCACAGGATAAATCGAAGATGATATCGTCTCCAGAAAACATACCAGAATTATAACGCCTATCAGCAGAGCGGAACAATTCTTCTAATTTGTTTTGTAGCTGAGTTTTATCGGCAATAGTCTCTTTCAACTTGTAATACAAAGGTAGATTCTTATCTTCACAGATTCTTAGAAATACAATTTGGTTAATAAACTCCTGAACGACATCGTTTAATACTTCCAAAGACAGATAACGACCGCCTTTGGCATACAATTCGTTACTAAGTGCCACACGCCATTTGTTAATTTGAGATAAAAATAATACATCCACTTGCTGGGGTTGACCACCGGAAGCAGGAAAATGATCGTCTGCGTAAGAGTCAAACTCACCGGAATATACTACATTTCTAGAAATAAGACTGCAGATTTCTTCGAATTTGTCCACATACTCTGTATAGTGATACAAGCGGTATCTAGCTACTGTACAGCCATCATCTTCGTGTGCAATGTGACAAGTATCGTAAATTGCAAGATATTCGAAGTTGGTTAATACCGCGATTCGATGCTTAGCATTCCATCCATATTTTCTAGTTTGAATCGCAGGGGAAGAATCCATAGTTATGTCTACTGCTGGCTTTTTTGCTTCTGTAAAAAACTTAGGCACACCTCTAAGCGTCATTGTATAATCTGGACGGTCCGTACGCGTAGAATAGTTTTCTGCAACAACTTCTCTATACTGAGGCGCCACGCCTTTTTCGTTCGCAACATCCCAACCTAACAGTTTCAAAAAAGGATCTATGTACTCTATTCTACATGAATGTTCATTGTATGCATTCTTGGTATCTTTATAAAATGCAAGGCTTGCATCAAAGCGATTAACGAGAGCTTGCAACTGTTCTATATTAGCCATTGTAATTCTCCTTTTTGTAATTAGAGTTCATCACACATTTTTATCTTCGCTCTCAAACTCTAATATATCATCAACTTTACAATCAAGAGCGCTACAAATTCGTTCTATCGTTTCTAGAGAAACATAGGTGTTGTTTTTTAACCGTGTAGTTATGTTCGCACTGTAACCAGCCATTTGTTGCAGTTTTACATTGCTGATATTCCTATCTATTAAAATATGGAATAGTTTCTTATAGCTCACAGCCATTGTCCATACGCCTCCAGTATCTAGATGAAAATATTATATCACATTATCGTGAATTTTTCAACAGCATTTATGAAAGATTCAAAGTTTTTTTGATAAAGTAAGCCGATCTATGACACAAATCATAAATTGGCTCCCAATACATGCAATCAAACTGCTTTGACTTTCAACTCTTGTTCATAATGATTTTTGATATTTACAGTCATAAAAGTGATATATATTTTTTACTTGCCAAAATTAACCTCGTTATTTATATTAACTCCGCATTCTTAAAACAAAGGAAGGCGGAGTTTATTTACGGCAAAAAGCAAATGAAAGGGCGTGAGAAACTATGAAGCAAAGGAAAATTGAATGTTGTCAGGAGGTAAAAAGTGGATGACGGCGGTAATTTACGCAAGGTATTCCTCGGACAGTCAACGTGAAGAAAGCATTGACGGGCAAATTCGTGAGTGTACGGGGTTTGCGGAAAAGAAAGGCATTACTGTTTTGGATATTTACATTGACCGTGCTTTATCTGCGAAAACGGACAACCGACCGCAGTTCCAAAAAATGATCAAGGATAGTGCAAAGCGAAAGTTTGATATTATCATCGTTTGGAAATTAGACCGTTTTGCACGAAACCGCTATGACTCGGCAAGATACAAAAACACTTTGAAAAAGAACAATGTACGAGTGGTCTCGGCAACCGAAAATATATCCGGCGGTTCGGAGGGGATTTTGCTAGAATCTGTATTGGAAGGTATGGCTGAATATTATTCCGCAGAGCTTGCAGAAAAGGTTACGAGAGGATTGACTGAGAATGCCTTGAAGTGCAAGTTTAATGGCGGTACGGTTCCTATCGGTTATGTTATCAACAAGGAGCAGATGTTTGAGATTGATCCTGTAAAGGCACCCTGGGTTCTGGAAGCGTTTAAGTGGTATAACAACGGTAAGACCATTAAAGAAATTGTAACCCTGCTCAATGCCAAAGGCTTGACCACATCACTTGGTACAGAAATTTCAATCAACATTGTAACGGATATGTTGAAGAATAGACGTTACATTGGCGAGTATAAGTTCCAAGACATCCTTCACGAAAACGGTATTCCGCAGATTGTTCCCATAGATTTATTCAACAATGTGCAGGAGAAGTTACAGAAAAACAAAAGAGCCGCCGCAAGACACAAGGCCGAGGACGACTATCTGCTGACTACCAAACTGTATTGTGGCAAGTGCGGTGTGTACATGACAGGTGAAAGCGGTACGGGCAGGAGTGGTACGGTGCACCGCTACTATAAATGCAACAATGTCAAGTACAAACACTCCTGTGATAAAAAGACGGTTAAAAAGGAATGGATTGAGGATATTGTAGTTGAGTACACAAAGCAAATGCTAATGCAGGATGATGTGATTGAAGATATTGCCAACATCGTGCTTCGTGTAGCAAACAGCGAAAACACCTCTATTATCCTGCTGAAACAGCAGTTGAGCGAAACAGAAAAAGCGATAGCCAACCTTATGAATGCTATCGAGCAAGGAATCATTACGACCGCTACAAAGGCACGAATGATTGAGCTTGAAGCAACAAAAGAAGAATTAGAATTAAAGATTATTCAGGAAGAGATGAAACGCCCTCCTCTTACCAAAGAGGGACTGATCTTCTGGCTGCAAAGATTTCGCAGTATAGAAGTAACGAAGAAGGAACACAAGCAAAGACTCATTGACAGCTTCGTGAATGCGGTATATGTATATGACGATAAGCTGGTATTAACCTTTAACTACAACGAAGCAAATACCACCGTTACTCTTGATGAGGTAAACGGTTCGATTATAGAATGCCAAGGTGCACCAGTCGAGAGCCTCGACGCGCAATATGCGTGCGGGGCTTTCTTTTTGCCTGTGCTTCAGTGCTCGCGCTTTTGCCTCCGGCAGACACCAGGCAGGGCCCGGAGCCGATACGCGCTCCGGGTCTTTTCTTTTACCGGATGCACCTTCCGCGTTTTAGCTGGCATCTTTTTTATCCCCGGTAGACAGCGTGACGCTGGACTCAATTTGTATTGGGTTCAGCGTTATTTTTATCTTTCAAATATGTTCTAAGGTGTATCGATTACATCCACAAAACAAAAAAACGAGCTGCTCAAGAGCGTTGTTGTAAGAATACCCCGTAGGGGCGGCGATCAGCCGCCCGCGGGCGCATAGTATGCGCCCCTACAAGATGTTTTCTTATCCCAACACCCCATATGGCAGATCGTTTTTTCAACCGCGTTTGTCTCGCGGACAGCGGCTGATGGCCGACGTTTGCGCGGTATCAAACGCAAATGTCGGTATTTTGTTTTTTGTCATATGGATAGATACTTGCCGTCTTTCCATATTGAACTTAAACTTGGCGGCAACTTAATTCTCGTTTGCCTTCGATAATGCCATAGCACAAGCAGCGCATCGTCATCATTTGCCATCGCGGACCATATCAGGAGAATGGCCGCACGGCTTGCTTCACAGGCGTGCGGCGGGCCGCGTTTGTCGGTGCAAAACAAACTGTGCGCCGCGGTGCTGTTGTCAAATCAAAAGGGAGGCGTCTGATTGGCCGGACGGCGCGGATTCCGCGCGGCACGCCGGGGCGGAGGAGCGGGTATACGCGTCTGCTTGCGGCGGCCGCCGCAGTCAGGGCGTCGGCGTTTGGACTGCTTCGTTCAGGCGCTTTACAAACCGTCGCCGTTCAGCTTCGGTACTCGGCACGTCGGAATAGCCGCAGGCTTTGTACAGGGCTTGCGCGGGGAGGTTGTCGGCGGTCGTTTGTACGCCAACCGCAGCAAATCCGCGCGCGGCAAGGAAGCGTTCCGCGTATCCGACCGCAAAACGGCCGATTCCTTCGCGCTGATGCCGCTTTGCGACGAACAGCATAGAAAGGTAGGCCGTGTCCGTATTCAACAGCCCGTTGAGCTTCATATAGGCCGCCGGCATCGCCCCTTTGCAGATGAGAAAATGCGCTTCGTCCGCATCGCCGCAGGCGAGCAATTCCCGCCATTCCGAAAGCGTTATGCTGCCGGCGTGCAGCGCCGTTCGGTTCTGCGCATACAAGCCGAATACAAAGCAGGCTTCGTCAGCAGTTGCGGGAATCACAGTGAAGGGGAGGGGAAGCTCGCATTCCAGCATGATCCGGCCTTCGTTCTGCAAGTGATTGAAGTTTTCAAACGGCTTTTCCAGAAAGCCGGCTTTTTTCTGAAGCCGGAGGCTGGGCGTGTTCTGCGGCTCCACATAGCAGCGGAGCCGCCGTGCGCCGATTTCGAGCAGATGGTTTTTGGCTTCTTCAAGCATCAGCAGGGCGATTCCGCTCCGCCGATAGGCGGGCACGACGAACAGGTCGCCGTAATACCATAACGTCGGGTCCTGCCGGTTGCGGATGCAGTGGAGTCTGCCGACCGCCTCGCCGCCGGCCGTGCGGGCGACGACCTCAAAGCAGGCGCCGTCCGCGTCCTCGTCAAATATGTCCCGGCGCAGCCGGTTGACCCACATAGGCGCGTCGGAATGCCATTGCGCCCGTGCAATTTCGGCGGCGAGCGCTTCGGACAAATAGCGGCTGATCTGCACAATTATTCTTTCCAATACGTCTTTTCCTCTTTTCATAAAAAATAAAAATCCGCGTTTGATGATGCAATCAAGCGCGGCTTCTCTGCGGAAAAGCGGGTTATACGGCGGACAAGGCGTCGGCTGCATTCATCTGTATGCGGTTTTGCATGCCTGCCCGCCTCCTTTCGGTCGTATGTCTTTCCATATTCTACGGTTTATTTATGGCGTCTGCGTCGGCCTTTTCGTCAGGAATAGGTTTTCACGATTTCCTCGGCGATGGTACGTTTGGAAACACAGCGGTCCATCGCTTGCTTTTCGATATAGCGATGCGCCTGCGGCTCATCCATATGCAGTTCGCGGATGAGCAGCCACTTGGCGCGGTTGACGAGGCGGATCTCCTCCATCTTTTCCTCGATGGTCAGCGTATTCTTTTCATATCTGCGCAGCCGTTCCCGCGCGCTCGCCATCCATGCCAGCGCCCGAAGAAGCGACTGTCTGGCGGTGGGCTTGGGCAGGGTAAACACCCCGTGCGGGGCGACCTTGACGTAGGTGCCGTCGTGCAGCTCCGCGCGGACAAGCAGAAGCACGACAGCGCTCTTGGACGCGCAGAGATCGATGGCGAACCGCACGCCGAGGTCGTCGGGCAACGGCGAATTGATGATGACGAAATCAAAATCACGTTCGGCCGCGGCGCGTCTGGCCGCGCCGGCATCGGAAACAAAACAGACCGGAGAATAGCTTGCTTCGGGGAGCAGCTCGGTCAGCGCGGTACGGAAGCTCTCCGCCGCCGTGGCGACAAGAACGCTGTATACCCGTTCCTCCAGCCCCATTTTGCTTCCCTCCCTTCGGATTTTGTATTTGCGTCAGCGGTTACAATATATGTCCCGTATCGCCTGCGGCAGATGCGCGCGGATGAAAGCGCTGTCCGCCGCGGCCTGACAGGCGCTGCGCAGCGTTTCGGGGAGCCGCGCCAGGTTCGCCGTGGCCGCGGCGTCCGCCTTGAACAGATTGAAGTTGGCGCCTTCCGGCAGCTTCGGCTTGTTCTGGATGCCGTAAAGCCCGGCGTAGATCAGCAGCGCAAAGGCGAGATACGGGTTGGCGGTCGGGTCGGGCGAGCGCAGCTCCGCGCGGCAGTATTCGCCCTCGGCGGCGGGAATGCGGATGAGCTGCGAGCGGTTTCCGCTTGACCACGACACATAGCGCGGCGCTTTATGGCTGCCGAAGCGCTTATAGGAGTTCTCGGTGGGATTCAGAAAGGCGGTCATACCGACGATGTTCTCCAGAATGCCCGCCACCATATGCGGCAGGTTATCGGACGCGTCCTCGGCCTTGACGGACATATTGATGTGGAAGCCGTTCCCGGGCGCGTCGTCGAGCGGCTTGGCGCTGAAGTCCGCGCACAGCCCGTTGCGGCGCGCGACCGTCTTGACGACGGTCTGGAAGGTCAACGCGTTGTCTGCGGCCGTGAGCGCGTCGGAGTAGCGGAAATCGATTTCGTTCTGTCCCGGGCCCTCCTCGTGATGCGAGCTTTCCGGGCGAATCCCCATCTGCTCCAGCGTCAAGCAGATTTCACGGCGGATGTTTTCGCCGCTGTCGTCGGGGGCGAGGTCCATATAGCCGGCTTCGTCGTACGGCTGTTTGGTGGGCCTGCCGTTTTCGTCGAGGCGGAAGAGATAAAATTCCTGCTCCGCGCCGAAGGAAAAGCGATAGCCGGCTTCCGCCGCGTCCGAGACGGCCCGCTTGAGCAGCGTGCGGGTGTCGCACTCGAAGGGACGGCCGTCCGGGTAGGTGATGGTAGAGAACATGCGCACGACCTTGCCATGCTCGGGACGCCAAGGCAGCAGCGACAGCGTCTCCGGCTCCGGGTGCAGCAGCAGGTCGGAGTGCGTTTCGTCCCCGAAGCCGGCGATGGCGGAGCCGTCGAACGCAATGCCGTAGGCAAAGGCGCGGGGCAGCTCATCCGGCATAATGGAAATGTTCTTCTGCCTGCCGAAAACGTCGCAGAAGGACAGGCGGATGAACTTCACGTCCTCCTCCTGCACATACTGCATAACCTCTTGCTTGGAATATCTCATATCCGGCCCCGCTTTCTGTCAGTTTGCAACGTACATTTGCTTATACGGATTTTTGCTGTCGGGCGTGACGACGGTAAAGGGCGCGTCGAGCACGCGCGATTCGTCGAGGCCGAACCGCTTGCAGAATTCCGCCGTATACCGTTCGACCTCCGCCCGTTCCTCGTCTCCGGCGGGCGCGACCCGAACCTGACCGGGGAAGCGGATGTCCTCGCAGCTTCCGCGCAGGAACAGCTTGCCGCCGTGCATGCCCGTGCAGGGGAAATTGCCGACGAGCGGCCGCCCGTCCGTGTGCAGGCCGAGCACCACAATGACGCCGCCGGCCTGATATTCGCCTAAAAAGCTGCCCGCCGCGCCGCCGATGACCATCAGCGGGATTTTGTCCTTATAGGCTTTCATATGAATGCCCGCGCGGTACCCCGCGCTGTCCCGAATGAAAATCCGGCCGCCGCGCATCGCGTAGCCCGCCGCGTCGCCGATGCTGCCGTGAACGACGATCTCACCCGCGTTCATCGTGTCGCCCACCGCGTCCTGCGCGTTGCCGCAAACCGTGATGGACGCGCCGTTGAGATAGGCCCCGAGCGCATTGCCGGGCACGCCCTCGATGGTGATCGCTTTGTCCGCCATGCCGGCGGCGATGAAGCGCTGCCCGCAGCAGCCTTGGAGCGCACAGACATCGCCGGCTTCGCGCAATTTTTGATTGATTGCCTTATGGTCCAGCCCTCTTGCATCGATCATTTGCATATTATACCACACCTCCGAACTTTTTTCTACGGATTTCCGGTAAAAAAGCCGCCGAAGTCGCAACTTTTTTCAAAAGGTCGAAGCGAATGCTGTCCAGCGGCGTCCGCTCCCGAATGAGCGACGTGTAAATGCCGGCCCGCTCGGTTTCGCCGATCAAGATGAAGCCGGTCAGACGTCCGTCGCGCATAAACAGCCGTTTCAGCCTGTGCTCGTCCTGTTCCTCGTAGCAGGAGCCGCCGTCCGCTTCGCCGTAATAGGTGCCCGCCGTCATCGCGTGCAGCCCGAAGAAGCCGACCGCGTTCATCGGAATCGCCTTATCAAACGTCTCGCGGCCGCCCGCCATACATACGCCGGCGCAGTGCCCCTGCATATATGCGTTGGGCAGAATCGCCAGCACGCGCCGTCCGCCGAGCGAAACGTCCTCGCCCTCCGTGCAGTCGCCGGCGGCGTAGACGTCGGGCAGGGAGGTGCGCATGCTTTCGTCCACCAGAATGCCGCGGTTGGTCTCTCCGCCCGCATCGCGCACGAGCGCGGTGTTGGCCCGCACGCCGACGGCCAGCACCAGCACGTCGAAATCCACGACGGCGCCGCCGTTCATATACGCCTTTTTGCCGTCCAGACGGCGCACACTGTCGCCAAGCAGGAAGCGGATGCCGTGCGCCTCCAGATGCCGCTGCATCCGCGCGGCGCATTCGTCGTCCAGCACGCTGGACAGCACCCGGCCGGCCAGATCGCAGACGGTGATGGAGGCGGCGCGGTTATAAAGTCCCTCGGCGCATTTGAGCCCGATCAGCCCCGCGCCGACAATCAGCACGCGGGAATCGTCCTTCACCGCCGCCTCCAGCGCCAGTGCGTCGTCGAGCGTCATAAAGGTGAATGCCTTTTCGACCGTCTCCAAGCCCTCCAGCGGCGGCAGGAAGGGCGAGGAACCGGCGGCGACGCAAATCGAATCGTAGGGCAGGATTGTGCCGTCGTCCAGCTCCACCGTCTTTGCCGCCGCGTCCAGACGGACCGCCGATCTGCCGTACAGCACCCGACAGCCGTTTTGCTCGTAAAAGCCGGCGTCGCGGTACCGCATGCGCTCTATGTCGGTCTTTCCCTCCAGATAATAGGAAATCAGCGGCCGGCAGTAAACGGGATGCCGCTCTGCGGACACCACGGTGACGGCCCCGTTCGGGTCTGCGCTGCGGATGCCCTCGATACAGCCGGCAGCGGCGACGCCGTTGCCGATAATCACATATTGCTTCATACGCTTCACTCCCGTTCCTCATATACGATGGCCTTGTTCGGACAGCCGGTCACACAGGCCGGCGCGCCGCAGCCGTTTTCCAGACACAGCTCGCATTTCTGCATCGTCCCGTTTTCTCCCGGCGCCAGCGCGCCGTACGGGCAGACCAGCACGCAGGTCAGACAGCCGACGCACCGCTCGCGGTCCACCCGAATGACGCCGTCCCGTTTGGACAGCGCGCCCGCGATGCAGCTTTTCACACAGATGGGGTCCGTGCAGTGGCGGCAGGAGACCGCATAGGTGATTTTGTCGTCGCCCTCGATGTGGATGCGCGGATAAATCGGCTTTCCCTTCAGCGCCGCCGCCATATCGCGCTCGCCCGAATTGGCGAACGCGCAGTTGTATTCGCAGAGATGGCATCCGAGACACCATTCTTCATTGACATAAACGCGTTTCATATTCTGCGGCCCCTCCTTACTCGCCGGCGTGAAGGACGCCGAGAATTTCGAGCTCCTTTTCGTTCAACCCGATGCCGCGCAGCATCAGACGGTTTCCGCGCAGCGCCTCTATGGAATTGATGCCCATTCCGCCCATCAGCTCCTTGATTTCGTGCCGCCAAGCCGTCATCAGGTTGACCAGCCGTTCGCAGCCGACGTCAGGGTTCAGCCGCTTGACCAGCTCCGGCTTCTGCGTGGCGATGCCCCAGTTGCATTTGCCGGACTGGCAGGTGCGGCAGAGGTGGCAGCCGAGCGCTAAAAGCGCCGCCGTCGCAATGTAGCAGGCGTCCGCGCCGAGCGCGACGGCCTTGACCACGTCTGCGGCGCTGCGGATGCTGCCGCCGACCACCAGCGAAACGTTGTCGCGGATGCCCTCGTCGCGAAGCCGCTGGTCCACCGCCGCCAGCGCCAGCTCGATCGGGATGCCCACATTGTCGCGGATGCGGGTGGGCGCGGCCCCCGTGCCGCCGCGGAAGCCGTCGATGGCGATGATGTCCGCGCCGCTGCGCGCGATGCCGCTGGCGATGGCCGCGATGTTATGTACGGCCGCCACCTTGACGATGACCGGCTTTCGGTATTCCGTGGCCTCCTTGAGCGAATAGACGAGCTGCCGCAGGTCCTCGATGGAGTAGATGTCGTGATGCGGGGCGGGGGAAATGGCGTCCGACCCCTCGGGGATCATACGCGTCCGCGAAACGTCGCCGACGATCTTCGTCCCCGGCAGATGGCCGCCGATTCCGGGCTTGGCGCCCTGTCCCATCTTGATTTCGATCGCCGCGCCGGCGTTCAGATACGCCTCATGGACGCCGAAGCGGCCGGAGGCCACCTGCACGACGGTATTCGCGCCGTATTGGTAAAAGTCCTCGTGCAGACCGCCCTCGCCGGTGTTGTAGAGAATGCCCAGCTCGGTCGCGGCGCGGGCCAGAGACGCGTGCGCGTTGTAGCTGATGGAGCCGTAGCTCATCGCCGAAAACATAACCGGCATTGACAGGGAAAGCTGCGGCGGCAAAGCGCACTTCAGCCGGCCGTTTTCGTCCCGCTCCACGCGCTGGGCCTTCCGGCCGAGGAATACGCGGGTCTCCATCGGCTCGCGCAGCGGGTCGATGGAGGGATTCGTCACCTGCGAGGCGTTGATGAGCAGCTTATCCCAGTAAACCGGCAGCGGCTTCGGATTGCCCATCGAGGAAAGCAGCACGCCGCCGCTGTTGGCCTGCTTGTAAATTTCCCGAATGGTGTCGTTCTGCCAGTTGGCGTTTTCGCGCAGCAGGCAGTCGCTCTTGACGATCCGCAGCGCCCGCGTCGGACAGAGCGCGACGCAGCGCTGGCAGTTGACGCATTTGCTTTCGTCGCTCATCATCACGCCGCGTTCTTCATCATAATAATGTACCTCGTTGGCGCATTGCCGCTCACAGACGCGGCAGGCGATGCAGCGGCTTTCGCTGCGGCGCACCTCAAACTCGGGATAGATGAATTCCACACCCATCAATAAGCACCTTCCTTCACTCGAATGATGACCGGCACGCCGCCCGCCGGCGCCCAGATGTTCTCCGCATCCGGCTCCATCACGCGGATGGCGGCCTCCTCGCTGGCGACAAACACTCTGTCGTCCTTTTCGCCCACGACCATAGAGCGTAGCTTCAGCCGGTCGTTGAGCGCCATCAGGCCGCCGTCAAAGCCGAGCACGATGGAAAACGGGCCGGTGATCAGCAGGCTGGGGAACAGCGTGCGGAGGTAGGTCGCCCGCTCGCGCTCCGCAGGGTCCCGCTTGGAATCGATCGTGCTCCAGAACGGCGCGGCGATTACGCCCGCCGTCTCCTCCAGCGTCAAGCCCTGTATCCGCGTGAGGTAGTCGAGAATATATGTGATGACCTCGGTATCGGTTTGGAGATTGCATTTGTAGCCGAACATCTCAATATAACGCCGGTTGGCGTCGTAGGACGAAATCTCGCCGTTGTGGACGACCGAATAGTCCAGCAGCGCGAACGGATGCGCGCCGCCCCACCAGCCGGGCGTGTTGGTCGGATACCGGCCGTGCGCCGTCCACGCGTATCCCTCGTATTCCTCCAGACGGTAGAAAACGCCGACGTCCTCGGGGAAGCCCACCGCCTTGAAAGTCCCCATATTTTTGCCGCTCGAAAAGACGAACGCGCCCGGCATCTCGGTGTTGATCTTCATCACCGTTTCGGCGACGAACGCCTTCTCGTCCAACTGCCGGCAGGCCAGCGCCGAACGCAGCGGCGCGAGGAAATAGCGCCAGATGATCGGCTCGTCCGTGATGGCCGGCAGCTTGCGCGTGGGCATGATTTCCGAACGGACGATTTCAAAGCGTTCCTTTAAGAACGCTTCGCAGCTCTTCCGCGTCGCGCGCGTGTCAAAGAACATATGGAACGCGTAAAAATCCCGGAACTCCGGGTAAATGCCGTACGCCGCAAAGCCGCCGCCCAAGCCGTTGGAGCGGTCGTGCATCGGCCGCATAGCGTCGATGATCCCTTCGCCGGTCATCCGGCGGCCTTCTCGTGAAATCACCGCGGCAATGGCGCATCCGGACGGAATGCGCACCTGACCCTCTGCTTTCATTGGTCTTTCTTCCTTTCGTGGGAAATAGGAAAACAAAGGCGCCCATTTCAACCCAGACGGTATGTCTGCGTCAAAATGAACGCCTTTGCCCATTTGCAAGCATTATACACCCGTTCCTGCATATTGTCAAGAGAAAAACGCAAGTTTTTGCAAAGAAATCCAAAAAATTGCACGCAAACATAAAAAACTTGCAAAAAGGGGTTGACAAACGCGTCACGCGGGTGTATAATACACAGCGTTCGAGGCAAGGACGTCTTGGAGCAGGCTGCACGGGGCGTCATCCATAACAGAATACCGGTAAAAAAGGCAAAGGCGTCTTTCATGTGCAGGGTGTATGAAAGCTGTCTTTGCCTTTATTTTATGAAAAAAGGAGAGTTGGGAATGGAAACGGTATCCGCATACTTCGGAAGTCTGGTGTTTGACGACAGGGTGATGAAAGCCAATTTGTCCGCCGAGGTATACCAATCGCTGAAAAAGACCATTGACGAGGGGGCGCAGCTCGACCTCGGCGTCGCCAACGCGGTGGCCGCCGCGATGAAGGACTGGGCGGTCGCGCACGGCGCTACGCATTACACCCACTGGTTCCAGCCGCTTACCGGCATCACGGCCGAGAAGCACGACAGCTTTATCTCGCCCTCGCCGGACGGCGGCGTGATTATGGAATTCTCGGGGAAGGAACTGATCAAAGGCGAGCCGGACGCGTCCTCCTTCCCGTCGGGCGGTCTGCGCGCGACCTTCGAGGCGCGGGGCTACACCGCGTGGGACCCCACCTCTTATGCTTTTATTAAAGGAAAGACGCTCTGCATCCCCACTGCCTTCTGCTCCTACGGCGGCGAGGCGCTGGACAAAAAGACGCCGCTGCTGCGCTCGATGGAGGCGCTCAGCAAGCAGGCGCTCCGCATTCTCCGCCTGTTCGGCAACGATACGGTCAAACGCGTATACACCTCGGTCGGGCCGGAGCAGGAGTATTTCCTGATTGACCGCGAGATGTACGACCGCCGTCCCGACCTGCGCTTCACCGGCCGCACGCTGTTCGGCGCCAAGTCCCCCAAGGGGCAGGAAATGGACGACCACTATTTCGGGGTCATCAAGCCCCGGGTCGCCGCCTATATGGAGGAGCTCAACGAGGAACTGTGGAAGCTGGGCATCCTCGCCAAGACCGAACATAACGAGGTCGCGCCCGCGCAGCACGAGCTGGCGCCCATCTATACGACCACGAACATCGCCACCGACCACAACCAGCTCACGATGGAGATTATGCAGAAGGTGGCCGCCAAGCACGGGCTTGTCTGCCTGCTGCACGAGAAGCCGTTCGCCGGCGTCAACGGCAGCGGCAAGCACAACAACTGGTCGATGGCGACCGATTCGGGCGTCAACCTGCTTTCGCCGGGGAAGTCGCCGTTTGAAAACGCGCAGTTCCTGCTCTTCCTTTGCGCGGTCATTCAGGCCGTAGACGAATATCAGGACCTTTTGCGGCTGTCGGTTGCCACCGCCGGCAACGACCACCGGCTGGGCGCCAACGAAGCGCCGCCCGCCGTCGTTTCGATTTTCCTCGGCGACGAGTTGAACGCCGTTCTGGAGGCCATCGAGAACGAAACGCCGTACAGCGGCACCGAGAAGATGAAAATGAAGCTGGGCGTGGACGTTCTGCCCGCGTTCAGCCGCGATACCACCGACCGCAACCGCACCTCGCCGTTTGCGTTCACCGGCAACAAGTTCGAGTTCCGTATGCTCGGCTCCTCCAACAGCATCGCCTGCGCCAACATCATGCTCAACAGCGCGGTCGCGGAGATTCTCAAGCGCTTCGCCGACCGTCTGGAGGGCGTGCAGGACTTTGAGGCGGCGCTGCACGCGCTGCTGCGCGAAACGATTTGCGCGCATAAGCGCATTCTGTTCAACGGCAACGGCTACGACGACGCTTGGATCCGCGAGGCGGCGGCGCGCGGGCTGTCCAACTACCGCACCACGCCGGACTGCATGCCGCATCTGCTGGATAAGAAGAACGTCGAGATGCTGACCGCGCATGGCGTCTACACCGAGTCGGAGCTGCGCTCGAGATGCGATATTATGCTGGAAAATTACAGCAAGACCGTCCTCATCGAAGCCAACACGATGGTGGAAATGGCCAAGACCGATATTCTGCCGGCCATCGAAGCGTATACGCTGGACGTCGCCAAGACGGCCGAAGCCAAAAAGGCGCTGGACGCTTATCTGGTCTGCGGCTACGAAACGAAGCTGGTGCAGAAGCTGTCCGCGCTGACCGACCGCATCGCCGAACGTGCGGAGGCGCTGGCGGAGGCTGTGGTCGCGCTTCACACGATTGAGGGGGTCGAAGCGGAGGCCAATGCCATCCGCGACACCATCCTCGGCCGTATGAGCGAGCTGCGCGTCGCCTGCGACGAGGCGGAGACGCTCACGGCGAAAAAATACTGGCCGTATCCCACCTACGGCGATTTGCTGTTCGGCGTAAAATAAGCCGCCGCGCGGCGTTTGCCGGCGGCGGAAAAGCGGCGCGGCCCGCCTGAACGCGGCTTTCCGAAGCAAGGAAGCCGCGCGGCGGGCCGTGCGCAGGGATTTCCTTGCAGAACGCAGGCCAGAGCGCCGACGGCACGGCGCCTGCGCCGCGAAACGCCGGACAAATCACAGAGAACGGAGGATTTCCTATGTGTTCGATTATGGGCTACTGCGGCAGCGGCGCCGATTACGGCGCGTTTTGGAGGGGCTTTGAACGGACGCTGTCCCGCGGGCCGGACGAAAGCCGGGTGGTGGATACGGGCAGCGGCCTGCTCGGCTTCCACCGCCTTGCGATTATGGGGCTGACGCCCGCGGGCATGCAGCCCTTCGCCTTGGACGGCAGCTACGCGGTCTGCAACGGCGAAATTTACGGCTTCGAGGCGCTCAAGGCCGCCCTCGCCAACAAATACACGTTTACCAGCGGCTCGGACTGCGAGGTCCTGCTGCCGATGTACCGGGAATACGGCACGGCCATGTTCGGTATGCTTGACGCTGAATTCGCCTGCATCCTCTATGACGGCAAAACGAATTCCTACATAGCCGCCCGAGACCCCGTCGGCATCCGACCGCTTTATTACGGGTATGACGACAACGGCGTCATCGTATTTGCGAGCGAGCCGAAAAACCTCGTCGGACTTTGTGCGGAAATCCTTCCGTTCCCGCCGGGCCACTATTATCAGGACGGCCGCTTCGTCTGCTACAACGACATCGCACGCGTGGACGAGGTATGCTTTGACGACCTTGACACGATCTGCGCCAACATACGCGAAAAGCTCATCGCCGGCGTCGAAAAGCGGCTGGTATCGGACGCCAAGGTCGGCTTTCTGCTGTCCGGCGGGCTGGATTCCTCGCTCGTCTGCGCCATCGCCGCGCGGAAAAGCAGGGACCCGATCCGCACCTTCGCCGTCGGAATGCGCGAGGACGCAATCGATCTCAAATACGCGCGGCAGGCGGCGGAATACATCGGCAGCGACCATACGGAGGTCATCATCACCGAACACGACGTGCTTTCCTCGCTGGAGGACGTAATCGCGGCGCTGGGCACCTACGACATCACCACCATCCGCGCGGGTATGGGGATGTACCTCGTCTGCAAGGCCGTTCACGAGCGGACCGATGTCCGCGTGCTGCTGACCGGCGAGATTTCCGACGAGCTGTTCGGCTATAAATACACCGATTTCGCACCCTCGGCGGAGGCGTTCCAGAAGGAATCCGAAAAGCGCGTTCGCGAGCTGCATATGTACGACGTCCTGCGCGCCGACCGCTGCATCTCGGTGCATTCGCTGGAGGCGCGCGTACCCTTCGGGGATTTGGATTTTGTCCGTTATGTGCTGGCCATCGATCCGGAAAAGAAGCAAAACCGCTACGGAAAAGGGAAATATCTGCTTCGGCGCGCCTTTGAAAAGGACGGCCTGCTGCCGCCGGAGCTGCTCTGGCGCGAAAAGGCCGCGTTCTCGGACGCGGTCGGGCATTCGATGGTCGATGATTTGAAGGCTTACGCGGAGACGCGCTATACCGACGAGGAATTCGAACAAAAGCGGCGGCTTTACACGCACGCGCAGCCCTTCACAAAGGAGTCGCTGCTGTATCGGGAACTGTTCGAGAAGCACTATCCCGGGCAAAGCGGAATGATTGCCGACTTCTGGATGCCGAACCGCTCTTGGGCCGGCTGCGATGTGAACGATCCTTCCGCAAGGGTACTTGCAAATTACGGGGCGAGTGGTGTATAATAGAGGTATTCTATTGAAATTCAGGAGGAAACGGCTATGGCAAACTGTGTGATCGTCGGCATCAACTGGGGCGACGAGGGGAAGGGAAGGATGGTCGATCTGCTGACGGACCGCTTCGACGTCGTCGTCCGCTATCAGGGCGGCGGCAACGCGGGGCACACCGTCATCAACGAATACGGAAAATTCGCGCTGCACCTGCTTCCCTCCGGCATTTTCCGCAAGGGCGTCGTCAACGTGCTCGGCAACGGCGTCGCGCTGGACCCGGAAAACCTGTGGAAGGAAATGCAGACCGTTTCGGAGCAGGGGATCACCCTTTCGCCGGACAATCTGAAGATCAGCGACCGCGCCTCGCTGCTGCTGCCCTGGCACCGCGATTTGGACGAGCTGGAGGAATCGCGGCTCGGCGGCAAGAAATTCGGCTCGACCAAGCAGGGCATCGCGCCGTTTTATTCCGACAAATATCAGAAAAAGACCGTTTTGGCCGGAGAACTGTTTTACCCCGACGCCATGCGCGCGCACTTGGCCGATCTGCTGGAGTGGAAAAATCTGACGCTGACCAAGGTGTACGGCGCATCCCCTTATACGATGACGATGCTGGAAGAATGGATAGCGGCATACTGCGACAAGCTCAAGCCCTATATCTGCGACGCCGGCGCGTTTCTGCGTTCGGCGCAGGCGGAGGGGAAGGACATTCTTTTTGAAGCGCAGCTTGGCTCGCTGCGGGATCTGGACTACGGCATTCATCCCTATACCACCTCGTCCAACACGCTTGCGGCTTACGCCCCGATCGGTTCGGGGCTGCCGTCCGCGAAAATTAACGACGTCGTCGGCGTCGTCAAGGCTTATTCCACCTGTGTCGGGGAAGGCCCGTTCGTCTGCGAACTGTTCGGGGACGAAGCGGAGCGGCTGCGCGCCGCCGGCGCCGAATACGGCGCCAAAACCGGCAGGCCGCGCCGGGTCGGGCCGCTGGACGTCGTGGCGACCCGCTACGGCGTCGAGGTGCAGGGCGCGACCGAGCTGGCGCTGACCAAGCTGGATGTGCTCAGCGATCTGGAGCGAATCCCCGTCTGTGTTCGTTATCTCGTCGACGGCAGGGAAACCGACCGCTTTCCGTTCCCCGCCGCGCTGGCAGGCGCAAAGCCTGTTCTCGAATATATGGAGGGCTGGAATTGCAGCATCTCCGGCGTCCGCCGCTGGGAGGACCTGCCGCCGGCGGCGCAGCGGTATGTGCTGTTTGTCGAACAGGCGGTCGGCTGCCCGATCACCTACGTTTCCGTAGGCCCCGAGCGGGACAGCATCATCCTGCGCGGCCGCGGGAAAGCGTAAAGGAGCACGCCGGATATGGAGGAAAAGATACTTGTTCTTGATTTCGGCGGCCAGTACAACCTGCTGATTGCGCGCCGGGTGCGCGAGCTGCGCGTTTACGCCGAAATCCGCCCGTACAACAAAATCACGCCGGAGGAAATCCGGCAGGCCGGCTACAAGGGCATCATACTCACCGGCGGCCCCAACAGCGTTTACGCCGACGGCGCGCCGCTCTGCGACCCGGCATTGCTCGGCCTCGGCATTCCCGTTCTCGGCATCTGCTACGGCGCGCAGCTTATGGCGTTTCTGGCGGGCGGGGAAATCCGCGAGGCGGAAAACGGCGGCGAATACGGCAAGACCGCGCTGCATGTTCGGGACGACGTCCTCTTCGGCGGCGTTCCCGCAGAAAGCGTCTGCTGGATGAGCCATCGGGACTTTGTTCAAACGCCGCCGTCGGGCTTTGCGGTGACGGCGCAGACCGACGGCTGTCCCTGCGCGGCCTTTGCCGATGCAAAAAGACGGCTGTACGGCGTGCAGTTCCATCCCGAGGTCACGCACACGGCGTTCGGCCAGCAGATGCTGCACAATTTCCTGTATGCGGTTTGCGGCTGTCAGGGCCTTTGGAGTGCGGAGGACTTCGCCGCGGCCGCCATCGAGCGCTGCCGCGGCCTTCTGGCGGGAAAGAAGGTGCTGCTGGCGCTGTCCGGGGGCGTGGACTCGTCGGTCGCCGCCCTGCTGCTGCACCGGGCCGTCGGCGACAGGCTGACCTGCGTGTTTGTCGACCACGGGCTGCTGCGGAAGGGCGAGGGCGATTTTGTAGAGCAGACCTTCCGCGGCCGCTTCGGGCTGCATCTAATCCGCGTCAATGCGGAGGAGCGTTTTCTGCACCGTCTGAAAGGAATCACCGAGCCGGAGGAAAAGCGGCGGGTCATCGGGGAGGAATTCATCCGCGTTTTTGAAGCCGAAGCGAAAAAGCTCGGCAAAATCGACGTGCTGGCGCAGGGAACCATATATCCCGACGTGGTCGAGAGCGGCCGCGGCGACGCCGCCGTCATCAAGAGCCATCACAACGTCGGCGGGCTGCCCGACGTAATCGATTTCGATGAAATCGTCGAACCGCTGCGCGAGCTGTTCAAGGACGAGGTGCGCGCGGTCGGGACGAAGCTGGGGCTTCCCTCGGAGCTGGTGTGGCGGCAGCCGTTCCCCGGTCCGGGGCTGGCTGTGCGGGTGCTGGGGGAAGTGACCGCCGAAAAGCTGGCCGTGCTGCGGGAGGCGGACGCCGTCTTCCGGGAAGAAATCGCGGCCGCGCAGCTCGCAAAAACGCCCGACCAGTACTTCGCCGTTCTGACGGATATGCGCAGCGTGGGCGTGAAGGGCGACGCGCGGACCTATGGCTTCGTCGTCGCGCTGCGCGCGGTCGTGACCGACGACTTTATGACAGCAGAATGGTCGCGGCTGCCTTACGGGGTGCTGGAAAAAGCCGCCGGGCGCATCACGAACGAAATCCCCGGTGTCGGCAGGGTCGTGTATGATATTACCTCCAAGCCGCCTGCCACAGTAGAGTTTGAGTGATAGAATCAAAAAAAGAAAGTATGGAGGTATCCTATGACTATCCTTGAGCAAATAAGTCATGAAACAATGGTATTTATGCGTGGCAAATATCGTTTAGACGAAATCGGAGATGGCAAAGATGAATTGAAGTTTAAGCAGGGTCAAAAGACTATTGTCACAATATATATTCATGAAGATAAATTTACTTTTCTAATTATTTTCGGCAAAAAAGAGCGTGAATGTTTTGAAATGCAGAAAAGCGGGTTTTCAAAATATGTGTGCGATTATTATGATAATTCAAAAACTTACCATGATGGAAAATGGATGTTTATTGATGTAAATACTTTGGAGCAATTACAAGAGGTCAAAAAACTCATATTAATTAAAAAGAAGCCTAATCGCAAGCCTTTTCCGAAGGAAGGTGCGTTATATTCCAAATGTGGTCAGCGCTGTGATTTGTGTGTTCATTATATTTATACAAGTGAAGAACTGCGAACGACTATGGAAGTGTCATTAAGTAAAATGTGGGGGCAAACAGATTGGAGTATGCGTTGCGAGGGATGCTACAGTGACAATTGCTACTGTAAAGACGATCCATGTAATGCGAAAGGGTGTGCGCAGAAGAAGGAATTATCAGAGTGCAGAGAGTGTGAGGAATTTCCATGTATAAAGGCAACATCTGCGGATTATCGTTCTATGATACATACGGAGGTTCATTATGCTGATGAGATAACTTGGGGAATTCTTCCATATGTTCCTATGCAATATGAAGATCAGTAAGCAATAGTAGCTTTGTTGTTTGGAAGTGTGGGGAGTATGTATTTTCCTTAGTGATTGTTTAGACAAGGTGCCAGCACCATGTAATAAAGGTGGTTAAGGAAAAAAAAGCATAGCATTTCAAAAATTGGCTGTTGATTTATAGGGATTTGCTATAATAAATGCGTGGCAACCTTTTGGCAACAGAAAATCTGCAAGCCATAATAAATGATGTAATTGATGTAAAAATGAGCGTGTATTTGCATGAGACTTAAATAAATACAGTTAAGAGCAACAAAGAACACGCCGAGTGGGAATGAGAACCGCGAAGCGGTTCTCAGGAAGAAGCGTACAGCGTGCGCTTCTTCCGGTGCCGTGCGGATATAAGAACAAATGTTAGCAGTACATATTTTCAGGAAGAATTGCGCGTCTGTGCATTTTTCAAAATGCAGCAAGGCGCTGTGAAAACGGCGAAGCGGTTTTCGAACGGCGCTTTGGCGGGAGCAGGAGACGCAGACAAAAGAAGACAAAATCGGGAAATTGCAAGCCTGCGCCATATTGAATTGCAAATTTCCAATACTATAGAACAAACGCGCAGAAGATGAAGGGGGAGTCTGGATGACGAAATACATATTCGTGACGGGCGGCGTGGTCTCGGGTCTGGGAAAGGGAATCACCGCGGCATCGCTGGGGAGACTTTTGAAGGCCAGAGGGCTGAAGGTCGCCGCGCAGAAGCTGGACCCGTATATCAACGTGGATCCCGGGACGATGAGCCCTTACCAGCACGGCGAGGTCTATGTCACCGAGGACGGGACGGAAACCGACCTCGACCTGGGACACTATGAACGCTTTATCGACGAGGACCTCAACCGCTATTCCAATCTGACGACCGGCAAGGTGTACTGGAACGTGCTCAACAAGGAGCGGCGCGGGGAGTACCTCGGCTCTACCGTGCAGGTGATTCCGCACGTCACCAACGAAATCAAGGAGTTTGTATACGGGCTTGCCGCCAAAACGAGCGCGGACGTGGTCATCACCGAAATCGGCGGCACCATCGGCGACATCGAATCCCAGCCGTTTCTGGAGGCCGTGCGGCAGATTTCGCTCGAGGTCGGGCGGGAAAACAGCCTGTTCGTCCATGTGACGCTCGTGCCGTTCCTGCGCGGCTCGGACGAGCATAAGTCCAAGCCCACGCAGCATTCGGTCAAGGAGCTGCAGGGTATGGGCATCCACCCGAACATCATCGTCCTGCGCTGCGACGAGCCGCTGGAGGAATCCATCTACCGCAAGATTTCTCTGTTCTGCAACGTCAGCGCGGACTGCGTGATCGAAAACCGAACGCTGCCCAATCTGTATGAAGCGCCGCTGATGCTGGAACGCTCCCGCTTCTCCGAGGTGGTCTGCCGCGAACTGGGCATCGACGCGCCGCCGCCCGACCTGCGCGAGTGGGCGGACATGGTCGAGCGCAGCCGGTCTGCGGAGAAAAACGTCCGCATCGGGCTGGTGGGAAAATACGTCGCGCTGCACGACGCCTACCTGTCGGTGGCGGAGGCGCTGCGGCATGCGGGCTTTTTCCACCGCGCGCATGTGGAAATCCAATGGATCGACTCCGAGCGCCTGACGCCCGCGTGCCTTGACGAGACGCTGGGCGGGCTGGACGGCATTCTGATCCCGGGCGGCTTCGGCGGCCGCGGGATCGAGGGCATGCTTCTGGCCGCGCAGTATGCGCGCGAAAAGCGGCTGCCGTATTTCGGCATTTGCTTAGGTATGCAGATCGCCGTCATCGAATACGCCCGCCATGCAGCGGGCTTCCCGGACGCGAATTCGGGAGAGTTCGACGCGCAGTGTCCGCACAAGGTCATCGACTTTATGCCGGGGCAGAGCAGCGAAATCGACAAGGGCGGCACGCTGCGGCTCGGCGCGTATCCCTGCGTCATCCGCCCGGGAACGACGATGGCGCGCTGCTACGGCGGAACAGAAATCAGCGAACGGCACCGGCATCGCTACGAATTCAACAACGCATACCGCGAGGCGCTGTCGGAAAAGGGGCTTGTCATCAGCGGCTGCTCGCCGGACGGCCGTCTGGTGGAAACCGTGGAGCTTGCCGACCGTCCGTTTTACGTCGGCGTACAGTTCCATCCCGAATTCAAGAGCCGTCCGAACCGTCCGCACCCGCTGTTCCAAGGCTTCATAGACGCGGCGGCTGCGCATGCGGCCGGCAAATAGTCCCGAATCCCATAAGGAGGTTGCTTTCGCTGTGCGAAAGCTGTGATCATAACGATGAGCATACACGAAGAATGCGGCGTTTTCGGCATTTTAAGCCCGCAGAAAACCGACGTCGGGCATACGGCGTACTACGGTCTGTACGCCTTGCAGCACCGCGGGCAGGAAAGCTGCGGCATCGTCATCAACGACGACGGCGTTTTCTGCTCCCACAAGGACGTCGGACTCGTCAGCGAGGTCTTTACGGCCGACGCGCTCTCCCGTCTGCCGCAGGGGAACATGGCCGTCGGGCATGTGCGCTACGGCACGACGGGCGGCTCAAGCCGCCGGAACTGTCAGCCGATCGAGGTCAACCACCAGAAAGGCAAAATGGCGCTGGCGCACAACGGGAACCTAAGCAACGCCGTAGCGCTGCGCAGCCGGCTGGAGCTGTCCGGCGCGATTTTCCACACCACGAGCGACACGGAGATCATCGCGTACATCATAACGCGGGAGCGGCTGCGCACGCCCTCCATAGAGGAGGCGCTCAGCGCGGCGATGGACTCGCTGGAGGGCGCCTATTCGCTCGTCCTGATGTCGGCGCAGAAGCTCATCTGCGCGCGCGACCCCCACGGCTTCCGCCCGCTCTGCTACGGCCGGACGCCGGACGGCGTGTATGTCGTCGCCTCAGAGGACTGCGCGCTGCGTGCGGCCGGCGCCGTGTTTGAACGCGACGTCGAGCCGGGCGAAATCCTTGTTTTCAGCGAAAAGGGCGTGATTTCCCGCCGTGAGCACTGCGGCGAAAAGCCGGTCAAGCGCTGCATTTTCGAGTACATTTATTTTGCAAGGCCCGATTCGGTCATCGACGGCGTTTCGGTTCAGGGCGCGCGGGTGCGCGCCGGCGAAATCCTTGCGCAGCAGCATCCTGCGGACGCCGATCTGGTCATCGGCGTACCCGATTCGGGTCTGGACGCGGCCGTCGGGTTCAGCAGGGCGTCGGGCATCCCTTACGGCATCGGGCTGATCAAAAATAAATATATCGGCCGGACCTTCATTTCGCCCGGCCAAAGCGCGCGGACCGATCAGGTGCAGATCAAGCTGAACGCCGTCGGGGAATGCGTCTGCGGCCGCCGGGTGGTGCTCATCGACGACTCCATCGTGCGCGGGACGACGAGCAGCCGCATCGTCCGGCTTCTGCGGGAGGCGGGGGCGAGGGAAATCCATATGCGCATCTCCGCTCCGCCCTTCCTGCACCCCTGCTATTACGGAACGGACATCGATTCCGAGGAGCATCTGATCGCGTCCAAGCATAGCGTAGAAGAAACCGCGCGTCTGCTCGGCGCGGACAGCCTCGGCTATCTGCCGCTGTCGGCGCTGCCGGCGCTGGCGGGGGGCGGAGGCTACTGTAGCGCCTGCTTTGACGGCGATTACCCGACGGCGGTGCCGTCGGACACGCGGAAGGACCGTTTTGAACAAAAGCTATCGGAAAGGAAAAACGAGGTGCAATATGGAGCGTGCGATTGAGAGAAAGCTCGTGCTGGAGGACGGGCAGATATACGGCGGCTTCGCGTTCGGCGCGGCATCCGACAGGGTGTGCGAGCTGGTTTTCAATACGTCGATGGCCGGCTATCAGGAGATTATGTCCGACCCCTCCTACACCGATCAGGCGGTGGTGTTTACCTATCCGCTCATCGGCAATTACGGGATGGCGGCGGACGACTACGAGACCGACACGCCCACCGTCGGCGCGCTGGTCGTTCGCGAATACAACGACAGCCCGTCGAATTTCCGCAGTCTTTCTGCACTGGACGAGGTGATGCGGCGGTACGGCATCCCCGGCATCTGCGGCGTGGACACGCGCAGGCTGACGCGTTCCATCCGCGATTATGGAACCCGTCGGGCGCTGCTGACGGATGCGTCCACGCCGCTTGCGGACGCGCTGCGGGTCCTGCAAAGCACGCCTACGCCGCATGACGCCGTTTCCCGAGTGAGCTGCAGGGAACGCCGGACGCAAGAGCCCGCCGGGACGCGCTTTCATGTCGTCGCCGTCGATTGCGGAATGAAGAAAAACATCGTGCGCGCGCTGCTCGCGCGCGGCTGCCGCGTCACCATCGTGCCGTGGAACACGCCGGCGCGGGACATCGAGGCCTGCCGGCCGGACGGCGTCCTGCTTTCCAACGGGCCGGGCGACCCGACGGACGTCCCCGAGGTGATTGAAACGGTGCGCGCGCTGCGGGGCCGATACCCGCTCTTCGGCATCTGCCTCGGGCATCAGATTCTTTCGCTGGCCTACGGCGCCCGCACCTACAAGCTGAAATTCGGACACCGCGGCGGCAACCATCCGGTCCGCAGCCTGCAAACCGGCCGCATCGAAATCACCTCGCAGAACCATTCCTACGCCGTCGATGCGGACAGCCTTGCCGGCACGGCGCTTGCGCCCACGCACATCAACCTGCTCGACGGCACGATTGAGGGCGTGGCGTGCGCGCAGGAGCGGGTGTTCGGCGTGCAGTATCATCCCGAAAGCGCGCCCGGTCCGCAGGACAGCGGTTATCTGTTCGACCGTTTTATCCGTCTGATGGAGGAGGGAAAGGACAATGTCTAAGAGAACGGACATCAAAAAGGTTCTTGTCATCGGGTCCGGACCAATCGTCATCGGACAGGCGGCGGAGTTCGACTATGCGGGCACGCAGGCGTGTCTGGCGCTGAAGGAGGAGGGCTACGAGGTCATCCTCTGCAACTCCAATCCGGCCACGATTATGACGGACACCTCCGTCGCCGACAAGGTGTATATGGAGCCGCTGACGCTGGAATATGTCGCCAAAATCATCCGCTACGAACGGCCGGACGCCATTCTGCCGGGCATCGGCGGACAGACGGGACTGAATCTGGCGATGCAGCTTGAAAAAAAGGGCGTACTCGCCGAGTGCCGGACCGAGCTGCTGGGTACAAAAAGCAGCAGCATCGAGCGCGCGGAGGACCGCGAGCAGTTCAAGGCGCTGTGCGAATCGCTCGGCGAGCCGGTGCTGCCCTCGGACATCGCGAACACAATCGAGGACGGGCTGCGCGTCGCGCGGGAGATCGGCTATCCCGTCGTGCTGCGTCCGGCTTTCACGCTGGGCGGCACCGGCGGCGGCTTTGCCGAGGACGAAGCGTCCTGCCGCGCGATGCTGAAAAACGCGCTCGAGCTGTCCCCGGTGCATCAGGTCCTCATCGAAAAGAGCGTCAAGGGGTATAAGGAAATCGAATACGAGGTGATGCGCGACGCCAACGACACCGCCATCACCGTCTGCAATATGGAAAATCTCGACCCGGTCGGCGTTCACACCGGCGACTCGGTCGTCGTCTGCCCCTCGCAGACTCTGACCAACCGCGAATACCATATGCTGCGCGACAGCGCGCTGAAAATCATCCGCGCGCTGGAAATCGAGGGCGGCTGCAACGTCCAGTTTGCGCTCGACCCGCATTCGTTCCAGTATTACCTCATCGAGGTCAACCCCCGCGTTTCCCGCTCGTCTGCGCTGGCTTCCAAAGCGAGCGGCTACCCGATCGCCCGCGTTTCCGCCAAAATCGGGGTCGGGATGACGTTGGACGAGATCCAACTCGCAAACACGTCGGCCGCATTTGAACCGGCCTTGGATTATGTGGTGACCAAGATGCCGCGCTTCCCGTTCGACAAATTCACCGACGCGGACAATACGCTCAGCACCCAGATGAAAGCGACCGGCGAAGTGATGAGCGTCGGCAGGAGCTTTGAGGAAAGCCTGCTCAAGGCCGTCCGTTCGCTGGAAATCGGCCTGTGGCACCTGCACAGCCGCAAATTCGACGATATGCCGGCGGACGCGCTGCTCGATTATATCCGCAGGGCTTCGGACGACCGCCTTTACGCCGTCGCGCAGCTTTTCCGGCTGGGGACCGGCGTCGATGCCGTTGCGGAAGCCACCGCCATCGACCGCTTTTTCCTGAACGGCGTCGCCCGCATCGTACAGACGGAAAACGCGCTGCGGGAATCCCCCGGCGACGAGCAGGCGCTTTATGCGGCGAAGCGGATGGGCTTCTGCGACAAGGAGATCGCGCGCCTGTGGGGAACGGAGGAATCCGAGGTGCTCGCGCTGCGCCGCCGCCTCGGCATCCGTCCGGTCTACAAGATGATCGATTCCTGCGCCGCCGAATTCGACAGCTATATCCCGTATTTTTATTCGACCTACGAGGAGGAGAACGAATCGGTCGTCTCCGAACGGAAGAAGGTCATCGTGCTCGGCTCCGGTCCCATCCGCATCGGGCAGGGCGTGGAATTCGACTACTCCACCGTCCACGCGGTCAAGACCATCCGCGAGGCCGGATACGAGGCGATTATCATCAACAACAACCCCGAGACGGTTTCCACCGACTACACCTGCTCGGATAAGCTGTATTTTGAACCGCTCTGCGTCGAGGACGTGATGAACGTCATCGAGCTGGAGCAGCCGGAGGGCGTCATCGCCACGCTCGGTGGGCAGACCGCCATCAATCTGGCCGCGCCGCTGCGCAGCCGCGGCGTGACCATCATCGGCACGGACTGCGCCGCCATCGAGCGCGCGGAGGACCGGGATGCCTTTGAACGGCTGCTTGCGGCGCTGGCTGTGCCGCGGCCGCAGGGCCGGGCGGTGACGACCATCGAGGAGGGCGTCCGCACGGCCGCCGAGATCGGCTATCCCGTGCTGGTGCGGCCGAGCTTCGTACTCGGCGGCCGCGCGATGCAGATCGTCGCCAAGGAGGAGCAGCTCCGCCGCTATCTGAAAACCGCCGTGGAGATCGACGAGGACCGGCCGGTGCTGGTCGACCACTATGTCCGCGGCAAGGAGGTTGAGGTGGACGCGGTCTGCGACGGCGAGCGCGTGTTCGTCCCCGGCATTATGGAGCTTGTGGAGCGCACCGGCGTTCATTCGGGCGATTCCATCAGCGTGTATCCCTCCTTCAGCCTTTCGGAAAAGGTGAAAAGCGACATCCTGAATTATACGGAAAAGCTGGGGCTGGGCATCGGCATCGTCGGACTGTTCAACGTCCAGTTCATCGTAGACCGCGAGGAAAACGTGTATATCATCGAGGTCAACCCGCGCTCGTCGCGGACGGTGCCCTTTCTTTCCAAGGCGACGGGATACAGCCTTGCGGACATCGCCACCTATGTGAGTCTGGGCCGCAGCCTTGCCGAGCAGGGCCTGACCGAGCTGTATCCGAAGGAGCGGGAACGGTATTATGTGAAAGCGCCCTCGTTCTCCTTCTCCAAGCTGGGCGGGATGGACGCCTACCTGTCGCCGGAGATGAAGTCCACGGGCGAGGCCATCGGCTATGACAAAAAGCTGCACCGCGCCGTGTACAAGGCGCTCATCGCGTCCGGCCTGCGGCTGCACAATTACGGCACGGTCGTCGTCACGCTGGCGGACGAGGACAAGGAGGAGGCGCTGCCGCTGGTCCGCCGCTTCTACGATATGGGCTTCAATATCGAGGCCACGATCGGAACGGCCGATTTCCTCAAGCAGCACGGCATACGCACCCGCGTGCGCCGGAAGCTCAGCGAGGGCAGCGAGGAAATTCTGGATTCCATCCGCGCGGGCTATGTCAGTTACGTCATCAACACGCGCGCGATTCTGTCCGGCGTCCATTATGAGGACGGCGTGGCCATCCGCTCGTGCGCCACGCAGCACAACATCACTATGCTCACCTCGCTGGATACCGTAAAAATGCTGCTCGACGTGCTGGAGGAGGTCACCATCGGCATCTCGAGAATCGACGAAGCCTGAAAAAACGGGAGGGATATGGATGCACTTTACAAAAATGCAGGGCTTGGGCAACGACTACCTGTACGTTTACGGCGAGCCGGTCGAGCCGGAGGCGCTGGCCGTCCGGCTTTCGGACAGGCACTTCGGCGCCGGCGCGGACGGAATGATCTGGATTTCGCCGTCCGAGAATGCCGACTTCAAAATGCGGATTTTCAATGCCGACGGCAGCGAAGCGAAAATGTGCGGCAACGGCATCCGCTGCGTGGGCAAATATGTGTATGATAAGGGCTACACGGACAAAACGCGCCTGACGGTCGAAACGTTGTCCGGCGTCCGCGCGCTGGAGCTTTCGGTATCCGGCGGCAAAGTTAGAAGCGTTTCGGTCGATATGGGAACGGCGGTGGTCGGAGAGACGCGGACGCTGACCGTCGACCGCGAGGCCGTCGTCTGTACGCCCGTTTCGGTTGGCAACCCGCACGCCGTCCTGTTTACAGAGGATATATCGTCGGCGCCGCTGACGACGCTCGGCCCGAAGCTCGAGCGCCACGAGGCGTTCCCCGGCGGCGTCAACGTGGAGTTTGTGCAGGTCCTTTCGGAAAACGAGCTTCGCATGCGCGTCTGGGAGCGGGGGAGCGGCATCACGATGGCCTGCGGCACCGGCGCCTGCGCCAGCGTCGCGGCGGCGGTCTCCAAGGGCTTCTGCCGCAGCGACGAGCCGGTGCTCGTCCGGCTGGACGGCGGTGTTCTGCGCATCCAAATAGACGCATCGGGCCGCGTCACGATGACCGGGCCGGCCGAAACGATTTACGAGGGGGAAACTGTCGAATGATTACGCTCAACACGCATTATGCGGAACTGAAGGATTCCTATTTGTTTTATCGCATCGCGCAGAAGGTCAGCGCGTATCTGCGCGAGCATCCCGATACGCATCTCTACCGCATGGGCATCGGCGACGTGTCGCTGCCGCTCTGTGGCGCGGTTATCCGCGCTCTGCACGAGGCGGTTGACGATCAGGCGGACAAAGCCCGCTTTCACGGCTATATGCCCGAATGCGGCGCGCCGTTTCTGCGCGAAGCGATAGCGGACCATTACGCGCGGCGCGGCGTAACGCTCGCGCCGGACGAGGTGTTTGTTTCCAGCGGCGCCAGCGACGAGTTGGGGGACATCCTCGACCTGTTCGACTGCTCGAGCACCGCGCTCGTGATCGAACCCGCCTATCCGGCGTATGTAGACGCCAACGTGCTTGCAGGCCGCAGGATTCTGCACCTGTCCTCGGGGGAAGAAAACGGCTTCCTGCCCGAGCCGGACGAACGCCTCTGCGCGGACCTCATCTATATCTGCTCGCCGAACAATCCGACCGGCGCGGTTTTCGGACGCGATAAGCTGCAGCGGTGGGTCGATTACGCCAACCACCGCGGCGCGGTCATCCTCTTCGACGCCGCGTACGAGGCGTTCATCGAGGACCCCGCGCTGCCGCACAGCATTTTTGAGCTGGACGGCGCGCGCACCTGCGCCATCGAAATCTGCTCACTTTCCAAGACGGCCGGCTTTACCGGCACGCGTCTGGGCTATACCGTCATCCCGAAGGAACTGGAGCGCGGCGGCCTGCGGCCGAACGACATGTGGGTGCGCAACCGCACGACCAAGACCAACGGCGTGTCCTATATTCTCCAGAAGGGCGGTGCGGCCGTCTTTACGCCCGAGGGACAGCGGCAGGTACGCGAAAACATTCAGGTGTATAAGGCCAACGCGAAAATGCTGACCGACGCACTGGACGCGCTGGGCGTCTGGTACTGCGGCGGCAAAAACGCGCCGTATATCTGGATGAAATGCCCGGAAGGGATGTCAAGCTGGGCCTTTTTCGACCGCCTGCTCAACGAAGCGCAGGTCATCGGCACGCCGGGCGAGGGCTTCGGCGCGTGCGGGGAAGGGTATTTCCGCTTCTCCACGTTCGGCGACTCCGAAGATACGAAGGAGGCGGCCCGCCGTTTGTCCGGGCTGCTCGGAGGGAAATCGGTATGAGAGACTACGAAAAAGAATTTACGGACCGGGTTGCATTCATCCGGCAGCTTTTGGCGGAAAGCGGCGCGGCCGGAATCGTCTACGGCAACAGCGGCGGCAAGGATTCCGCGCTGGTGGGCATTCTGTGCAAGGCGGCCTGCGAAAACACGGTGGGGCTGCTGCTGCCCTGCACCTCGAAGCGGAATTACGCGGAGGACCGTGCGGACGCCGAGACGGTCGCCGCGCAGTACCGCATCGAGACCCGCACCGTAGACCTGACGCCCGTCAAGGCGGCGGCGCTTGCCGCGCTGGACGGCGTGACGACGCCCAACGCGCCCGCGCTCGCCAATTTGGCCCCGCGGCTGCGGATGCTGACGCTGTACGCGGTCGCCGCGTCGGAAAACCGCCTCGTCGCCGGCACCGGCAACCGCAGCGAGGCGTATGTCGGCTATTTCACGAAATGGGGCGACGGCGCGCATGACTTCAATCCCATCGCCGACCTTACCGTCACGGAAATCTACGAATTCCTGCGTTATCTGAACGCGCCCGACTGCATCCTCCGCAAGCCGCCGTCCGCCGCCCTCTTTGACGGGCAGACGGACGAGACCGAGATGGGCGTCACCTACGCGGAGCTGGACGCGTTTCTGGCGGGCGAGCGCATTCCCGACGACAAGCGGCAGCGCATCGAACGGATGCACAGCGCCAGCGAGCACAAACGTGCGGGTATCGCCGTCTACCGAAAAAAATAACCGTTTTTTAGAAAGGCTGTCCGCAATAGGACGGCCTTTCGGCGTATAAGCAGGATTTGCCGGTAAGGGACAGGGGAGACAATCCGCTCTTTAAGCGCATTTGCAGCCGGAGCAACGCCCGCTTTCCTTTCGCAGCAGAATTACAGCAAAGCGGATGCGCCGTAAAGGAACAGCAGTACGCCGAGCAGTCCCACGACGACCGGCACAATATAGGCGGAAACCTTCCCCAGCATCGCCTCCAGCCGTTGAATCACCGTCGTGCCCCGCAGCCTATTATAGCCGAAATAAAGAAGAAGCAGCGGCAGAACATAGATGAAATTATACAGAAGTATAAAAAGCAGAGCAAGCGGGAACGGCAGCGCATAGCCCGATAGCATTGCGATAAAGCCGAAATACGGGAACGCGCTCGTCAATTCCACGCCGCAGAAAACGGCGCCCATTCCGAACAGCGCAAGCGGCGAGAGCCGGACGGGCGCTTTCGTCTCGTTTTCGGCGCGGCTGCATTTCGTATTGCGCGCCGTTTTCACGACCAGCCGGATTCCGACCGCCAGACAAAGCAATCCGACGGCCACCGCCGCGCCGTACATATGCTGCGGATAAGCGCTGACGAGCTTTTCCAGCAAAACCGAAGCCCAAGCGGCAATGCCGTAGTAAACGGCCAGCCCCATTGCCAGATTTGCCGTGCCGATGCCGAGAATGAAATACAGCGTGTGCCGTTTCTGCTTCACCATCGCCTGAAGCAGCATTTGCTGTGCGATGGCAGAGGGGTTCAGCGAGTCGAAAAAGCTCGCGGTAATCGTTGTACCCAATAGCAGCCACATAATCAAGTTCCTCCTGAAAATCACAAAATAAAAAGGCCCGCGTTTTGTGTAACGCGGGCCTAATACACAAATCAACCGAAGCCCCGGCGGGCTGAATGGATTCTCCTTTGCTTCTATTCGGTCTGTCGGGACGGCTTCAAAAGCTCGATGGCGGCTTTCCCCGAGAGATGCGCCGGCGTCAGCTCCAGCAAGCACAGGCTTTTCCACTCGCGGTCGATGGCGTTCCGGCGATGCTCGGCGGCGGCGTCCGGCGCATACTTGAGCGCCAGCTTGTCTATGGCTTCGTACTTTTCGCGCTCTGCCGTCAGAATGCGAACCGTTCCGAATACGATTACGCTTCGGAAATATGTGGTATATGCCTCCGGCACCACACGGTCGCAGTCGATGACGCAAAAGGACGCCTTCGGGTCACGGCGGATGGCGTCCAGCTTATGTCCGCTGCCCGCACTGTGAAAGAAGAGCTTCTCCCCGTCATACACATAGCTCATCGGCACCGCATAGGGATAGCCGCCGTCGCCGGACAGCGCGAGGACGCCGGAGGTCCCGCGGTACAGGATGCGCGCGCATTCCGCCAAGGAAAGCGCCTGTTTTTTACGTCTCATTTCCCGAAACATAACAATCTCCTCCCGAGCCGCCAAAAAGAAAAGCATCGCTTTTCGTATCTTCCTACGGCCTAATGATACGAAACCGATGCAGAGCGCTTCCCCGGCGGCAAGCAAATCTTAAATATTGTGTAGAGTATACCACGCCGGTCGGGTCCTGTCAAGAGCCGGCGGAAAAATTTTCATACGGACGGAAGCTGTGTTGCCGCAATGACAAGCGGCAGTCCTTTCAGTTCCCGTCATCGACGCGGCTTTTCTGTTCGACGCTTCCGTTTGTACCGTTCAAACAAAAAAGAAATTGACAATTACGGTTGGCAGCAGTATAATAGCCGCATAGAGCAAGCTGGATGCTGTGTTTTTGCGGCGGCTATTCAAGTTTTTCGCGCTGTGGGCGCGAAAAACTCTGGGGCTGCGCGGCGGTTACAATAGCCGCATAGAGTATAGCTGGATGCTATGTGTTTTGCGGCAGCTATTCAAGTTTTTCGCGCTGTGGGCGCGAAAAACTCTGGGACTGTGCGGCGGTTACAATAGCCGCATAGAGCAAGCTGGATGCTGCGTGTTGTGCGGCGGCTATTCGCGTTTCCGCGCCTGCGGGCGCGGAAACGCTGGGAAGCGAGTTATGTGATATTGTGCAGCAGAGACAAACGACGGCCTGGATTCATTTCTGATATTGCTTCGTAAACCGCACGCGGAGAAACACAGCGGCTCCGGCGGCGACCGCAACAACAGCCGCCACGAGAAACACCGTCCGTCCCGTGCCGCTCTCCTGTGCAGCCGGCGATGCAGCCGGCGTATTTTCGGTTCCTTCAGCGGCGCTGCCGCTCTGCTGCGGTGTTTCGCAGGCGCGCAGCGCGGAAAGCGCCTGCGCGGTGGCGAGCGCGTCGGTCTCGCCGCCGTGTATATGCGCAAAGCCGTCCGCAGTGGCGAAGCCGTACAGCGCCTCGACGCAGGTGACGCCGTTTTTCACAAACCGCTCGTCGGCGTCGGGCGCGATGCCGAGCGCGGACAGCGCCAGCACAGCCTGCGCGGTGCTCTCGGCCGTTTCGGTCCCCAGACTGGCAAACGCGCCGCTTTCCTGCTGCAGTGCGGACAGGGCAGTCAGCGTCCGCGCGACCAATTCCGCGCAGGCGTCGCGGTGGGGCGCAAGCGCGCGGAGAACAATGGCGGTCGTGTCCGCGTCGGGGGCGGTCCCCGTCAGCGCGAAGCCGCCGCCCTCCAGCTCGGCCTCGGCGATGCTTTTCAGCAGCGATTCGGGCGTATTCACCGCGTCATCCGGGAAGCGCGCGCCGCAATGCTCGACCGCGATCAGCGCCCATGCGAAATCGCCGACGCCGCGTTTCCCCAGATCGCCGCAGTAAAAGACCGCGTCGTTCAGATAAGAGACGAACTTCGGCGAGCCGAGCGATTTATAGGTCATCGCAATCCGCATCCCGTCGGTGGGAAAGGCGATGCGCGCCGCGCCGGAGGCCAGATTGGCGGTCAGCGCGTCGGCGTATACGGAAGCGCCCTCCGCGCCGCGCTCTGCGAGCGCTGAAGCCAGCCAGTCCGCCTCCGACGTGCCCGCATACGCCGCCAGCTCGTCCAGCGGAAAACGGCTGAAAACGGCTTCCGTCCCGTCATAGGCCGCAGCGGCGCCGGTCAGGAGCCACAGCGCCAGCAGAAACGCCTGAAGTCTTTTCATTTATTTTGTGTTGCGGACTGTGACGCGCAGCATCGCCAGAGACAGGACCAGCAGCACCGCCACGGCCGTGTAGGCCAGCAGGCCGTCGCCGGTGTCCGGTGTCTGCGCAGCGGAGGACTCGGGCGCGGCAGACTCGGCTTCGGACGGCGACGCCTCGGACAGGTCGTCGGAGACGTCCGCCGCCGCGACGGTCACGGTGAAGCCGCTCTCCAGCGGCAGCACCGCGTAGAGGTACTTGCCGTCCACGGGCTCGTTCTCCGCCTTCTTTTCGATGGAGACGGCATGCTCGCCGGCGGTGCGAAGCGCCTCGTCAATCGTCACCTGTCCGTTCTCGTCCGTGGTATATACGGCGTCGTCCCAGCGGACGGTCGCGCCGACAATGGGATTGACCTGTTCCGTCGGATTCCCGCCGTCGTCATAGGTCGTGTCCGTGGAGGTGAAGGTCAGAACGCCGTCCGCATACGCGACCTCGGGGATTTGCATATCGAACATCCCGTAGTAGAGCAGAACGGCGTCGCCGTCCGCAAGCGCATAGTCGTTGATGCCGACGCTGGGGCTTTTGCCGTTGACGCGGTAATTCCAGCCGTCCCAGCCGCCGAACATGCCGGCCGCTATGCCGTCCACCTCGGTTATGTACGAATCCAGCCCGACGATTTCCACGCCCTCGACGGCGGCAAGCGCGTCGCCGGCGGAGGCGCCTTCGGCGACGGAAACTTCGGCGTTGTAAATGTCCTCGCCCAGTCCCACGATGCGGACGGAAACCGTCCAGTCGTCGGCGGCCGTGACGGCCGTCGCCAGCATCGGCAGCACCAGCAGCAGGGCGGTGAGGCAAACAATCATTTTTTTCATCTTCTGATTTTTCCTTTCGTTAATAGGTCGATCGCCGCATTCCGCACCGTTTCAGCGGCGAATTCGGATTTTCCGCGCAGCAGGCGCGGAAAACGCCGAAATGGTACAAATATAGAATAGCACAAAATGCATGCTTTTTCAACAGGCATATTCACACAGAAAGCAGGTTTTGCAAATGAATTTTTTGGTTGGCAGCCTCGTCCTTTCCGGCGGCGAGCGCGTCGTGATCGTCTGGAGCGACGGACGGCGCACCGAAGCCGTCTATCAGGATACCTTCGGCTACACCCACGTTTTTCTGCCGCAGGGGGAGGGCAGGGAAATCCGCCTCTCCAACCGCTTTATGCGGCAGAAGGGCATCCGCATTCTGCCTGCGGACGAGCGTCAGGGCGAGCCGTGACGGCCTTTCGCAAAAGCCCCGCGTCCTCCGCGCCGTCTGCGCTGTCTGAAACCGACAGCGAGCGCTTCGCGGGCGCAGCTCTCCCAATCCGTTATTTTATAAGGAAGGTAAATACAATGGAGTTCCGAAAAATATTCGATACCATACCCGAGCAATTCGACCGCTGGCGCCCGCGCTACTGCGCAGAGCTGTTCGCAGAGCTGATTGCGTATGCGGAAATCGGCCCCGGGAAAACCGTGCTGGAGCTTGGTCCGGGCACGGGACAGGCAACCGACCCGATTCTGCATACCGGGTGCGAATACTGCGCAATCGAGCTGGGCGAGCATTTGACGGCGGCAATGCTGCGCAAATACGGCGCGTTTCCCAACTTCTCGATTTTGAACGACGACTTTATCACCTATGACTTCGGCGGCAAGACATTCGATGTGATTTATTCCGCGGCGACCATCCAGTGGATTCCCGAGAGCATCGCGTTCACCAAAACCTTCGACCTGCTCAAGCCGGGCGGGACGCTGGCGATGATGCGCACGCAGGGCGACTACAAAACGCCGAACGAGGCGCTGTACGACCGAATCCAGGAGGTCTATGCCGCGTATTTCAAGCCGGAGGCTGCGTATGTGTACAAGCAGGGCGGCTTTCCCTACGCGAACGCGCCTTTGTACGGCTTTACCGGCTTTGAAGAACGCAGGTATTATGGAAAGCGCGAATTCAACGCGGAGGAATATGTATCGTTCGTCGGCACGCACTGCGATCATATCGTTTTGCCGGAGCCGTACAGGAGCCGTTTCTTCGACGGGCTCCGAAAAGCGGTCGAGGACGCCGGAAACCGCATCGTGTTTCTGGACACCCATCTGCTGGATTTGGCGAAAAAGCCGCTCTGAGCCTCCGCACGAAAAAGGGCAGGAAACGCACGACCCGTAAGGCCGCGCGTTTCCTGCGTCTGCTTTTCGGCTTACCGCAGCAGCCCGAGCTGCCGCAGCGCGCGCCGGATCGGAAGCAGCGCCGGCGAGCGCAGCCATTGCTCATCGTAAACGAGCATGTCCTCGTGGCTGATGTAATACAGCCACGCGTTCCGCTCGGTGAAAAAGCTCAGATTCATCGGATATGCCGTGCCGGACCATGCACGGAGCGACAGCGGCACCTTGAGCAGCGCGACCGTATGCCGGTTGACGTCGTAAAACCGGCGGCCGGCCGCCGGCTCGGCGCCCTTCAGCTCATGCCGCTCCATCAGCCGCATGTAGGGAATGCAGCAGGTGTAATACTGCAGCGTTTCGACCGGCGCGCACACCAGCGCGTCAAGCTGCTGCGCGACGATGCGCTCCTTCATCTCCATACCGACGCTGCCGTCGGCGATCGTTTCCATAATGATATTCCGTTTGGTCTGCACCGCCTTTTCGGAAATCGGCTCGTTCATTTCAAAGCTGAAGCGGTCGGAATACTTGGCGGCCAGATCAATGAATGCGAAATACACCTCGTCCGTCAGCGCCGCGGTCTCTAAGATCTTCATCGTCCCGTAAACCTCCTTGCATAGTTGTCTGTCGCTTCGTCGTTCAATGCTCGTCCAAAATCCATTGCATTCCCGTGCTGTTCCGATATTTCAGCAGCAGGGACATCGCTTCGCCGATCTCCTGCCCGAGCGCGTTCGGTTCTTTTTGCTTGTTCATTCCGAAATCCACCAGCGCACGGTAAAGCACGCGGATGTATTCGTCCACCACCGCTCGGTTGCCGATCAGCCGCGGCTCCGAGATTCGTTTGAATTTGACGTTTTCAAACCGATGGCATTCTTCCAGCAGGCCCATCAGATATTTGAAGCTCATCTTCGCCATCCCAACCCTTCCTTTCCCGTTTCTCTTTTCCTCAAAATCGATATTCTGATTATACTTTGAAAAGCGGCGTTTGTCAACAAAATCGGCCAAACCGCCGCGATTTTCCCCACGTTTCGTCCGAAAAAATCGATTTTTCAAAAATATCGTTTTGCTATTGACAAACGCAAAAAAACGTGTATTATAAAATTATATAAAATAACCCTCGGGAAGGATGGATCCTATGTCAAACACGCACAAATCCTTTGCGCGGCTGCTGGCGCTGCTTTTAGCTGTCTGCCTGCTGACGGCGGCACTGGCGGGCTGTGAGGACGACCCGTCGCAGACCGAAAGCACGTCCGGCGGCGAGGCGGACATCGCGCTCCAAATCGGCGACGCGACGCTTGCCGTCACCGCCTACAACACGACGCCGGCCTCGGACGCCGCGGCGCTGCTCGACCGCGGCTACCAGCGCGACGGCGCTTACGTTTACTTTGCCGACGCTGCGGAGGGCCGCGTTCTCGTTGCGGTCAAATCCACCCTGTCGGGCGATACGCGTACCTTTGCCGTGCAGGAAATCCTGCGCGCGGGCGAAGGGGAATCGCTCTACATACCCGTCAACGGCTTTGTACTCAGCCTGCCGGAAGGGATGCTTCCCGAGGGAATCAAAAACGGCCAGACCGTGACGGCGGAGGGCTATCAGCCGTCGGCGTATGAGCGCACCGAAATCTGCGCCGTCCTCAACGAGGACCGCGCGTATCCCCGCCGCGTCAATCTGATCGACCCGGTGGAGGCGCCCGACAGCGGCGCGGGGATCATCTACATCACCGGCAGATACAAAAACGAGCAGACCGTTCCGGCCGACTCGGTCGCGCTGCTGCTCAACAGCGCTTCCGGCGGCAGCTTTACCGTCGGAGGCGTGCTGGAGGCCGGCAGCGAGCTGGCGTCGAAAAGCGCTTATCTGCTCTTCTGCGGCGCGTACAACGCGGGGTTTGCCAAAGCGATTTATAAAGAAGGAGATAAGCTGTATATGACCAGAACCGAAAATCTGTCCCGCTACGCGGACGACGCCGCCGTGCGCATCGGCGGCAAGGTGTACGCCGTCGGGGACGCGCATGTGAATCCCTCCGAGATCACCGAGGACGGCGCCTATCTCTTCGACGCGTCGGGCAGCCTGATGGCCACGCCGGCGCTGTCCGGCAAAAGCCATCGGAGCTACGTCCTCTCGGACAGCAAGGTGCTGTACGCCGCCGAGGCGGAGGAAAGCATCATCATCCCCTCCGACGCCGCCGTTCTTACGCTCGTCGGCGACGCGGCGGCGGATGAAATCCGCAGCGGCGACAGTGCCGAGCTGATTCTGTACGAGCTGCCCGAGCTGCCCGACGCCTACGTCAAATTCGGCGGCGAGCTGTGCGCGGTCGACAGCGTCAATGCGCCTGCACCGGGCGGGGCGGCGCTGTACACGCCGGGCAGCATCATTTCTTCGTTTGACGACGGGAGCCTGTTCCTGACCATCGAAGGCGGCGCGGTCGCCTCGGTCGGCGGCGAACAGCCCGAGACCGACGGCTATGTGCTCTGCGTGAGCGCAAGCGACGCGCGCTATAAGGCCCTTTCGGCGCAGGAGCCGGGCAATGCCGCTTGGGCGGTCGCAGAGCCGATCTCCTACGGCTCGGTCAAGCTCATGTATACGCAGATCAACGGCGACCGTCTCACCGATTATCTGGTGATCTACAACGGCGCGGCCGGCAGCACGACCAAAACGAATATGTACGGCTACGAAATCCTCGTCTCGGCGGAGGGGCTGGCCATCTCCGCATCGGCGGCGGGCGACGCGGCCATCCCCGAGGGCGGCTTCGTCGTCTCGGGCCATGGCGTGAACGCCACGGCGCTGCAAAACGCCTATCGGCCGCTGGCTAAGGTTGAATTGGATAGAAACGCCAAAATCGTCACCATTACCCACACGCCGTTCGAAACGATGGAGACGACGGCTCTGAACCTGCAGGTGCAGAAGGATAAGCTGGATGAAGCGAAGGCGGCCTTCCTCGACCTCTCCTATACGGTGATCGACGACCGCCTCGCCCGCGCCGAAGCGCTCATCGGCGAGGCCGACGCGCTGCTTGCGCAGGGCGACACGGCGCGCGCATACGTCTGCTCGCTCAACGCCTCCGACCTGCTCGCCTCGCTCGGCGATTTGATGTACGAGTCGCACGCGGTGGAAAATCGGGCGGTCTGGTATCGTGCGGCCGAAAAAAGCGACGCGGAGGTCGAAGCGACCGTCAAGCGCCTCGCCGCAATGAACGTCAACGCTGTGTATATCGAGACCTGGTACAACAGCCGGACCATCGGGATGACCGACATCGAGCTGATCAGCCACAATACCCAAGCGCACGGCGATTACGACGCGCTGGAGGGCTTTATCCGCATCGGCCACGAATACGGGCTGGAAATCCACGCATGGGTGGAGAATTTCTTCATCGGCACGACAGGGCAGAGCGACGCGCTCATCGCCGAGTCCGAAAAGCGGGACTGGCGCTGCATCGACAGAAACGGCGTCGATAACTTCCCGAACGAATACGGGAGCTTTGTGTTCCTGAATCCCTATAACCGCGAATGCCGGGATTTGATTCTGGAAATCTACCGAGAGATGCTCGAAAACTACGACCTCGACGGCCTGCATCTCGACTACATCCGCTTCAGCGAGCCGCAGCGCGACGAGACGAAGGCCGACTTCGGCTATAACGCGGACATCATTGCCGGCTTTCAGGCGCAGTACGACACCGACGTCGACCCCCGCACGCTCGCAAGCGGAAGCGAAATGTGGCGGAACTGGTGCAAGTTCCGCGAGGAGATCATCAATTCCTTTGTGAAAGAGGTCTATGACCTTGTCCGGGAAATCAACCCCGAAATTTGGATTTCCTGTGCGTGCGGTCCCGACCTGGCGAATACGCCCACGACCATCTATCAGAACTGCCGCGACTGGGTCGCCAACGGCTGGATGGACGAGGTATTCTCGATGTCCTATTCCGCAGGGCTGAATTATCCGATTGAAAACGGGCAGCTTTTCATGCGCGCCATCGGGGACGACGCTTTCTATTCGGTCGGCCTCTCTGCCTTCGGCACGACCGAACGCGACGTTCTGCTCGCGCAGACCGACGGCTGCTACCGCGTCGGCTGCAACGGCGTCAACTTCTTCTCGTGGGGCAGCCTCTTCCAGCACGAGGAGGGATATGAGGCGGCACTGACCGCCTCGGTGTATCGGGACAAGGCGGTGCAGACCTATGCGCTCAACCGCATGCTCAAGGCCGGCGCCGACGCGCTTTCCGGCAAGCTGGAACGCGTTTACGGCGTGTTTGCGCCCGAGAACGCCGCGCTCTACGAAGCGCTCAAGCCGCTGCTTGCCGCCGTCTCCGAGCGGGCGGACGCTCTGGCGGAGGACGCGACGTTCGCCGAGCGGCTCGCCTACTGCGAAGCCGAACTGGAATCGCTGGATTCGATTCTGAACGTCGTGGAGGAAAAGGGCGAGGGAACGGCCGCCGCCGAATCGATTCGTACCGAGCTGGAACGGCTGGCCAAGTATCTCCGGCAGTCGAGAAGCCGTTTGAGCGACCGCGTATAAAACACAAAAAATCCGCCCGACCTTTGGCCGGGCGGATTTTTTGCAAAATGCGTCATTCTTTCGACAGATTTAACGCACCGCCGCTTTCGGACTTTACAAACCGGCGGTATAATGAACGGCGTAAAAGACAATGAAAAGGTCAAGAATAAGAAAAAAGGAGCAGAAAAAATGAAACTGAAAAAGATTTTCACTTTAGCGTTTGCCGCCGTTCTGGCGGGGAGTGCGCTCGCGTCCTGCGCCGCCAAGGGCTTTGACAAGGACGGCGCGATCACCGTCATCTCCCGCGAGAAGGGCAGCGGCACGAGAAGCGCGTTCATTGAGCTGTTCGGCGTGGAGGTGGACAAGGAGGACAAAACCGTCGAAACCGCCGACATCACCGACAAAACGAACGTGATGATGACCAGCGTGTCGCAGAACGCCAACGCCATCGGCTACATCTCACTCGGCTCGCTCAACGACAGCGTCAAAGCGCTCAAAATCGACGGCGCGGCCGCCACGGTAGAAAACATCGAAAACGGCAGCTATAAGATCTCGCGTCCCTTCAATATCGCAACCAAAAGCGAGCCCTCCGAGGCCGCCGCGGATTTCATCGCCTTCATCCTCTCCGACGAGGGACAAAAGGTTGTCAAGGACAACGGCTACATTCCCGTCAAGACCAACGGCGCATACAACGGCTCGAAGCCGTCCGGCAAAATCAGCATCGGCGGCTCGTCCTCGGTGACGCCGGTTATGGAAAAGCTGAAGGAAGCCTATAACGCCGTCAATCCGAACGTGACAATCGAAATCAATATGACCGATTCCTCCAGCGGTATGACGAGCGTGGCGGAGGGCGTGTGCGACATCGGCATGGCCAGCCGCGCGGTCAAGCAGAGCGAGCTGGACAAGGGGCTGGTTCCCACGACCATCGCGACGGACGGCATCGCCGTTATTGTCAATCTGGAAAACACCTTCGACGCGCTGACGGCCGACCAGGTGCGCAGAATCTACATCGGCGAGCTCACAACCTGGAGCGCACTGGAAGAATAAAGAAATAGCGGTATGTTTGGCGGATAGGAATATCCGCCAAACGGAGGTTTTATGAAAAAATTCAGAGAAGGTTTTATGCAGGTCCTGTTTATGCTCTCGGCGCTGGTGTCGATCATCGCCGTCGCGCTCATATGCATATTTCTGTTCGCCAACGGCGTCCCCGCCATTCGGGAAATCGGGCTGGCCGATTTTCTGACCGGTACCTCGTGGAAGCCCGAGCAGAACATTTACGGCATCCTGCCGATGATCATCGGCAGCATTTACGTCACCGCCGGCGCTATGCTCATCGGCGTGCCGATCGGCATCCTGACGGCGCTGTTTCTGGTCCATTTCTGTCCGGCCGGACTCTACCGCTTCCTGAAGCCCGCCGTGGACCTGCTGGCGGGCATCCCCTCGATCGTATACGGCTTTTTCGGGCTGACGGTCATCGTACCCGCCATCCGCAACGGACTCGGCGGCAGCGGCTCGAGCATGCTGGCCGCGTCGGTCGTTCTGGGCATTATGATCCTGCCGACCATCATCAACGTATCGGAATCGGCCATCCGCGCGGTGCCGGAAAGCTATTACGAAGGCTCGCTCGCGCTCGGCGCCAGCCATGAGCGCAGCGTATTCTTCACCGTCCTGCCCGCGGCGAAATCCGGCGTCTTTGCCGCCGTCATTCTGGGTATGGGCCGCGCCGTCGGCGAGACGATGGCCGTGATTATGGTCGCGGGCAACCAGACGGCGATGCCGGGCGGGCCGCTGCAGGGACTCCGCACGCTGACGGCGAACATTGTGCTGGAAATGGCCTACGCGGCCGACCTCCACCGCGGCGCGCTGATTGCGACGGCGGTCGTGCTGTTCGTCTTTATCCTAATCATCAACCTTTCCTTCTCGCTGCTGAAAAGGAGGGCGAAGCTGTGAACGCAAAACGAAGGCGGCTGCAGTCGCGCGTCCTGCGGCTCTGCGTCTATGCGGCGGGCGCGTGTACACTGGGCGTGCTGCTGATGCTCGTCGTTTACATCCTTGTCAAGGGGCTGCCGCACCTCACGCCTGAGCTGTTCAGCCTGCATTACAATTCCGAAAACGTCTCGCTTTTTCCGGCGCTGGTCAACACGGTCACGATGACGCTTCTGTCGCTGCTGATTGCCGCGCCGCTGGGCGTCTTTTCGGCCGTTTATCTGGTGGAATACGCCAAGCGCGGCAACAAATTCGTCAGCGTCGTCCGCATCACGGCGGAAACGCTCTCGGGCATCCCGTCCATCGTCTACGGATTGTTCGGCTTTTTGATGTTCGTCATCGCGCTGGACTGGGGCTATTCGCTGTTGGCGGGCGCCTTCACGCTGGCGATTATGATTCTGCCCGTCATTATGCGCACGACGGAGGAAGCGCTCAAAAGCGTGCCGGACAGCTACCGCGAGGGCAGCTTCGGGCTTGGCGCGGGTAAGCTGCGGACGGTGTTCCGCATCGTGCTGCCTGCGGCGATGCCCGGCATTCTGGCGGGGATTATCCTCTCGGTCGGCCGAATCGTGGGCGAGACCGCCGCGCTCATCTACACGGCGGGCACCGTCGCGCAGATTCCCGACTCGCTGATGGGCTCGGGACGCACGCTTTCGGTGCATATGTACTCGCTTTGGAGCGAAGGGCTCAATACCGACCAGTCCTATGCGACGGCGGTCGTGCTGCTGGTCATCGTCGCCTCGCTCAACGCGCTCTCGTCGGCGGCCGCCAAGCGGCTGACGGGGCAGAAAAAGGAAAGGAAAAAAGCGCGATGCACGCAACAAAAATAAAAACCGAGCGTCTGAACCTGCATTACGGAACCTTTCACGCGCTCAAGGACGTCTCCATCTCGATTCCGGAGAACGAAATCACCGCCTTCATCGGGCCGTCCGGCTGCGGAAAATCCACGCTGCTGAAAACGCTCAACCGAATGAACGATCTGGTGGAAGGCTGCCGCATCGACGGCCGCGTGCTGCTGGACGGCACCGACATCTACGCCGATATGGACACCAATATGCTGCGCAAGCGGGTGGGAATGGTTTTTCAGAAGCCGAACCCGTTTCCGATGAGCGTGTATGACAACATCGCCTACGGGCCGCGCACACACGGCGTCAAATCCAAGGCCCGGCTGGACGACATCGTCGAGCGCTCGCTGACCGGCGCGGCCATCTGGGACGAGCTGAAGGACCGGCTGAAAAAGAGCGCGCTGGCGCTTTCGGGCGGACAGCAGCAGCGCCTCTGCATCGCACGGGCGCTCGCCGTCGAGCCGGAGGTGCTGCTGATGGACGAGCCGACCAGCGCGCTGGACCCGATCTCCACCGGCAAAATCGAGGATTTGGCGCTGGAGCTGAAAAAGCGGTATACCATCGTCATCGTGACGCACAATATGCAGCAGGCGTCCCGCATCAGCGATCAGACCGCCTTCTTTCTGCTCGGCGAGGTCATCGAAATGTGCGATACCGACCGTATGTTTTCCGCGCCCTCCGACCGGCGCACCGAGGATTACATCACCGGCCGGTTCGGATAAAGGGGAGGAAAGGATTATGCGCAACCGCTTTGACGAGCAGCTCGAGCTGCTCAACAACAGCCTGATTTCTATGGGCGCGCTCTGCGAGACCGCCATTGCCGACACCATCCGCGCGCTGCTTACTCACGACCTTCGTCTGGCGGAGGAGGTGATCGCCACCGACAAGGAAATCGACCAGAAGGAAAAGGAAATCGAAGCGCTCTGCCTGAAGCTGATTCTGCATCAGCAGCCGGTCGCGCGCGACCTGCGGCAGATTTCCGCCGCGCTGAAAATGATCACGGATATGGAGCGCATCGGCGATCAGGCCGCCGACATCGCTGAAATCGTGACCTACACCGATTTGTCGGAATCGACCAACGGCAGCCATATCGCCGAGATGGGCGCGGCCACGACCAAAATGGTCACGGAGGCGGTGGAAGCGTTCGTCCGCCGCGACCGCACAATGGCGCAGTCCGTCGTAGCCTACGACGACGTCGTAGACGACTTGTTTTCTTCGGTAAAACATGATATAATGCAGATGATCGCAGCCGATCCCGCGCGCGGCGAGCAGGCCGTCGATATTCTGATGATTTCCAAATACCTCGAGCGCATCGGCGATCATGCGGTCAATATTGCGGAATGGGTGATCTTTGCCATCACCGGAAAACACGAAAACGAATGATCGGATTCGGAGGGATATACATTGATTTACTGTGTGGAAGACGACAGCGCCATCCGCGAGCTGCTGCTGTACACGCTGCACAATTCCGGCTTTGAGGCCAAGGGACTTGAGGACGGCGAGGCGCTGTTTGCGGAAATGGCGCGCGAAAAGCCGGCGCTCATCCTGCTGGACGTGATGCTGCCGGGCGAGAACGGCATTGAAATCCTCAAGCGCATCCGTCTGGACGCATCCACGCGCAGCATCCCCGTCATTATGCTGACGGCCAAAAGCTCGGAGTATGACAAGGTCATCGGACTGGATTCGGGCGCGGACGATTATGTGTGCAAGCCCTTCGGGATGATGGAGCTGATTTCGCGCATCAAGGCCGTCCTGCGCCGCACCTCCAAGCCGGATGTGAGCGAAACGCTGGTCTGCGGCAATGTGGCGCTCAACATCAAGGGACACAGCGTGACGGTGGACGGGAAGCCGGTCGAGCTGACGCTCAAGGAATTCGAACTGCTCAAGCTGCTGATGCAGAATCCCGGCGTGGTCCTGAACCGCGATACGCTGCTCGGCAGCATATGGGGCTATGATTTCGACGGCGAAACGCGCACGGTTGACGTCCATATCCGCACGCTGCGCTGCAAGCTCGGCGAAAAGGGCGACATCATCGAGACGGTGCGGGGCGTCGGCTATAAAATCGGTAATCGCTGATGAAAAAGCGCATTTTCTGGAGCATCCTTCTCTCCTGTTTTCTGACGCTTCTGATCACGGCGGCGTTTGTGACCAGCGTGCTCTATGTCAATTCGTGGGAGGAATACAAGCACGAAATTGAAATCGAAGCCCTCTATGTCGGCGAGGCCGTCAACGTGATGGACACCGCCAACGGCGCTGCCGCGCGCTATTTGGAGGAGGTCGGCCGCAGCACGAAAAACCGTATTACGCTGATTGCCGCCGACGGCAGCGTCCTGTTCGACAGCTACGCCGACGAGGACGATTTGGACAACCATCTCAGCCGCCCCGAAATCGCCGACGCGCTATCGGCGGGCAGCGGACAGGCCGAACGGCTGTCCGATACCTTCGGCGCGCGCAGCTATTACAGCGCGCTGCGGCTGGACGACGGCAGCGTACTCCGCATCGGCGGCACGTCGAAAAGCGTGCTGGGAATCATCGGCAACGCGCTGGTGTGGATCGTGGTCGTTTCGGCTTTCGTGCTTCTCATCACCGTTCTGGCCGCGAGCCTGCTGACCGGCACAATCATCCGGCCCATCAATAAAATCGATCTCAACGCGCCGCTGGCCGCGCCCGCTTACGATGAGCTTTCGCCGCTGCTGCTTCGGATGGAAAAGCAGAACGCCCGCATTCACAAGCAAATCCGCGAGCTGAGCAAGCAGCGGGAGGAATTCCACTATATCACCGGCAATATGAGCGAGGGGCTTGTGATCTTCGACGACCACGGGGCCGTGCTGACGATCAACAGCAGCGCCGAATCGATCCTCGGCTGCGGCGCACAGCCCGTATTCGAGGATTCGGCGGCCGACGGATGCGCCTCCTACCTCAAGCTCAGCCGCGACCTGCACTATATCCGCACGGTGGAGGCCGCGCTGGACGGACGGCCGGCCGTCGCCGAAATGGAGCGGAACGGCCGCCTTTACCGGCTGTCCGCCACGCCGGTCGAGCGCAGGGAGGACAGCCGGTACGCCGCGGTGCTGTTCATCGTCGACGTCACCGACCGCGAACGCGCCGAGCAGCTTCGCAAGGAGTTTTCCGCCAATGTGTCGCACGAGCTGAAAACGCCGCTGACCACGATCATGGGCTATGCGGAGATCATCGGCAACGGAATCGCGCGGACCGAGGACATCCCCGAATTTGCAGGAAAAATCCGGCTGGAGGCCGCGCGGCTGCTGTCGCTCATCGAGGACATCATCAAGCTCTCGCGGCTGGACGAAAACGAACTGACGAGCCGGTTTGAGCCTGTGGAGCTTGCCGAGGTCTGCCGCAGCGTCGTCAAAAAGCTGTCCGATAAGGCCCAAAAAGCGGACGTGTCGCTGACCTTCGCCGGTTCGCCGTGCGTCGTCAACGGCATCGAAAGCATCCTGTATGAAATCCTGTTCAATCTGACGGATAACGCCATCATCTACAACCGCAAGGGCGGGGAAGTGCGCCTGTCGCTCACCGAAGCCGGCGGCAGGGCGACCGTCGTCGTCGAGGACACCGGCATCGGCATCGCGCACGAGCACATCGACCGCATCTTCGAGCGCTTTTACCGCGTGGATAAAAGCCATTCGCGCGAGACGGGCGGCACGGGGCTTGGGCTGTCCATCGTCAAGCACGGCGCGCTGCTGCACGGCGCTTCCCTCAAGCTCGAAAGCGAGCCGGGGGAGGGTACAAGAGTCACGCTGACATTCAACGGCGCCGCGCGCGCATAGCGGCCTATACGAAACGACTCTGCGGTCAGACATACCCGCAGAGCCGTTTTTTGTATTTTTGCCTTGTGCCTTGTGCCTTTTCGGAAGCGAAACGCCGTTGCTGGCCCGCGGCGCTCGCATAGGGGTACACAGGCCGCGTTTGTACGGCCGCATATGGCGGGAGCGCGGAATTTTGCGTTCTTTTTCGCAAAACATCTTGACATTCCGCCGCATTTATAGTAAAATACCACTGTTGTCAATCGCAGGTGTGGTTCAATGGCAGAACGTCAGCTTCCCAAGCTGAAAACGAGGGTTCGATTCCCTTCACCTGCTCCAGTCGAGAGCCTCGACGCGCGATACGCGTTCGGGGCTTTTTCTATAACCGAAATGCAACGCTCGCGTCTTAGCCGGCATTTTTTGTACCAGACCGCCAGTCGAGCTTCATTTCGCGCGGGTTTTCGTTTTGCCCATATTGCGGTGCTTGCGCCAAAGCGGCATCATTTTTGCAGCCTATAAATACGAAAAACACACTTTTGCCGGGATGATAAAAGCATGTTTTCCCTTGACTGTTCGTCCCAAAAGGAACAGATATTGTATTATGCGGCGTGTAGCTGTTCTTAAAGCAATCCGCTTTCGAGAAACGGACACGTCTGTTGGCGCTGCCATTTACGAAGCGTGGTATGCGCTGAACAAACGTGATTCCGGTGCAAAAGAATCCCACTTCAAGATTTATCCCTTCCATCAATCCTGTAAAGGAGTACACAAAATGCGTGATGTATTTGTGCTAAAAAACGAAGACTTTTGTTTGTCATTGGATTTTCAAGTGTTTCAAGCAGATATATCTTCCCCATCCAATACAATCCTATCTGTTTATATTGCAAGCAATGTTTTTTCTGCAGCCACGACTATGGATATCGATATAAAACAGCTTCCCGTGTTTTGTAACGACTTAAAGGCAATTTATAATACATTACAAGGCGAGGCAAAAATACAAGAGCCCTTCGGCAGTCGGCAATATATTTCTTTTGTTGGAGAGCGATATGGGCATATTGCCGTATCGGGCGTCTTACATTCGAATGGATCGAAAGGGTATTGGCAGGAACTGAAGTTTGAAAATAGCATTGATCAGACTTTTTTGCCTGCATTCTTGAAAGAACTCACACTTTTTTCGAATCCATTTGTCGATTGATGCTTTGCCGCTTTTCATCGTACTTTCCTCGTTCCGGCTTCGTTTGATTTCACGCTTTCAAAAGCTCGGTGTTTTCTACGCTGATGGTTTATGATGAACGTTATCTAATTTTGCCGCAATATATGCAATCCTTCTGCTGTTCGCTCTACTATATGGGTGCTATACTCTAATCGACAAATCGGGATTATGGAGGTAAATAGGATGATAAGAGAAGCAAAACGTGAAGATATACCGATATGTGTGGATTTGATTAAAAAGAGTTTTATGACTGTGGCAAATGAATTGGGATTTACAGAAGAAAATGCGCCCGGATTTACTGCATTTGCTGCTACGAGTGAGCGATTATATTGGCAAATGGAGCATGAGAATAGACGAATGTATGTTTTTGAGGAAAATGGGACATTGTGTGGATACTATTCGTTGCTTATGCAGAACAATGAAGCGTGTGAGCTGAATAATCTTGCGGTATTGCCTGCATATAGACACAATGGAATCGGAAAAAAACTGCTGAATCACGCTTTTGATATGGCGCGGAATGCAGGCTGCAAAACGGTTCATATAAGCATAGTTGAAGAAAATATCGTTCTTCGCAAGTGGTATGAGGATAACGGCGCAATTCATGTTGAAACAAAGAAATATGATTTCTTTCCCTTTACATGTGGTTATATGAAAAAAATACTCTAAACTCTAAGGATTGATAGATCGGAAACAGCAATTTAAGAAAAGAAATACAAAGGTGAATCTGTTATACTGCTTTCATCGGTACCGAAACAACAAAAAATCGTATAAGAAGGCGGTTATACGGAATTACCGTTCGATAAAATCAACGCTTTCATTGATACCCATTTGAAACAGGACTTTTCCTTAAGCAAGCTTTCCAAGCATATTGGCTACTCGCCTTACCACCTGTCCCGCGAATATACAAAGCAAACGGGCCGGACCTTAATGGATTATGTTATGGAGATAAAGATAACGGCTGCGGCAAAAAAGATAGCAGAAGGAAGCCCCATTCTTGAAACAGCGCTTGATTTCGGGTTTGAAACACATACGGGCTTTACCCGAACCTTTCTTGAGCGAATCGGTTGTTCGCCTCAAGACGACTATCGACATAGCCTTCACAGCCAAAAAAGGAACAAAGGAGTAATTTCTATGGATTTATCCACGTTAAAAATTCGCTTGGTATGCGAAGATGACAGGGATGCCTTATGGGAGAACGTATACAGTGCGATGACGCCGCGTCAAATTATGGAAGATAAAATCCTGCCTTCTATGGAAAATTATAAACGTAAAAATGGATTTCTTGCCATAGCAGAGCTGGAGCACAAGGCCGTCATGTCTATGTGGGTGGAGAGACTCTATTGCAGTCCGGGGTTAATTTATGACAGTCACTATTTATGGCAGAATACGGAATATGATCATGTTTTTATCGAACTGTTGGACGGCGTGAAGACATTTGCGCAACAGTTGAATATGACGGCTTTGTGTTTGCAGGAGCGAGCAGACTCACCTTATACAGAAGGCTTTCTGCAATGCGGTTTTGAACCCACATTCACCGATCGAGAGTATAAGTATTATATGCTGGCCATCTGATGGACGGATTTGATTTACTTGTGCGGATTCGCTATATAAAATACCCATGCGGTAAAACACCCCGCGCACCGACCTTTCCCCTTGTCCCGCAGGCAAATAGACGCACGCTTTATTCGGCGTGCGTTTTGCTTTCATTAACGTTTGGCGACAAACAGCCGGCCACTCCGAAAGCGCGCGGACGGCGGTTTGGGCAAGGCGGGGTTCCCGTCTCTGTCTGCGGCGGTACGCCGTTCTTGACAAAACGACGAAAAAATGGTATTCTAATTTTAGCAAAATAACAAAATTTCGCATCGAAAGTGGGTATTTTGAATGAAAAAGGTCTCCCTGCCGGCCTCCAACGCTTTTTGTCCGCAGTGCATGTTTCTGTACGGCACCTACAAAGAAAACGGCGAAGCAAATTACGGTATGTTCTGCTGGGCCACTTATGCGTATGACAACAGCTTCAAGTTTGTCGCCTGCATCGGCGAGAACAAGCTCACCCGCGACAGAATCCGCAGCACCGGCGTTTTCTCGGCGTCTGTCGTCAGCGAGTCCCTGCTGCCCGACGCGGACTTCTGCGGCAGCCATCCCGGCTACGAAATCAATAAATCCGAGCGCATTGAAACGGTCAGCGGCGCCGTGCTTCGGGTGCCGATTCCCGTGAAAAGCCCGTGGAGCTTCGAACTGGAGGTGGACAAGACGCTGCGGCTCGACGAACGGGGAGACAGCGAAATTTATGTTTGTCACATCCGAAACGTATTGGCGGACGAGCGCCTGACGGATGAAGAAACGCCGCTTGCCGAGCGCCTGAGCATCGCCTCGCCGGTCGTTTCGGTGGCGGAGCAGTATTTTCCCGTTGACCGCAAAGCGCTCGGCTGCTGGGGAAGCTGGAAATAAATACAAAGCCTTTCGAAACGAAAAACGCTGTCCACGGCCCGACCGCCGTGACAGCGTTTTCCGTTTATAAACAAAATAAAAATAAAAGTTGACAAACAGGGCTTCTTTTGCTATACTGTTTATCCGTCACAAATCGGCGCTGTCGTGCCGCTTGAAGCCCTCGCCGAACACCTCGTTCGCGCTGGAAACGATCATAAACGCGTTTTTATCGATCCGCCGGACCACGTCGCGCGCGGCGGGGTACAGGGATTTGCGCATCACACAGAGGATGATCTTTTTCGTCCGGCCGGTGAACGCCCCTTCGCCGTTGAGCAGCGTGATGCCGACGTCCAGCTTCAGCAGCGCCTCGGCGATCTCCGATTCCCTGTCGCTGACGATATAGACCTGCTTGGCCTCGTCCGGCCCGTAAAGGACGACGTCCATCAGCGTCGTCGAGACGATCATCGCAATCGCGGCGTAAAGCGACAGATTGATGTCCGAAAGCACGATGCCGGCCGCCAGCAGGATGACGACGTCCGTGTACAGATACGCACGCCCGGTGCGGATGTGGGGATACCGCTTGCGGATCAGCTTGACAATGATGTCCGTCCCGCCCGTAGTCGCGCCCGCCTTGAAAATCAGACTGATGCCGACGGCGTTCATCGCGCCGCCCGCAAACGCGGCCAGCAGAAGGTCGTTCGTCGCGACCGGCAGCGCGTCGAACACGTCGATGAGCAGGGAAGCCAGCGTCGTCGCCGCGAGCGTGGCAGAAAAAAAGCGGAAGCCGAACGCCTTGATCGCAATCAGAAACAGCGGTATGTTCAGGACAAACGCCGTGATACCGGTCGGCAGTCCGAACGCGCTGTTGAGAATGACGGCGATGCCGGTCACGCCGCCGGGCGCCAAATGGTTGGGGCTGAGGAACAGGCCCATACCCGCCGCATAAAGCACCGCTCCGACGACGATCAGCGCGCATTTTTTCAGCATCGTTCCTCTTTCGGTCTTATCCATCGTTATGCCTCCTTTTTTCGTCTGGCCATCGGGGGACGTAGTCTTTGCAAGCCGGCCGGAAACGGCGGCGCCGCGCCGGATTCGCCGTCCGAAAGCGCGGGGCTTTTTTGTGCATCGCGCGCCCGCCGGCAGCCTTCGTTCGTCCCGCCGCCGCGTTCACAACGGGTTTACAATCATTATAACAAATCCTGCGGCGCTCGTCAATGTCCGCTGCGCACTGTGCTTTTATTAGTATGCGGCGGCGGGCGGCTTCTTATGTCGCCTTTTTCCAAATCGGTTTTCTATCGAATTTTGACAGCACAAAAAGGGCGTGTGCAGTATGACCAATGTCACATAAGGAACTTTTATCTATATGCATTTTGCAATACAGATTCCCTGCTTGCCGCGCGCGAAATCGTCTCTATAATGCGTTTTGGGAGGAATTATTTATGGAAAATCGGCTTGAAAGATTACGCAATGAAATTGATAAAATCATTTTTAAGGAAAAATCAGATCGTATCCGTATGTATATCTCTCATATGTACGGCGTTGCACGATTTTGCACATTGTTGGCTATGAAAAGGGATTTGGATGTTGAGCTTGCCACAACATGCGGAATGCTTCATGATATATTTTATATGTCCGGCGGCGTTAGCGATAATCACGCTGCTAAGGGTGCCGCACAAGCAGAGATGATATTGAAAGCAATGGGTTTATACAGGGATGACGAAATCAAAACAGTTACTACCGCTATTTTACGACATAGTGATAAAACCCACATTCACGAACCATACGACGAATTATTGAAAGATGCCGATGTTATGGATCACTGCTTGTACAATACTGCGCTTCCCATAGCGCAGTGGGAAATGGAACGGTATCGCAAGCTGCTGATAGAATTCGGAATCAACGAGATAAAATGCGTATAAACTTACGCAAATCCCCCGAAGGAACAAGCGCTTTCGATGGACATTCCCCTAATCACCTTATTCAGCGATGCCGATGCTTTTGTCGCCTTGTTTCTGATGCAGATCGCGTGCGCCGGCATCCGCTGTCGGCTGCGGCGGATATGACGGCTTTGCAGGAGGAAGTTCTCGCGCAGCCGAACGCGCGTCGGCTACCGGCCCGCCGCCTGTCAGAAGCGATGGAAGCGCCGTCTTGAGAGTCGTCCGCAATCCGCGCCGGCGATGCGACAAGTCGTCCGGCGAAAATCCGTGAGTCGGGCGGCCGGCCGATTCCGAGGCGTTGAAACGCGCTGGGTTATAGCGAGAGATATAAAAAGGAGGAACCGAACGATGATCGAACTGCAAAACATCTGCAAGAGCTACAAGGTCGCCAGACGCAGCGCCGGGCTGGGCAAGGCCGTCAAATCGCTGTTCCGGCGCGAATACACGCGCGTGGACGCGCTCAGCGACGTTTCCTTCACCGTCCGCGACGGGGAAATGGTCGGCTACATCGGCCCGAACGGCGCGGGAAAAAGCAGCACCATCAAAATTATGAGCGGCGTCCTTACGCCCGACAGCGGAACCTGCGTCATCAACGGGCGCGTGCCGTGGAAGGAGCGGACGGCGCATGTGCAGGAGATCGGTGTGGTGTTCGGACAGCGCTCGCAGCTTTGGTGGGACGTGCCCGTCGCCGACAGCTTCGAGCTGCTGCGCGACATCTACCGCGTCGACGGCGCCGCCTATCGAAAAACCCTCTCGCGTCTGACCGAGCTGCTGGAGCTGGGCGAGCTGCTCCGCACACCGGCGCGGCAGCTTTCGCTCGGACAGCGGATGCGCTGCGAGATCGCCGCCGCGCTGCTGCATGAGCCGAAAATCCTGTTCTTGGACGAGCCGACCATCGGGCTGGACGCCGTGTCCAAGGCGGCGGTGCGCGGCTTTATCCGCACATGCAACAAAGAGCGGGGAACGACCGTCATTCTCACCACGCACGATATGCAGGACATCGAAGCGCTTGCCGAACGCATCCTGCTCATCGGCAGGGGGCGTATCCTGCTGGACGGCACGCTGGACGAGCTGAAGCGCCGCCGTCCCGCGCAGCGCCGGCTGACGGTGGCGTACGGCGGCGGCGCGCTGCCCGTCGTCGAGGGACTGACGCCGCTGCGCGACGCGGACGGCCACGCCGAGTTGCTGCTCGACACCGACCTGCTGTCGGTTTCGGAGGCCGTCGCCCGCATTTCCGCTCAGACGGAGGTCAAGGACCTGTCGGTCTCGGGCGAAAGCATCGAGGAGCTGGTCGTGTCGCTCTATCGGGAGTATCGGATATGAGGGCCTACCTTTCGTTTTTCCGCATCCGTTTTCTGGCGGGACTGCAATACCGTTCCGCCGCGTGGGCGGGCATCGCCACGCAGTTCGTCTGGGGCGGGATGACGCTGCTGCTGTACGCGGCGTTCTACAAAACCGGCGCGGACGCGTTCCCGATGACCTTTCCGGCGCTGGCAAGCTATATCTGGCTGCAGCAGGCGCTGCTTGCACTGTTTATGACGTGGTATTTCGACGGGGAAATCCTCGACGCCGTCGTCACCGGCGCGGTGGCCTACGAGCTTTGCCGGCCGGCCGACCTGTACGCGATGTGGTTTGCCAAGGGGCTGGCCGTGCGAACCTCGCGGGCGCTTCTGCGCTTCGCACCCATCCTGCTGGCAGCGGCGCTGCTGCCGCCGCCCTTCCGCCTCGGGCCGCCAGTAAGCCTGCCCGCCGCGCTGCTGTTCCTGCTTTCGACGGCGATGGGGCTTTGCGTCATCGTTGCGTTTTCAATGCTGATTTACATTTCGGCCTTCTACACGGTCTCGCCGCTCGGCGTGCGTATGCTTGCCGCCTCGGTGATGGAATTTTTCACCGGCGCGCTGCTGCCGCTGCCCTTTTTCCCCGAAGCGCTGCAGCCGATTTTCTACGCGCTGCCCTTCGCCTCGATGCAGAGCACGCCGTTTCTGATTTACACAGGCTATATGCGCGGGCGGGAAGCGCTGCTCGGACTGCTGGTGCAGGCCGTCTGGCTGCTGCTGCTCGTCGTCTTGGGACGGCTCTGGATGCGCCGTGCCGTCCGCCGGACCGTCGTGCAGGGAGGGTGAGAAAATGCGGCTATACGGCAAATATCTGGCCATGCTGCTGAAAACGCAGCTTGTTTACAAGGCGTCCTTCGCGATGACGGTGGTCGGACAGTTTCTCGTCTCGTTCACGGCGTTTCTCGGCGTATATTTTCTGTACGACCGCTTCCACGAGGTGGAGGGGTATTCGTTTGCCGAGGTGCTGCTCTGCTTCGCGGTCACGCTGACGGCGTTCTCGCTGGCCGAATGCTTCGCGCGCGGGTTCGACGTTTTTCCGCGCCTGATCCGCACGGGAGCGCTGGATCGAATCCTGCTGCGGCCGCGGAGCGTCGTGTTTCAGGTGCTCACCTCGAATATGGATTTCAGCCGGCTCGGACGGCTGGCGCAGGCGTTTTTCATGCTCGCCTACGCGCTGCCCGCCAGCGGCGTGGTATGGACGGGCGCCAGAATCGCCGGCCTGCTCCTGATGCTGCTCGGCGGAACGGTGACCTTCAGCGCGCTGTTCGTCCTGTATGCGGGGTTCAGCTTTTTTACCATTGAGGGCATCGAGTTTATGAACATCCTCACCGACGGCGCGCGCGAGTTCGGGAAATACCCGTTTTCTGTCTACGGCGAAGGCGTGCTGAAGCTGCTGACCTACGTCGTGCCGCTGGCGCTCTTTCAGTATTACCCGCTGCTGTATATTCTCGGCCGCTCGGCGGACGTCCGCCTGCTGCTTCTGCCGCTGGCCGGATTCGTCTTTTTTGTGCCCTGCTATGCGTTTTTCCGTCTCGGACTTCGCAAATACAAATCCACCGGCTCCTGAAAAGAGCAGGGGAGACCGCTGTTTGGCGGCCTCCCCGTTTTTTATGCTTCCAGTACGCCGATCATCCCGCGGACGGCGGCCAGCACGTCCTCGTCGTTCTTTTTCAAGCGGTCGATCGTCCATTGCGCGAGCATACAGAAGCCCGCCTCCTGACATTGGAACAGACGCTTGTTCCAGTCGCGCCCCTCCGCCAGCCCGATGAGCGTCCACTGACAGTTGTGGGAGCTGTCGTAGGCGGCGTCAATAATACGGCAGAACGCGTCCAGCCGGCCGTCCCGAAGCGCGGGCGTAATGCGGTGGCGGAACACCTCGGCCACGTTATGGCAGTGGTCGAAGTTCCAGCCGATCTGCTTCATCCGCTCGAAACGCGCCCGCTGCTCCTCAAGCGGCTTGTCCTTCAACCCCAGCGACCAGTAGGCAAAGCGATCCCGCATATCGTCCCAAACACGCTCGTCGAGCAGCGATTGCAGCGCGCCTTCCATCCGCTTAAGCCCGCGCACAAGCGGGCGAAGCCCTTCGCTTTTTCCATGCAGCAGCACAAGATGGTCGACCTCGTCCCACACCGGCGCGCGTTCGGGCGGCTGCTGCGCGCCGGTCGGCGCGGCCATCAGCGGACAGTCGCCGTCATAGCCGACGAGGACGGCGCAGCGGTTGCTGTCATACGGCTTCAGAAACGCAATGGCGGGAACGCCCGCGTCGATGGTTTTCCGCAGCGCGGCGGGGAAATTGTCCGTCGCTTTGTCGTAACGATACCCTCCCAATTCCAGACAAAAGTCCTCCGCGCTGCTGCATTCGTTTTTTCTCGTTCCATCGAAGTTTTCGGAAAAAGAAGCGCGCCCGCAAAGCACCTCAAAGTAAAAATACCAGTCCTCCTGCACACTTCCCAAGCCCTGCCGGCAGTTGCCGCAGCCGTCGCAGACGCCGGTATCGCGCTTGGCGCAGGGAGAATCGGCCGACGCTTTGCAGTCCTCCGAATAGGTATGCACCGCCGCCAGCGCACTGTGGAAGCCGAGATGGGAAAACCCGGTGAAGGGGACCTGAAAATCCAATTTTTTCATAAGACGTTTTATTCCTTTCCGACGCGTTCTGCCTCTGTCGACATTATACACAAAAAAGCGGTTGGATGTCAACCGATTCTTGTTTGAAAACTTTGCGGCAACCTCTTGACAGGAACATATGAATGTGCTATCATATGAACAGAAAAACATATGAACGGAGGCGCATATGAATGAAGCACGATCATGGCGGTGTGCTGGACAAGGTGCGGCACGAGCTGCCGACCGACGAGCTGCTCTGCGACCTGTCCGATTTGTTCAAGCTGTTCGGCGACACCACGCGCATCAAAATCCTGTTTTCGCTGTTTGAATCCGAGATGTGCGTCTGCGCCATCGCCGAGCTGCTGGGGATGACGCAGTCGGCCATTTCGCATCAGCTTCGGATTCTGAAGGACGCCAACCTTGTCGGCAACCGGCGGGAGGGCAAAACGGTTTACTACTATCTCTCCGACGACCATGTGCGCGCGATCGTCGCGCAGGGCTTTGAGCATCTGATCGAAGAATCCGACGAAATCGGTACCATTACAAGATAGGAAAGGGGATATACAGATGAAAAAGACGTTTGCTTTGGAGGAGTTGGACTGCGCGAACTGCGCCGCCAAGCTGGAGCGCGCCGTCGCCAAAATCGAGGGCGTCCGTTCCGTGACGGTCAGCTTCCTTACGCAAAAGCTGACGCTGGAGGCGGATGACGGGCAATTCGACGAAATATTCGAGCAGGTCGTCAAAACGTTCAGAAAAATCGAGCCGGACTGCGCCATCAAGCGCTGAACGGCAGAGAGAAGCGTGGGCATATGAGCAAAAAGCAAAAACGCATTCTTATACGCATCCTCATCGCGGCCGCGCTGACCGCCGGCGCTTGGCTGGCGCCGCTGGACGGCGTTTGGAAAGCCGCCGCCTTCGCGGCGCCGTATCTGGTCATCGGCTGCGACGTGCTTTGGGGTTCTCTGCGCAACATCCTGCACGGACAGGTGTTCGACGAGATGTTTCTGATGTCCGTCGCCACGCTGGGCGCGTTCGCCATCGGCGAGTACCCGGAGGCGGCGGCCGTGATGCTCTTTTACCAGATCGGTGAGCTGTTTCAGAGCGTCGCGGTGGGGAAGAGCAGGCGCTCCATCGCCGCGCTGATGGACATCCGCCCCGACCACGCCGTCGTTCTGCGTGACGGCGCGGAAGTTACGCTGCCTCCCGACGAGGTGCAGCTTGGCGAGACGCTGCTCGTCCGCCCCGGCGACCGTGTGCCGCTGGACGGCGAGATCCTTGAGGGACGCACCACGCTCAACACCGCCGCGCTGACCGGCGAGAGCCTGCCGGTCGACAAATCCGCGGGCGACAAGGTCGTCAGCGGTTCGGTCAATCTCTCCGGCGTCATTCGCGTGCGGGTGGAAAGCGTCTACGCCGAGAGCACCGTCGCGCGGATTCTGGAGCTGGTCGAAAGCGCCTCGGAAAAGAAGGCGCGCGCTGAGAAATTCATCACGCGGTTCGCCAAATATTACACGCCCTGCGTCGTTTTCGGCGCACTGCTGCTGGCGCTGCTGCCGCCGCTGGCGGGGCTGGGCGCGTGGAACGTCTGGATCGAGCGGGCGCTGATTTTCCTTGTCATTTCCTGTCCGTGCGCGCTGGTCATCTCGGTGCCGCTGACCTTTTTCGGCGGGATCGGCGGCGCTTCGCGCGAGGGCATTCTGATTAAGGGCGCCAACGATCTGGAGACGCTCGCCGGCGTGGACACCGTCGTCTTTGACAAGACCGGCACGCTGACCAAGGGCGTATTTGCGGTCAACGCCATCCACCCCGAGCATATGACCGAGGACGCGCTGCTGGACATCGCCGCCGCAGCCGAAAGCTATTCCTCGCACCCGGTGGCCGAATCGATCGTCGATGCGCACCGCGGCCATATCGATAAATCGCGCGTCGGCAAGGTCTCCGAACTGGCCGGACTGGGCATCGAGGCCGTCATCGACGGCGAAACGCTGTACGTCGGCAACGGCGCGCTGATGGAAAAGGTCGGCGCCGATTGGCACGAATGCCATCTGAGCGGCACGGTGATCCATCTGGCGCGCAAGGAGGAATATCTCGGCCATATCGTCATCAGCGACGAGCTGAAGCCCGACGCGGCCGCCGCCGTCTCCGCGCTGCGCGCGCTTGGAATCCGAAAGACCGTTATGCTCACCGGCGACAACGAAAAGGCCGCCGAAGCCGCCGCACGGGAAGCGGGCGTAGACGAGTTCCACGCCGGACTGCTGCCCGCGCAGAAGGTGGAGCGCGTCGAAGCGCTGCTGGAATCGGGGCGCCGCCTCGCGTTCGTCGGCGACGGCATCAACGACGCGCCGGTGCTCACCCGCGCCGACGTCGGCATTGCCATGGGCGCGCTGGGCAGCGACGCGGCCATCGAATCGGCCGACGTGGTGCTGATGGACGACAAGCCCTCCAAGCTGCCTGCGGCCATACGCCTTTCGCGGCGGACCATGCGCATCGTCCGGCAGAACATCGCATTTGCGCTGCTGGTCAAGGGCGCGCTGCTGCTCCTCGGCGCCGTCGGCGTCGCCAATATGTGGACGGCGGTGTTCGGCGACGTCGGCGTGACGGTGCTGGCCATCCTCAACGCGATGCGCGCGATGAAAAAGCTGCCGTCCGCAAATGACAAAATACGGCAAAGCACTTGACAAATTGCGAAAAAGACGGTTATAATATAGGAATGAATAAGAAACCGCGTCCCGTGCTTTCTGCGGGACGCGCTTCTTCGGTTAAGCCGACAGATTGAAAAAAGGCGGAAAATGAAATATGCTTACACTTGAAAATATACGCTGGAGTGCGCCGGACGGCAAGCCGGTGCTCACCGGCATCGATTACACGTTTCCGGACGGTAAGCTCGTCGCCGTCACCGGACCGAACGGCAGCGGCAAAACCACGCTCGCGCGCATCATCGCCGGACTGGAAAAGCCGCTTTCCGGGCGGATTCTGCTGGACGGGGAGGACATCACCGGCCTGAACGTGACCGAGCGCGCCCGGAAGGGCGTCAGCTACGCGTTCCAGCAGCCGGTGCGCTTCAAGGGATTGACCGTGCGCCAGCTGATTGAGACGGCGGCCGGCGGAGCAATCGACGAATGCGGGCTTTGCGACGTACTCAGCAAGGTGGGGCTTTGCGCGCACGAGTATTGCAATCGCGAGGTCGACGCCACTCTGTCCGGCGGCGAGATGAAGCGCATCGAGATCGCCACCGTGCTTGCGCGGCACACCAAGCTGACGGTCTTTGACGAGCCGGAGGCCGGAATCGACCTCTGGAGCTTTTCCAGCTTAATCCAGACCTTTCAGGACATCCGCCGCGAGCTGAAGGGGACGATGATCATCATTTCGCATCAGGAGCGCATCCTGCGCGCGGCGGACGAGGTGCTGCTGCTGGACGGCGGCCGCGTCTCCGAATCGGGGACGGCCGAGCATATGCTGGGCGGCGTGCTCAAGGCGGACAGCGCCTATCGGGCCTGCCACAAACAGGAGGCGGTTTTCCATGAATGAAACGACCAAGAAGCTGCTCCGTCTGATCACCGGCGGCAAGGCCGATTTCGGCGGCGCGTACAGCATCCGGGAGAACGGCAAGTGCGCCGATATGCGCAGCAGCGAAAACATCCGCATCGAAAAGAAAACCGACAAGCCGGGACTGGACATCCGCATCCGTCCGAACACAAAGGGCGAAACGCTCGCCATCCCCGCCTGCGTGACGCACGGCGGCGTGGACGATCTCGTTTACAACGACTTTTATATCGGCGAGGATGCGGACGTCGTCATCGTGGCCGGCTGCGGCGTACACACCGAACACGGCGAGCCGGCGCGCCATAACGGCATCCACCGCTTTTTCCTTGCCCGCGGCGCGCATGTCAAATATGTGGAGAAGCACATCGGCACCGGCGGCGAAGGAATCCGCAGCATCGACCCCGTGACCGAAGCGGCGCTGGAGAGGGACGCCGTGCTTGAAATGGACACGGTGCAGCTCGGCGGCGTGGACCGTTCGGTCCGCAAAACCGAAGCGGCGCTGGAGGCGGGCGCAAAACTGCTCATCCGCGAGCGCATCCTCACCGAACACCGGCAGGAGGCGACGACGTATTTCCGCGTGGAGCTGAACGGCACAGGCTCCGGCGTGGACCTCGTTTCGCGCTCGGTGGCGCGCGACGATTCGCGCCAGTCCTACGAATCGGTCATCCTCGGCAACGCGCCCTGCACGGGGCATTCGGCCTGCGATGCGATCATCGCCGGCAACGGCGTCGTCGACGCGTCTCCCTCGCTCTGCGCGCGCCACGGCGACGCACAGCTCATCCACGAGGCGGCCATCGGAAAGATTGCCGGCGAACAGCTTCTCAAGCTCCAGACGCTCGGCCTGACCGAGCAGGAGGCGGAAGCGAAAATCATCGAGGGCTTTTTGGTCTGATAAACGGGGAGAGGGAAAAGCAAATGACGGCTGTGATCTGGAGAGGGATTCTCATTCCGTTTTTGGGCACCGCGCTGGGCGCGGCCTGCGTATTTTTTATGCGCAGAGAATTAAGCGATTCGCTGCGCCGCGCGATGACCGGCTTTGCGGCCGGCGTTATGACGGCGGCTTCGGTCTGGAGCCTGCTGATTCCGTCGCTGGAGCAGTCGGCCGGGATGGGCGTTTGGTCCTTCGTCCCGCCGGCGGTCGGGCTGTGGGTCGGCATCCTGTTCCTACTGCTGCTCGACCGTGTGATTCCGCACCTGCACCAAAAAAGCGAGCAGGCGGAGGGGCCGAAAAACCGGCTGCGGCGCACGACGATGCTGACGCTGGCGGTGCTTCTGCACAATATCCCCGAGGGAATGGTCATCGGCGTACTCTACGCGGGTCTTGCCTCGGACAGCGCGCAGCTTACCGCAGCCGGCGCGCTGACGCTTTCCATCGGCATCGCCATCCAGAACTTTCCCGAGGGCGTGATCGTCTCGATGCCGCTGCGCACCGAGGGACTCAGCAAGCCGAAGGCGTTCGGCTACGGGCTTCTGACCGGCATCGTCGAGCCGCTCGGCGCGCTGCTGATGATTCTGGCCGCGCACATTCTTGTCCCTGCGCTGCCCTACCTGCTCGGCTTCGCCGCGGGCGCGATGCTCTACGTTGTGGTGGAGGAGCTGATTCCCGAGATGTCGGCGGGCGGGCATTCCAACCTCGGCACGCTGTTTTTTGCGCTCGGCTTCACGGTGATGATGATTTTGGACGTGGCCTTCGGTTGACAATCGGCGCGAAAGGGTATATAATAAATAAATTCGGTACGCTCTGGGTTTTGGTGCTTCGGTGAGGTATGCCTATGAACATTCTGTTTTCTTATCTTCGGCCCTCTTACGGTAAGATGTCGGTCGGCATTTCAATCAAGGTGCTCGGCACGCTTGTGGAGCTGGCGCTGCCGTACATATTGAGCCACATCCTCAAAAACGTCGTCGTCAAGGAGGACATCGGCCTGATCGTCCTCTGGGGCGTGGTGATGATCCTCTGCGCCGGCGGCGCGCTCTGGTGCAACATCATCGCCAACCGAATCGCGGCGCGCGTCGCCTGCGATTTTTCGCTGAGCATGCGGCAGGATTTATTCGACAAATCCATCCGCATCTCCGCCGCGCAGACCGACGCCATCACGCTGCCCTCTCTCGAGTCGCGCATCACGACCGACACCTATAACGTACACAGCTTCGTCAGTATGATGCTGCGGATGGGCATCCGCGCGCCGATGCTGCTCATCGGCGGCATCGCCATCACGCTGCTGATGGACAGCTATCTGGCGCTGGCGATGCTTTCCATCCTCCCGTTTATTTTCGTCACGGTCTATTTCATTTCCAAAAAGGGCGTGCCGCTCTATACCAAGGTCCAGCGCTCGGTGGATAAAATGATCCGCATCGTCCGCGAGGACGTGCAGGGCATCCGCGTCATCAAGGCGCTTTCCAAAAACGATTACGAACACCGCCGCTACGACGCCGCAAACAAGGTCCTTGTCGGGGACGAAAAACGCGCCGGCACGGTTATGAGCATCGTCAACCCCGTGATGACGCTGCTGATGAACGTCGGCATCGTGGCCGTCGTGGCGCTGAGCGCGTCGCGCGTGGCCAACCACCTTTCCGACCCGGAGACGGTGATTGCGTTCATGCAGTATTTCACGCTCATTTCGATGGCGATGATGTCGGTCACGCGTATTTTCGTGATGCAGACCAAGTGCGCCGCGTCGGCCAAACGCATCGGCGAGGTGCTGGCTGTCGGCGAGGATATGGCGCTGCAAAGCGAAGAGGCGTTCCCGAACGCCGAAACGGATGCGCACATCGTGTTCGACCGCGTGAGCTTTTCCTATAAGGGCGCCGGCAACGACCTGACCGACATCAGCTTCGCGGTGCCGCGCGGCGGCTCGCTCGGCATCATCGGCGCCACCGGCAGCGGCAAATCCACTGTCGTGCGGCTGCTGCAGCGCTTCTACGACGTAGGCGCCGGCAGTGTGCGCATCAACGGACGGGACGTCCGCACAATCCCGCGCGAAACGCTTTCCGCCATGTTCGGCGCGGCGATGCAGAACGATTTCCTGTATTCCGATACGATTGAAGAAAACATTCGCTTCGGCCGCGCGCTGACGCACGAACAGATCGTCGAAGCGGCCAAGACCGCGCAGGCCGACGACTTCATCACCGCGTTCCCCGAGGGCTACGGCCACCTGCTCTCGCAGAAGGGCACCAACGTTTCCGGCGGCCAGAAGCAGCGCATCCTCATCGCGCGCGCCTTGGCGGCGCGGCCGGAAATCCTCGTGCTGGACGACAGCTCGTCCGCGCTCGATTACAAGACCGACGCCTGCCTGCGCCGCGCGCTTGCGGAAAAGATGCAGGGGACGACCATCGTCACCGTCGCGCAGCGCGTCAGCTCGGTTAAGGACTGCGACGTAATTCTCGTACTCGAGGAGGGCCGGATCATCGGCTTGGGCAGCCATGAAGAGCTGATGAAGCGCTGCAGCGAATACCGGGAAATCAGCGATTCGCAGATGGGAGGTGCTCTCGTTGAATAAGGGCGGACCGGCGCGCGACATACGCGCCAACGGACCCGCGCCGGCGGGACCCGTAAAAAAGCTCGACCGCAGGACGCGGAAGGGGCTTATGCTCCGGCTCGGCGGCTACATTCTGCAATACTGGCCGCTGTTTCTGCTGGCCGTTCTGCTGACGCTCGCCTCCAACCAGCTCTCGCTGATGGGTCCGAAATATTCGGGCGACGCCATCGACGCCATCGCGGCCGAAAGCGGCGTCAACTTCGACGCGGTTTGGGAAAACGTCGGCCGGATGCTGGTCTGCTACGCCGCTTCGGCCATCCTGTCCTATCTGCTGGCCATCCTGATGATCCGGCTCAGCCAGCGCATCGTCTACACGATGCGGAAGCAGCTTTTTGAAAAGCTCACCTCGCTGCCGGTCAGCTATTTCGACACGCACACCACCGGCGACATCATCAGCCGCATTTCCTACGACATCGACACCGTCAACGCGTCGCTTTCGCAGGACTTGGTGCAGGTGATGACGAGCATCTACACCGTCATCGGTTCGCTGGTCTTTATGTGGCAGATTTCCCGGCCGCTGATTGCCGTGTTCGCCATCACGGTGCCGGCCTCGATTTTCTTCACGCGGTTCCGCTCCAAACGCGTGCGGCCCCTGTTCCATATGCGTTCCCAAAAGCTCGGCGAGCTCAACGGCTACGCGGAGGAGATGCTGTCCGGCGGCTCGACCATCCGCGCCTACGGACGTGAGGACGAGATCAGCAAACGCTTCGCCGAGCGCAACCGCGAGGCGATGGACGCGTATTACAACGCCGAATACTACGGCGCCGCGCTCGGGCCGTCGGTCAACTTTATCAACAACCTGTCTATTTCCCTGGTAATGATTTTCGGCGGAATGCTGTATATGTTTTCCCAAAGCGGCGCGGCAGCCCCCGGCTCGCTGTTCTTCATCACGCTCGGCGGCGTGGCGCAGTTCGTGCAGTACTCGCGCAAATTTGCCGGCCCGATCAACGAATTCGCCAACATCCTCAACGAGTTTCAATCGGCGTTCGCCGCGGCGGAACGCATTTTCCGCATCATCGACGAGCAGCCCGAGGCTGCCGATGCGCCCGGCGCGCTTGAGCTGTCGAACGTGCAGGGCAGGGTAGAGGTGGAAAACGTCGACTTCGGCTATACGCCCGAGAAGCCCATCCTGAAAGCGCTTTCGGTCAACGCCAAGCCCGGCCAGACGATCGCCATCGTCGGCCCGACCGGCGCGGGGAAGACGACCATCATCAACCTGCTGATGCGCTTTTATGACGTCAACAGCGGCCGCATTCTGGTCGACGGGAATGAAATCCGCGACGTCCGGCGCGATTCGCTGCGCCGCGCGTATACGATGGTTTTGCAGGACACCTGGCTTTTCTGCGGCACGATTTTTGAAAACATCGTCTACGGACGCGAGAACGCGACGATGGAGGAGGTGCGCGCGGCGGCGAAATCCGCGCGGATCGATTCGTACATCGAGCGGCTGCCGGACGGATACAATACGATGCTTTCCGACGACGGCGTGAACATCTCCAAGGGCCAGCGGCAGCTCATCACCATCGCGCGCGCAATGCTGTCGGACACGAGCATGCTCATTTTGGACGAAGCGACGAGCAACGTCGATTCGCGGACGGAAATCAAAATCCAGCAGGCGATGAACGAGCTGATGCGCGGACGCACCTGCTTCGTGATCGCGCACCGGCTGTCCACCGTGCAGGACGCCGACCTGATTCTCGTCCTCAAGGACGGGCGCGTGATCGAAAGCGGCACGCATGACGAGCTGGTGAAGCTCGGCGGCTTCTACGGCTCGCTGTACAATTCCCAATTTGAATAAACGCTCTTTTGAAAACGCCGCCGCTTAGCCGGCGCAACCGCTCGGTTGGTGGGCAGGCTCGTCGTCCGGCTTTCGACTGCATTATCCTAAAGTGTTCATAGCCCTTTAGGGCCTACGGCGCTTGATGCGCCCTAATAAACCATAATAAGAGAAAAACGCCGGAGAAAGCATTCGCTTCTCCGGCGTTGTTTTTTATCCGGCGCGCCATTACGCGGCTTCTTCGGTTTCGTCGACAGCCTTTTCGTTGACCTTTACGGTTATCTCGTGCGCCATTAGGTCGTCCGCGTTGGTGACGGTGATCGAAAGGTTCTCATAATCGAAGGCATGCCCCTGTGCGGGGATGCTGCCGATGAGCTCGGTCATCCAGCCGTTGACGGTCGTCGCTTCGACCTCCTCCGCCGGCTCCAGATCAAAGAACTCAAAGAAATCCTCGATATTGGTCGAGCAGAGGACGCGGTAGGTGCTCTCGTCAAGCTGTACGATATCCTCGACGGCCTCGTCCCGCTCGTCCCAGATCTCGCCGACGATTTCCTCGAGAATGTCCTCCATCGTGACGATGCCGGCCGTTTCGCCGTATTCGTTGACCACCACCACGATGTGGTTATGTTCCTTCTGCATCTCCTTGAACAGAACGTCCAGATGCGCCGTCGTCGGGACAAAGGTCGGCGCAAACATCACGTCCTCCAGCTTGAAGCCGGAACGGGTATGCTTGAGCAGGTAATCGCGGGTGTGCAGGATGCCGATGATGTTGTCTTTGCTGTCGGCGTAAACGGGGATACGGGAATACCCTTCCGCCTCGATCGTCGCGAGGATTTCATCGCTGCCCGCATCCTGCGGTATGAGCACGATGGACCTGCGCGGGGTCATAACGTCCTCGGCGGTCATTCCGTCGAGCTTGAAAACATTTTTGATGTATTCAATATCATTCTCATTCAAACTTCCTTCGTCGGCGCCCGCGTCCAGCATCAGGACGATGTCCTCCTCCGAAACCGGTTCGTCTTTCTCGTGCGGATCGATGCCGAACAGGCGGAGCACGCCGTTGGCCGACACGGTCAGCAGCCAGATGATGGGCTTGAGCACGACCGCAAGGCCCGAAATCGTCCCGCACACCGCTTCGGCCAGCTTATCCTTATGCTTCATCGCCACGCGCTTGGGCACAAGCTCGCCGAACACGAGGGTGAAGAAGGAAAGGATCAGCGTAATCACGATGACCGCGGCGGTGTTGACCGCGCCGATATGCGCGTCGGAGATGGCAAACGTCTCTACGATAAAGCCGGACAGCTTTTCCGCAAAGTTGTCGGCCGCAAATGCGGAGCCCAAAAAGCCCGCGAGGGTAATGCCGATCTGGATGGTGGACAGGAAGCGCGTCGGCTCCTCTATCATTTTCAGCATCTTGACGGCTTTCTTATCGCCGTCCTCGGCTCTGGCCTTGACTTTCTTTTCATTCAGAGAGATGACCGCGATTTCCGTCGCGGCGAAGAAAGCGTTTAACAGAATGAGTATAAGCTGCAAAAGCAATTGTCGAACGATGTCAGACATAAATAAAGCCTCCAATAAGAATCATAAATGTGCTTTGCCCTGTTCGGGCGTCAGTTCAAATCCACCACGCAGCGGTGCAGTCTGACCAAAACACATTTACCGTATCTTAAAGGCTTTTGAGCAGCATTACACATACTACTTCGGGGAAGCGGATCCACAGAACCATCTCCTTTCTATTTTAATTAAATTTTATAATAGCACAAAAATACCGTTTTGTCAATATGCTGTTGCTTGCCGCCGAGGTTTTTACATTTTCATGTATTTTTCCATAATAAAATGCGCCGGAGACCGTATGTCTCCGGCGCCGTAAAAGCGGCCTCCGCAGCACCCGCTTCCGCGCGCTCCATTGTCTCCGGCGCGGCGCCGCGCCAACCGACGGCATCACACCCGCCCAAACGGAACACAGCGTCGGCGCTTTTTCGCGGAAATCCCAAAAGCGGCCGGCTTTGGTATGCCGCGCGCCGAATCCCGCCCAAAAGCGAGTCTGGATATTTCTTGCGCTCCAAACGGGCAACAGGCCAAACGGCACGGCGGCCGTTCAATGGGCAGGGGAGGGGCGCTTGCTTCCTTTATACGCCTATACGCGCTCCCCAATGCGGAATTCCCCGAAATACGCCGGCAGATGGAAAGCGGGCTCGGGGTTCTCAATCGGCGACCAGCAGCCGAAATGCGGGGAATCGGTCTCGTCGCCGCACTTATAGAAATTGCCGCGGAAGGCGCCGCCGCACGTCAGCCGGCAGCCGTCGAAGCAGTCGCGGATGAAATCCTCGGTAAACAGCGTTTCCACGCTCCAGAACCCGTCGCCGCGTTCGGCGCGGACGACGGGCAGGGCGGCGGTCAGGTCCGCGACCATCCGTTTGTCCGCCTTATTCGTGCGGACCGACGCCAGATATGCGCCGTTGGCGTTCATCTCAAAGTTCATATACTTCTGCGAATGCGCATCAAACGAGGCGAAGAACTCCAGACAGCTGTCCTTGTAGACCGGGTCGCCATTGGCGGTGTAGACCGCCTTCGGCTCGCGTTCCCAAGCGGTCAGACGGACCGCCAGGCCCCTGCCGGGCAGGAACGCGCACTGCCCGTAAGCGCGCGGCCGGTAATCGCCGCCCCAAGGGTAGCAGTCGATCGGCGCTTTTTCAATCGTCGGCCAGTCGGGCGATTCACAGCAGACGATACGATATGTACGCATTATTTTTTCGATTCCTTTCTGCGCAGCAGCACGGCCAGCGCGACGGCCAGCGACAGCAGGATCACCGCCGCGGCAAGGATGACGCCGCCCCACCAGGTCGGCTCGCTGAGGAACTTGCCGATTTCCTCAAACGCGTACTGCCCCGTCGGGATAATCGCAAACACAAGCGTGGCCACGATGACGAGAGCGGCGCAGAGCAGCTTCATAAAGCGGTAAGAGGTGGTCAGCTTGTCGATGAGCTTCGCCTGCGCGCCGATGACCTCGTTCTGCTTGCGGTAGATGGTGTCATATTCGTTGAGCTTGTTTTCGACAAGGGACTTCGTTTCGGCCACCAGCGCATCGCGCACGGTTTCCTGCCACGAAGCGAACATCTCGGTTTTGATCGACTGCACGGACTCGTCGATTTTGTCCGCCAGCAGCCGGTCGATGGCTTTGGCTTCCTCGTTGGCCTTCTGCATATCCGCAATGACGGCAAGCTGCTTGTCGCGCAGCTCCAGCTCCTGCTGCTTGAGTTCCTGCTGCGCCTCGCGCGATTCCATCAGGTGCTTTTCCAGCAGCGTGATCTTGAAATTGGCGGTTTCGTTTTCGGCAATGGCGTCGAATTCTTTCTTCGCGCTCTGAATCTTATCGTTGCTCTCCACGCACATATCCTCCCATCGGTTTTTTATCATTCTACCATATCCGAAGCAAATTTGTCAATCCGAAAGGAAAAATAAACCCAAATACCTCTTGCATTTCTGCAAAATATTTTGTATAATGCTATTCGGGCTTAGATTTGCCTGCGAGCCGTTTGCGGAGAAAGGATGGCGCATAGACTGTGTACGAGGGCATGCCCATAGAAATCAGACAGTTCCTTTCTTACAAGGAGACGATGCAGAACCGTTCGCCGCTGACCGTGGCGGAATACGCCAACGACCTGCGCACCTTTTTCCGGTATATGAAAGCGAAGCGGAACAACCTGCGCGCGGAGGACATCGACGGGCTGTCGATCGACGACATCGACAAGGCGTTCATCGTCAGCGTCACGGAAGCGGACATCTATGAATTTCTGCTTTACCTCGCCTATGACCGCCGCAACAACCCGCGCACCCGCGCGCGGAAGCTCTCCTCGCTGCGGGCGTTCTTCAAATATCACACGCACAAAACCCGCATTCTGGATAAGGACCCGGCGGAATACATCGACACGCCGCAATTCCGCACGGGCGAACCCAAGTATCTGAGTCTGGACGAAAGCATTGAGCTGATCGACTCGGTGCAGAAGACCGACTACGCCTATGCGCGCAACCACGCAATTCTCACGCTGTTTCTCAACTGCGGCATACGGCTTTCCGAGTTGGTCGGCATCAGCCTTTCGGACATTTCCCCGGATATGAAAAAAATGACCGTCACCGGCAAGGGCTCAAAAATGCGGACGATCTACCTCAACACCGCCTGCCGCAATGCGCTCAAGGCTTACCTTGAGGTCCGGCAGTCCTCCGTGCATGTGCGGATCACCGACCCGAACGCGCTGTTTCTCAGCAGCCGCGGCAATCGCATTTCCAACAAAACCGTGCAATGGATGGTGAAAAAGCAGCTCGCACAGATCGGTCTTGGGAAAGGGTATTCCACGCACAAGCTGCGCCACACGGCGGCCACGCTGATGTATAGCGAAGGCAACGTCGACGTGCGCGCGCTCAAGGACATCCTCGGCCATGAACAGCTCAATACCACGCAGATTTACACCCATGTCTCCGACAAGAAGCTGGAGGCGGCGATGGAAGCCAATCCGCTGGCCAAGAAGAAGTAAAAAGGAACTGCAAACGACAATGCTTGAACAAACAATCAAAATCAAAAGCTACGACGTACACCCGAACGGGGTGGTCAAAATTTCCGCGCTGCAGAAATATATGCAGCAAATCGCGCGGGAGGACAGCGATTCCTACGGCGCCACCTACGCCAAGATGCGCGATGCGAACATGGTGTTCGTCATCACGCGGCTGGCCATGGAATTCGAGCGGCCGCTGCGCGACGAGGATATTGTGACCATCCGCACGATCAACAACCGGCTGGAGGGCGCTTCGTTCGTTCGTGAATTTCTGTTTTTCTCCGGCGGCGAGCAGGTCGCCGCGGCGACGACACTGTGGGCGCTGCTGGATTTTGAAAAGCGCTCGATTCTCCGTCCCTCGGCGCTGCCGTTCACAATACCGGCGCTCAATCTTCCCGTCCCCGGCATCCCCGTGCAAAAACGGCTGACAGAACGGGGTACGGTACTGACGCCGTCCGGCGAGCGCCAGGTGGCGTTTTCCGATTTGGACGAAAACAACCATCTCAACAACGCGTATTACTCGGACATCGTCGCCGATTTTGCGCCCGTGTCTCTGTACGACCACTGGATCAGCGGCCTGCAGATCGCGTTTCTCTCGGAGGCGCGGCTGGGCGACACGCTGGCCGTCGGCGTGCAGGAACGCGAGAGCGGCTTTCTGCTGACGGCGCGCAACGGCCGCACCGGCGCCAACTGCTTTGAAGCGCAGGCGACGGTTTCGGCGCTGTGACGGCCAAGCGCGGCAGCGATGCAAACAAAAGGCATGAAAGACGATAAGCAGTCGGCCATACCGTCGATCGAAACGGAAATCCTTACGGTGTTAGACCCTGCGCAGCGCGAAAACGCGCTCGCCTTTACCGCCTATCTGCGGGAGAACGGACTGACGCCGCAGCGATGGTTCGGCCCGGGCTTTTGGATCGTCCCGTCGAAAAACGGGAATCTGTTCGGCATCCATTTTTACGGCTTGAATCCGAAAGCGAACAATCGCGGATGGGTGCTTTGGTTCTTCGCCGGCCCGTACAGCGGCAGCAAGGATCAAGAACTGGCCGAATTTGTGTGGGCGCATGTCGGGCGATGCGTAAAATGCGACGCCGCCTGCGCTTCGCAGGGAGTGGATATGTCCTTTTTCGGCCGGTCATTTGCAAAAGTATGTTACCAGTTTCCCGTTCGCGTCAACAATCCCGACCGCGGCGAGACGGAAAAAGTAAAAAAGCTGATTGATTTCTGGAAAGGCGCGGCGGCGAACAGCCGCGGCCCGCATGTACACTGAGCAAAGGAAGGGGGCGCGGCGGATGTCGGGCAAACGGGTGATCTCCACAAACAAAAAAGCCTATCACGAATACTTTGTCGAGGAAACGCTGGAGGCCGGCATCGAGCTGGCCGGCACCGAGGTCAAGGCGCTGCGGCAGGGCTCCGTCAACCTGAAGGACTGCTACTGCCGCATCATCGACGGCGAGATTTATGTGCTCGGAATGCATATCAGCCCGTATGAAAAGGGGAATATATTCAACAGGGACCCGCTGCGCGACCGCCGGCTGCTCCTGCACAAAAAGGAGACGCTGCGCCTGTTCGGGCTGGTAGGGCAGAAGGGCTACGCAATCATCCCGCTGTCGCTCTATTTTTCCGGCAAATGGGTCAAGGTGGAGCTTGGGCTTTGCAAAGGCAAAAAGCTGTACGATAAACGCGAGACAATGGCGAAAAAAGACGCCGAGCGCGAAATAGAACGCGCGGCAAGAGAAAAGTTTTAATATGGGGGCGTAAAGGTTTCGACGGGGATTCTGAGATACGGTAAGCGAGCAGAAGCGCATATCTTCTATAAAATGTGCAAATTCAAATTAAACTCTAACAACAACAGAGCTTTAGCGGCCTAACGCCGCCGTCATACCGAAGAGGACTACGGCTTCGGATATGGCGCGACACAGTAGTGAACGTGAACGGGACTAAGCTTTGCGTCCCGTCATGAACTTATGAAGCTACCCGACCCGGCAGCCTTCCGTTCGGCGGCCGGAGAGGGGAATGCAAACGAACGGATACGCTCGTAGAAAGCTGTGTCAAGGGGTTTTCGGACAGGAGTTCGATTCTCCTCGCCTCCACCAGCGGCAAGCTGCCGCACCCAAACCGCACACCTCACTTTGTGGGGTGTGTTTTTTACGCCTGCGCCTAAGCGGGTGTTTTTTTGACAAGGTTTCTCAAAGTTATCCTCAGTCGAACCCCTGATGTGAGAATTTATGTTTTCGCTTAGGGGTTCGCGCTTGAGGTAAAATGAAATGCTCTCTGTTAGAATCCAACAGACTCGAACAATGCGGGCTTGCCTCCGCGATCAAGAAGAGGCTGGAGCCCATTCGCGCTTCGAGTTTTTGTCATAACTGCGTCGCCCGCGCTTTAGCTGGCACTTTTTGTACCGAATAGATAAAATTACAGGTTTAGCGAAACGCAATCCGTATTTTTCTCTTCTATTTATATTTGTGCTATCCGAAAATCTCGCTCCATGTGCGTAGGGATTCATATTGATCTGCGCTATCCGGCCCGCAGAGACGCTAAGCCGCTTTTAAGGCGGCCGCACAACGGTTGACGGATGCAAAAAGGAGATTTGGCGCGAAAAGTTGAAGAAAGGTATTGACATTTGCCCGCAGTTGTGATAAGATATGAAATGTTCTGAACAGGAGCGCTCGCGTCTCGGGCATAGAAGCCATTGGACGCAGCAAGGGTGCGAAAGGCAAATTGCCGCGGCTGTTCGGAGCTCGATCTGCGCCGTTAGCTCAGCTGGATAGAGTGTGTGGCTACGAACCACAAGGTCAGGGGTTCGAATCCCTTACGGCGCGCCAGACAGGAAGCTGCATTTCAAATTTGTTAGAAAGTTTGAAATGCAGTTTTTTTATTTCTGATCGGCAAATCGTATTGGCTATGCGTGTATGGCGGGATAAACGGAGGAGTGGTAAGTATGCAGACGTTAACGGAACGCGAAAAAGCTTTGCTGCAAAAAATTATAGAAGACAAGGAAAATCATATGTCTCCCTATGCTTGCAGAAATACGAACGCCGTTCGAGAACATGCAAGCAAATACGATAACGATGTGCTTCGCACACAGTTCGCCATTGACGTAGATTCGATTTTACATAGCGCTTTATATAATCGGGGAAATGATAAGACACAAGTATTTTCTTTCTATCGAAACGACGATATAACCAGACGCTCCGCACATGTACAGTTGGTATCACGCATTGCGCGCACGATCGGCCATGCGCTTCGGCTAAACTTGGATTTGATCGAATCGATTGCCATTGGACATGATGTAGAGCACACGCCGTTTGGACACAAAGGCGAAGAATTTTTAAGCAAACTCTATCATGCGCATACAGGTAAATATTTCAACCATAACGTTCACAGCGTCAGGGTCCTTCAAAAAATCACGAACTGCAACTTGACGCTTCAAACCTTAGACGGAATCTTATGTCACTGCGGCGAAAAAGCCTTTGAAGTTTACACGCCGAATCATGTGCGCACATTCGAAGAATACAACAAAATGGTCAACGACTGCTATACAAAGACGGGGTATATCAAATCGCTGCGTCCAAGCACGTTGGAAGGATGCGTTGTCAGAATCAGCGATATCATTGCATATCTTGGAAAAGACCGGCAGGATGCCCTCAAAGCCAAATTGAAAATACAATATCAGCCGAATCGATTGGGAGAAAACAATTCTGAGTTCATTACAACAATTGTGACCGACATTATAAAAAACAGCTTGGAAAAGCCGTATCTTTCAATCAGCAAAGATGTTTTTAACTGTATGACGGAAGCCCTGCAGGAAAACAACGATAAAATATACCAATGTGATGAAGTAACAAAGCCGTATTATGAAGCGATACAGCCGATGATGGAGCTGATGTATACGCGGTTTTTAGATGAACTTAAAGCAAATGACTATAATTCGCTGCTTTATCAGCATTATCTAAACGGAACGCTCATCGGAAGCTTCTATCGCCATCCGACCAAACGATTTATCCGAACAGACATCCATGACCCGAATGATATTGTGGTGGATTTCATCGCCAGTATGACTGATGATTATTTTATCGACGCTTTTGCTTATCTTTTTCCCAACAATGCGCTTAGGGAAAAAATACAGTATGTCGAATACTTCGATAAGCGATTTATAAAATGAATATCGTTTCTGTTGACCGTGTTCTCAGGCGCCGACCGTCAACAGAGCCCTCGTTTCTACGACTTATCAAGCTCCTATAAATTGCCGTCGAGCGGTCTCCGGCGGAAAAACAGGGTTCCCAACTGCCGCCGCTTCGTTCGGTGGCGACAATGAAAGGCTCGCTTTTTCCGATTTTCCGATTTCCCGACGGCAGCGGCGCAGCAGCACGGCACAAACGCCGGCAACGGACGAAGGGCAATATGCCCTTGCCCGCGCCGCTGCGTCGCGCACCGAAGCGGAATGCCTATACATGCGCGCGCATGCACATATACGGCTATGGCGGCGCGGCGGCGTTTGCATCACGGGCGGCCGATGCTGCGCGCCGATTTGCCGCAGCAAAAAAACAAAGCCTTGCTTAAGCGGATAGCTGCCCAAGCGGCAGCTATCCGCTTTTTTGCAGCAAACGGCAAGCAAAAGCAAAATTGTTCACATTGCATACATATGTTTTTCTTGCGTTTTGTAGGCGTGTATGGTATTATTAGTTATACAAATCATACAAATGGGAAACGAGAGAGGAAAATGAAACAACGCAGTCCCAAAGGAAAAGGCGCGTGGACGGCGCGCGTGGGCGAGAAAGGACAGATTGTCATCCCGAAGGACGCACGGGACATGTTCAGCATCCGTCCCGGCGACACTGTCCTGCTGTTGGGCGACGAAAAACGCGGATTGGCCATATTGAGCGGCGACAAAATGCTGGCGCTGACCGAAAAGCTGCTTGGCGTCCTTTCCGAAGAAGCGGAAGAAGGGGAGGGCGTCGATGAAGCCGATCATTGAAATCGCACACCTCAGCAAGCGCTTCGGCGACCTTGAGGCGGTGCGGGACCTGAGCTTTACCGTCCGCGAGGGCGAGCTGTTCGCCTTTCTGGGCGTGAACGGAGCCGGAAAAAGCACGACGATATCGATTTTATGCGGCCGTCTGCGGCAGGACGCAGGCGAGGTGCGCATCGGCGGCTGGCAGCTTGAGCGGGAGGGCGCGGCAATCAAAGCCCGGCTCGGCGTCGTATTCCAGAATTCCGCGCTCGACAAGGCGCTGACCGTGCTCGACAACCTGCGCAGCCGCGCCGCGCTTTACGGCATCACCGGGGAGGCGTTCCGCAAACGGCTGGAAGCGCTGGATGAACTGCTGGAGCTGAAGCCGCTGCTGCGCCGCCCGGTCGGCAAGCTCTCCGGCGGCCAGCGCCGCAGAGCCGACATCGCCCGCGCGCTGCTGCACGCGCCGGCCATTCTGATTCTGGACGAGCCGACGACGGGGCTGGACCCGCAGACGCGCTCTGTCGTCTGGCGGGTGATCGGACGGCTGCGGAAAGAGCAGGGGATGACCGTTCTGCTGACCACGCACTATATGGAAGAAGCCGCGGACGCGGACGCCGTTCTGATCATCGACGCCGGGCGTCGGGTGGCGTCGGGTACGCCGCTGGATCTGAAAAACGCCTACACCGGCGATTTTATCACGCTGTACGGCGTATCGGAGGCGCAGGTCCGTCTGCTCGGAACGCCGTATACGGCGCTGCGCGGCGCGTACCGCATCGAGGTGCCGGACACCGCGGCGGCTACGTCGCTGATTCTGGCGCATCCCGAGATTTTCACCGATTACGAAATCACCAAGGGGCGGATGGACGACGTGTTTCTGGCCGCGACCGGGAAAAAAGTCGGGGAGGATGCGCTGTGAAAACGCTGTATTATGTGACCGCACGCAATATGAAGCTGTTTTTCAAGGACAAGGGCATGTTTTTCACGTCGCTGATTACGCCGCTGATCCTGCTCGTTCTCTTTTTCACCTTCCTCGGCAACGTTTACCGCGATACCTTTCTGTCCTTCGTCCCCGACGGCGTACAGGTGCCCGCCGCGCTGGCCGACGGCTTCGTGGGCGGCTGGCTGCTGTCCTCGATGCTGGCGGTCTGCTGCGTAACCGTCGCGTTTTGCTCCAATATGCAGATGGTGCAGGACAAGGTCAGCGGCGCGGAGGCCGATCTTTCCGTCGCGCCGGTCAAGCGCTCGACGCTGGCGCTCGGCTATTTTCTGTCTGCAGCCTTCACCACGCTGATCATCTGCGGCGCCGCTTTGTGCGTTGGCCTTTTCTATCTGTGGCAGGCGGGCTGGTATCTGACGCTATCGGACGTGCTTCTGCTGCTTTTCGACACGGTTCTGCTTGTGCTGTTCGGCACGGCGCTGTCGTCGCTCGTCAACGGCTTTCTTTCCACGCAGGGACAGCTTTCGGCCGTCGGGACGATCGTCAGCTCGTGCTACGGCTTTATCTGCGGCGCGTATATGCCGCTTTCCCAGTTCAGCGAAGGGCTGCGGAATGTCATTTCATTTCTGCCGGGGACCTACGGCACGGCGCTGATCCGCCATCGGCTGATGGACGGCGTCTTTGCCGCGCTGGAGGCCGATTATCTGCCGGCCAAAGCTGTGGAAACGCTCCGCGAGGCGTTCGACGGCCGTCTGACGCTGCTCGGCGCCGAAGTCACGCAGCCGATGATGTACGCCGTCCTCGGCGCCTTTACGGCGCTGCTGCTGGCCGCCTGCGTGCTGCTGCACATCCGCCGGGGAAAAAGAAGCGTGGCGTAAGAAGGCGCAAGGCTATGCACGCGGCGCTATGCGCATAGCCTTGCGCGTCCGACAACACGGAATCGTACTTTTCGGAAAAGGCGGGCGGAATCGGCCAATCATAGCATAAAAATCAAAAATACGCAGTTATACGGATATGCAGCCTCTTGAACGGCTTTCGGCTATTGGAAAGGACGAATAAATGAACCGCTGTTCACTCCGCGTAACGCCGAAAGAGCAAGAGGGACGTGCCGAAGAACACTCTCTTTTTTGCAGAATTTGTTGGAAAAATACTTTTGACCTATTGACAAATCCCCGATTCTGTGCTATGATTAGGAACGGTCTTCGGGACAGAAGCATTTGGGCCCATAGCTCAGCTGGGAGAGCGCCGCGTTCGCAATGCGGAGGTCAGGGGTTCGATCCCCCTTGGGTCCACCAGTCGCCTAATCGCGAATCCGAAGGAAAGTCCGTTACAATGGTAGCGGACTTTTCCTTTTTATCGCCGCTGCAATACGCTTATGCCGCGAGGCAGGGAAGCGTAGAGAAGTGGGAAGCAGACTATAAGCACATTCCATTCCGTTCCCGTCTTTTCAGCGCAGCTTTTGCAAGAGCAAGAAAAACTGCTTGTTGGGAATTTCCCAAGCCTTCTTCGTTTATTCTGAATGGCTATACAGTTGAATGAAATATGGTATAATTAGTTCAGAAAATATCACTTAAAAAATTTATATAACTCGGGAGGAGTTTAATGAAATATTATAAGAAAATTATCGGAGAGCGCCTATATCTTTCACCCATCAACACTGATGAAGTGGATACCTATTTAAAATGGATGAATGAGGATAAAACGCTCGCAGTGAACTTTGGTCAATATTCTCGAATGGTTTCATTGAAAAGTGATTTGAATTGGCTTTATGAGCCACCCCAAAATATGCATCGTTTTGCGATAGTACTTCTTGACAATGATATGTTGATAGGAAGTATAAGCCTTCACAACATAGATCATCTAAACCGCAACGCCTATATCGGTATCTTTATCGGCGGTGAGGCACAAAGAAACAAAGGATACGGTGCCGAAGCCATTCGATTAGTTCTCAACTACGGATTTAAAACAATGAATCTGCACAGCATAAATCTCACAGTCCATGCCGACAATTTCGCAGGTATGTCTTGCTATAAAAAAGTAGGGTTTCGTGAAGTTGGAAGATTGCCTGAAGTGCTTTTTATTGATGGAAAGTATGTCGATAAGGTTTATATGAGTATACTAGAGCACGAATTTTCAAGCGACAGCAACAACGTCATTATTTGAGCAAATGGGCGGTAAATATTCGCAGGTTGGAGATTATCTGCTCCCGAATCTTGTACTTCCCGAAGATGAACAGAAACCTATAGGCATTTGGGGACAGAGACACGCACGGCACTTAAAACGGTACCGATACCACGAAGTTCTGTATATGAACTTATTGACAAGCGGTAAGCTGAATGGCCACCTTGCCGACATTGACGAACAGACAGAAGATATGTTTTCTCGATTGGTAAAACCAATGGCAGAAGAACAAGGTGTAACAGAACAGCTAAAAACAGAAAATCAAATGGAATGGGTCAAGCTGATGAATAATATCAGAGCCTGTGCCAAAGAAATTACGCTGCAAGATTTGATATGCGCATAATCAGCAGCTATGGAAGATGAAACCGAGTAATCATTACTTTCTCACAATAAAATTACACCTTTTGCACGATGAGACGCTGCTTTATGGCAGCGTCTCTTCTGCTATTCAATACTTGTTTTTAGTTGTTCAATAAACACTCTTACAGCGGGAGAAAAGGTTTGATATTTCTTTGTTACAATATAAAGGTCGACGGATAGCTCCGGAACGATGGGGCGGAAAGTCAGGTTTCGTCCTTCCGTGTTTACAAGACGGTCGAGACAAAGCGCATATCCAATACCGTGTTCAACCATAAAAGTGGCATTATAAATCAGGTTATAAGTTGCAACCACATTCATAACCGAATAATCCGAGGCGAACCATTCAAGCACCTGATGTCCCGAGAAAGTCTGTTCTGACATAATCAATGGAATCGATTTCAACTGGTCAATGTTAATCATTTCCTGCTTTGCAAGCTCACAGTTCTTTGGCATAAGCAATCCGTAGATGTCTTTTTGCCGGATATTCATATAATCGTATTTTTCCTGCCGAATCGGCCCAAGCAACAGCCCCATATCCGCAAGTCCCTTGTCGAGCCTTTCTAAAACGCCGTCAGCGTCCGCACTGTGCGTATGCAGTACCACATCAGGATAACGCTTGTGAAAGTCAGCCAAAAGTCCGGCGATATAGTCCATCGCAATCGTTTCGCCGCAACCGATGGTTATATGTCCACTCAGTATTTCCTCGTCCGCATGAAATACAGATTCCGTATTATCCAGCAGTTCCATAATTTCCTGTGCCCGATCACGGAGAAAATACCCATCTTCAGTCAGTGTCAGTTTTCTCTTTCCACGGATAAAAAGCTGTTTTCCGAGCTGCTTTTCCAAGTCCATCATCTGCTTGGATAAAGTAGACTGCGTTACATAAAGAGATTCGGCCGCCTTTGTGATATTCTGTTCTCTCGCTATGGCAAGAAAATAATGCAGAAGTCTTGTTTCAATCATTCTATAAGCTCCTTTAAATTCTTTAAAAACATTATACTGCTTTTTATTATTCCTGTCAACGATGATAAACTATTATTAATAACTATTTGCAATTCTTTTGTTTTTCAAGTATACTAAAATCAAACAAGGAGGTGGCAGTTTGAATATTGAACCGACAAATGAGACCTATTTGAAAAGCTGTTTGAAAGGCTGTGACTTTTCAACAGAGGAATCAGAGCAATATATTCAATATGCAAGAGAAAATCGAACAGATGATACGCTTCATATTTTGAATCGAAAACGTAAGCTGCTGATGGATAACTTGCATCTTGCACAGCGCAAGGTCGATACCGTCGATTTTATGATTCGTTCTCTGAAAAATACGGAGGGGAGCAAAAATGAACGAAATCGTGAACAGAGCTTTTGATGAAGAACGGGCGTTCTACGGGAGCAAAGAGGTGATCGTCAGGCATTGCGCCTTTGATGGTCCGGCAGACGGCGAGAGCGCTTTTAAGGAGTGCACAAATATTTCCGCAGACAACTGCTTTTTTAATCTTCGCTATCCCTTTTGGCATGTTCACCAACTGAAAATATCGGATTCGGAAATGACTGAACTTTGCCGTGCAGCACTGTGGTATTCTGACGATGTTGAAATATCCGGCGCTAAGCTTCACGGAATCAAAGCATTACGAGAATGCAGCAAAGTACGAATAAGGAATTGCGACATTGTATCACCTGAATTCGGATGGTCGGTGAGCGACATCAAAATGAATGATTCTACTGCTGTCAGTGAGTATTTTATGATGCGCTCGGAGGAAATCGCTTTCAGAAATGTCAACTTTAAGGGAAAATATTCCTTCCAGTACATTAAAAACGCTGTATTTGAGGACTGCAACTTTGAAACAAAGGATGCCTTCTGGCACGGAGAGAATATAACAGTGCGCAACAGCGTAATAAAGGGCGAATATCTTGCATGGTATTCAAACGGTCTGACGCTGGAAAACTGTAAAATCATCGGCACACAGCCCTTTTGCTATTGCAGGAATCTAAAGTTGGTTAACTGCGAAATGATTGACTGTGACCTTGCCTTTGAAAAGAGCGAAGTGGAAGCAACGATTACAACGCCTGTCATCAGCATTAAAAATCCGCTGTCAGGCAAAATCCGTGTTCCTGCTGTCGGCAAAATTATCCGTGATGATGAAAACTCAAAAGGCGAGATTGTCACCGACAAATACCGCTGTCCCTGCAAGGCAAGCGAATAACTTTGTCAAAATATTTTTACTAAAGGAGAATGATTATGAGGAATTACATTTGCACACTGAACGAAGCTGTTGAAAGAAAACATGTCCGTTACAATAACCGCTATGGTTTTGCTCTCGCGGGGGATCTTTATACCGCAAAGGATATGGACAAAAACAGCAAATACCCCGCAGTCGTGGTCGGCGCACCTTACGGCGGCGTGAAGGAGCAGGGGCCGTCTGTCTATGCCAATGAACTTGCAAAAAGGGGCTTTGTCGTTCTGACCTTTGACCCCTGCTATATGGGTGAGTCATCCGGCGAGCCTCGCCATGTTTCTTCACCCGATATGTTCAGCGAGAACATCAGCGCCGGTGTGGATTATCTGGGACTTCTGTCTTATGTTGATCGTGATAGGATTGGTGCTGTCGGCATCTGCGGAAGCGGCGGTTTCTCGCTCTCAGCAGCGGCAATGGATATGCGCATTAAGGCAGTTGTAACCGCAAGTATGTATGACATGAGTTATGCTGCCCGCGCAGGTCAAACGCCGGAGCAGATTACAGAAAACAAGAAGCGCCTTTCCTTGCAGCGTTGGATAGATGCGGAGAACGGTTATCCCGAATATATTCCGTCTTTCCCGGAAGATGCAGTAACGGAAATTCCCGCTGAAATGCAGGGTATTTGGCGTGAATTTTTCGAGTTTTATGCGACAAAACGCGGTCATCACCCGAACGCACGAGGTGGTTTCACTACAACCAGCGATCTTTCCTTTATCAACTATCCGCTTCTTGCTCACATTGATGAGATCAGCCCCCGCCCGATATTATTTATTGTCGGTGAGCAGGCAGAGAGTCGTTTCTTCAGTGATGCGGCGTTTGAAAATGCCCAAGAACCAAAGGGAATGATGGTTATTCCGAACTGCAACCATGTGGATCTTTATGACGATGTGACGAAAATCCCGTTTGACAAGATTGAGCGCTTCCTAAAAGAAAATCTGAAATAACAGGAGGACAGTCATGAAGCAGTTTGCGTTTTTGATAACGGTTTTGCTGATGGTGTTCAGCCTTTTCGGATGCAGATCATCTAATACAGAAACATCGTCTGTTTCGGTTGATACAGGCAATACTGTCGGCACATCACATGCAGAGGAGTCGAATGAACCGCAAAGTACCGATAATATGCAAAGCGAAACAACTCCATCAACAAATCCGGACTCGGCAAAAGGAGATCCATCTGTTGAAGAATCCGGGAAAGACAAGGAGGAAACGACGATGAGGATTTCTGTCAAATCAGCGGAACATGAAATCATATATGAACTTAATAATAGTCAGGCGGCAAGGGAGTTGTATGCACAATTGCCGTTGACTACTGATGTAGAGCCGTTCAGTAACAATGAAATGACATTCTATCCTCCCCAAAAACTGAACACGGCCGATACGCCTCTCAGCGGCGGTGAACCCGGTTCGCTCTCCTATTATGCGCCGTGGGGCGATGTAGTAATGTTCTATGCTCCGTGCTCTCCCAACGGCAGCTTGTATGAGCTCGGAACAGCGGTTTCCGGCAAGGAGAATATTGTAAATCTGTCGGGAAGCATTACAGTTTCGGCTGTGCAGTAAAGGAGGTTCTTCATGCAGAATGTAAAGCTTTATAACGGTGTAGAAATGCCAATGGAGGGCTTCGGTGTATTTCAAGTGCCGGAGAATGAATGTAAAGAGGTAGTACTCAACGCCATTCGCATCGGTTACCGGCTCATTGATACTGCAAGTTCTTACAAGAATGAGGAGGCGGTTGGCGCAGCCATTCGGGCCGCTGAAAAGGAAGGCATAGCAAAACGGAATGAACTGTTCATCGCTACCAAAGCCTACATACAAGAGATGGGCTATGAAAATCTGAAAAAAGCCTTTGCACGTTCTCTACAAAAGCTGGGGCTTGACTATCTCGACCTGTATCTGATTCATATGCCGCTGGGCGATTACTACGGCGCTTGGCGGGCCATAGAGGAACTCTACAAAGAGGGGAAAACCCGCGCTATCGGCGTGTGCAATTTTGACGCGGCCCGGCTGATGGATCTCTGCTATAACGTAGAGATCAAACCAATGGTCAATCAGATTGAGCGCCATCCCCATTATCAGCGGCATGAGGAACTTGCCATTATGGACAAACTGGGTGTGCAGCCCCAGGGATGGGCGCCCTTTGCCGAGGGGCTGAAAGGGATGTTCACGGAGCCTGTTCTGAATGAAATTGCCGCAAAGCATGGAAAAACTGCGGCGCAGGTCATTCTGCGCTGGAATGTCCAGCAGGGCGTTATCATCATTCCGAAATCCGTACATAAAAACAGAATGGAGGAAAATCTTGGCATTTGGGATTATTCTCTTGATGAAGAGGATATGGCGCAGATTTCCTCTCTGGATAAAGGCACCCCGTCTATGCTGGACTGCACCAAGCCGTCAGAAGTTGACCGCCTTTATAATTATCTGAACAATCCTGTACTTACAAGTCTTTCATAAGGGGAAACAGAATGCTGAACATAGAAATCAACGGAACAGTTCTTCAGGTGAAACTCAATAATAATAGTTCTGCCCAAGCAATCAAAGAGCTGCTGAAAGAAGGGTCTTTGGCGCTGCCCATGAAGGACTACGCGCATATGGAGAAATTCGGAAGACTCGGCAGGCAGCTTCCGCGCAATGATGAACACATCACCACGCAGGCAGGCGATGTCATACTGTCCGAGGGAAATCTGCTTGTCATTTACTACGCACCGAACACCTGGAATTTTACAAGGCTCGGAAAAATTCAAAACAAAACCGAAAAAGAGCTGAAGAAGATTTTGGGTAAAGGAAATATCACGGCAACCCTATCGTTGCCGGCACCGGAGGGAAAACATTAAAATGAAAATTACCGTATTACAGGGCAGTCCCCACAAGAACGGCTCATCAAACCTTTTGTCTGAGCAATTTATCAAAGGAGCGGAAGAAAACGGACACGAGATTACGGTTTTGGATGCCGCTCACATGAATCTGCACCCCTGCATCGGGTGCGGCAAGTGCGGAATGAACGGTACATGCGTTCATAAGGACGACAATTCCAAAATCAGAGATTCGCTTTTAACAACGGATATGGTCGTTTTCGTCACGCCAATCTACTATTTTGGAATGTCCGCACAGTTAAAAACCGTCATCGACCGTTTTTACAGCTATACTACGCAGCTCTCGGGCAAAAAGCTTAAAGCCGTTCTCATTACAGCCGCTTGGGACAGCGACGATGACGTTATGCCATACTGTGCCGGTTACTACGAAAAGCTGTGCCGTTATATGCATTTCGAAAACTGCGGCATGATTCTCGGAACAGGCTGCGGTACACTTGAAATGACAAAAGGCTCAGCGCATATGCAAGAGGCTTATCGCCTCGGAAAAAGCATAAAATAGGAAAGGTGAATTTTACGATGAAGAAGATCCTGTCTCTGCTTTCGGCAGTGCTGCTGATTATTTCATTTTCAGCTTGTTCGCAAAACAATACAAATATAACCGCTGAACCGTCAAGTGATCCGTTGGTTTCTGCAACAGATAACGAAAGCAGTACACAAAGTGAAAATGAATCAAAAAACCAGGACACTGTAAATCAAAACGCATCGGCAATTGTGTATTTTTCCGCAACAGGAACGACGAAAACGGTTGCGGAAACGATGTCTTCCGTACTGAACGCCGATTTGTATAAAGCTGACGTTAGATAACGATACTTTTGAAAACACTGGAAAATCAAGGTTTTTCGAGCGACGGACAAGCAGGGTATTGTACTAAAAACTGAATACGACGCAGAAGCGGCGTTTCTTACTCTCTACATGGGAGAACAGGAACGCCGCTTTTTTATGCCCTTTGTTACGCAGTAGGGGCAGAAAAAGCCTTGCTACAAGCGATTTTGCGGGCGCGTATCTGGCGCGGCAAGGGATTTATACCTTATCCCCCGAAACCGCGCTTCTACTGCGTAACAAATCCACAGCAAAAGGAGTGATTTACTATGGCAGTTTTCAGAGTGGAACGGAACAAGGGCTACACCGTAATGAGCAACCACCACCTACGCAACAAGGAGCTTTCCTTAAAGGCAAAAGGGCTGTTGTCGCAAATGCTGTCACTCCCCGAAGATTGGGACTACACCTTGAAAG
>ERZ827524.174-NODE-174-length-93053-cov-5.045356_pt1 | contig 93053 bp, 68 predicted proteins | sample MGYA00519702_ERZ827524 | MGnify/ENA primary metagenome ERZ827524 (study PRJEB31778, sample SAMEA3449341) | human gut metagenome | biome: human gut; feature: human-associated habitat; material: faeces | place: United Kingdom | collected 2010/2012 ...
CCGCCCCGTTCGTGTGGTAGCTGGTTGCCTTACTTATTTATCCAATAGGGCTTCCGGATTTTTCAGTATTTCTTCTTTGCTTTCGCTGTCTTTGATGATTGTCATCACCATCTGTAACATGGCGAAAAGCGGACACACAGTGCACGTGCTGTCCGACTGCATCACAGTTACGATAAGAAGAAACTGCCCGAAATGCCGGATTATTATGAAAGCAAGGGCTGTTCGGTTCAAACGCTTGATGAAACCATGCAGTTTTGACTTTTGACAAAGTTTAATGGAAACAGGAGTTGCAATCGGATAAATTTGACTATGATTAACTTTAAAGAAATTACAAATGCAAACATATGGAAAGTTTGCACACTGGAACCTTTTGAAGAACAAAAGGATTTTGTTGCAGAAAACATACAGAGTCTGGCGGAAGCCTATGCAACAAGAAACGAGGGCGGCAATGCGCTGCCGTTGGCAGTTTATAATGATGAAACGCTTGTCGGTTTTATCATGATCGGCAAAGGCACCGTCGGCAACGAGAAAGAAAGTGAATTGATAAAGAAAAACTACAGTCTGTGGAGGCTGATGATAGATAAAAAGTATCAGGGCAAAGGTTTCGGCAGGCAGACATTGGACGCAGCAATGGCGCTGATTCGCACGTATCCGTTCGGAAAAGCGGATAAAGTTTGGCTTTCATATGAACCCGAAAATGTGCGCGCAAGAGAGATTTACAGAAAGTACGGCTTTGTTGAAAACGGCGAAATGTGCGGCAATGAAATCATTGCTGTTTATGATTTGTGAATCCGATTCAGATGCTGCGGCTCCACCGCTAATGTGCGGCCGCCGAGGGGCAGCAGGGGAACCGCAGCAAAGCATTATTATAACCAATACGCTTTTATTCCAGCGAGATGTATTCTTCCAACGAGTCACAGATTTTATCTGCTTCGCTGCCGGGGCGGGTTCGATAGACGGTTCCGTCCGTTGCCTGCCATATGACGATTCCGTCAATATTCGCCTCTTCAATCACGTACCAATCAGCGGGAACGGAGTTATATTGCCGCTCGTCCTGCGTAACGTCCACAACGTTAAGACGTGCGGACTTACATATGCCCGTAAGTTCATGTTCGCAGTATGACGCTGCGCCGAACGCGGAAACGTATTCTCGGTAGTCCGCGGCAAACCGCAGCGCAAGAGCTTTTTCAGCAGAAAGAATGTCTTTTTCCGCGGCGGCATCAAATACATACAAGGATTCCTTTGTTTGCAGCAATTTTACTACACTTTTCTGTTCCATTTTTATCCTCCAACTAATCTTGCAAAGTCTTTCCAGAAATGTTTGCGTTGAGTATTCCAGGCACTATCGTCTATATGCACCTCCGAACCCTTTTCGAAGAGGTGCCATAGCTTATGGTTATCACCTTCTCGATGTTCTTTTCTTGTGAGAATCGCCAGGGGAGAATCAACTTTTTGTCCCAAATGATGCAATTCGTAAGCTTTACCGGTTGGGTCAAGAGGAGCCAGTCCGGATTGCATTCTTTGGAGATTCGTTCGTCCTTTCTCATCCAAATAGTTTAAATCAATATCGCGTATCAATGCATTTTTTCCGTCGACCATATAAGAGGTTAAACCGATTTCCTTGCATGCATTGTATTGGTCGAGATTTTGGTATTGTTTGATTACCTCAACGGGATAACCGGATTCCATCTGCATTACGGCTGCCTGCTGCTTTGTAATTGCTTTATTCAGCTCGACACCCTTTAATGCCCGCATGGCTTTTGCGTATTTGGCCGTCTCTTGTGCGCCCCCTGTAATCGCTCCGGTGATCGCGCCCCATTTGAAGCTGTCGCTTCCTGCGAGTGCGGCGGCCTTGACGGCCTCCTCCATATTGCCCGTTTCGATGCCTTTAATAACGCCGGCAGAAACGCCACTGAAAAGGCCGGAGGAAAGCCCCATGATTGCGCCGGTTTTTGCGGACGCGGCAAAGATAAGGCTTACAGCAGGTGCGCCGAGACCGCCCGTAACAGCGGAAACCGTGACACAGAGCAGTATTACGCCGGAACCTATGATAACGTTTCGGATTACCCTATCGTATGTATCATCATATTTTTGAAATTCCCGAACGGTGGTGCTTCCGTCGTCGCCAAGCGTGAATACATAGCGCGTTCCCTGGAAAACTTCATCCAGTTCGGACAATTTGAAACCAAAATAGATGTTTTCCTGAGAGTTATAATCAATTTCCTCAAGGTATTCCTTTGAAACATACAGCGCGCTGACATTTTCAACGAAATAATCCGCACTGTTAAGCTCGGAAACAAGCTCGGAATAAACCGAATCCTCGAGATAGGTCGCCAGCGCCGTGTCATCAAGGCCGGTGAATTCGGGCATTGTCGGCTCGTTAAGGATGAATGAATCATCGGTAGGTGGGGCGTCTGTTTCAACAACGGCAGCTACGGAAACCTCGGGCGAGGCAGTCACATGGGGCTGTACGTCGTTGTTACTCGGCTTCGGAGTGCAGCCCGTGATAAATGCGCATGCGAGCAGAAGCGCAATAAGTTTATTGATCAGTTTCATTTTTCCTCCGATTCGCTATCGTCAACATCGGCAGAGGTTGACGAACCGGTGTTGTTTGTTGAAAATCCGGCTGTTTTAGACTGTTTTCTGTTAATGATTACAAGCGCGACCGCGCCGCCCATGACTACAACAGAAAGAACGGGGATGAACCATGTGATAAAGTTCGCTTTCGGCTTTTCGGCAGGTTCTGCTGTCGGTTCGGCGCTCAAGACAGGAGTGCCGCTTGGCGTCGGCGTGCTTTCGGGTTCTGCGGTTGCGGGCGGTTCTGTGGGTTCGACCGGCGGCAGCGTTTCGTCCGGCGCCGGAATAAGCGTGCCGTCATCCGCTATGGAAGCGCCGACTGCAAGCTGACTTTCGATATCGCCTATCGAAAGCCCGGTCACAACATGCGCTTTAAGAACGCTGTCCGTACCGACATATATAATTTTGGTGGTTGTTTGATTCGTGTAAAGATTGCTGACGGTTATGGTGTAGATACCTTCGTCGGTGTAAGCTTCGCCATCCTTTGCAGGCTTGTTGAAGCGTGTATCCTCCGTAAGTCCTTCCGCACCCGCTCTGCGGATCTCTTTTTTGATATCAATGTTGAGATATCTGGACTTTGCAAGGTCAAGATAAAAACCGTTTTCGGTTATTGAGCTGTTTGTAAGCTCCGCTCCCGTGACAACGTCAAAAGGATAGACCATGCAGTTGCCGTTTCGGACGGAAAAACGGAAGAAAATACGGTAATCATTATAGGTCGGAAGCGGATTCCAGCCGAAAATGTTAACATTGTTTTTGCGAATTTCATAGTTCAGCGCAACCTCATAGTCGCCCTCTTCACAAAGACGTACTTCAACGGCGGCATCTTTTGAGGCAGTTGCGGCGAGATAATCAACATATTGAACCGGGGCGGAAGCACTGTTGCGGTAATCGGTATGGCGAATGATCAGCACACCGCGGCCAAAATCGGTTTTTTCGATTCCGAAATACTCATCATAACCGTTTTTGTCATCGTTGATAAGCAATTTATCGTTGCCGTTCAGCTTATCAATGTCCTGAACTAATTCGAACCATAAGGTAACGGTATCTCCGACCGTTTTAAGAAAGACTGGGTCTCCGGTTTTGTTTTCGGTAACACGAGTGTAACCGTCAACATAAAAACTACCGAGTTTCCAACCGAAATGAGGATCGTCATCTCTAATTTTTTGATTCTGAGAATAACCTGTGTCGTGTCCTGCATTCACCGCTTCACCGAGATAGCGCTTTGTTTCGTTGACGCTTTGTGCGGCGGAATATGGCATAAGTACCGATGCTGCAAGAATCAGTGCAGCGATAAAGCACACAGCACGGGACATTTTTTTCACTGTACCCATAACACTCCTCCAAAGGAATAAAACTTCACGTGCGGTATTATAACAGACTATGGCGGCTTTTTCAATGCAGATAAATTGAAATGCGGCTTTAAATTCATTTCGGAATTCAATTTCATTCAAGGGTTTGGGTTGCTGCCGCAACAACAAGGGGTTTAGAACACTGTGTTGGAATTAAACAGCAGGCTGTTGCATTAGTCCCCAAAACAAAACCGGGCAACTCAGGAAAGGTTGTCCGGTTTGCTGCTTTCGTGTAGAATAAATTGCTCAAAAACCAACAGTAAGCGAGCTGATTGTACAATGAAAACGAGCAAAAATCAAGCAGTCATGCCGATAAATGTTGTAACAATGATTGACGAAAAAGATCCTGTATTTAAAATGGCCGAGATTCCGGAAAAATCAGATTACAGAAAACTGCATTCCGATTATCGCAGGCGGTGGAGAAAGATTGATCCTGAGGTCGTGTTTTCGATTGTTGTATATGCAAACATGCGAGGAATTTTTTCGAGCAGAGCTATAGAAGAAGCGTGCAAAACCGACATCAGGTTTATGTGGCTGCTGCAAATATGACTTGATTTTGCAACAGCCCTTTTTTATTTTTTATAAAGAATCTTTGACTGAGCTGCGATAGACGACGGAACGGTTATTGATGCCGAATCCGTGCGTGTGCAGCGAAAAACATGCACAGAGCAAACCGACTTAAAACGTATCCTTGCCGCTGATCCAACGGATATAGTCTTCCGATTCGGCAAGCCCGAGACGGCGCTGCATCGCAAGGGAAACATCATTATCGAAATAAACCTGTCCGTAAACGGTCCATCCTCTGTCGGCATGATAGTTGTTCATGTGCGACACAAGTGCACTGCCGACGCCGCAACGGCGATATTTTTTAAATACTTCAAGCATTCCGACGCTGCCGTCGGTGTGCATTCCGATGAAGCCGGCAAGTTCTCCGTCAACCTCGGCACCGAACATCAGCCCGTGTTCAATCGTTGCAGCTATTTCTTCCTTGGATTCAAGCTTATAGTGCGCGGCAACTTGGGGAAGATCGTCCGTTGTCAGTTCCCGAATCGGAAAAGGCGATTTCGCCTTGTGCCGCTGCATGGAGTAGCGGCAGAATTGCTTGCAGGGTTTTTCAACAGAAAAACCTTTTCGTTCGCAGCGAACTGCCTCAAAAGCAGCTTGCCCGTGAACAACGCAAACCCGCATTTCGGGAACCTCGCGAAGGGCAAGCCTTCCGGCTTCAACGGTTGCAGCCCAAAGCATGTAAGCTCCGCATGAGTGCTTGATAAGCACCGCATCTTTATTGGAAAAAATAAGGGCGTCAACATTGCCGCGGCGGAAAGCCTCCTGAATATCAATTGTTAAAACACCCTGCTCTTTCAGCACGTTAACAACTGTTACGACGTTTCTGCATCTTCTTCTTTTGCTCATTATGCGCGGATTCCTTCCGAGTTAAGTTTATTAAAGAGTATCGAAAACAATTCGGAGAACAAAAAATATGAGAGCCGTGTCCTAATGCAGGTTTGTCCTGCGTTTGCCCAAAAATCAGGGACGGTCAGCCGGAGTTTTGTCGAACGTACCGTTCGTATCATTGAGCTGCGTCCTGACAACGTTTTTTGTACCGTCATTCCCGTCTGCAATGTCTTTGCCGGTGTTTGAACTGTTGTTTCCGCAGTCAACTTTGCTGCTTCCGGGGCGGGGCAAACTGACCCTGTCGGATTTTTCGCAGACCGAACCTCCGCCGGCTTTTGCCGATGTGCCGCCGATTTCCGCCGATTCGGAGTTAAGGGCAACGACGGGGATTTCCCCGATTGCATCGTAGCCGGAGTCCGATATCTGCTCAAAAGGAATATCAACTGTCGGAGCTGTTCCGATGGGAGCAGCATAAACCGGTGCGGTTTCGGCAGGTGAATTGTCGATGTAAGGAACACTGACGACAGGCAGCGTACCGTCTTCGGACGGTTCGGAATCGCCTGAGCTGATAACGGAAGGTATCCACGGGGCAGGTGCGGCCACGACAGCAGCGGTTTTCCCGCTCGTGCCCGTTATCTGTCCGGAAAGCTGGTTAAAGAGCATTTCAGCGGTTGCCTGCTTAAACCCGAAGAAACGAACGCGCAAGCATGTGCCGCTTGTTATCTGCCAATAGTAAACAATATCCACGCCGTCGGAAAACGAACCGACCTGGCCGACAGAGAGCTGATACGGCGCAACATCAACAACTTCGCAATCGTAATAAAGGCGGTTGCCGTTTGCATCAAAACCTTCGGCAGAAATGCGCAGGGAATCGTTATCAACCTTTTTGTGCATTTCGGAAGGAAGATTCTGCGGAAACATGTTTGTGTTTTTTATCGCCTCATCGGCGACGGTTCCGGCGTTTTGAAAACTGTCATATCCGGACGGCAGGTTCATCGGATCGGAAAACGGTTCGGGTGTTGCCCCTGCATTCGGCGTGAGGCCTGCACTGACCTGCGGATCTTTTGCGCAATCGTTGATTTTTCCGATGGTGAGTGCAAAAACAAACAGGATCAAAAGAATGGCCGCGCCTGCTGCCGTCAACGCACGGATTCGGCGTATGCGCTGCATTTTGGACTTTCGGCTGCTCTCAACAGCGCGCAGACGAATCGATTCGAAATCAATCTCGGCCGTGCTTTCGTTTGCAGCCCAACGAAGAAGCTCGTCAATTGTGCGGGAACTGTCAAATTCCGTGCATGTGTCGGCGGAATGATTGGAATCCGCTGCTTCGAGATTCACCGTATTCGAACAGAAATAATCATTTTTTCTTCCGCTTTTTTTCATCCGCTGCCTCCTCTCCGAGCATAACCGCAAGCCGCTTTCTTGCCTTCATAAGCCGCGATTTAATCGTTCCTTCGCTGATGCCCGTGCAAGCCGAAATTTCGCGCACGGTCATACCGGCGTAATAGTGCAGCAATATGACTTTGCGGCTCGTTTCGTCAAGTTTGTCGATCGCACTTCGAACTTTTGCCGCTTTTCGACGCCTTTCAACTTCCTCATCGAGCGGGAGGGCTGAATCCTCGATATCCTCGCTTATCGGCGCATCAACCGGCGTTTCGTGTTTTGCACGGCGCAGATGATCAAGCGCGATGTTTGTGGACACGCGGTAAAGCCAGCTTTTCAACTGTCCGTCGTCAAGGCCGGCCAGCCTGCCGAGATTGGAAAGAACACGTTCAAAAGCAATTTGCGTAATATCTTCCGCCGTCTCCCTGTTTGGCACAACACGATATGCCGCCCAGAAGACAAGGCGTGAATAATCACTATATATGCTGTCGAAACTGCGGTCGGACAATTTTTGTCTCCATTCATATAACGCAATTCGCGCCGATTCGGTTGCGTTATCTTTCAAAAAAATTTTTGCTGCGGAAAAAATCCGAAGGATAGTACTCGGAGAAGCGGAAAATATCTGCTTCTCCGTTCATAATTTTAACACAATTCGCGCATCTTTGCAAACTGAGTTTTTACTTTTGACAAAAGGCACGGGTACGGAAATGCAGCCGAAAAGGCCGAATGCTATTTGTCGGATCCCGACGCAGAGCTTTCCGGCTCCGAATCCGAAAACGCTTCGGAAGTGCCTCCGGGGGTGCTTTTTTCATAAAGCAAGGGGAAATATTTTTTATCGGTAATGCACATTGCGGCGGCACAGAGTATGAGAAAAATTCCCGCAATGCCGATAACGAGCCACGCGGAATCAAAGCCCGAGGTGTCCACAAGCTTGCCGATAAGCAGGTTGCCGACTCCGGAAAAAGCACCGGATGCAATGGATATTATCGAGTTCATCCTTCCCCAATGCGTTGAGGGAATGCGCCGCGTCACATAGGGCTGCACGCCGATGGTGTTGAATACTTCACCGATGGTGAAAACAGTCATTAAAACGAAATACAGCGGGATGATTCCTTGAACGAACCGATAGCAGAACAGCCCGACAACTATCAGCGTTTCGCCCAGAAGTATCTTTCGAACATCACGAATCCGCCCGAAAAAGGTCGTTACAACGGGTGTTGCAAGGATTACAACGAGGGCGTTGACGCTTGTCATAACGCCGAATATTTCCGCGCCTTCCGCACCGTAAAGCGCACCCATGTTAAGCGGAAGGAGGTAGTTGAATTGAGCATACACAAACCCGCCGATTCCCGCAACAAGCAGATATATAAGAATCGTTTTTCTTTCGCGCAGAAGCGAAAAAACACTCACACCTTCACGCTTTTGTTCGTATGCGCTGATGTTCTTTTTCGGTATGCTGAGCGTTTTGACAAAGAAAAGAATCGGCAGCGTTGAAGAAAGCGTTGCAATGCCCGTGATAATGAACGCAAGCCACAGATAGTCTTTGAACAGAAAACCGCCGATTGTGGGCGCAAGCACAAGCCCGAGGTTCATTCCGAGATACTGAAGGCTGTATGCCTTTTCCCTGTCCTCTCCGTCACTCAGATCGGCAATCAGTGCATCGTATGACGGGCCCTCGATGGTTGCAAAAACGCTTGCAACATAAAACAGTCCGATGCTGTATGCCGAAAGCGGAATCAGACCGCAGATGATATAACAAACAACCGTCACCAGATCGCAGATGACAATGACGTTTTTGCGGTTGCGCTTGTCCGCAAGCCTGCCGCCGAGCAGAAGCATCGGAAACTGCAATATCGACATTGCAAATGAAATGCCCGCGATAAGCGTTGCATCGTAGCCGAGTTTGTTTTCAAGAATCAAAGTCAGCAGCGGCCAGATAAGCGAGCCCATGCTTGTTACGATTCGTCCCCAGAAAAGGATATATATCTCCTTTCCGAGGTGTTTGTACTGTTCCAAAAACTTCAGTTTCATTTCTATGACCTACTCCGTGTCAATGCTGCAAAAACCCCGGAACGGAAACCGCATTTGCGATATCTTATCTTCCGCAGTGCTTTTGTTTTTTTTATTTGCCTGCCGCAGGGCAAACACCGACAAACCCCGTGCCGACGGAAAAAGCTTTGAAGCAGTTCCTGCCGAAAGCAGCCGTTTAAGCTAAATCCGAATCGGGTCGGGATTTCGTAAGGCAAGGAACGGACAGCCAAACGGCGGCAGCCGATCCCGAAAGGAACTCACGAACTGCCGGCAGGGACAGGGGTTCATCCTTGCTTTGTATATTTAGTTTTGAGGAAATATCTCGCAGAATAAAACAAAAATCGCAAAAATTCCTCCGAATTGATTATATCACTTGTGATGTTCGGTTTCAACAGAAAAAGAATGCGGAAAAGGCAGCCGACACGCAAAACCTGCATGAAGGCTGCCTTACGAACGTTGAATTTGAATAAAGAAAGCCGATTGCAGCATTGCAATCATGCGGTGCCGCAGTTAGGCGGTGCCGCAGTTATGCGGCTGTTATAGGGGACTGAGAAGGATCCTGAAGCTTTATTTCGGGTTTGCAAATCAAATTACCGTTCTCATCCGAAATTTCGAATGACACGGCAATTTCCCAAATTGCGGAAAGCTCGGTTTCAAGTGAAGCCGCATCAATTTCAAAAAGCATACGATCATCACTTCGCAGAATTTTTGAAAAACTCACACATTCGACGGGCCGCCCGTTGATGAACAGACATTTTTCAAAGCTTGAAATGCTTATCGTCTTCCCGCTTTCGTTTTTGACGTAAACGAGGATAAGCGGATTTTTGTTTGCAAGATCAAAGTTCTCAATGGGTCCGGCAACCAACATGCAAACTCCGTTTTCATCATAATTGGCATACTGATTGGAAAAGTCAAAGTTTCCGACTCTGCCGGGAATCGCAACGGAAGCCGAACCGCGTGAAAGAATTTCGGCGTTTTCGTTTGTCAGCGTGATATCAAACTGCACATCCGCAATTCTGCCGATGCTGTATAAAAGCAGCTGTGCTTTCGTGAAAAGCGGAATGCTGATAACAGCATGTTTTTGCGGATGAATACGGAAGGCGGCATGATCAAATTCGTTAAAAACAACAAGGTTGTTGATTTTGATATAACCGACGTTCACCTCTGCGGGCTTGGCAGCGGCGTTTTCAAATTCAAGCAGCACACGGTATTTTTCGTTGACGGTGATGAGCGCGGATGAAACAAGGCTCAATCCGTCGGATTCAAAACCGGGAGAGTCATTGAAAGCGTTCAACTTATCATAATGAATGGCCTGAGCAATATCGCCTGCAATGTAGCCGCTGTAATCATATGCGCCCGGTTCCTGCGGCTGTGCGGAAGCGGCGGACAGGTGGGCAAGCTCCGTAAAGTATTTTTCGCCCGAAGCGGCTGCAATGCGGAATTCAATGTCAATGGAGGAAATTTCCCGAATGCCGTACAGCATCATATCAAGAATCGGCATGTACAGACTGAAATCTTCGGCTTTGCCCGCAGCAAATTTGTGACTGAAGTCAACTTCAACAAGGCAGTCGTTCACATAAATCGAAATATCGGAAACAAGCAAGTCATCCGACGATTTATTTTCCGCCGTAAGCTTCAGCACGGCAAAATCATCGATATAAACCAATTCGTTCGCCGAAATCGATATGCGATCATCATCGTGAAGAACCGCCCGGCTGACGGTCGCTGCCCTTGAAAAGGGTTTGGTCGAAAACTTTTTGTATTCGATCGCGGAATCCGTCGGAGTGGGCTGTGCGGTATCGGCCGCGCTCGGGAGCAGGGTCGGACTTTGCGACGGGATCGAATCCTCTCCCCCGTTTGCGCCGGGCGTGTCGCAGGCAAAAAAGCTCAGCAGCATAATGAGCGCAAGAAGAGCGGCGGCGGTTTTTTTGAACATGAGTGATTCCTCCGTAAATGTGTTCGCGAAAAATCAATCGGCCTGAAGTGAATTGCCGACTTAAGCCTGCGGTGTGCAGCAGGGGTAAGCGGAAATCATTCGGAGCATTTCCGAAACCGATGTTGTATCGCAAGTCTATTATATCATTTAAGACGGGCAGACGCAAGTGAAGGAACATTTTCACGCCTTAACTTTTTAAAAAAACGATTAAAAGGTATTCGGACAAAGCAAACGGCGGAGCCGAGCCTTTTGGAAAGCGAAACATCGTGAACGCTCCCGATGCTTGACACGGCCGCGGGCGGGTGGTACCATATCAGCGGCGCAGGCATACGGCAGGCGGAAAAAACGGAACGGAGAGGGCAAACAATGGCATACAAAAACTCACGGCAGAATGCGGCCGAAACAAAAACTTCATCCGAAAAAAACGAAAAGAAGCTTAAAAAGCTTGTTTACGGGCTGCGCATCGGTGCGGCGGCATATTTGCTGTTGGCGTTATTCGGTGCTGCCGCCGTGAACGCAAGCGGAGCAGCGGCATCAGCGGATTGGAACACGGTGAGCAGACTGTCCGAAATCATCGCTGCGGTTTTCTTTCTTATTTTCGGCGGTTCAATATTGGCAAACGCTTTCCGCAGGCGCAATTATATTTCCCCTGATTTGAAAAAACTTTTCGAACAGGGAAAGGTCACGGAAAAATATGTGCGCACAACGCCGAAAACAAACTTTGTCTGCCGCTGCGTATTCTCCGGCATTGTTATTGCTGCGGCATCGGTTCTGCTGATAACGGCGATCGTTCGGCTGTTTTGAATTGCAGAAGATTGCTGCGGAAAGCTCCCCAAAAAAGGCAGCCGCTTATTCGGCTGCTTTTTATTTATCGGCAGCGAATTTTCAAAATATAATATGTGCAGCCGTGCCCGTCTTACGTTATTGTAAGGCACGCTGAAAGCTGTTCGTAAGGTTTTTGATTTACAATAAGGGATATCATCAGCAGCAAAGCGGACAGCGAGCGGAAACCCGCTGTCGGATCGGAGGCAAAAATGGAGTGTTTGAAGCTGGCGTGGCAAAGCGTTTGCGGAAAAAAGCGCAGCAGCGTTCTTATGAGCGTTATCCTTGCAATATCGTTTGCATTTGCGGTTATCACGCTGTCCGTTTCGGGAAGCATGATAAAAACAAACGATGTGTTCAGAAAAACGACTTACGGCGAGTGGCAGTTGATTCTGCCGGGCATCAATTCAAAGCTTAAGGGTGCAGCCGCAAACAGCGACTGGCTGGATGAACTCGGCGTTATGAATGTTTACGGAACAATCGGGGAGGACGGCATCGGCACAGTGGACGAAACGCTGAAAAAACTCGGCCATATTACGGTTAACGAAGGCAGATTTCCCGAAAGTGACGGCGAAATCGCGATGGAAGCGGATCTTTTGAGCAAACTCGGCATCGATTACACCCTTGGGCAGGATGTCACGCTCTCCGTCAGCATTGCGGCGCGGGAAAACTCCGCATTGGGAACGTCGCACCCCGTCAACGTTGTCAGAACATATCAGCTTGTCGGCATTATTAAAGAATACACGGATGTTTGGACTTGGGCAACGAAGCCCGTTTGCGAACTTGACGGCACAAGTTCACGCGCCGAAAGCGGAATTTCCGCAACCCTTTGCAGCGCACTCCTGACGGAAAATGCGTGTGCAGAAATTGTGCGGCAGGCGCAATTGCAGGCGGAGGCCTTTAATAATGCAGAGAAGGAGCAGGGTTCCGATCTGCGAATAAAACTTTGCGATGCACCGACAAGCAATTTTTTCTGCACCGGGTTCGACACGGACAAAACAAACTTTATTGCAAGAGTGTATCAGACCGTGGGCAGCGTGCCGCTTGCATTCAATGCAACAAAGTATGCGCAGCAGGAGACTCAAACATACAACATTTTCTTTACGGCATTGATTTTTGCCGTCACGCTGCTTGCGGTTGTCTGCGTCAACATAATGCAGATGCAAAAACAGATAAGACAGATTGCGCTTTTCCGCAGCATCGGCGTAACAAAACGGCAGCTCCGGCAAATGCAGATTTTTGAAATGCTGTTCATCTGCATTCCTTCGGTTGTTCTCGGCATTTTACTCGGCGCGGGCGGCACATGGCTGCTGCTTCGCACGGCGCTGTTCAAAAACGGCGCGGAAATTCTTGTTGATATCCCTTTCAAACAAGTGGGGCTCGCCGTGCTTTGCTGGCTGTTCGGAATCATTCTGATGCGGCTGATCGTTTTCCAAACCGCTCTGCATCAGCCGCTGACGGGCAGGCTGCATATTGCACGGAAAAAAGCGCGCCGCATTGCGGCGGCAAAGCGTGTGCTGACCGTTGCGCTCGCTTCCCTGTTCTGTGCGGCAGTGTTTTTCATGGCGGTGGAATCCGCATCGCCTTTGAGCAATAAACATGAAACGGAACGGTTCCCCGCATATCAAATCTATTGCAGCAGCGATTTTGACTACGAAAACGATGTGATGCATGAACACCTGATTCCCGAAAAGGCAGTTGAGCAGATGCGCACAATTCAAGGCATGGTGCGGGTCGATCCGTACATACTTATGAAAGTTGAGCTGAATTATGCGGGTTCGGAATCCTCCCCTGCGTTTGCCGCTTCGCGGGCGTCGGACAAAGCGGAGCTTCGCGACGGATACTATTATGTGCCGTATGATGACGGCATACACTCAAATCTGTATGCATACCCCGAATTCATAACGGACAGGCTTCTTGCACGCGATGATGTTGAACTTGATCTTTCGGCATTCGACAGGCAGGCTTATGAGCGGGGTGAACAGGTTCTGCTTTTTGCGGTGCGCGGTTCGGACGGAAATATCATGATTAACTATGGAATGTATGACGATGAGCTGCGCGAAACATACGGGAATATTGACAGTATCGGAATAAAGCCGGGCGACAAAATCGAACTTTCGTTTTACGGAGCGGCGCAAAAAAACTATATAGGGGACGAAAGCGAACATTCGCTCAAAACTTTTTCCTATACGGTCGGCGGAATCGTTTATTGTTCCGATACTTCAACATCCGTTACCGAAATTGAGGCCTACGGAGCAAGAACTTTCAACGTTGCTGCTTCAACCGCATTGATTAAAAATGCCTTTGCGGAGCTGACGGATGAATTCCGCGATTACATCGTTGACGGCAGTTATGTAATGAACGGGGATTTTGCTTACACGGGCGCATTTTGCTATGCGGATATCCGCTCCGGATACGCTGCAACGGACTATGTGCTTGCGAAAAAGGCGGCGGACCTCGGGGTGCGAATGTCCAACCGCCGCGAGTCGCTTGCGGCGAATCTGCAAACAAGCATTCAGCAGATAACGCTGATTCTGTCCGTCGGCGGATGCATTGCGGTCATAATGCTGATGCTGCTTATGAACGCGCTCACGCTGGAGGCAAGGGAGCAAATGCGAAACGTCGGAATATTGCGCGCAATCGGCATGTCGGGCAGGCAGTCGGAAAATTTGCAGGCACGGCATTAATAAACGGCTTAATTGCCGCAGCGGTGGGCTGGGTCGTGTATGCGGGCTATGCAGTGCTTTCGGCGCGGAGGCTCATGCAGCAATTCCCGGAAGCGTATAACAGCCTGAATTCCGCACTTGCGTCAAAACTGTACGGACTGCAGTGGTTCGGTGCAACCGTTTGGACAATGCTCGGGCTGAGCTTTGCCTGCGCCGCCGTTATCGTGCTGATAAGCCTTGCGGCAAAGGGAAGACTGCTTTGCGGAAGTCCGATTGAAAAACTGAACGAAAACAGAGATTGATTTCGGTTTGGTTCCGCTGTGTTCGGAGCAGCGAAATGCGGACGGAAGCGTGAACGACAAACGGACAAACATAAACCCGCTCCTGGGGACAGCTAACCTCGGGAACGGGTTTTTGTGTTGAAAAAATTTGTTCGGAACGTCAGGCGCAATTATTTCGCATATTCCGTTGCACGGGTTTCGCGAATAACATTGACCTTGATCTGTCCGGGATATTCAAGCTCGGATTCAATGCGCTTGACGATGTCTTTTGCGATAACAACAATATCCGTATCCGAAACGGTATCGGACTTGACCATGATGCGGACTTCGCGGCCCGCCTGAATCGCAAAGCTCTTGTCAACGCCGTCAAAGGAATTGGCGATTTCCTCAAGCTTTTCAAGACGCTTGATGTAATTTTCAAGGGTTTCACGCCTTGCGCCCGGCCTTGCTGCGGAAATTGCATCCGCCGCCTGAACGAGAACGGCTTCAACCGTTCCGGGTTCAACATCGCCGTGGTGTGCAAGAATGCAGTGAACAACTTGGTTGTTTTCGCGATATTTCTTTGCAAGATCCGCGCCGATTTGGTTATGCGTGCCTTCAACCTCGTGGTCAACCGCCTTGCCGATGTCGTGCAGCAGACCTGCACGCTTCGCAAGCTGAACGTTAACGCCGAGTTCCGTTGCCATAAGTCCGGCAAGGTGCGAAACTTCGATTGAATGCTTGAGAACATTCTGACCGTAGCTGGTGCGGTAGCGCAATCTGCCGAGCAAACGAACAAGCTCATGATGCAAACCGTGAACGCCGGATTCGAAAACGGCCTGTTCGCCCGCTTCGCGGATTTGGGTTTCGACTTCTTTGCGTGCCTTTTCGACCATTTCCTCGATCCGTGCGGGATGAATGCGCCCGTCAAGGATGAGCTTTTCGAGTGCAATTCGCGCAACTTCGCGGCGCATGGGGTCAAAGCCGGAAAGGATGACCGCTTCGGGCGTGTCGTCAATGATGAGATCAACGCCGGTTGCGGTTTCGAGTGTGCGGATGTTGCGTCCTTCCCTGCCGATGATGCGGCCTTTCATTTCGTCGTTGGGCAGAGCCACAACGGAAACGGTGGATTCCGCAACATGATCCGCTGCGCAGCGCTGAATCGCCATTGAAATGATGTTCACGGCGCGCCTGTCGGCTTCGGCCTTTGCTTTGGATTCAATGTCGCGAATGATGAGCGCAGCCTCGTGCCTTGCTTCTTTTTCAACGTTGTTGAGAAGCACGTCCTTCGCCTCGTCCTGCGTCATGCCCGCAACGCGCTCAAGTTCCTGCTGCTGTGCATCATAAAGCTTGCTGACGGAAGCTTCTTTTGCATCGATCGCCTTGATGCGCTTTGCAAGCTGCTGCTCGCGCTGCTCAAGGGTATCCTGCTTTTTGTCGAAACTTTCCTCCTTTTGCTGAAGTCTGCGCTCCGCGCGCTGCAATTCGCTCCGCCTTTCTTTGCTTTCCCTCTCATTCTCGGTTTTAAGGCGGTAGACTTCTTCTTTCGCTTCGAGAATGGTCTCTTTTTTCAGTGTTTCGGCGCGCTTCTGTGCGTCGGTGATCATTTTTTTGACCATCTCGTCCGCCTTGGCGACCTTGGATTCTGCACTGTTCTTGTCATATATATTTTTTACGAATACTCCGCCGCCTGCGCCGAAAATGGCAGCAGCGACCGGAAGAATTATATATAAAGCATCAAAAGCCACAGAATTTCACCTCCGATTTATGTTAATGTGTCGCAGCGGTGCCGAGAATACGGCAGCATATAGACACTCCATCCTATTATACAAGTGCATTAAACCGATGTCAAGTGTACAAAAACGCGTACAGCATAAAAACGAAATAATATCCGGTATATCCGTTCCGCAAACGACAGCTACGCACTTTCGCTATAATAAGGGAAGTGATTCTTTGCAGAACATCGGAGGAACATAAAAATGCATAAAAACGGAAAAACGGAACATCGCGGCGGGAGGCAATACGGCTATGTTCGCGTTTCAAGCAGGGAACAGCACGAAGCGCGGCAGCTTGCAGCAATGTGCAACGCGGGAATTCGGGCGGAATATATATTTGCGGACAAGCAGAGTGGAAGGGATTTTGACCGCCCGCAATACAAAAAGCTGCTGCGCAGGCTTCGCCGCGGGGACACGCTCTTTGTGCAGTCCATCGACAGGCTCGGCAGAAACTATCGGGAGATAATTGAACAGTGGCAATACCTGACTTCCGAAAAAGGTGTGGATATTGTTGTGCTTGACATGCCGCTGTTGGATACCCGCCGCCGCGATGCCGGTTTGACGGGGCTGTTCATATCCAACCTTGTGCTGCAAATTCTTTCATATGTTGCTCAAACGGAGTGTGAAAACATCCGCAGACGGCAGGCGGAGGGCATTGCGGCAGCAAAGGCGCGCGGCGTTGCTTTCGGGCGGCATGCAATCGAAATCCCGCCGGATTTTCGTTCCCGTGCGGAAGAACTTGCACGAACGGGGATGAAAAGTGCGGATATTGCGGCGGAATTCGGCGTCAGCAGGTCGCTTTATTACCGATGGCTCGGTCGAACTGCACCGCAGCAGTCCGAAGCGGAGAACAGCCCGCCGCTCACCGAACCGCGTGACATGCAGAACGGCAAATTTCGGGAAATTTCACCCTCCGCACCGAAAAAGGAGTAAAAAATGTGCTTACTAAGAAAATATATTCTAAAAAATCGGCCTATTGTGCACAAAAGTACACTTTTTGAAACACTGCATCGAGAGCAGAACGGGGCTGAAAATTTGCAAAACCCGGCCGGTTGACCGCATGTTTTAAATTTTCAAGCCCCTCAGTGCAATAGATTATACATCACAGGATGAACTCAAGTCAATCTCTTAAAGTGTACTTTAATACACGGCACGACCATTGTACCGCTCACCGCGAACCGCATTTAAAAGGCCCTTTGCCGACAGATTCCAGCCGTTCGCGTTCGCATTTTTGTTTGATATAACCGCCCGCGGCAAATGTCCGCTCGGGTGTTATATGCTCTTGAGAAGGAGCAAAAACTACCAAGTCCATATCAGTCAGGAGGAACATGACAAATGAAGACAAAGTTCAGAGTGTTTACCGCTTTGCTGCTTGCACTTATGGTGCTTGTTTCGGTGCTGCCCTTGCAGGCTGCTGCCGAAATCGGACAGAGCGGGACTGCGACCCGTGCGGAGGCGGAAAACACCGCCGAAGCCGCACTTTCGGTAAAGCCCATGCTTACCCCTTCTTACACTCCGTCGGCGTCCTATCGCAGCGGCAAGTATTATACTCAGCTCTGCAATGTTTCGCTTACGGGCAACCAGCGCACCGACCTTGTGAATGTTGCGCGCAGCCAGCTTGGGTATCATGAGGGGGACAACACAAGCCAACTTCACGGTGAATCAAGCGGCTCAAGAAACTATACCGAATACGGCTATTGGTACGGCACGCAGGTTCAGGGGAATTCCGGAGGATCGTATTACGCATGGTGCGCATATTTTATCAGCTGGTGCGCAAGACAGGCGGGCATCCCCACAAGCATCATCAGCAACGCTTCCTATGCCTGCGCAGGCAGCGATAACGGCGACTTTAAAAATTTGGATTTCTATTCCCGCGGCAGCTATACTCCCAAGGTTGGCGATCTTGTGTTCTTCTGCTGGGAAGGAAACAGCAGCTGCTGGGATCATGTTGAAATTGTTATAGGCGTAAGCAGCAGCGAGGTTACCACTCTCGGCGGCAACACAAGCAATAATAATGTAAAGTCAAGGAAATGGAGCCTCAGCAACTCAAATATTCGAGGTTACGGTGTGCCGAAATACACATCAAAACTGGATGCTCCATACGTCTACAGCATTGCAACCGGCCCGTGGAAGACATATGTTGAGTGGTATCCTGTCAAAGGAGCAACCTCGTATGAATTACGCATTTATGCGGCAAATGATACTGCAAATCCTGTAAATACTGTGAAGTCAATTACAAACACGGTGTACGGTATCAAGCTTTCACCGGGGGAATACTATACAAGTGTGACGGCGGTCAATCCTAACTATAGCCCAACATATACGACTGGCCCTATGTCGCCTAAGTTTACGGTTCCTTCAACCAACGATCGTGATCCCTTGTATCCGAAAGCATCAACTTTTTACAATGGACATCTGTATATATTATATGACGTTCAAACCGGCTGTTGGGATCAAGCAAATGAAATGTGCAACACTTGGGGCGGGCATCTGGTTACCATAAACAGCGCGCAGGAACAAGCTGTTGTGTATGAGCTTGCAAAGAAATCGAGCAAATCTTATTGCAAGATAGGAGCAAAAGCAAATGCTTCGCGACAATGGTCGTGGGTTACGGGCGAGAACTTCTCCTATGCAAATTGGAAATCCGGTCAACCAGACAATTACAACGGCATGGAATTTTATGCTGAGATGGATATTAAGGCGGGCGGCACATGGGACGACTGTGCAAACGTGCGTTACGGAGATGTCTGCTTCATTGTTGAACATGAAATGAATGAAACGCCGATTAAGACCTATTCTGTGGATAACAAGGTTAAGTATGCTGTTTTCGATAAAGCAATGCCGTGGGAGGACGCAAAAAACTATTGCGAACAGCTTGGCGGACATTTGGCAACAATTTCAAATAAAGCTGAACAGGATATAATTGCAGGATTGATTGCTAACGGAAGCAGAGATGCATACAGCATAGGAGCAACAAAACGGGGCCTCGATAACTGGAGCTGGATTGACGGCAAAGAATTTTCGTACACAAATTGGGATGATGGTTACCCAGTAAACCCGTATGGTGAGGGATATTACATCCATATGGTTAAATCCGGAAAGTGGCATGATATTTACAACATCACGCATTATGGGTTTGTTTGTGAATTTGAACTGCCTTATACATTAACGATAAATTACTTGTATGAGAATGGTTCAACAGCTGCACCTTCATATACCGCCCGTGTGAATTATGGTGACACTTACTCTGTAACAAGCCCGAATGTACAAGGACATTCTCCCAGCAGGCAAATAGTAAGTGGAACTATGGGTGCAACAAACATGAGTGTTGATGTTGTTTACAGCGCAAACACCTACACCGTCACATTCAAGGACTGGAACGGAACGGTGCTTAAGACTCAGCAGGTACAGTACGGCGGCGCGGCAACAGCCCCCGCAAACCCGACCCGCACGGGCTATACCTTCACCGGTTGGGACCAGGCATTCACCAATGTTACCGCAAACCTCGTTGTTACGGCACAGTATGTGCAGAACGAACCGGTTTCAACACCCGTGCCGTCCGATGCTCCGCAGATTGTTGTTGAAAGCAAAACAACTTCCGCAGGCTCAACCGTTGCGGTTAATATCAGCATTGCGAATAACCCGGGGTTTGTAACCATGGGAATTCAGGTTGCATATGATTCGAATCTAACGCTGCTCAGTGTTAGCGATACAGGATTGGTTCCGGGACAAATGTTCAGCACAGAGATTGAGAATCCTCAACCGTTGTATTGGGCAAATCCGACAGCGACGGCTGATTGTACGGTTAACGGCAAGATTGCAACTCTGACCTTTAAGGTTGCCGATAACGCGGAGGAGGGTGAGTACCATATCAGAGTAAGTTATGATTACGATAACTATGATATCTACAACCAGTCAGGAGAAGCGGTTCAATTCGCAACTGTAAACGGCACATTGACTGTAACTGATATAGTTTACGGCGATGTAAACGGGGACGGGAAAGTGAATAATCTTGACGGCATGGTACTCATGCGTCACCTTGCAAAGTGGCCGTCCTACCCGGCTTCGATGATTTCACCCGGTGCTGATGTAAATGCTGATGGCAGGATAAATAACCTCGATGGCATGATTCTTATGCGTCACCTTGCAAAGTGGCCGGCATACGCCACTTTGCCGTACAGCAGTCAGAAAGGTATCGTTGCGGTTCAACCGGACAATACCACGTTCGAGAACGAACCTACAATAGTTGTGGGTAATGCTGAAGCTGCCCCGGGAGAAACCGTTCGTATTCCCATTGAACTTGCCAATAACCCCGGTGTGGTAGTCATGGGAATTATGGTTGGTTATGATGAAAACCTTACCTTGCTCGGTTTTGAGGACACTGGATTACTTCCCGGACAGCTGCACAGTACGGTAATCGAGAATCCGCAACCCCTGTTTTGGGGAAATACCACATCTGGAAACTGCACTGAAAACGGTGTAATAATCTACCTTGAGTTTAAGGTTGCAGATGATGCGGCTCCCGGCACGTACAGCATAACCGTAACCTACGATTATGAGAACTATGACATTTACAACTATGATGGTGAACCCATAGAGTTCGCTATCCAAAACGGCGCTGTCACTGTTGCGGCCGCACAGCCTGAAATGCACACCGTAACCTTCAAGGACTGGGACGGAACAGTGCTTAAGACTCAGGAAGTGCAGTACGGCGGCGACGCAGAAGCACCTGCCGACCCGACTCGCGTTGGCTACACATTCACCGGCTGGGACAAGGCATTCACAAACATCATGGCAGACCTTGTTGTTACGGCACAGTATGAAATGCTTGGCGATGTTGACGGTGACGGCAATGTTTCCATGGCGGATGCGCTGACAATCCTGCGCATGGCAATGGACATTTTGCCTGTTGAAAATCAGCAGATTGCGGATGTTGACGGCGATGGATTCATAACCTCCATGGATGCGCTGCTGGCACTTCGTTTCGCAATGCATATCGAGCAATAACAACTTCAACGGGGAGGGTCGATCACCCTGATGCATGATTCCCCTCCCCCATTAACAGAACAGCGGGATTTCTTCCTGACCTCGTCCCTGCGGGCAACCGCGGGGGCGAGGTTTTTGTTGAAGGGTATTGCAAATCATGCAGAAAAAAGATAGAATAAGTGCAGAATCACGGGGAGGGTTCAAAATCAGATGATAAACGGAAAAATACAGAAAGCAAAATGCGGATTTACAGGACTTCTTGCTGCTGCAATCATTCTTGCCGCAGCGGTTCTGTGCGGCTTTGTTCGGCCTGCGGCGGCGAGTGCCGAGGCACTCAGGATAAACACGGAGACGGTGCTTTTTTATGCGGACACGGCAGCGGCGGCGGCGGGTGAATCGGCAGACATCAATCTTTGCATTGAAGGCGAAGACTATCTTGCACATGCGCTTGCAGTCACGGTTTGGTATGATCCGGAGGCGTTGGAGCTGAATTCCGTGACCCGCGGCAGCGCGATAGATTGGGAAAACACGCTTAACCATTTGGACACATCCATGCCCGGCAGGATCAGCCTCGGCGTGCTGTACCCGGGCAATGAAGGCATGACGCAGGCAAACAACGGCATTATTCACACCATGAATTTTACCGTGCTTGCAGGCGCTGCGGGGGATTCCGAAATCCGCGTTGAAGTTAAAAAATTTAATTATATGATGACCGACGACGATCAATATCCCGTGCCGACGCAGACGCAAAGCGGGTGGATCTTTGTTAACGGCGGCGAACCCGGTGTTCCCGGCGATGCGGACGGGGACGGCGTTGTGACGGCGGCGGATGCGCTGCTCGTGATGCGGTGCGCACTCGGAACGGCTGAGCTTTCGCCCGAAACTGCCGCGCTCTGCGATGCGGACGGGGACGGAAACGTCACGCTTTCGGACGCCGTGCTGATACTCCGTGCCGCGCTCGGATTGGGCTGAGAATTCGAATTTGAACAAAACGGATAAAACCCGAAAAAGCTCCGCACGGCCGAAATACCTGCTGCGGAGCTTTTGTAATTGAAAATTTAACTGCGGAACGTTAACCGGGGCGTCAACCGGCATGTTTTCGGTATGCACGGCATAAAGCGCGGGTTGCTTTTGAATTATTCATCCTCGGAATAGGGCTCGTCCTCACTGACGGGAGCGGTTTCGTCATGGGCTGTTTCGATAAGGTCGCGGAGCTTCTTTTCGATTTCTTTGCAAAGCTCGGGGTTGTCGCGCAGGAAATTGCGTGCGTTTTCCCTGCCCTGTCCGATGCGGATATCGCCGTAGGAGAACCATGCGCCGGTCTTTGTGATGATTTTGTTTGCAACGCCCATATCGAGAATGGAACCTTCCTTAGAAACGCCTTCACCGTAGATAATGTCGAACTCGGCAACGCGGAAAGGCGGAGCAACCTTGTTTTTAACGACTTTGATGCGCGTGCGGTTGCCGACAGGCGAATTGCCCTGTTTCAGCGTGTCGATTTTGCGGACGTCCAAACGGATGGAGGCAAAGAACTTCAGCGCCTTGCCGCCGGTGGTGGTTTCGGGATTGCCGAACATAACACCGACTTTTTCGCGGAGCTGATTGATAAAAATAACGCAGGTGCGGGATTTTCCGACAACGCCGGCAAGCTTGCGCAATGCCTGGCTCATGAGCCTTGCCTGCAAGCCGACGTGAGAATCACCCATGTCGCCTTCAAGCTCGGCTTTGGGAACGAGAGCTGCAACGGAGTCAACAACGATAACGTCGATCGCGCCGCTGCGAACGAGTGCATCCGCAATGTCAAGTGCCTGTTCGCCGTTGTCCGGCTGGGAAACATAGAGCTTGTCCATGCTGATGCCAAGCTTTTCGGCATAAACGGGGTCAAGCGCATGTTCGGCATCGATAAAAACGCACATACCTCCCATTTTTTGCGCTTCGGCAATGATATGCAGCGCAATGGTGGTTTTGCCGGAGGATTCCGGCCCGTATATTTCAACTATTCTTCCGCGCGGAACGCCGCCGACGCCGAGAGCTGCGTCAAGCTCAATGCAGCCCGTCGGAATGACGGAAACCTGAATCCTTGAGGCGGCATCTCCCATCAGCATAATTGCACCCTTGCCGTATTGCTTTTCGATTTGACCGAGTGCCATTTCAAGTGCTTTATCTTTTTGCATGTTCTGTTCCCTTTCCGGTTCGGACGGAATTGCGCAGTAAAAGTCGAAAATCGCCCCAACCTCCCGATATTATTCGTAAAACGACCCTGAAACAAGGGTTTGCTGTGCCTATATTATAACATAAACGCAGCACGTTTTGCACCCTGCAAAAGGGCAAAAGGCGGAAATTTGCACAGCTTTAAAAATATATTGACTTTCGGACATAATTTGTGTTGACAAATGCATCGGAAAGAGTTATAATATCTCTCGCAGTGAAAAATGCGGTTGTGGCGGAACAGGCAGACGCGTACGTTTGAGGGGCGTATGGGAGACCGTATGGGTTCAAGTCCCATCAACCGCACCATCAGGAAAACAACTTTTGTCTACCACGATAAAGGTTGTTTTTTTGTGCTTTCAGACCCGAAAATGAGCCGTGGCGGAAAACGCAATTCAAAATAAGGAGAAGCATATGAAAAAATCCAGAACAACAGTTTCGGTAATTATCATGATACTTGCCGGAATTGCAGGCTTTTTTGCAGGTTCGGCTGTTCTGGACGGAATGGGCGGCGCAATACTTTTTTCAATGATTGCGGGCATAGGCTGCATAGTTTATGCAGCGGACAACCGCAGCTGATAATCGTTGGGAGAGTTAAGAGGTATTATTGATATGGATATTTGGGAAAAACTGTACCTTAAAGCAAAGGAACAATATCATCCGGAGGATGTTACGCCGTTTGTGTATGCGCATCATGTTGTTTGCGCACTTGAAAGCGAAAACGGAAAGATCTTCACGGGATTCTGCATTGAAAGCTGCAGCGGTGTGATGAACCTTTGTGCGGAGCGTGTTGCCGCATTGAATATGTTTGTGAACAGCGGGCAGACTGTTGTGAAACGCATGATCGCGTTCCGTGATGCACCGCCCTGCGGCGGCGGAAGCGGAATGCCCTGCGGTGCGTGCCGCGAGTTTTTCATGCAGCTGTCCCCGCGCAACAAAGATACGGAAATTCTTGTTAACTACGAAACGCGTGAGACGATTACTTTGAATGAGCTGATGCCGAAATGGTGGGGCGATGAAAGGTATGCGGAGCAAATGTCGAACAGCGAATCCGAAACTTAAATAACGTTCGGCTGAAGGATGCGGAATCCGCTGCGTTTGAGCAAAAAAATTAAAATTAAAAATAAAGAATGAATCCTTCCCCATCGAGAAAGACTGAAAAAGGGATAATTTCCTTAAAAAGATGATATCTGCTTTTTTTAACGGGCGTTGATGTTGAATTGATACAACGTTGCGGCAGGTGGCATATAATCAATGCGAAAAAGGAAATGCAGAGAAAAGCCCGGGCAGCGTATGTTCGACGAAAAAGCCCGAAAGAAAAAGGATGAACCGACGGGAGGAGAGCATGAAAAACAACGAGGCGGATGATGCCCGCAAAAACGAAATTTACAAAAACAAGATTCTGACCGTGCCGAATGTGCTTTCCGCATTCCGGCTTTTGCTTGTTCCTGCACTTGCGTGGCTGTATCTTGTTCGGAAGGATTATTCCGCAACGGCATGGGTGCTGCTGCTTTCGGGCGCAACGGATATTGCGGACGGCTTTATTGCGCGGCGATTCGGAATGGTGAGTGACCTCGGCAAGGCGCTCGATCCGATTGCGGATAAGCTCACACAAATTGTGATGCTTGCCTGCCTGTTGACGCGATTCGGCAACCTGCTGTTCCCCTGCGTTCTGCTAATCGTGAAGGAAATCGTCACCGGCTGCATGGGCATTGCCGTAATTCGCCGCACGGGAAAGGTTCTTGCGGCGGAATGGCACGGCAAGCTGACGACTTTTCTTTTATACACGCTGATGATTGCACATGTTGTGTTCTATAATATTGCTCCTGCGCTGTCGGACACGCTGATAATAATCTGCACGGCGATGATGTGCTTTTCGTTCCTGATGTATATGATGCGGAATATCCGTGCGCTTAAGAGCGTGGGTAAAAAAACCGAAAAAAAGCCGGAAAGAACCGTGCAGGCGTTTGAACGGTGAGCGCACCGAAGCTGATAAAAACGAAAATAAAAAAATCCGAAAAACAATGCTGCCGATGCGGCACGGCTTTTCGGATTTTTGTTCATTTCAAAATGATAACTTGCTTCGGGCTTTGCGCATATCCTTCACGCAAAGGATGTTTGAAGCGGAGAAGGCGGGTTCGGTCAGTTCAAACCGTCGGAAGCCGCCTCGGGACTGTCTTCGAAATTTCTGTTATGCAGAATTTGGGACAGCAGCTCATCCGAAAACTTCTTTGCAACCTGTTCAACAATGATGCTGCCGGAGTAGGAGGGCGCGTAGGGGCTTACCGTCATGGATGCACCGGGGACACTGTCAAAATCAATGATCACACCGCAATACGAACCGGAAATTTCAAGGTTTGAGAACATTTCATCGTTGAAGAGCTTTGCAAGGTCATTCGGCATAACATCTTCAATTCCAATGGTGAAACGCCTGCTGTCGGCATTGCCGTCGGGGAACAGCTCTTTGATTTTTTCCCCGAGAGCAAGCGTCTGTTCCTTTGAAAAGATTATGATGTCATAATCTTTGGCTTTTGCGGCTTCAAGGAACTTTTCGGGGGAAGCACTGCGGTCGCGCAGAATCTCATACTTGCCGAGAGCTATATCGGTTCGGCTGCGGTTCGCAAACGTTTCGGCGGTGTTCAGCGAATACCAAAGCACGCCCACTGCCGCAATAAGCAGTGCAATAACGAGCGACATCGCGATAATTGTGATTTTTGTACTTTTTTTCATCTTAGACCTCTTTTCTTAATAATAAACACCCTATGCTTTTCAATTAATCGAAAGAACAATGTACTTCATAGGAACCTTTCCCACGAGTCATTCCAAAGTAGCCATTGCGCAACTCGGTTTCGATGCGAACGAAGAAATACTTGCCGGAATTGCCATTGTTGAACGTCCTTATTCCAGGCTGCATTTTCCACGCATCGCCAAGAGTGTTAACCGATGTCTTCGGCTTGATACGCCATTCTCGATAACGAGATTCGAAGAAGTCGTTTGCACAGTTGAACGCCTTTGATTCATAGCTCCAAGTGAAGTTAACACCAAGCCCGGCCTCAATTTCACCAGAAGAATTTGCGCCTGCGTTCAGTCCCAATTCGACAGAGTGAGTTTTTCCGTAGCTCGGAATTTCCGACTCGTCAATGATACAACCGGAACGATAACCTGTGTTGTAGTCGTGACCGATTCTCGTCATAAAGCTTTTGACTTTTCTGTTGCTTTTTGGTGCAGATTTACACAACACGACAACATCATATACATCACGATTTTGACCATCAAAGTACATTCGACCGCGTTTATATGTCATAACGATCATACTTAGCCTTCCGACTCGCTCCTGCTTGTGAAAAACATAGATTTCGCGTTTGAATCCATAAGGAGTTTGCAGAATCGATGCCCGGATTTCAGCGTCCACGTCAAGCCGCTCAGAGTAATAGACATCGCGTGCTGCACAATTATAATCATCATCCGTAATAACTATGGGTGAACCACCTTCAGGGGGATTGATTGCACCGCATTCGCCAGTGCAGTTTTCTCCACAGTCGTCGCAAGGTTCATCTGTGGGCAAAAGAGGAACAGCAACAGATTCGGTAAAGAAATACTGTTCATCAATCCTGGTGACAGATGTGCCGAGCAAAACTGTACTTGTTTCGGTAGAATCACATGACAAACCGGAAGGGATTCCTGTTGCTTGGGAAACCTCGTATGCAGATTGGTTTTTGAAAAAAACCACGTTGCGTTCATTCATAAGATTTGCAAGATCTGTCTGTTTCGAAGTAAGTGCTGCTTCACGACTGACAGATATAATCTTTGCGTCGGCATAACGATCGTCAGAGCTACCCTCGTTGCTGAGAACAGAGGGGGTAGCTGGATTTTGAGGAATGTACTCGACAATGGGTATATTGTCGGCATTCAATGCTTCAGCACAGATAGGCGGTGCAGCAAGCGAGAGAATTGTTACTGTAACAAGCAACAAAGATACGATTTTTTTGATCATTTTAGATCTCCTTAGTTTTTCTATCGTTTTATTCAAGATGATATGAAAAAAACAACTTTAATAGTTTACCATGATTTACACTGCGTGTCAATATCAAAAAATAATATAATTAAAAAGCACTGCGAAATTGAACCGACTGCGGTTTGAACACGGAAAACGGGATTAAAAAACGTTCTTAAAAGAAAAGCCGATTTAGAGTCGGTCATGGATAAAAAGACAATTAAGTGAAGCTTTTTTCATGAAAGAAAGTATTCGGAATATTTTCGAACAAAATCAGCCCGCGAAAAAATCGGGGCTGATTTAAAAGCATTAATCATGTTGAGATGCGGCGAACGCTCACCTGTTTTTGAAAAGATCCTTGGCTCCGACGGTGTAGTCGATTCCGGACCAGACCGTCAGCGCAGCGGCGGCGCAGATAAGCACGAAATCCACCGGAATGCCTATTGCCGTGAACACGGGCCCGCAAAGCAGGGTAATAAGGATTGCGGCAAATTGCAGCGTTGTTTTCGCCTTGCCGATGGCTTTTGCGGCAATAACAATGCCCTTGCCTGCGGCAAGCTGGCGGATGCCGCTGACGAAGATTTCCCGCGCAATGATGATGAATGTGAACACCGGCATCAGGAAATTGCCGAAGCTCATGACTTCAAATCGGCAGAGCATGATGAGTGCGGCGGAGGTGAGCAGTTTGTCCGCCGTCGGATCCATCAGTTTGCCGAAGTCGGTAACAAGGCCGCGTGCGCGCGCAATGCGCCCGTCCAGCGTGTCCGTAACATAGGCAAGCAGAAAAACCACTGCTGCAAGAACGTATTTGAGCAGCAGCGGAACGCCGTTCAGTGTGCCGATAAGCCAGCTTTCGGGCAGATAGAAGCATGCGATAAAGAGCGGTATCATAAGCATGCGAAGCATTGTAAGCTTGTTTGGAAGGTTCATTTTTGTTTCTCCGTAACAGTATTTAAGGGGTGGTGCCGACTTACCGCAACCGTTTTAAAGGGCGATGCCGACTCCCTGCATAACAGTATTTAAGGGGCGGTGCCGGCTCACCGTATAACCCGTTTTAAGGGGCGGCACCAATTCACCGCAGAGGTCATAATAATCCGCGCCGGTGATTTTGATGCTGACATAACTTCCGGCGGGAACGGGGTTTCCGCAATGCGGAACCTTGATGATTCCGTCAACATCGGCTGCTTCGGCGTAGGAACGGCAGAAAAGGAATTCCTCGTCCGCGCCGTCAACAAGGGCTTCAACAACGGTGCCGATTCTTGCGCGGTTCAGCTCAAGGGAAATCTTCATCTGCTGACGCATGAGCCTGTCAAGCCGCTGCTCGGCGGTTTCCGCATCGACTGCGTTCGGCATGGAGGCGGCAGGTGTGCCGTCCTCGGCGGAATAGGTGAATGCGCCCACCCTGTCGAAAGGATGTTCCGCCATGAAATGCATAAGCTCGTCAAAAGCCGCTTCGGTTTCGCCGGGGAAGCCGAGCATGACGGTTGTGCGGAGAATGAACCCGGGAGCACTGCGGCGGATATAGTCCGTGATTTCGCGGATGTGTTCCGCGCTGCCGTGGCGGTTCATGTCGCGCAGCATATGTGCCGAGATATGCTGAATCGGAATGTCGATATAATTGCAGATTTTCGGGTTGCGGTACATTGCGTCAACAAGCTCTTCCGTGACGGTGTTGGGATAGGCATAAAGCACGCGAACCCAATGCAGCCCCTCAATTTCGGTCAGTTTTTCAAGCAGCTCACGCAGCATGGGTTTTCCGTAAAGGTCAATGCCGTATGCCGAAGTGTCCTGCGCAATAACGGTCAGCTCCGTGACCCCGCTTTCTGCAAGCTGTTCAGCCTCGGCAAGAAGGGTCTCCATGGGGGTGCTGACTCTGCCGCCGCGAATCAGCGGGATCGCGCAATAAGTACAGCGATTGTCGCAGCCGTCCGCAATGCGCAGATATGCGCGATATGACGGGGTCGTGAGCAGTCGCTTCGGGATGCCGCAGCACGCCGCAGCATTCGCACTTTCGGGCGCGGGTTCAACTCCGCAGATTCCTGCAAGCCGCTCCGCAAGAGCGGGATAGTTTTTTACGCCGTTGAAAACGTCAACCTCGGGCAGTTCCCGCGCAAGCTCATCACCGTAACGCTGGCTCAAACAACCCGTGACAACAAGCAGTTTGCAGCTGCCTGCGGTTTTATACTGCGCCATATCGAGAATCGTATCTATGGAATCCGTCTTTGCGCTTTCGATAAAGCCGCAGGTGTTAACGATAATGATTTCCGCCTGCGCGGCATCGTTCACGATATCGAACCCGCGTGACTTAAGTTCGCCCAACAGAATTTCGGAATCCACGGCATTTTTGCTGCATCCGAGGGAGACGAGACCGACACGGGGGCATTTTGAATATAATTTATCGCTGTTCACTTAATCAGTATCCTTTCCGCTCCCGGGGGAGCCGCTTTGCAGATTTCCGCCGAATATGCGGTTGTATTCGGCTGCATCAATGAGCACCTTTCGGGGCTTTGCACCGTCCGGCTCGCTCACGAATTTGTTCTGTTCCATGATGTCAACAAGCCTTGCCGCACGCGCATAGCCGACGCGCAGTCGGCGCTGAATCATTGAAATGGAGGCCGTGCCGCTTTCAACAACGAGCCGCACCGCATCGGGAAGCAGATCGTCGTCCTGCTTGCCGTTGCCTTGACCGAGCCCTCCCCCGCCGCCGGTGATTTCGCTTAACACGCTTTCGTCATATGACGGAGCAGTCACCTGATTCTGAAGGAAAAAGTCGCGGATCGCTTCAACTTCTTCATCCGACACAAACGCACCCTGTGCGCGTGTGGGCTTGCTTGCGCCGTTCGCATGGAAAAGCATATCGCCCTTGCCGAGCAGCTTTTCAGCGCCGCTTGCGTCCATAATAACGCGGGAATCCGTGCCGTTTGAAACGGCAAACGCAATTCGCGAGGGAATGTTGGCTTTTATAAGGCCTGTTATAACATCAACGGACGGCCGCTGAGTTGCAACGATAAGGTGAATGCCGCAGGCTCTGCCGAGCTGCGCAATGCGGCAGATGGATTCTTCAACATCCTTTGAAGCAACCATCATAAGGTCGGCAAGTTCATCGATTATGATAACAAGGCGCGGCCACTTATCCTCCTCACGCTCCTGCATGGCATTATAGCGGTAGATGTCGCGGGCGTTGACTTTTCCCATCTTGCCGTAACGCTGCTCCATTTCCGTAACCGCCCAGCGCAGTGCGCCCGCCGCTTTTTTCGGTTCGGTAACAACGGGACAGAACAGGTGCGGAAGCGCGGAGAAGATGGACAGCTCAACGACTTTCGGGTCGATGAGGATCATTCGAACATCCTTAGGTGCGGATTTGAAGATCAAGCTCAATATGATGCAGTTGATGCACACGGATTTACCGGAGCCCGTTTGACCCGCAATCAGCATATGCGGCATTTTTTCAAGATCCGCAAGCACGACTTTGCCCGCAATATCCTTGCCCAAGCCCATTGTAAGCGGGGATTTTGCAGAGTTGAATTCACGCGTTTCAAGCACATCGCGGAGGTACACGGGTGCGGTATCCTTGTTCGGAATTTCAATGCCGATTGCTGATTTTCCGGGTATCGGCGCTTCGATGCGGACACGCGGAGCCGCAAGAGCAAGTGCAATATCGTTGCTCAGGGTCGTGATGCGGTTCACGCGGATTCCCTGTGCGGGCTGGAGCTCGAACCTTGTTATCACCGGACCGACGCTGATATTTACAATTCGTGCGGAAATATTAAAGCTGTTGAGCGTTTCGATAAGCACCTTTGCCTTCTCCGTCGGCGATTCGGATGCAACCGCTGCGGCAGGGTCGGGCAGGCGCAGAAGGCTGTACGGCGGCCGTTGGTATTCGATCACGGCGGCGGGAACAACGGATGAGACGGTATTTCCCGAGGGACTGCCGCCTTGCGAAGAATCATTGCCGCCGACGGGTGTTGATTTGCGTTCTGCGGAAAAGCCGCTTTGCGCCGTTTCGGACTGTTCCGTGATGCTTTGCGGCGGAATGTCCTCCATGCGTGTCACCGGAATGCCGCGCAGGAAGTCATCATCGGCTTCGGTTGAATCTCCGGCGGCGGGGCTGTCAAACGGCTCTGCCGATGCGGAAACAGCCGAATTGGAAGGCTCGTTGGAATAATCCGGCTCGAAAGGCATGTCGTCATCCGCTGTCGGAGGAGCAAAGCCCTCTTCGTCGCGTTCAACATCGGCATAGGAAAGGTTCATCGGAAGGTCAATGTGTTCATCGCCGTAGGAAGGAAAATCCTCCCGAGACCCGTTGTCAACATCAACATCGGAGGGAACAAAATTGCTTGTTTTCAGTTCACGTTTTCCGCTGCGCCTGTGCTTCTGAGGTTTTGCTGTTTTGAGCGGCCCCGAAACGGGGAAAAACTCAAGTTCATCATTGTTTTTTGCGGTGCCGAAAGGCCTGCGCTTCTGCGGGGTGCGCCGTGCGGTGAAATCGGATGTGCCGACGGTTTCGGCAATGTCCGCCGCATTCCCGTTTTCGGAACGTGCGGACATCTCCGCTTCCTGCCTTTTGCGGGCTTTGCTGCGTTTTGCAAGGGAGGAAACCTGTTCGCCGCTTTCCGCCCCGTAATCGCTGTCCCCCGCCGTGAGCGGTTTTCCGGAATGAACAAGGAATCCGTCCTCGTCAAACTGCGGCTCGTTGGAGGAGCTTTGTTTTTTGCGCCCTCTCTCGGGTTTTGTGTCGTCAAGTTTTTCGTTGTAAAGCTCGGTTTGTCGGCGGGCACGCGAAACGGCATGAGCCTCCGCAACGCTTTCGGCAAGCTTTTTGCCCGTTTTTCGGAGGGAAAGCCCTGTGATAACAAGCAGCATGATAATATCAATGCCCGCCAGTGCAACACATCCGCCCGTGACGCCGAACAACTTTGCAAAAAGATATGCAAGGCTTCCGCCGAAAAAACCTCCGCCGCTGCGCAGGCGGCTGCCTTTGGACCATGCATGGGAAACAGCCTCTCCGAAGTTCATGGCGGGAATCGATTTTGCATATTCGGCAAGGTGAATGAACGAAAGCAGCGCGAATGCGGCAGCGGCTGCGCAAACGATCGTGCCCGTGCGGGAATTATCCTTTCGAATTGCGATAACACAAACTCCGAGTGCCGCACAAAGCACGGGCACTGCATACATTCCGATGCCGAAAATGCCGAAAAGCAGAGGCACAATTGCCGCAATAACCCCTTGGGACGAACGGGGGGCATAGCAGAATATGCCGAGTATGATGCCGACAAGTATAAGCACGACTCCGATTATCTCGCGCTTGGTATCGGCCGAATCGGCGGATTTGCCGCTTTGCTTTTTTCCGTTTCGTGAAGCGGAAGCGGGCCGCTGTTCGCTGCGCCCTGCGGAGCCCCGTCCGGAGCCCCGTCCGGAGCGTCTTTTTGCGCCGTTTGAACCTGTTGCTGCCATTTATTTGAACCCTTTCAGAGTGATATGTGCATTTGAATGCCTGCGGTTTGAACCGGTATTCTATTATAACGCATTTCGCCGCCGAATTAAAGAGCCGTTTTCTTAAAAAAGCCGTGATTGAGAAAAGTCTGAGCCGGGCTCGGGAAACGAAGCTGTATTTCCCGGGAAATAAAACTTATTCGTGGAACCGTAATCAAAAAACAGGGGCCGCCTGCATGTCTGCGGGCAGTCCCTGTCGGTAGGTTAAGTTCGATTCAACCGAGCCGATTCGGTCGAGTCAAGGTTATGCGGTCATTGCCATGCGGAGGATCGTTACGGCATCGGTGATGGTAACATTGCCGTCGCCGTCAACATCGGCTGCATTCACATTGATGTTTGTAACGGTGCCCATTGCATAGCGCATTGCAAGCAGTGCATCGCTTACGGTAACGGTGCCGTCGCCGTCGGAATCGCCGGGGATCGCATTGGAATGATATTCAACATCGTCAAGATATGCGCAGTCATCGTTGCGGTTGACGCTGCCGTCCTTGGTGTATTTCCACTCAAAGTTGTAGGTGCCGGAGGTTGCTGCGGTGTAGGTGTATTCCTCCCATGCAAGGCTGCCGGACTTTGAGAATACCTGAGTGTTGTTTGCGGTGAAGATGAACTTGTCGTAGTTCTGTTCACTGCTGACCTTGTAGCGGAAGGTGAGGGTTTCGCCCGCGCTCATGGTAAGACTGAGAGAGATTGCGGAGGTGCTGCTGTTCACGCCCTCGTTGCTGCTCTTTGCATAATCATCGAGAACCGCCCAGGGATAGCTGCCCGCGCTGGTGAAGTTCAGCTCGCCGCCGGGAACGTTGAGTGCGGATTCGAGGGTGTAGAGCAGGTTAACTTCCTTGACCCATGCGCAGTCGCTGCCCGCTGCACCGCTGCCGTCCTTAACATAGCGGAAAGCAAAGGTGTGGTCGCCGCTTTCTTCGATGAGGTAATCGTACTGAGTCCAATCCGATGCGGTTGAAACTTCAAGAACAACATTTCCGTCAACAACAAACTGGAACTTATCGCCTGCGCCGCCGTCGAACTTGTAGTTGAAGCGGAAGGTAAGTCCGGAATTGATGTTTGCGGAGGTGCTGATTTCGGAGGTGCTGTTGTTCACGCCCGCATTGCCGCTCTTTGCAGCATTGCCGTCAACGGTCCAGGGATAGTTGTTGCCCTCGAACAGGAAGTTGCCGTTGCCGGTGTTGATAACGGAGCTGAGAGTTTCCTCAAGCACAACGTTGCGGATGTAGGCCTTGTCGTCGCCTGCCGCGCCGCTTGCATCCTTGCTGAATTCCCAAGTGAGAAGCACATCGCCGTGGGTGGGAATGTAGCAGGTGTAGGTCTGCCAGTTTTGGCTTCCGCTTGCGGAGAACAGTTCTTCGCCGTTTGCAAGGAAACGGAGATAGTCGTGGTTCTGTTCGCTGCTGACTTTGTATTCAAAGCTGATGCGCTGATATGAACCGAGGGTTGCTTTTGCGCTGAGGACGGAAGTGCTGTTGTTCACGCCCGCATTGCCGCTGAATGCGCAGTTTGCATCCGCATTCCAAGGATATTCGCTTGCGGAAGTGAAGTGCAGGAAGCTGCCTTCGCCGTTGATGATGTTGTCGAACTTAAGCAGGTCGGTAACGTTCAGAATACCGGTGCCGCCGCCTTCGATGCCGACATCGATGGCAGCACCCTTGAGAGTGTTGATAACTTCGAATGCGCCCATGTCGGGGTTGAAGGTTTTAAGAAGTGCGCATGCTGCCGCAACGTGCGGAGTCGCCATGCTGGTGCCGTCCATTTCGGTGTAGCCGCCGCCCATACGGACGCTGCGGATGCCGACACCGGGAGCGGTAATGTCAACGATTTCGCCCACGTTGGAGAAATCGGCCATACGCTTGTTCCTGTCGTGTGCCGCAACGGTAACGCAGTCGGGAACGTTTGCGGGGCAGCGGGTGGAAGCGTCGGAACCGTAGTTGTTGCCTGCCGCAACGCAGTAAACGATGTCGTTGTGTGCCATGCCCTCGGCAACAACTTCAACGTATGCATTGTGGTCGCTGTCACAGGGGCCGCTGAGACTGAGGTTTGCCGCAGCCGCGCCGTTGAGGGAAGCGTATTCCATTGCAAGAATGATCTCTGCGGAATTACCGTAACCCTCGGCATCGAGAACTTTCAGAGGCATGATTTTGACGTTGGGAAGGTTGCCGTCAATGATGGTGCCTGCGCAGTGGGAACCGTGGCCGTGGTCATCCTCGGGGTTGCTGTCGTTGTTTACAAAGTCATAACCCGGAACGGATCTGCCGACAAGATAGGGGTGATCGCTGTCGTAACCGGTGTCGATAACGGCAACAACGACTTCGGGAAGGTTTTCAACGCCGCCGGCATAGTCGAGCATCCACTCATTGTAGTTGAAAGCATCAACATAGTCCGCACCGTAGCCCCAGCTGAGGAATTCGTTCACGCCGGGTTCCTGATCCGCCTGCATGACGATATCGGGTTCGGCATACTGAACGCCCTTTACAAGCTCAAAAGCTTCGGCCGCTTTGCGCGCTTCTTCGGAAGTTCTGTACTGAATAATGTGCCAGTCATTGTAGCCGTTTACATGCGCAACGGAGCCGGTGTAGTCCAGCTCTTCGGCGCTCTTGACGATGATTCGTCCGTTTGCATAGGGGTCGGTATCCGCTGCTTTTTTGGTATATTCAGCGGAATACTTTTCGGTCATGTTGTGCAGTCTGCCGGCAAAAGCAAGCAGATCTTCGCTGCGCTTTGCGTTATCGGCAGCGGTGACGGTCCCTTCGGCAAAGCTGCCGACGGGAACGATGAGGCTGAAGCACATGATGAGCGAGAGCAGCAGTGCAGCAGTTTTCCTGAGATTCATTCGGTTTTCCTCCGTGTTATGTTTGTTGATTCGCTGCGGTGCATATCGTGTTTAAAGCGCCGAAGCAAATTTGTCCGTATAATATTATCAGAAACGGGGACTGAAGTCAAGGAAAATCTATAATCTATCGAAAAGTGAGAAAAAATCAGCATGTAGTGCAAAATGAAAAAAATACAGCTGCCTTTGCTCAGCGGAGACAAAGCCGAACGCCCCGCATTTTGCGCAAAAGCAGCTTGTTAATTAACTTGGTTTAACCGACGTATGCTCAAAAAGCGCGTGCCGCAAGCAGCCGCCGCATCAACATCAGTGCATCGACGGAATCAACGGTGCCGTCCCCGTTCACATCACAGGCGGCGAGCAGGATTCCGGGAACCCTGATGCCCATTGAGTGGCGAAGAATGCTCAGCGCGTCCGTAAACTCAACCGCGCCGTTGCCGTCCGCATCGCCGATAAGGTAAGGCAAGCCGAAATTTGCATAGACATGAAGGTTACTCCGAACATTATCAAAGTCTTCCGACCAACCGTAAAAAACATAACCGTTGTGCACGGGCAGAGGAGGTTCAACGGCGGAAAAACCGTAGTATATGTTTTGCTGCGAAAGGACTTCGCGCGTCATTCCGTCCTTAAATGTGACTGTGTACGTGCGCAGCGGCTCAAGCTCAATCGAAAACGGGCAGACGAGGATTTCCGTAAACGTTTCGGTTCGGCTTGTGAGAGAGGAGCTTGCCGTGACAATTGCTTTAAGTTCGTAGGCATAATGCCCTGCGGCAAGGCTTCCGAAACGGAGTGCGGCGTCAACAGCCGTGCCGGATATGTCAAACCCGCCGTGAACGCCCGGCAGCACCGCGGCGGACATGAGGGTGTCCCCGTCGCCGTCCGCAAACCTGCCCTCAATGCGCGTTATACTGTGCCGCGAAACAACGGTCTGCGTAAGCGCGAATGACCTTCCGAGAGGGAGCGTTCCCTGCGGGATCGTTTCGGACTGAATTTCAATATCATCCAAAAACCGCACAAATCCGATTTCGCATTGCTTCACATAAAGATGCGAACCGTTAACAAACACTTGGTGCCAGCTTTGCCCGAGGGTGTTTACAAGGTCGCCTGTTACAACGAGCTTTTCGCCGGCAGAGGCGGTTGAAACGGCAACCGAGCCGAACCCCGCGCTTGCGTCGCAGGGCAGGGAGAACAGCGTTGCTCTTGATTTGACCTGCGCCTCAAGATGCGTCATTTCAAAGCTGCACCGGGAGATGTAGTCCGAATCGTTGGGATTGTTGCCCGCATAGATGCACAGCCTGCTGACGTACGGATAACGGGAATCCAGCGCAACATCCGCGTTTCCCGCAACATTGTTCAGCGAGTCCATGATATAAACACGGCCTTCCGCAATGCTTTTTGCATTATCAACGGCAACGTAATGCCCATAGTTTTTTACAGTCAGAATAACATGCTTATCCTGCCGCACATAGCTCATTATCTTTTCCTGCATTGCAGCGGAGGATGAATCCCCCGCGTAATACTCCATACCTTCAAATTCAAGTCCGTCTATCATCTGCGCGGGCTTGTACCAATACAGATTGCCGTCGTCGCTCAGGCCGCCGTTGGCGTTCAGCCAGTTAACGAGCGTTGCAACGTTGAACGTGTCGGATGTTCTGTATCCGCTTTGAATAATTATCTTTGTTACGGATGTTACAAGGCAGCCGATCTGCGCCACTGTTTTTCCGCTTGCGCCCATCGGGAGCTGCCCCCAGCGCGGATCGCGCTGCGCCCATTTGCGGTAATCCTCCGCATCCTTTTCGGAAACGGTTTCGGCGTCAAAGGGCGGTTCGTCCGAAAGCTCGTCGGGAATATCGGACAATAAATAATTATCGTCAGACTTTTCGCTTTTTTCGGTGTTTGTGTCTGCAACGGAAAAACTGCCGAAAACCGACACAAAAAGCATCGAAACGGCAACAAAAATTAAAAAAAGATTGTAAAGTTTTTTGTTACTATTCATTCTTCTCTCACCTCAAGCGGATTATAGCGCAGAACGGTGCGATTTTCAAGCTTTTTGGCGAAAATTACGCGAGAAATATGAAAAAAAGCGGAGCCGCTCGCGGCAGCCCCGCAGAATCAGATGCAAATTCGGCTTTTCATTCCGGTTCGGTGTTTCGGATAACGGTGATATCAGCCTTTTTCGGGTCCGTCCGAATTTTCCGGTTCGGGAGTGAAGAACTGGTGTTGATTCCATGCATTGGAATACTTTACGAATTTCCATGCGCCGTCAACGTATTGAAGCTCAACGTCAAACCCGCTTGTGTCGCTTTCGGAAATAAAGCCTTTGACGGCAACCGTGCATGTGTCCGCATCGGTGCTTTCGCCGTCCTTAAGGGTGAAGGTGAAAATCTTTCCCAACCCCATCTTGTAGGTGTCGTCATAGGTCTTGTAAAAATCGCCGTCGCCCTTTGTGATATAGCCCTGGGCAACAAGATCCTTATAGCTGAGCTGAACAAGGTTCGCTCCGCTGTTTGCGCAGTACTCTGTGAGATAGGAGGTAATTTCGGGAGGGAGCTTGTCAAAGCTCCAGCCCTCGATGAAGAAAGTCAAATATTCGATTTTTGAATGGTTGTCATCCTTGGGGCAAACATTTGCAATCGCCGTGAACAGAGCAGCTTCTTCGCGCGTCATATTGCTCGGCACAACAAATTCCTTTTCTTTTTTGCAGCCGGGAAGGCTCACAAGCATCAAAGCCGCAAGCAGCGCGGCAAACATAGTTTTAAAAACTCGCATTCGTTTCCTCCGTGCGTCAGATTCCCGTTTTCGTCGGGGTAAGCCGCCGATTGCTGTATGCGGGCATCGGGAACGGCAGGGCATAACCGAACCTTTTTCATAAAATGAAAATGCACTGAATCGGCATTCTTATTATAATGCCCCGTGCGGGAATATGCAAGCAGTTTTTAAAGGCGGGCGGCGGATGCCGCAACCTGCGATTCGCTCACGAATGCTTCGCGTCCCTTTCCCGAATGCTTCATGTCTCTTTAATTTGCAGGCTTTCTGTGCTATACTTGCAGTGCTTCGGCAGTGAATGATTGATTCGGAGGCGGATATGGAAAAAACGGAGATTAAAAACGGAAGCGAAATTTACGACACGGTCAGGGAGCTGCTGCGTCTGTTCGGTGCGGATTCCGTTCAAACAGTGGAATTTACGGATTCATCGCACGGAGATTCGGATATCCGCCACAATTACCTGATTGACAGGAAGTACGTTCTGCGCATCAATTCGGCACCCGTTATGACGGACGGGCGATTGGAGGAGTTGAACAGGCTGATAGAACGCTATCGCGAATTCGGAATGCATGCGCCGAAATTCCTGAAAGCGAAAGACGGCAGGTTCATTGTTGAGCGGGACGGAAACATCTGCTATCTTTCCGAATATCTGGACGAAACCGTTGCCGACGACGTGAAGGACGAATGCCTTGAGGAGCTGCGGACTCAAAGAAGAATTTTCATTGCCCGCTTTGCCGAGAAATACAGAAACGTGGACTTGACGGAAACGGTATCGATGTATTCGATATTCGACCTTTCACCCTATGATAAACTTGACGGACTTGAAATTGACGAAAAGCAGGATAATTTCAATCACCTGACGGCGGATCTTCAAAAAGCGGGAGAATATGCCCTTGCCGAAAGATTGGTGCAGGAAAACGAAAGAATCCGCCGCGAACTAAGATCGTTTTACAAAGAACTTCCGCGCTGCGTTTTCCAGGGAGACGAGAATTTCTCCAACCTGTGCGTGGACGAAAACCGTCGAATTTCGGGACTGTTTGATTTCAATATGTCCGGAACGGAAGTTATCGCGAATTACCTTGCAAATGCGGCCATGAATTTTTTCTATACCGATGAGATAATGCAGAGCCGCAGTGCGGACGAGATCTATCGGATGCTTACAAAAGCATACGCCGAAAGCACGGAGCTTATCCGTAAATATTATAATTTTACGCCGCAGGAGTTTCGCGCCTATCGACTGTATTCAAAAATCGCTATGTATTCCGCCTACTGGAACACATCCGCTTTTTCGGAGTATTTGGCGCAGGAACAGTGCGCGGAGAAAGTCGTTCGGCTTCTGTGGAAAATCGCGGAGGAGGATTTTCGCGCCTGACTGCGGGACGAAAGAAATGCGGTGACAAGTCGGCAAAAACACAGGTTCGCTTGGAATTAATCCTCCCCTTCAACATCCGTCACAACGCCGTTTTCAATCGTGAAAACGAATTTTTCCGCACGGACAAGCCCGCCTGCATCGGTTTTTATCGCACCGACGATGATTTTTTCGGCGGTTGAATTATCATATGCGGTCGGTTCGCATAACCCCGACGGGGCAATTCTTTCGTCCGCAAAGCTACCGAAAAAATCACAAAGCTCCGCAAATGAGAGCGTTTCGGCAAGCTCGCGGGAAAGCAGAGCATCGGCCTCATCCTCCCTGCCGAGCCGAACGGCCTGCATCAATGCAAGTGCAGTTTCCCGCGGGGAGTTCGGCATATGCGCCCGGTTTGTGAAAAAGCCCGTTTCCGGCGGCAATTCGCGCAGTGAACCGCCGAAAAACTCATACCTTGTTCGCTTTTCATGTCCCAAAACGGTTCCGAGCGGCTCAATTGCGGTGAGGTATCCGTTTTCAATGCGGCAGATTTCCCCGGCAAGAGCGGCGGCAACCTCGATTTTGTCGTTCAGAGCAACAAGTTTTTCACATCGACAGCCGCATTTAAAACCGAGAATGGGCGTTTCGGCTTCCGAGTTTTCGCATCGGCGGCAGCCCGAGGCATGAATAACGAGCAGCCTTTCCCTTCCGACGTCCAAAACATGCGCTTTCCCGTCCGTGCCGCCGCAAACATACCAACTTCGTTCCTGTCCGCTCTCTTCAACGGAGATTCTGAGGCCGCCGTCACGAAACAGCGCAACCCTTCGCTGTCTGCCGCCCCCTGTCGGAAAATCAACGCTCCCGAGCCGTGCGGGTTCGGGTTCCGAGCGTTTTTTTTCGTTCAGCAATACGCACAGCTCAAAACAGTCCGCATCCCAGTGTATGCACTGAGCCGCGTCGTCGGCGAGCCTGCCGTCTCCGTCGATTTTTAATACCGCAATTTCCGAATCGGTTTCGGCGGGAAGCACGGCTGCGATGAAAGACGACACCGCCCCTCCGCCCTCATCACCGGTCTGAATATCAAAAACTTCTCCGCAAACTCCGGAGCGAAAAAAGCCGCTGCCGGCGACAAACACCATTGCTGCGGCGGAACGAAGTTTCCCCGCCGTTTTTTCGGTTCGGTCCGCACTCCTTGCCCCGCTGCGGGCATAAGCATTAACAACAAGTTTCATCCCGTTCCCTCAAATCCTGTTCCCCAAAATCTTGTTCTCATAAATCGGAAGTATTTCGAAAATTCCTGCATGTTTTGCGGATTCCCGATGCCGGTTTAAAAACTCCGAACATATGTTTCCGCTCAAAAATACGATTGGTTAAAGTTTTTCAACCGGAAAAACAATCGTTCGGAGCATCGCATTCACAACGGCAGATAATAAACAATATGCCGCATTGCGCGGTTTATCGCTGCTTTTTTCGCATTTTGCAAAAAGTTTGAATGTTTTTCAGCGTATTGTTATTTCACCCGTTTTTTGTTATAATCCATAATGCAGGGGTGTGCGCCCGAGCAGCACATGCCGCTGCGGACACTGATTCTCGATTCAACAGGGTGAACACATTGGAAAAGACCGAACAAAAAAGCGGCGGACGCGGTCCGGCAGGCATTGTAAAACGTATTTTCGGCAGTTTCCGAGACGGCTCGGCAGAGGAGTTCTTTTCGGATATGCGCTGGATTTTCGGTTACACAAAAAAATACAAATGGTTTGTTGTTATTCAGATACTGTTCGGCGTGCTCAGTGCATCACTGAGCCTTGTTTCCGCAATCATCAGCAAGTACGCAATAGATATTGTTATAAACAGAAAAATCGGCTCACTCTGGCTGCTTATCGCTGCTGTTGCGGCAAGTGCGGTTGCGGGGCTTGTGTTTTCAAGCCTTCAGTCGCGTGTTTCCGCAAAAATTGCTATTCGGGTGAACAACGATATGCGGGCGGAACTTTTCGACAAACTTATGCGGGCGGACTGGCAGGGCGTTAAAAAATTTCAGAGCGGCGACATTCTGAACCGCTTAAACGGGGACACGCAAACGGCGGCTTCAATTGCAATAAGCTGGATTCCCTCCGTCATTGTAACGGGCTTTTCTTTCGCATCTTCGTTCGTCACGATTCTGTTTTACAACGTGCCCATGGCATTTATTGCTTTGCTCAGCGCACCGTTTCTTGTTGTTGTCAGCCGCGGGTTAATGAAAAAATCCCGCCTTTTTCACCGCCTTGTGCTTGAAAAGGAAAGCGCGCTCATGAGCTTTGAAACGGAGACTTTCTGCAATTACGACACGGTCAAGAGTCTCGGCGCGGCCGAAGCCTACGGCGAGCGATTCCGATGCAAGCAGGAGGAGTGCAAAACGGCAAGCCTTGACAACAACCTTTTCCTTATCCGCGCAAACATCCTGCTCACCGTTTCATCATATATCGTTTCGTTTGCAACCTTCGGATACTGTCTGAGCCTTATTTGGCACGGCGCAATATCATATGGAACGATGACATTCTTCCTTCAGCAGAGAGCGCGTATCACGGCGGGTTTTTCTTCATTCATAAAGCTTGTTCCGCAGCTTTTGAACAGTGCCGTTTCCGCGCACCGCGTCCGCGAGCTTTCGGATCTTCCGCCGGAGCCGCAGGCCGAAACTCCCGAACAGGCTGCGGAACTTGCCTCCCGCCCGCTCAGCCTTCGCCTGACGAACATAGATTTTCGTTACTCCGATGATGCGGCTGTCAAACCCGTGCTGACGCGCAGCTCTTTTTCGGCGGAACCGGGCGAGATAATAGCCGTTATCGGCGCAAGCGGACAGGGAAAAACAACGCTGCTTCGGCTGATTCTCGGGCTTATTCGACCTGAAGGCGGGCTTGCGGAGCTTGTGGATGACAGCGGCAGGGCTCACACCGTTTCGGCTGAACATCGCAGGCTGTTTTCCTATGTTCCGCAGGGCAACACGGTTTTTTCGGGAACGATTGCGGAAAATCTTCGCATTGTCCGCCCGGAAGCATCCGACGAGGAATTGACGGCTGCACTGGATGCCGCATGTGCGCTCCGCTTTGTAACAAGAATGGGGGGCATAGATGCCTGCATCGGGGAAAAGGGACACGGCATAAGCGAGGGGCAGGCGCAGCGGCTTGCCATTGCAAGAGCAATTCTGCGCGATGCACCGATACTGCTGCTTGATGAGGCAACCAGCGGACTGGATATTGAGACGGAGCAGCTGATAATCCGCAATATAATTGCAAAAGGAAGCAGCTTCAACCGCAATTGCGGAGCAAAAAAGACCTGCATTGTTGCAACTCACCGCCCGAGCATACTTGCCCTTTGCGACAAAATCTTCCGCGTGCAGGATGCAAAAATAACGCTTGTTTCCGCAGAGGAAGCGGAAAACTACTTCAAAGGCGCGCAGTGACGCCCGCACGGGTTTATTCGGTGTTCGTTTAAACATTACACTTTGCACGAAAAATATTGAACAGGAAATAACAACATGAAAAAACATTTGTCTTCGGCACCTTCAATCAGAGTTCGCCGCCGCAGGGGTCACGCGCCCTCCGAAAGAAAAACGGCAATTGCAGCGATTCTTGTAATTTGCGCCGTTATAATCGCCGTTTCGGCCGCGTTGTGCTGCAAGGCGGGGTTTCCCGCATGTTCGGCGCAGCGCACTCCCCCGCCGCAGAACACATTCGTGCCGACGTCAGCTTCACTCCCGACGGCAACTCCCGCACCGTATACTTTCGTTTCCGTAAGCGTTTCCGATGCGGCGGAGGGACAGCTTGCACTCGTAAATTTTGAGCATGGTTTCCCCGCAGCGGATTCAACCGATGTTGTTCCGGTAACCGCCGCAGGTTCGCTTTTGACCGAACGCAATGATTTAAGTCTTGCTCAACCTGCAATTTCCGCGCTCTCCGCACTTGCGGAAGCTTTTTCGGAGCAGACGGGCGGCGACAGGCTGCTGCTCACAAGCGCGTATCGAACTCTTGAATATCAACAGGGGGTTTATGATGATTATGTTGCGGCCTACGGTCAGGCAGCGGCGGATGCCTATGTTGCCGCCCCCGGAACGAGCGAACACCACACGGGGCTTGCGGCCGACCTTTCGTCAATATCAAAGGACGGCGAACGCGTGACGCTTCCGAATCACCCGCAGTTTGAATGGCTGAAGGTGCATTGTGCGGATTACGGTTTCATCCTTCGCTATCCGCCGGAAAAGGAGAACATAACGCATGTTGCATATGAACCGTGGCATTTTCGCTATGTCGGCAAGGAAAACGCGGCAGCAGTCCGCGCTCTCGGCGTAACATTCGAGGAGTACATCGAATATCTTCGCGGCTTCACCCCGGAGACGAAATTGCTGCATGTTCCGAGTCTTTCTGCCGCAAAGCCCGAGGATCTCGGTTCGGCGGAGTTTTCCGCTCTCCCCGATTCCGGATACGTCATATACTTTGTTCCGACGGACGAAAACGCAGGCACGGAAAGCGTGAATATTCCCGTGCCCGCACAGTGCGGGAGTTATTTTATTTCCGGTTCGAATGACGGCGGGTTCATTGTGACGGCGGAACTGTAAGCAAATGCGGGTTCGGCAATTCACTGCATGAAAAAACTGATTTAAAGAGAAATCGGTTTAAGGAAAGAATTTGAAGACTGCGACGCCGGTCGTGCGGAATCCGAAAATGCCCTCGGCAAAATCCGTGCCGAGGGCATTAATGTTGTGTTTGAAAGGTTTTGTTTAACGGAAGAAAGTGTTTTATTCTTCTCCCTGTTTGTAAATCGGCATATCAAGCAGCATATCGAACACGGGTTTCAGCTTTTCCGAATTCCCGCTTGTGTGGAATGCGACTTTGCCGCAGCCTGTGAAATTGCCGAGATTGCTTTGTTCAAGCACCCTTCCGAGCTGCCGAACGGTTGCCGAATTGCCGTCAAACAGGCGGCATTCCCCGCAGAAGTGTTTTTTGAAATATCTTTCAACGGCGCGGGCAATAAAAATGTAGTGAGTACAGCCGAGAACAATGCCGTCCGCTTTCATGCCGTGATACGGAGCGAGATATGCGTCAAAAATGTCGTCAAATGCATCATCGGCAACGGTTCCGCTTTCAATTCGCGCAACAATGCCGCTTATGCCGAAATTCAGCACGCGCTGCGGGTCGGGCATTCGCTCCTGAAGCGCCCGATACCTTGCAAGCCGCGTTGTTGCGGCGGTGGCAAGCATGAAGATTTTGCCGTCCCCGGGAATTTCGCAGGCGGGCTTTATTGCGGGTTCAACGCTTATGACGGGAACGTCAAGTCTTTTTCTGAGAACGTTTATGGAGGCACTCGTTGCCGTGTTGCAGGCGATAACAAGCGCTTTAACGCCCAATTGCAGCAGAAAATCAGCGGAATTCTCGGTCAGGGCAAGAATCTCTTCCTCTGTTCTGTCGCCGTAGGGAGCGTTAAGGTTGTCCCCGTAGTATATAAAATTTTCCGTCGGTAAAAGCATCCTTGCGTCACGCAGCAGACTCACGCCGCCCATGCCCGAATCAAAAATGCCGATTGGTCTTGCATCCATGCAATTATACGCTTTCGTTGTTTATAATGTTGTTTTTGAAAGTTCAGCGAAACCTCGCTGTTCCTCATCCGCAAGGGAAAGGAAAATTGCAGCGGCAAGCATGTCCGCCGCGCCGCCGCAGCTTATGCCGCGCCGAATAAGCTCATCGTCAAAATCAAGAAGCTCTGCCTCCGTCAGCATTGTGCGCTTTGAAAGCAGGAACGCGGCACGCCGTTTAACAAACCGTGCGCCCGCATCGCCGCCGCGCTTGAGCGCGTTGTTATCCTCCAGCTCGGCCATTATGCCCAGAAGAGCAAATGCCCACGAATCGACAGAACCCTGTCCGTTTGATTCGATATTATACTCTTCATGCAGGGATTTTGCAACAATTGCAAGCGGAAACCCCGCTTTTGCCTGCTCGATCGCGCCGCCGACGCCGTATTTGCGCCGCACGATTGCGCCGTTGGAACCCGAATTGCGTTCGTAATCAAATGCTTCGGCAAGTTTTCCCGCAAGCTTTGCAATGCGCTCGCCGGCATTTTCCCGCAAAGGCAAATGCCCTTCCGCACCCGCTGCCGAAAGCGCAGCCGCGCACACCGAAAGCCCGATAGAGAATATTGCACCGCGATGTGTATTTACCCCGCCGGTTGCCGTGAGCATTGCTTTTTCGGCAAGGATGCCTGTTTGCTTCAGGCGGGATACCGCGTCGTTCGGAAGAATGCTTCCGCCGAACGCTGCATTGCCGGAAAAATCGCCGGAGAACCCGGAAGCCGCAGTGCAAACGGCGTCAAGCGCAATTTTTGCCATCTGCGCAAAAAAAGGTTGGACAGCTTCCGTGCTGAGCTCAAACAGTGCGGCATCCATATCGTCGTTTGCGCCGCTGTTGTTTTCGTCAACAAGTCCGGGTTTCGGTGTTGTGTGAACCTCGCGGATAAGTGCCTGCGCCGCAAGTTCGGAATAATGCTGCGCTGCCGCCTTTTTCAGAAGTTCCGCTGTCGCCTTTCGGAGCTCCTCCGCCGAATGCGTTCTGCTGCGCGCACATGCCGCAGCGGGCTGTCCGCAGATTAAACATTTTCGCGGCACATTGCGGGAGAGCTTCAGCCCGTCCGTGCCGATGACATCGATATCAAACAGCCGCCCTTCGGGAAAATCCTTTTCAATGCTTTCCGCTTGTTTTTTCAGGCTTTCAGCCGCCGCATCAACCGCAAGCATCGCTTCGATTCCGGTTTTCTCGTCCGTGAAGGCGAATCCGCGTATTTTGCCCTTAAAAATGTTTGCGGCGGCGTTCAGCGCGCGGAAGAACGCCCAATCGATGAGCGCACCGCGCTTGACTGGGCCGGCAATATTCATGTTTATGCAAACAAGGGGCAGCCCGCAGCGGGCAAGCATGTCTTGCTGCTCCGCCGCACGCTTTTCGCGCCGTTCCGCCATTTCAAAAACGCCGACATTGTTCATTTGATTCTCTCTGCTCATTGCTGCTTACGGATTGCTTTGGCCTGCATCGAAGTTGCCGACAACGGTGCTTGAGCCGTCTTTAAAGGTGATAAGCGTGAACCTTTCGCCCGCAGAAACGGCTGCAACATTGTGAAAACCGGAAACATTGCATTCGCCGAAAGTGTTGCTGCCGCAGGCAACAAGTGTTCCGTCGCTCTTAAGCCCGACGGTGTGATATGCACCGGCTGCAATCATTGTCAAATCTTCCCATTCGGAAACATTGCACTGCCCGGAGTTGTTCGCACCGCACGCAAGCGCGGTTCCGTCGCTTTTAAGCCCCACGGCGTGCATATAACCCGCGCTGACGGCGGCGACGCCGCGCCATTCGGAAACATTGCATTGCCCGCTGCTGTTATCCCCAATCGCAATGACGCGTCCGGAGCTCAGAACGCCGTAGCTCGTGTTGTTCCCGGCTGCGATGTAAACCACGCCCGCCCAAGTTTCCGTTATGCGCTGCCCGTAATAGTTCCAGCCGCAGCCGACAACCGTTCCGTCGCTTCGCAGCCCGAGCGAGTGGTTCAGCCCGCAGGCGACCTGAACGATATTGGTCCACGAACCAACGCCGGTGCGGTCATAGGAAGATTTCCCGGCAGCCGCAACGGTGCCGTTCGCCCGCAGCCCGAGAATGAAGTTTTCCCTTCCGACAGCGATCGAACGTATCCCGCTCCACGAGACCGTTTCACCTTTCCAGCCGGAACCCGTGAGCGAAACGGTTCCGTCAAGATTCCGCAGCGCATAAAAATCCTTGCCGCCCGCCGCAGGGGTGCTTTGCAGCATCTTCAGGATTTCCGTAATCATATCCGCTGATTGTTCATAGTCTTCGGACACGGAATTGAGCAGGGTCAAAGCTTCGAGATAATTGTTCCTTTGATACGCTTCAACCGCCTTTTCATATCGCGCCGCATCACGCTCGGCAATAACTTCATCCGGCGAAAAACCATCGCTCATTGAATAGCATTCGGTTGCAATCTCGTATTTGCCCGCTTCCATTGCCCGCTGCCCCGCGCTTTCCCACGCGGAATTTATCTTTTGCAGCAAGTCGGCAAGCGCATCGTCCGAACAATTGTTTTTTGCGCCGTTGAAACACTTGTATGCCGATTCAATTTCGAAATTTTGAAGGAGGTTCTCGCCCTGAGTTATATAAATTCGGCATATGTTTGACTTTGATTCATCGGAACAGAGCGAAAAACAGCGCATTGCCTGCGGCATTTCACCCGCACCCAGAAAACTTTCCGCCGCTGCAATGCGGACTTCATCGGTTCGCGCCGCAAAACCTGCTTTGTCCGTTATGCTGTCAAAGCAGATTTCCGCACGGTTGTAGTCGCCCGCCGCATACGCATTTTTTCCCAGTTCAAAAAAGCATTCGTCCTGCCTGAGCTGCTCCGCTTCGGGCATTCCCGCGCTTTTGAAACAGGCATATGCCGTTTCGGCATCTCCGCGTGCAAGCGCAGCTTCACCGGCAGAACACCACGCATCAGCCGCTTTCTGCGCCGAATCACGCTTCCCGCCCAATGCGGAAAACTGCATTGCCGCACGCAAATAATCCCCGCTTTCATAAAGGGACTGCGCCTCGTTGTATTTCACAACGGGTTCAACAAACCGCGGATAAGCAAACAACACAAATGCACCCGCCGCTGCGATGAGCAAAACGGCAATGCACAGTATGTTTCGGATTTTTTTCAGGTTCATATAAAAATACCGCCCTTTTCATTGGTTTGGAACGGGAAGACGAAAATCGGAAACCGTGGGTTCGGTATCGGCGGCCGAAACGTGTATTCGGGCAGAATTTCTGACTTATGACTTCCGATGACTTCTGATTTCCGGCTCCTAATTCTCGGCTCTTATGTATTCCATGGTTGTTTCCGGCACGATTTTTGACACAAGCTCCAAATTGCCCTCGGCCATTGCCTTTCGAACAAGGCTTGCGCTGATTCCGCCGATTCGGGGTATTTCAATGACTTCGACTCCGTATTTCGGCAGAATCTGTTTCATGCGTTCGTTATATGCGCGTGTCACGGCGCAAAACGGCTCCGTGCCGACAAAACGCTTTGTTATGCCGAGAGCGGGAGCAATTGCGGAGCCGAAAAGCGTCAGATCAAGATCGGCATTGATGCGCCCGGCATCGGCTTTGTCTTTTATAAAGTACGTCGGGAAGGTTGAGTGCGAAATGATATAGTCCCCGCTCCGGTGCAGGAGAAGATTCTTTATGTGTTTAGTGCCTTTTTTGACAAGTTCGAACCTTGCTTCGGCGGAGAATTCCGCATTTTCCGCGCTGTTTTCGCTGAGGATGAAAACGTGAAGGGAATCAACCTGCGCCGCCGCCGTTTCCATCAGATATTTGTGCCCGAGGGTGAAGGGGTTGCAGTTGGCAACGATCGCACCCTGAACCCCCCGCCCTTTTTCAAGCGAGTCAAGGTAGTTCTTCAACCCGCTTCGGCTGTTTTCCATATAAATCGCGCTGTCGGTCGCTGCAAGGCGGAAAAAGCCAAGGCTGCGGAACAGGTATTCGTTCTGCGGCTTTGTGAAAAGGAAGAGTTTTCGCCGTCCGCATGTGTATGCATGGCGCACAAGTTCGGAAACTATGCTTGCCGCGCCCCCTTCGCCCTGCATGGCTTCGGACACGGCAATGTATTTCAGCACGCTGCCGCAGAGTGAGCCGGTGCCGACTACGGCATCGGTCTCATCGTCAAGAAGCAGCACGGTGTATTCGGCTCCGCCTTCATAGGTAAGCCCTGCGGCAGAAAGAAATTCACAAAGGCTTTCAAGCCTTGCTCCGCTTATGTTCGGTATTGTCATCATCGAAAAACTCACGGTAATGCTCCTTTCCGCCGCCCGGATAATGTTTTGAAAACCAAATGCGCAATGCGCTTATTCCGTAAATTTATAATCGGTGCTGTTTGCCGCACGGTAAGCCGCTGCCTGCGTGCGCGCTTCAACGGTGCAATCCAATGCGCCCTTGTCAACTGCGCTTACGTATGCGCTTTCAACGCCCATTGCGGCAAGAGTTTCACGGATGACCTGCTCGATCCTGTCGCCGTATTGCTGTTTAACATCGCTCTCGAGAGACAGTTCGATTCCGCTCGTTTCCTTCGGTTCGATTCGAACGATAATATCGCTTGATTCCATCGTTCCCGCAACACCTGTTGTGATAATTTTCATAATTATTGCCGTGGCTTTTGCAAAGGCAAAAGCTTCCTTTCGTTTTCTTTTCGGTTGATTGCCTTTATTCTGAATGCCCGAATTTCGGTCATGACTTAATCGAGTTGAATTTGCCCGCAAGGCTGCTCAGTTTTGCTGCAAGGCTGTCATCCTCGGCCGCTGCCGCGGGCTGCCCGTCGGCAGTGCCTGCGCCGCTTTGGAATCCGCCGGATTCCTTGGAGAACTTGTGCCCGTGGCGGTAAAGCCGCCTGTTGTCAAGCGCCCACTGCCTGTCCGTGAATTCTCCGGTGTTCACCGCCGAAAGGGCATCAAACATTTCGAACAGCCGCGCGTCAAGCGTGTCGATTGCGGAAACGATCTCAGCCTCGGGGAACATTGGCATCTGCGGGGAACCGTATTCGGGAACTCCGTGGTGCGAAAGCATGATATGTTCGAGCAGCATTGCGGTTTCCCGCGGGATATTGAGCTTTTTTGCCGCATTGTTTATCATTGCCATGCCCATTGAAATATGTCCGAGAAGCTGACCCTCCGTTGTGTACGCCGTTGCAAGCCCGACGGTGCCGACTTCAAGCTCCTGCGTTTTTGCAATGTCATGCAAAATGACGCCTGCGTAAACAAGGTCGCTGCAAAGCTCCGGATAAATTGCGCCGTAAACCGAAACGACCTGCTTGGCCGTGTCGAGCATGGTTGAAGTGTGGTACATAAGTCCGCCCCTGTGTGCATGATGCAGCTTCAGCGCGGCGGGATAGTACAGCATACGTTCGCGGTTCTCCGTAAGAAGATACTGCGTGAGCTTTGCAATGTCGGCATCGGCAAAACCACCCGCAAATTCGAACAGGTTGTCAAATATTTTTTCGCCGTCTATCGGTGCGGAAGCAACGATTGAGGACATATCAACATGATCGGCTTCCGTTATGTGGCGGATTCGGTCGATTTTGAGCTGTTCCGTGTCTTTATACAGGTTTATTGTTCCGCGAACCTTGATGACCTCTCCGGCGGAATACATTCCGTGGACGGCGCTTTGATAGTCCCAAAGCTTTGCGTTGATTTCCCCGTCCGCATCCGCAAGCATAATATCAAGATATTCCGCACCTTTCACGTTCACCTTAAGCTGAAGGCTTTTAATGAAGCAAAAACCCTCCACTTGGTTTGATGCATGATTGATGACGTTGGACAGCATTCTCATCTTTCCCATTTCAGTGCCTCTTTCGTAGATTATCAGTCGTTAGTTATACAGTCGTTGGTTATATTTGGTAAAATTTCGGTAAGGCCGTTAAATTCCGTTCCGCCGTGCGGCGCGGAAAGCTCATTTGGCTCTGTAGGATTTGCATGCGGTTATCCGCATGCTGTTTTCGCTGTCCGCACTTGCAGCCGTAAGCTCGATTTTTCCGGCGTAAGCACCGTTTTCGGTGAGCTGAACCGTAACGACCCGATTGCCCTCATCGTCCGATTCAACGCCGACGATTTCAGCCGCAATGTCAAGGTCTTTGCCGACCATGAAATAATATTTACCGTCACGGTAGTAGAAATTGAGCTTTGTTGACGGGCGGGAAGAACGCGTTCCGAGCTTGACTCCGAAAAGCATTTTTACGATATCGTCAACTTTTTGACCGTCAACGGAGCGATAGCCGCTGTTGTCGGCAGCGGTTGTTTCAAGACTGTCGCCGTAGGCATAAACATAGAAGGCAAATTCCTCAAGCTGACGGAAGGATATTGCGTTATCCTTTGAGTTGTAGTCAAAGTCCAACAAATAGAATGCCCTTGCCGCATCACACAGCACGGTGCGCTGTTCGGCCGTGAATCCGTTTTCATCCGCTTTGTTGTTGTCGTTGTTTTTACAGCCGGCAAAAGCAAAGGCTGCAAAAAGAACTGCAAAGAGAATCGCCTGGATCTTGATAATTGTTTTCCTGCCGTTGTTCATAGTATTCCGTTTTTCCTTTTTATGTCATATTGCGGAATCGGCGGCAGCCTTTGCAAACGTCCGTGAATTGCTTCGGCAGCTGTCGATGATTTCCCTGCACCTATTTTATCATGTTTGCCGTGCTTTCGCAACTTTTGAAATGTTTGTGCGCTTTCGGTACGTGCTTTGGAGCCGTCGGGACGCGGTTTGCGCCGCGATTTGCAAAACACGGCAGCAAAAGCGGCAAACAGAGGGAGATGAAAATGGCAGTTCAATATGAAGATAACATTCTGCCGGATTTGAAACCGTTCCTTGATGAGAATCCTTGGCTGACGGCGATTCCCGCAAAAGACAAAAAGAAGCTTTCGGCTCTTTATTACCTTGCGGGAAAAATTGAACCGTACCGTGATTATACGGAACCCGAAATCAATGACATTCTTGATGATTTGATTCCGCTGCCGAACCGAACAGGGAATTATTTCACACGAAGTTTTTTTGAAAGCATACGGATGAACTCATCAACCGCCGCTTTGTTTGCCCTGTAATAAACCCGGTTGCCCTCAAAGGACGAAATAACCAATCCGCATTTTTGCAGCTTGCTCATGTGATGTGAAATCGTGTTCGGTGAAAGCTTCAGTTTTTCCGCAAGCTCAAGCCCGTAAGCCTGTTCGCCGCAAAGCAGCTGCATGATTTTCATTCGGTTTTTGTCCGCAAGGATTCGAAACGCTTCGTCGTAATCCATTTTTTCGATGCCGCGCAGCGGAAGCCTGCCGATGGCGCGAACACCGAGCCCGACATAATAAACGGTGCGGGTGCCGTCGGATTCGCCGGTGTGAACGGTGAAACTGTTGCTCCCGATAACGGTCGGATAAACCCTTCCGTCTTTTGAGTCGGTGTCAACGCCGTTTTCATCCTCAATCACTTCAATTATATCCGAAATATCGGAGTAATCATGTTCAAAATCCTTCAGCGCATATGCATAAAGCTGCGGGTTTGCTTCAATAAGCCCGACTGCGGAACGCAGAGAGTTGCAAATCAGGCGCACATATTGCTCATAGTGTTGAAGAACGAAAAGGATTTTCCACCGAGAATCGTTTGTGAGCGGCAGACCCTCCAGCACGGAAAGCAGGCCGTTGTAGGAATGGGCTTCCGCAGCGGCATGGATATTGGCCGAAGTCAGGTTCATTGTTATGTTGCTGATTGCCTGCGGCTGTGTCTGCGAGAGCAGCAATTGCTCAGCCTCGTCAATATTTCGTATCTCGCTTCTCAATGCCCTGTCGGTCAGAAGAGCGGCGATGCATGTGTTAAGGCTGTCCGCGCCTTCGATGCACGGAATATCGCCGAAAAGCTCTTCTGCGCATGACGGCATAACAATGTTTTCATCGAGAAATCTTTCCAACACCATTGCGGGGTGCATTATCGCCTCTGCCTGTTCCGCCGTCACTTCGCGGTTTCGAATGATATTATCGATTTTCTGCCGGATGCAGGTGTTGTTCGCTTTCAGGTAAAAATACTTTATTGCTTCGAGTATTGGATTTATAACAGCAAATGCTTTCATTAATAATTATTCTCCGAAAAATTTTGATCCGCGCCGCATACGCTCCGCGGGGACCGCTCACTGTTCGTCCTTTGTTTTCAACTTTTCCGCAAGACGGCGGATGAATTCATCCACAACTTCTTCGTTTGTTTTGTAATAGACCTTGCAGCCCTCAAGTGTTGAGGTCGTGAGCCCGCTTTTTTGCAGTTTGTTCATGTGGTGCGATACGGTGTTGGGTGAAAGTCCGAGCATGTCGGCAAGCTCCTGCCCGTAGGATTTTCCCGCACTCAGCTGCTGCATTATTTTCATGCGGTTTTTGTCGGCAAGCGTGCGCAGAATCTCGTCACAGTCGATGGAAAGCCTTTCGCGATAGGGAACATGCATCATCGGACGGACGCCGACGCCGACGTAATATGCCATAAATTCCGAATCGGCGGGGTCGGCAACGGTGAAGAAGTTCCCGTTGCCGATTATCAGCGGATAAACAACGCCCCTGCCTGTTATGAAGTCAATATGAAATCTGCCGCAAATATACTTTAGAATATCGGTAATATCCGCATAATCGCGGCTGAAATTCCGAAGAACATCCGAATAAACCGCGGAATTGTCCGCAATCAGCTTTACGGCGGGGCGGACGGTTTCGCAAATATCGCAGACATATTCGTTGTAATGTTTATAAATCTTTATTATTCGCCAACGGGATTCCTCCGTCAGCGGAAGCTGTTCGAGAAGTTCAAGCAGCCCGTCGAGAGTCGGTTCGAAATCATTCAGCGAAACATTGAATGTGGTAAGCTCTTTCATGATGCCGGAGAGCCTTTGCTCGTCCGTTTGGGCAAGCATGGCGGATTTTACTTCATCCAAACTTGTGAAACTTCGGCGGAACGAGTTCAAAAAGACGAGTATTGCAGGGCAGGTGCTCGTGGCGTCGCTCCCGTCCGTGAATTTAAAATAGCCGAAAAATTCCGAAATTCGTTCGGGCAGAACAAGGCCCTCATCAAGAAGTTTTTCAAGCTCAAATGCGGGCCCGAAAAAATCGGTTACCTCGCCCGCAGTGGTGATGCGCTTTTTCAGCACACGGTCAAGCACCTGGGCCTGGGTTTCACCGTTTGCTTTCATTTTAAAATAATAGATTGCCTCAAGCAGCGGATTCACGACGGCATAAGCGTTCATAACAAAAACCTCCCGACTTGTCGATCTTATCTGTCAAAGGATCACTGAGCAGCCGTGCTTTCGGCAGACAAGCTTCGGAAAACGGCAGATTTTTCCGTGCGTTTGCCGGCTCGTTCGTCGGACAGCAACTTTGAATCATTATTGAATATTATCGAAAAAACCGAACAACCTGCTGCCGTTCGGCAAAAAACATTGACCGTCTGCCTGCTTTGCGAAAAAACGAAACCAACGGACGATTATTAGTATGCAATTTTTTTTGCCGGTTGTCAATAGCAAAAGGCAATGTTTAACATATTTATGGAATAAAGTATGCGATGACTATTGACTACAGGCGATTTTCGTGCTATGATACTGAATATACAGAGGCGGAAGGTTGTTTCCGTACATTTTCACCGAACAAAGCTTACGCCCTGCAACAACAAACATGGAGGAAGAGTATGAAAACAATGAAGAAGCTGCTTGCAGCAATGCTCGCAATTGCAATGCTCCTTACCTGTGCGGCATTTAATCCCTTGACCGCAACGGCTGAAGGTGCAGCAACCGACAGCAGCGAAACGACCCGCTATTGCGGAAATGATGACTATCCCGCAAAGTCTCTCGGCGGAAACTATTCGGGAATGCCGCTGAATATCGGCAAAAAGTCCGATGATTCAACAAAGGCTGCATCGCGCGGCGGTCAGACGATTCTGGCATATGCCCGCAACAAGTACACGTCGGACGGCGGCTATCTGCCCTATGCGGCATGGGTAAGCTTCAACATCGACGATCCCGCAGGCAGCTTCACCGAGCTTTCCCGCGGCGGCGTTGAATTCTATGAAGCTGCATACGACGGCGAACTTATTTACGGCTTGGATACCGACAACAATTTCTATTCCGTAAACCCCGAAACCTTTGAATCCACGCTTATCGGCAGCATTTCCGACACTGCGAATTCAATGACCTATGACTGGGAACACGACACTTTCTACATTGTCAACGGCAACCTTCAGATACGCGAGCTCCGCAAGGACGGTTCTCTCGGCTCCGCAATCACGCCCGCAAACGTTGTTTGCATTGCCCCCGTTACCTATGTCGGCAACGGCGAATTCCTGAGCCTTGACTTCAACACCCGCAACTACGTTCGCATTGCGGCGGACGGCAGCACCACTCAGCTTGCCCATTCCGACGGGCTTCAGGGCTGGTCCTCCTCCATGGTTTACAACCGCGAGGACGGCAAGTGCTACATCTGCTACACCAACATGCAGAACGGCGACGATACTTCCAGTGTCGGCTTCTGGGGCAAGCTTTTCGCAATCGACCCCGTGACCGGTGAAGGCGAATACCGCGGCTTTATCGGCGAAGATTACGGCACCTATGTAAACGGCATGTGCTTTATCGATATGGGCGGCGGCGAAGAACCGCAGGCAACCCTTGACGAAGCGATGAACCTTGTTGAAAACAGGCACCATTTCGTGACCGAAGGCGAATATCCCTGGGTTCCCGCTGTGTTCAACGATGAACTCTGCGGCGCAAGCGGCAACCAGGATCATGTCGGCACGACAAGCACCGTTTCTACCACCGTTCAGCTCAATGCGGGCGATGTAATGCGCTTTGACTGGGCTGTCAGCTGCCGTGAAGATTTCGAACGCCTCACCTTCTCCGTGAACGGCACCGAAGTTGCTGCAATCTCCGGACAAAACACCGATTTTGTGCCCTATAACTATGTTGCCGAAGCAGCAGGTGAATACACCTTCAGCTGGACTTATCACAAGGAGACCATGTGGACCGAAGGTCAGGATCGCGGCTATGTTAAAAATGTTTACGCCGGCGCACCCCTTCCGGATGAAAGCGTTGAGTTCGCACCCGATGCCGTGACCGTCCGCAAGGGTCTCACCGCTCAGCTCAGCTGGACGGTTGCTCCCTACTATGCTTTCGATCAGTCCGTGACACTTACAAGCTCCGATGCAAACGTTGCTTCCGTTGATGCAAACGGCGTTGTACGCGGCGTTAACGAGGGCACCGCAGTCATCACCGCAACAACGGCACAGGGTCATACCGATACCTGCACCGTAACGGTTATTGCGCCCGTTCCGCATACGAAGATTTATGCTTACCAGACTCAAACAACGAACCTGATCTCCTTCTTTACGGATGATTCCGCCCACGTTCAGCAGCTTGGTGCATTCCCCGCTGACACTTACGCAATGACTTATGCGCACGGCGTTGTATACGGCATCGACAGTGAGAACAATTTCTTCACAAGCACGCCCGGTTCAACTCAGCGCACAATCATCGGACAGACCGGCACCGCAATGATCACCGCAATGGCATATAACTATGCGAACGGCAAAATCTATGCAGTCGGTTACACTCAGCAGAGCCGTTGGGATCTTTACGAAATCAACATGCAGACCGGTGCCGCAGCCGTTATCGGACAGCCCGACACCGTGGATCGCGATCCCCTGTGGACATTCGCAATCACCACCGAGGGCAGGGCATACGGCATCACCGCAACCTCCGGCCTTCTGTACGAGGTAAACCTTGAAACCGCACAGGTTACCGAAATCGGCTTCACCGGCTGCCCCGGCGTCGGATTCTGCCAGTCCCTTGTTTATGACCATGACAACGGCATAATGTTCTGGGCGGCTTATTGGAAAGACGATGCAAACGGCCTGCGCGAAGTTAACCTTGAAACAGGCGAAAGCGTTTCGATCGGCGATATTCAGGATGCGGCACAGGTTTGCGGCGGCTACACCGTTCCCTCCTGGGACGATCCCACTCAGCCCTCAAACGTCACCGTCACCTTCAACTATATGGTAAACGGTGAATGGACGAGCACCGAAGTGACCGTTCCCGCAGGAACAACTCCCGCTGCACCCGTTCCCGAGAACCAGCCCCATCAGCCCACGATGCTGATGTTCATCGGTTGGGATGTTGATTTTGCAAACGTTCAGCATGATATTACCGTCACCGCGCAGTATGCTGCTCTCGGCGACGTTGATATGGACGGCGAGATCCAAATCGCCGATGCACTCCTCATTGCACGCAATGCAATCGGTGTTGCGGAGCTGACCCCGACGCAGATGATTCTTGCCGATGTTTACGGTTCGGACGGCGTCATCACCCTTAACGATGCTCTCGTTACAATGAGGATCTCTCTCGGACTGTAAACACGGTTCGGGAAAGCACCGAATTTCTTCCTTTCAAAACAGGATGAATCGGTGCATTAACAAAGCGGAAATTCCGACAGGATTTTCTTTATAAACCTCCTGTCCGACGGGAAGGGGCGGTTCGCCCGCCCTTTCCCCGGGCGCTCCTTTTGGAATTAGGAATTAGGAATTAGGAGTGAGGCACGTTCCTTGAGTGATGTGCGGTTTGTGCAAGTTAAGTGCGGCCGCGCTTGACACAACTGTCGCTTGCGGTTATAATGGAATCGACCAACATAATCTTGGTCTATTGCCCCCCATCGCGGGGATTGATATGATGTTATGTCCTTCAACGCCATAATTACATACTATTGCCCCCCATCGCGGGGATTGATAGTTGTAATGTTATGTATTGTGCCGTTTCATAGTCTATTGCCCCCCATCGCGGGGATTGATATGCCCTTGACTGAGCCGCCGACGAACGACTCGCCTATTGCCCCCCATCGCGGGGATTGATACCAAAGCGTAGTGCGACTTTTTGTTTTTGAGCACCTATTGCCCCCCATTGCGGGGATTGATATTCGGGATTTGTTATTTCAATTCGCACGTTCCCCTATTGCCCCCCATTTCGGGGATTGATACTCCATGCCGCGAGCGGTCAGCTGCTCAACGGCGGCGCCCCTTCCACACTCCTCCATCCACCTTCCACACCCCCTCTTTGCGTTCCCCTCCCCACCTTCCATTCAGGTGAGGCGGCTTCTGCGATTCGAAAACGATTACAAAAAATATATTTGATTTAACTGTTGCACCCTCCCGAAAAAATGATATAATGTGCATGAACGAAAAAAATTAATGCATTTTGCATGAGATTCGGTTCGGAAGGGAGAAAACCATGAAAAAAACTCTTAAGCATCTGTTCTCTGCGGCGATATGTGCAATTATGCTTTTCGCCTGCGTTTTCCCGAACTTTGCGGCGGCGGATACGGAGCTGAGCTCCGTTGATGCGGAAAAGCTGGAGGCTTTTTTTGCCCAGTCGGCAGGTGACGGAAGGCATAACTTCGATCATCCGGATTATGCGGGCGGGGTGTACGGAAGCTACACTGTCAGCAACTTTTCGGAAAGTCCCTGTGTCGGCATTGAGGACGGTGTCATCCGTTGGTTCGACTTTAACCCCGATGCAATGGGAAGCATTTTGCGCACTTCCCCGGTTTGGGATTTTCGCCCCCGCTTCTGCGGCGTTTTCGATTTGTCCGGAACATCGGTAACGAATGTTTACTCCCCGGTGCCGGGTCAAACGCATATTACGGCGGTGAACCTTGACGGCTGCGCAAACCTTGAGTGCCTTGAATTCGGCGATCAGAATGAATGCTTTGACATTTCCGCGCTGAATTGCCCGAACCTGAACATCATCGACCTTCGCACATATCACAGCGGGAATGTTGCCGTTCAGCCCAAGAGCTTTTCCGCTCCGGTCATGCTGAACACGCTCGGAAACGGCGGCGCGGGACTTTACGGCAGGGACGGAAGCTATGCACTGATCGCGCAGGGCGTTCGATACGACGAAAACGGGAACCTGATCGAAAACGACGGCTTCCTCGGCTGGTATGCGGACGGTCAGCTTCTTTCAACCGAAAGGGAACTTCAGCTTTCGGACGGGATCCGCGCAGCCGCCTGCTTTGCGGGTGACGTTAATGAGGACGGAGCGATAAATATGGCGGACGCGCTGCTCGTCATGCGCTGCGCAATGGAACTCGGCGGAGAGCTTCCCCTCAGGCTTGCGGATGCGGACAGAAACGGAAGCATAGGCATTCCCGATGCACTGCTTGCGGCAAGGGTTGCAATGGGAAACTGAATTAAAATTTAAAAAACTGTTCGCGGACATTGCTCGTTTCGGGAAAATGTGTGAAGCAGTGATTCCGTAAATGCGGAGCGGCTCAATGCGGGCGGTTCGGAACACGAACCATCGGCATTGAGCCGTTTTTTATGCCGTTTTCGCATCGGAACGAACAAACGCAGTGTTTTCAAAACTTAATACACAAACCGAATGCACAACGTCAACATATGCTTAATTAAATATAAATATATTTGAAAAACCGCGCATTTCGGGGTTGACATCTTGACAACAACCTGTTAAACTGTGATACTGCATTATTATGGGTAAAATACGAATTTTTCGCCGCCGTCATGTGCGAAAGCATCGTTTAACGCTGTGGATCCCGCATTTTTTGCGCGGAACGGCAGCCCAAGGAACGCGCAGGCAGCGAATACCGCAGGCGGGGCTTCGGCCGCACTCAATGCGGCATTCCGAAAATGCGAACAATGCGTAAGACACGACACAATCAAGTTTTCTGCGGAGAGCCGCAGAGGTTAGGGGTGAAACAATGTTGCATAAAGTAAACGTGGGCAAGAAAACACGCATGAGCTTCTCCCGCATCAACGAAATTCTCGATATGCCCGACCTTATTGAGGTTCAAAAGGATTCATATCGTCAATTCATCGAAAAGGGTCTGGGCGAAGTTCTTGACGACATCTCTCCCATTAAGGACTTTTCGGAGCGGTTGGTGCTTGAATTTGTCGGCTACAAAATCGACGAATCAAAACCCAAGCGCAGCGTTGCGGAATGCAAGGAACGCGATGTTAACTATTGCGCGCCGCTGTATGTTATCGCACGGCTTATCAATACCGAAACCGGTTCCGTGAAGCAGCAGGAAGTCTTCATGGGCGATTTCCCGCTCATGACGGAACAGGGCACGTTCGTCATCAACGGAGCGGAACGCGTCATTGTCAGCCAGCTCGTTCGCTCGCCCGGCGCATATTATACCGAAACCGTTGACAAAGTCGGCAGAAGGCTTTTCAATTCTCAGGTCATCCCCAACAGAGGCGCATGGCTTGAATACGAAACCGACAGCAACGAAATTCTTTACACAAAAATCGACCGCCAGCGCAAGCTCCACGTCACCACCCTCCTGCGCGCTCTCGGTTACAGCTCCGATGCGCAGATCCTTGAGCTGCTCGGCGAGGAAGAACGCCTTAAAAACACCCTTGAAAAGGACCCCACTCATGACACGGTTGAGGGTCTTATCGAAATATACAAACGCCAGCGTCCGGGCGAACCGCCCACCGAAGAGAGTGCGCGCAACCTTATGACCGCACTGTTCTTTGACAAACGCTACGATCTTGCCCGCGTCGGCAGATACAAATTCAACTATAAACTCGGCATTGGTGCGCGCCTTGAAGGCAAAACCGCCGCCGAAACCGTTGTTGACCCCCGCACGGGAGAGATCCTTGCGGAAGAAGGTCAGCTTATCGACCGTGAGCTTGCGTTCCGAATCGAGAACGCGGGTGTTCTCGGCGTGTATGTTTCCGTGAACGAAAAACGCATCCGCGTTGTCGGCAACCAGTTTGTCGATGCGGCATGCTATCTCGACTTTGATCCTCTTGAAGTCGGCATCAACGAACATGTTTACTACCCCGTGCTGATGGATATGCTGGCTCAAAAAGAAGCTCTTTCCGACGACGAATTCAAAAAACTTCTGCACGACAATGTGCTTGAACTCAGCCCGAGGCATATCCTGCCCGCAGATATGATCGCCTCCGTGAGTTACCTTATGGGTCTGCCCTACGGCATCGGCTTCTGCGACGATATCGACCACCTCGGCAACCGCCGCATTCGTTCCGTCGGCGAGCTGCTCCAGAACCAGATCCGCGTCGGCTTCACAAGGCTTGAGCGCGTTGTTCGCGAGCGCATGTCCATTCAGGACGTTGAAAGCACAATGCCGATAAACCTTATCAATATTCGCCCGGTAACGGCGGCCGTCAAAGAGTTTTTCGGTTCGTCCCAGCTGTCCCAGTTCATGGATCAGACGAACCCGCTTGCGGAGCTGACCCATAAGCGCAGGCTTTCCGCTCTCGGCCCCGGCGGTTTGAACCGCGACCGTGCAACGTTCGAAGTTCGCGACGTTCACTATTCTCATTACGGCAGAATGTGCCCTATCGAGACGCCCGAAGGCCCGAACATCGGCCTTATCAACTCCCTTGCAACCTATGCAAGAATAAATAAATACGGCTTCATCGAAGCTCCCTACCGCAAAATCGACAAGGAGAACCACTGCATCCTTGACGAGATCGTTTACCTCACCGCAACCGAGGAAAACGGCAAAATCATTGCCCAGGCAAACGAACCCACCGTCCGCGGCGAGGACGGCAGAGTTTGGTTCGAAAAGGAGCGTGTCGTTGCACGCAGGCTGGATCAGATCATCGAGGTGCGCAGCACCGATATCGACTATATGGACGTTTCCGCAAAGCAGCTCGTTTCGGTTGCAACGGCAATGATCCCCTTCCTCGAAAACGACGACGCAAACCGCGCCCTGATGGGCTCCAACATGCAGCGTCAGGCGGTTCCCCTGCTTGTGACCGAATCCCCGGCTGTCGGCACGGGCATGGAATACAAGGCGGCATACGACAGCGGCGTTCTTGTTCTTAACGAAGAAGCGGGCGTTGTTCGCCATGTTTCGGCAGATAAAGTCGTTGTTGAATCCGATTCCGACAGGAGCCTGCATACCTATCGCCTCATCAAGTTCAAACGCTCCAACCAGGGCACCTGCATCAACCAGCGCCCCGTTGTCGATGTCGGCGAACATCTTGAAAAAGGTGCGGTCATTGCAGACGGCGCATCCACCAAGGACGGCGAAATTGCTCTCGGCAAGAACATTCTCATCGGGTTCATGACTTGGGAGGGCTACAACTACGAGGACGCAGTTCTTATCAGCGAACAGCTTGTTCGCGACGATGTTTACACGTCACTCCATATCGAAGAACACGAAACCGAGGCACGCGACACAAAGCAGCTCGGTGCGGAAGAGATCACGCGCGATATCCCCAACGTCGGCGAAGAGGCACTGAAGGATCTTGACGAACGCGGCATCATCCGAATCGGTGCGGAGGTTCATTCCGGCGACATCCTTGTCGGCAAAGTCACGCCCAAGGGCGAGACGGAGCTCACCGCCGAGGAACGCCTGCTCAGGGCAATTTTCGGCGAAAAGGCGCGCGAGGTTCGCGACACCTCCCTGCGTGTTCCGCACGGCGAGGGCGGCGTTGTTGTTGACGTTCGCATTTTCAGCCGCGAAAACAAGGACGAACTCTCCCCCGGCGTTCATGAACTTGTCCGCGTTTATATTGCACAGAAGCGCAAAATCTCCGTCGGCGACAAGATGGCGGGCCGCCACGGCAACAAGGGTGTTATTTCAAGAATCCTTCCCGAAGAGGATATGCCCTTCCTGCCCGACGGCACTCCGCTTCAGATAGTTCTGAACCCGATGGGCGTTCCGTCGCGTATGAACATCGGCCAGATCCTCGAGCTGCATCTCGGCAAGGCGGCAAAGGGACTTAACATGAAGGTCGCAACTCCCGTTCTTGACGGCGCGGGCGAGGACGATATCAAAATGCTGCTTGCAATGTCCAACAAGTCCAACAAGCCCATGCAGGATCTTATGAAAATGACTGCGGGCGATGTGCTGAAGCTGATTGAACTTGCGGACTCCGACCCCGTTGTCGGCGAAAAATTCCGCGAGGCATACAAACACGAGGACGGAAAGACCGTGCTTTACGACGGCCGCAGCGGCGAACCCTTTGAGAACCGTGTTTCCGTCGGATATATGTACTACCTTAAGCTGCACCACCTTGTTGACGACAAGATCCATGCAAGAAGCACGGGTCCGTACTCACTGGTCACTCAGCAGCCTCTCGGCGGCAAGGCACAGTTCGGCGGACAGCGTTTCGGTGAAATGGAAGTCTGGGCACTTGAAGCATACGGTGCGGCAAACACCCTTCAGGAGATCCTGACCGTCAAGAGCGATGACGTCGTGGGCCGCGTAAAAACTTACGAAGCCATTGTCAACGGCGAAAACGTTCCCGAGCCTGGCGTTCCCGAGAGCTTTAAGGTTCTTATCAAAGAATTGCAGTCCCTTGGTCTTGATATCAAGGTTCTGTCCGAAAATAATGAAGAAATCGTTATCGGAGAGCTTACGGACGATGACGATGTAAGAGAGTTGGGCGTCAATATTGCCGGTTATGAAGATGCACCCGGCGGCATGCTCAGAGACGATGATGTCGATGACTTTAACTTCATCGACGACGACGGTGAGGATGACGACGACGACAGCTATGAGGAAGACGAGCATGATGAATTCGACGGCTTCACCTTCGAGGACGCCGACGGTAACTACGAGGAATAAAGTAAAGTCGGAAGGGAGATAAGAACTTGTTTGAACTGACAAATTTCGATGCAATCCGAATCGGTCTTGCATCCCCCGAAAAGATCAGAGAATGGTCCCACGGTGAAGTTAAAAAACCCGAAACCATAAACTACAGGAGCCTTAAGCCCGAGGCGGACGGCCTCTTCTGCGAACGTATTTTCGGACCGACGAAGGACTGGGAATGCCACTGCGGACGATATAAGCGGGTGCGCTACAAGGGCGTTGTCTGCGAAAAGTGCGGTGTTGAAGTTACGAGAGCAAAGGTGCGCAGAGAGCGCATGGGCCATATCGAACTTGCGGCTCCCGTATCCCATATCTGGTACTTCAAAGGCATACCGTGCCGCATGAAAATGCTGCTGGACATGTCCCCCCGCAATCTGGAAAAGGTACTTTACTTCGTCGCATTCGTCGTTACCGATCCCGGTGACACCCCGCTTGAATACAAGCAGCTGCTCACCGATGTTGAATACCGTCAGGCGCAGCGTGATTACGGCGCAAAGAGCTTCAAAGCGGGCATGGGTGCAGAGGCCATAAAGGAGCTTTTGCAGCAGCTCGATCTTGAAAAAACCGAAAAAGAGCTTCGTGAAGAAATCGCAAATTCCGGCGGACAGAAGCGCGTGAATGCGATTAAACGCCTTGAAGTCATCGAAGCTTTCATAAAGAGCGGAAACAAGCCCGAATGGATCATAATGGATGTTGTTCCGGTTATTCCGCCGGAAATCCGCCCCATGGTTCAGCTGGACGGCGGAAGGTTTGCGACAAGCGACCTTAACGACCTTTACCGAAGGGTCATCAACCGCAACAACCGCCTTAAAAGGCTGCTTGAGCTGCGCGCACCGGACATCATTGTTCGCAACGAAAAGCGCATGCTTCAGGAAGCCGTGGATGCACTTATCGACAACGGCAGGCGCGGGCGCCCGGTAACGGGTCCCGGCAACCGCCCGCTGAAGTCCCTTTCCGACATGCTGCGCGGCAAACAGGGACGTTTCCGCCAGAACCTGCTCGGTAAACGTGTTGACTATTCCGGCCGTTCCGTTATCGTCGTGGGTCCCGAACTCAAGATGTACCAGTGCGGTCTTCCCAAAGAGATGGCATTGGAGCTGTTCAAGCCCTTTGTCATGAAAAAGCTCAATGAGCTTGGCTATGCCCACAATATCAAGTCCGCAAAGCGCATGGTTGAGCGCGTGAAGCCCGAGGTTTGGGATGTTCTCGAAGATGTTATCAAGGACCACCCCGTTCTTCTCAACCGTGCACCCACGCTGCACAGGCTCGGCATTCAGGCATTTGAACCCGTTCTGGTTGAAGGCAGGGCGATAAAGCTTCATCCCCTTGTCTGCACCGCATACAATGCGGACTTTGACGGCGACCAGATGGCGGTTCATGTGCCCCTTTCGGTCGAAGCGCAGGCCGAAGCCCGCTTCCTTATGCTTGCGGCAAACAACATCCTCAAGCCGCAGGACGGCAAGCCCGTGGTCAGCCCCTCACAGGATATGGTTATGGGCTGCTACTACCTCACAATGCGCTGCGATGAGCTGTACGATTCCGAAATCCGCACAACGCTCAAGGCTATCATAAAGGACAACAGCTTTGTTGATGAATACGTCACTGATGAGGTCATTCACAGGGTATATGCGCTGCGCAGCAAGACGATAATCGAGGATCTTGTTGCAAGGGCAATCCGCGAGGTTCCCGCGGTTGACGAGGAAGCCCTCCGCGAATATCTTGACGATTCCCGCCTTATCCGCATGTTCAACGGCGAGGGAAAGGCGTTCTCAAGCGAAAACGAGGCGATCATGGCGTATCAAACGGGCGAGCTTTCGCTCCATGCGCTTGCAAAGATTCGCCTTGAACGCGAGTTTGAAGGCAAGATTTACCGCAGGATCGTATCCACCTCAATCGGCAGGGTCATCTTCAACCACGCAATACCGCAGGATCTCGGTTATGTAAAGCGCGAGACTCTGGACGATATGTTCAAGCTTGAGGTTGATAAACTTGTTGTAAAGAAGGATCTCGGCAACATTATCGACCACTGCTTCCGCAAGCACGGCCCCACGGTCACAAGCGAAGTTGCGGACAGCATAAAGGCTCTCGGCTACAAATACTCCACCCGCGGCGGTGTCACTGTCGGCTTCTGCGATATCACCGTTCCGGAGGAAAAGCACAATTTCCTCGAAGCCGCCGATGAACAGTGCGGACAGATTGACAACCTTTACCGCATGGGTCTGCTTTCCGCAGAAAACCGCCGCAAAAAAGTCATCGAAGTTTGGAAGGAAACGGAAAGCCTTGTTACCGACGCATTGATGAAGCGACTCAGCCCGATTAACCCCATCTTCATGATGGCAAACTCCGGTGCGCGCGGTTCAACCAACCAGATTCGTCAGCTCGCCGGTATGCGCGGCCTCATGGCGGACCCGCGCGGACAGATCATCGAGGTTCCGATTCGTGCAAACTTCCGTGAAGGCCTCTCCGTTCTTGAGTTCTTCATCAGTTCCCACGGTGCGCGCAAAGGTCTTGCCGATACCGCACTCCGCACCGCGGACTCCGGTTACCTCACAAGACGCCTTGTTGACGTTTCCCACAACGTCATCGTTCGCGAAGAGGACTGCTTTGCGGAACGCGGCATGGCGATTGACGGCATGATTCTTGAAACCATCGGCGACGGCGACCGTCCCCTTGAACCTCTCGGCGACCGTATTCTCGGCAGGTTCACCGCAGCGGAGGTTCGCGATCCCGAAACGAACGAGCTCATCGTCGGCAAAAACGAAATGATAACGTTCGATATTCGTGACCGCATCGTTAAAGCAGGCATCACCGGCGTCAAGTGCCGCACGGTCTTCACCTGCCGCAGCGAACACGGCGTCTGCGCAAAGTGCTACGGCCGCAACTGCGCAACGGGACAGCCCGTTACCATCGGCGAAGCCGTCGGCATCATTGCAGCACAGGCGATCGGCGAACCCGGTACGCAGCTCACCATGCGTACATTCCACACCGGCGGCGTTGCAACCGCCGACGATATCACTCAGGGTCTTCCCCGTGTTGAGGAAATTTTCGAAGCACGCAAGCCCAAGGGTCTTGCGGTTATCACGGAACTCTCCGGTTCGGTGGAAATCAAGACGGACGGCAAAAAGACCGAAGCAATTATTTCCGGCGAGGACGGCGAAATCGAGAAGTATCTCATTCCGTTCGGCTCAAAGCGCAAGGTTGAAACCGGCGATTTCGTTGAAGCGGGCGACACTTTGACCGAAGGTTCAATCAACCCGCATGATATCCTCAAAATCAAGGGCGTCAAGGGCGTTCAGGCTTATATGCTCCGCGAAGTTCAGGCTGTTTACCGCAGCCAGGGCGTTGAAATTTCCGATAAGCACATCGAAGTTATCATTCGCCAGATGCTCCGCAAGGTTCAGGTCGAAGATTCGGGTGACACGGATCTGCTGCCCGGCGAGCTTATCGATATCTTCAAGTTCGAACAGACGAACGACAGCGTTGTTGCGGTGGGCGGCGTTCCCGCAACCGCAAAGCGCAAGCTGCTCGGCATCACCAAAGCATCGCTTGCAACCGACTCATTCCTCTCCGCCGCAAGCTTCCAAGAGACGACCCGCGTGCTTACCGAAGCTGCAATCAAGGGCAAGGTTGACCCGTTGGTCGGCCTGAAGGAGAATGTCATCATCGGCAAGCTCATACCCGCAGGCGTCGGCATGAAACGTTATCGCAATGTCGAAGTTGAGTTAAAGCCCGAGTCCGATAACCCGGCAGCAGCGGGCAATGCCGAATAAGCACCGCAGCTGACCACCAGTGCAGCAGCTTAATTCGGAATAACTTTACAGTTTAAAAACACGGCAACCCGATAAACGGCAGAAAACTTCTGCCAAGGGCTGCCGTGTTTGCATTTGCCGCGTGCAATGCCCGAGCGATTTCGAAATTCGTAGGCAATGCCCGGAATTATTCGGAGCACATTGCGTTCGCATATCAGCAGACCAAACAGCTGAAAACTCCTTTTAAATCGCTCCGAGCGGGCTTGACGTGCGGGGAAAAAAGCGGTAGAATGTATTCGGAAAAGTTTATTCGAAAGGAAGCTTAAAAATGGCTGAATTATATACAAAAACCGAGTGCAAGCTTCACGGCACACCCTACTGCGCCGCGCTGAACATGAAAAACTGTGCGGACTGCTTCGCTTCAAAGCTTGATTCGGAGCAGCAGGAGGCTCTTATTGAGGATATAGGCTATATTGCCGCTGCTCTGCCGGAGGACGGCATTGAAAGTTTCCTTGATGAACCCGAATGTATGCTTTGCAAGGGCAGTGAAAAGGGAAAGCCCGAGTTTTTTGCGCAGCTCAGCATGGGGCACGATCATCCGACGGTTGACTACTTGGATGAAAAAAGCAATAAAAAATACAAGCGCAGCACAGCCATGCTCATACCCGTGCAGCTTCCTGCCTGCCGCAAATGCCGCAGTCTGCTCATGCAGTCATATTTTGTACCGATAATTGTCGGCGTTGTGTTCGCGGCAGCGGGGCTTGTGCTGACGATAATCGAACCTGTTCGCGCAGCTCTTGCGCGGTTCGGCGCAGCGATCCCCTTCCTGTTTTTCCTGATGTTTGTTTTTATCGGTATCATCGCCGAAAGTTTGCTTCGGATCTCTTACACCAAGCGTGTTGAACGCAGAATGAATACCCGTGCTTCCCGCATTGCAAAGCTTTCTGCACTCACAAAGCTGGGTTGGTTCCCTGTTCACGGGAGCGAAAACGGCATTCGATATACCTTCACCGACAAACCCCTTGAAAGCGGCATTCTGACCGGAAGAGGGCAGAGGGAGCTGCTTGACGATATTCGTTCCGAAACTTCCGAAAAGAAATAAAACTTAATCACCGAGACGTACTCAACGTTCCGGAAACAGGCAAGGCTCAATATCAACGGCGGATTCTTTCTTCCGAGGGTTGATATTGGGCCTTTTGTTGTTGTGTGTCGGAAAAGTGACGATTTTGCGAATTAAATATGTTTGAAAGAAATTCGTTCGAAAATGCGTGTTTTTTTCGAAAAAACATTGGGAATACCGTTGACAGCGATATTGAAATCATGTATAATATCAGCACAAGATACACAGTATGCAAAAGAACAAAAGTTCGGCCCTATGCAGTGTACTTAAATTTTAATATGCAGCATTAAAGGAGGTAACTTGTGCGAAAGTTAAAAAGAACTTTATCTTATCTTTTGATATTGATAACGTTCTTCCGGTTGTTGCTTATTCCGATGAATGTTTCAGGTGAGAAACCTGCAGAGCCGGGTATTGTTCGGGAGCTATGTGAGTTGAGAAACACGAACGCTGAAACATATCTCCGGACGGATGGCTTGTATGAATGCGTTGTCTTTTCCGAAGATACGTATATTTCAAAGAAATACCCGAGCGCAAACTATTACACGAGCAACTACCTCCGTACAGGTTGTGATGACGCCTATGGAACAAGACGCGTTCTTATAAATTTCGATATTCCGATGTATCAGATTGCAATAAATTTGCCGATAGGTTTGCACAAACAACAATGCAATCCGGGAAAAATGTGTATTATGCAGCGAGGAGCGTTGATTGCTCGGATATGCTGCTTAATATGAGTCAACTTGCCGTTATCGGCGGAGACGGCACATTAACACTGAACTGGTAAGAAAGGAAGGAAAGAATATGAAAAAAATCGCAATGATTCTTTTGGCTGCACTTTTGGTGTTGAACACCTTTGCCTGCACCGGAGGCAGTGAAAAACAAGCGGTGAATCAACCGCAAGACTTGGAAAAAACGCAGCCGAAATGTTATCTTTTCAGCTCCGCAAACGGTGGACTGCAAAGCAAGGACAGCGCGGATACAGCCGTTTATGAGGGCGAGCTGATGTCGCAATGGGGCGGGTCAAGCTTTAAAGCATCCGATGCGCCGGCAAAAGCTTCCGTGACCTATGGCGGAGAAACTTACACAGGGACATACAGAGACTCGGAGTATAGAATGGGAAATTCATATATCACGCATTACTATACGGGGGATAACTGTTATGAATTCGGGATTAATTCCGAAAACGGGAAACTTGTTGGAATCAATTTCCAAACAGAGTCTTTCTATAAAAAAGAAAGTGCGGCATCGGAGTTGAGAAATGCGCGGGAATGCGCCGAAGAGGTTGCAAGGGAATGCGCCGCAAACTTCGTGAACCTTGAAGAATGCGGTGAGCCCACGGTGAGCGTTGTGCCTCTTGGAGACGAGAGCGGCGCGGCATTGGATCTTTACCAGTACTTTTTTTGCAGGAAACTGAACGGCATTGAAACAAGGGCATATGTCGCCGTCCGCGTCAACTCAAGGGGTATGCTTGTTTCGTTTAGCCTTGGGGATTTGGATTCTTTCGATAAGATGGAGGCGGACAGCGTAAGATTCGACAGCCTGAATATTGAAGATGAAGTTCGAAAGGCGTTTCAGAATATCCACCCCTTCCCGAACGGCACGATTGTTGAAGGTCCGAGTATTGACAGAGCATTTTTCGCCGTGACGCCGCAGGGAGAAACGGTGATAATAGCGGCTGCTCAGGCGACGTTTTCGCTGCAACAGACGGATGAAAACTCAACACAGGATCCGGAACCGATCGGCGCAGGATATGAGTTTATCATAAAATAGGATAAGCGTGAATCGGCGGCAGAGCGCCTTGCTGCATTGTTCCGAAGAATGATGCCGTTGCCGAAAGAGTAACGGAACACAATCGACTCGCAGACGCTGCGTTGCAGAAGTTTGTCGAGTCGATTTTTATGCCCGAAGCCGAATTTCGGAATGATATAATTTGAAGAAACCGATTTTTTCAAAAATTTTCAATAAAAAAGGGCAAATATACTTGACAATGCCTTGAATGGATGATATAATACGCTCAGTGTGTTTTTAAGCTGACATACTATGCGATTTTTGTATGGAAAATACTCCTTTCAAGGGGTTGCAAGGGGTTTTCTTTATATAAAAATAAAAATTTTATTTTAGTTAAGGAGAAACTTTCATGCCCACTATTAACCAGTTGGTCAGAAAGAGCAGGGAAAAGGTCGAATACAAGTCCAATTCCCCGATTCTGAAGCAGTGCCCTCAGCGCCGCGGCGTTTGCACCGCTGTTCGTACCATGACTCCCAAAAAGCCGAACTCCGCACTCCGTAAGATTGCCCGTATCCGCCTTACCGACGGTCTCGAGGGTACCGCTTACATCCCCGGCATCGGTCACAACCTTCAGGAGCACTCCGTCGTTCTTATCAGGGGCGGCAGGGTTAAGGATCTTCCCGGTGTTCGCTACCACATCATCCGCGGTGCACTCGATACCGCAGGCGTTGCAAAGCGTATGCAGGCTCGCAGCCGTTACGGCGCGAAGCGTCCCAAGAAGTAAGGAGGTAAACTATGCCCAGGAGAGGTTTTGTTCCCAAGAGGGAAGTTCTTGATGATCCTATTTACGGCGGCAAGCTCGTAACCAAGCTCATCAACCAGGTTATGCTCGACGGCAAACGCGGCACGGCTCAGAAGGCCTGCTACGGTGCTTTCGATATCATTCGTGAAAAGACCGGCCGTGAGCCTCTTGAAGTATTCCAGGAAGCAATGAACAACGTCATGCCCGTTCTGGAAGTCAAGGCTCGCCGTATCGGCGGTTCCACCTATCAGGTTCCCCTCGAAATCCGTGCGGAACGCCGCCAGACTCTCGGTCTGCGCTGGATCGTGCTTTATGCACGCGCAAGGAGCGAGCGCACCATGCAGGAAAGGCTTGCCGGCGAAATTCTTGATGCCTGCAATCAGCAGGGCTCCGCTTTCAAAAAGAAAGAGGACGTTCACAAGATGGCAGAAGCGAACAAGGCTTTCGCACACTTCAGGTTCTGATTTTCCGTTTTCGGAAACATCAAAGCCGCTGCCGTTTTTCGGATTTCGTTTAAAAATCCAAAAACTGCATAAACTTATTTCGAAAATTTTCAACAATGCGGAAAGGAGGATTCGGCAATGCCTCGCAAAACACCCCTTGAGATGACGCGCAACATCGGCATCATGGCTCATATTGACGCGGGCAAAACAACAACGACCGAGCGCATTCTGCTCTATACGGGCAAAATTCACCGCGCGGGCGAAGTTCACGAGGGCGCAGCCACCATGGACTACATGGAACAGGAGCGCGAACGCGGCATCACCATCACCTCCGCCGCAACAACCACCTATTGGCACGATTGCCGCATAAACATCATTGACACACCGGGGCATGTTGATTTCACGGTTGAAGTCGAACGCTCCCTGCGCGTGCTTGACGGTGCGGTTGCGGTATTCTGTGCAAAGGGCGGCGTTGAGTCCCAGAGCGAGACTGTTTGGCATCAGGCGGAACGCTACCATGTTCCCCGCATTGCCTATGTCAACAAAATGGACATCGTCGGTGCTGATTTCTTTAACGTCATGGACATGATGCGCGAGCGTTTGGGAGCAAACCCCGTCGCGCTGCAGCTTCCTATCGGCAGTGAAGCAGATTTCCGCGGCGTTATCGACCTTGTGCGCATGTGCGCAGAGGTCTATTACGACGATGACGGGTTTGACATTCGCAATGAGCCGATCCCTTCGGAGTATCTTGAAAAAGCGGAGCAATATCGTACCGCTTTGATAGAAGCCGTTGCCGATGAAAGCGACGAATTAATGGAGCTTTACCTTGCGGGTGAGCCCATCCCCGAGGATCTGCTTCGCAGTGCCATAAGATCCGCAACCATCAACAACAACGCCGTTCCGACCTGCTGCGGTTCATCTTATCGCAACAAGGGCGTTCAGCCCCTTATGGACGCGATCGTTGATTATCTGCCGAGTCCCTTGGATCTTCCTCCCATTGAGGCAACGAGCAGGGACGGCAAAAAAACGATCGAGGTCACGGCGGATGATTCCGCACCGTTCGCTGCGCTGGCGTTCAAAATCGTTACCGATTCATTCGTCGGCAAGCTTGCATTTTGCAGAGTTTATGCGGGTTCGCTCAAAGTGGGTTCCGTTGTGTACAATGCAAACAAGGGCAAGCGCGAACGTGTCACAAAGCTTTTGCTCATGCACGCGGACAGCCGCACCGAGCTTGACGAAGTCTATGCCGGCGATATTGCCGCATTTGTCGGACTTCGCGAGACGGTCACGGGCGAAACGCTTTGCAGCGAAGGCAAACCGCTGCTCATGGAATCAATGGATTTTCCGGAGCCGGTGATTCGTATCGCCATCGAATCAAAAACAAAGGCAGGTCAGCAAAAACTCAGCGATGCGCTTGCAAAGCTTGCAGAGGAGGATCCCACTTTCCGTTCCTATTCGGACGAGGAAACAGGGCAGACGATCCTTGCGGGCATGGGCGAGCTGCATCTTGACATAATCGTTGACAGACTCATTCGTGAGTTCAAAGTCGAGTGCCGTGTGGGCAAACCGCAGGTTGCATATCGCGAAAGCATCACAAAAACCGTTCGCACCGTCGGCAGCTACATCCGACAGAATGCGGGCAAGGGCGTTTACGGCCACTGTGCCGTTGAGTTTGCGCCCGGCGCGCCCGGCAGCGGGTTTGTGTTCGAAAACGCCGTTCCGCCTTCCGTACTTCCGCCTGAATACGTTAAGGCTGTTGAAGAAGGCATTCGCGAGGCATCGCGCAGCGGTTCGCTGGGCGGATACGAAGTCGTTGATTTTTCCGCAAAGCTTGTTGACGGCAGCGTGAACGAGCTTGAATCATGCGAACTTGCATACAAAATTGCGGGAAGTCTCGCATTCCGCGAAGCGTGCGAAAAAGGCGGCTCCGTGCTGCTTGAACCGTTCATGAAGTGCGAAATTGTCGTTCCGGATGAATTCTTGGGCGATGTCATGGGCAACATCACGGCGCGGCGCGGCAGAATCGACGGGGTTGAAATGCGCGCGGGAGGTCAGCAGTGCATCAATGCGCTTTGTCCCCTCAGCGAAATGTTCGGCTATGCAACGGATCTGCGTTCAAGAACGCAGGGCCGCGGAAGCTTCACAATGCATTTCGACCACTATGAAGAGGTTGCCAAGAACCTTGTTGACAAAATCCTTGGCATTATCTACCAGTAACATCGGAGCTTCCGACAGCGGCAAAAGGGCTTATTCAGCCGGTCTCGCCGAAAAATCCCGACTTTGCGAGAATATATCTGTCGGAGCACCGTGATACACCGACATCCCCTTATTGCAAAAGCGATGCAATTGGGATATAATTATTTGAGAGAATAAACTATTAAATCCATCAGGAGGAATTCACAATGGCAAAGCAGAAGTTCGAAAGAACCAAACCCCATGTAAACATCGGCACCATCGGTCACGTTGACCATGGCAAGACCACCCTCACCGCTGCAATCACCATGGCTCTCTCTCAGCAGGGCCAGGCTGCAGCAATGCGTTACGATGAAATCGACAAGGCTCCCGAAGAGAAAGCCCGTGGTATAACCATCAACACCGCTCACGTTGAATACGAGACCGATCACCGTCACTATGCACACGTTGACTGCCCCGGCCACGCTGACTATGTTAAGAACATGATCACCGGTGCCGCCCAGATGGACGGCGCGATCCTCGTTGTTTCCGCAGCGGACGGCCCCATGCCCCAGACCCGTGAGCACATCCTGCTCGCTCGTCAGGTCGGTGTTCCCTACATCGTTGTTTTCATGAACAAGGTTGACCAGGTTGACGACGAAGAGCTCCTTGAGCTTGTTGAAATGGAAATCCGTGAGCTGCTCTCCAGCTACGACTTCCCCGGCGACGAGATCCCCATCATCAGGGGTTCCGCTCTGCGTGCTCTCGAAGCACTCACGGCAGGCAAGATCGCAAAGGAAACCCCCGAGTGCCAGTGCATTTTCGAGCTTATGGATGCTGTTGACCAGTACATTCCCGAGCCCGAGCGTGCTTCCGACAAGCCCTTCCTTATGCCTGTTGAGGACGTATTCACCATCACCGGCCGCGGCACCGTTGCAACCGGTCGTGTTGAGCGCGGTGTTGTAAAGGTAAACGATCCCGTTCAGATCGTCGGTCTCCGCGAAACCAAGCAGACCGTTGTTACCGGCGTTGAGATGTTCCGTAAGCTCCTCGATCAGGCGATCGCAGGCGACAACATCGGTGCTCTTCTCCGCGGTATCCAGAGGTCCGAGGTTGAGCGTGGTCAGGTTCTGGCAAAGCCCGGTTCCATCCACCCCCACACTCACTTCAATTCCGAGGTTTACGTTCTGACCAAGGAAGAAGGCGGCCGTCATACCCCCTTCTTCTCCGGCTATCGTCCCCAGTTCTATTTCAGGACCACCGACGTTACCGGTGTTATCAAGCTCCCCGAGGGTGTTGAAATGGTTATGCCCGGCGACAACATTCGCATGGAAATCGAACTCATCACTCCCATCGCAATGGATGCAGGTCTTCGCTTCGCTATCCGTGAAGGCGGCAGAACCGTTGCTTCCGGCGTTGTTTCCAGCGTTATTGAATAATCTCAGGTAGTTTGCCTGTTTAGCGCAGGTAATTTTTCCCTGATAAGGCAAGCGGCTGCCCGTTGCGGGCAGCCGCTTGCTGTTATAGTCAACATAACGGTACATATCGAGCAAAAATGCAGAAATCATATTTTGCCCGTGCGCAAATTCAATCAGGCCGCTGTTTGATTATTTCCTGTTTGCAGCAGCATCAACAACATGCATCCACAGCCTGCGTATGGATTTTTCGGCTTTTCGGCACATCTTCGGAACACCCAAGGCCTTAAAAAGCAATATGCGCACTTTGTCCGCCGCAAGTCCGACAGCCAAGATAACTCCTGCCGAGGCAAGCACGGCGAACGGGATAAGCGGGAACGGAAGCCGCCCGATAAAGGCAAAACGATTGCCGATAACATGTTCGAACACGAGCGGCGAAACATGCAGCAGGTAAACGCCGAATGCGGCGGGTGCAAACAAAACGGCAAATTCGGTGAGCTTGCGGCCGGGCTTAAAACGGGCAAAAGCGACTAACAGCGCAGCGGCGCAGAGCAGCACCGTCGGGGAGGTGTCCCGCACGAAAAGACTTCCCGGAACAAAGCGGAGCAGCCTGTCGCCTGTGATTTTAAAAAGTGCGGTGAACACGGCAGCGGAGGCGTAAATCAAAAGAGCTTTTTTTGACGACATGCTTTCGGGAACGCGAAGTTTCTTCATTGCCGCACCGAAGATATACAGCACACCGAGCCAAAGCGGGGAGTGCCCACCGACAAGCGCAAGGGGATCTTTTTTCCAAAAGGAAGCAAATGTATCATACAAACTGAAAACCGCAATAAGCATAATGCAGAGCGAAACAAGTGCGCGGCGATTCAGCCTGCGAACAAGCGCATTCAGCAGCGGAATGAAGAAAAACATGCCGATATATGCCGTGAAATACCAATACTGTTTTGAAGTCACGGGCAGAAATGCGTCCGCAAAATCCGAAACGCCGACGGAACCAACGCCCGCAATGCAATAAACCGTTGTTATTATCACCGAATAAAAAACAACCTGAAGCCAAAGTTCAATGAAGCGGGCAAGACGCAGAGGCTTCGGCCTGTCCGAATAACCGACATAGCCGCTGATGAGCGCATAACAATTCACGGCGCAGTATGCGGCGGCTTCCAGCAGCCAAACTGTCGAATATGCAGCAAGGTTCCCTTCGGAGGCAGTGATAACACCGCCTTTTTTTAAAATATGCAGCACCGCCGCAAGCAGCATTGCAAAAATCCGCAGAAGCTCAATGCCGTGATTCCGCTCGGAATGCGGCGTGGGGTTCAATTCAGTGTTTATTTCCATAAATACATTTCCGTAATCGATTTTTATTTCGGCATAATGCAGACCTGCCGACAGTACGCCTTGCGGAAAATGCTATCATAAATTCGGGATAAAAGCAAGCAAATAAAATGAACGGCACGGATTTTGTCCGCACCGTTCATCCCATAAGTTATCGATCGCGCTTATATATAACGCTTATGCAATGCAACGCTCATAAACTGTGCTTATGCAATGCAACGCTCATAAACTGCGCTTATGCAATGCAACGCTCATATACTGCGCTTATGCAATGCAACGCTCATAAACTGAGCTTATGCAATGCAACGCTCATAAATTGCGCTTATGCAATGCCGAGCGTGAGCCTGAGGGCGATGATCGCATCCGCAATGGTAATTCTTCCGTCGCCGTCAAGATCGGCATTCGGAAGATATTCGGCGGGAATGGTTTCAAGCTGCAACGCGTGACGCGCAATATGAATGGCGTCCTCGGTATTCGCAAGTCCGTCACCGTTCACATCATAGAACACCGGTTCAAACCCGGCGGTCAGTTCATAGGAAACGAACATATCATAACTATATTCGGGCGTTTCGGAAACGAGACTGCCGTTGCTGTACCAGCCGTTGAAACGGAAGCCGGGTTTTGCGTTCGCCTCAAAATAATTCACGGCGAAATCATTCTCAAGCCGCATGGAGCAGTTCACATAACCGCCGGGCTGTGCTTCAAGGTCAATATTGAACTGTCCGTACCACTCGCTGTTGTGATGCCAGCGAATTTCGGTAAATTTGTTGCCTGTCGTGTAAAGCTGAAGCAACTGTTTGCAGTCCGAAAGATCGAGAACGCCGGAAATATTGTTGCCGGAAATATCCAGCCCTTCCAATGCTTCGCAGCCGGCCGCATCAATTTCGGTAAAGCCGCAGTTATCGGCGGAAACGTTCATAAGGTGGGGATTTGACGCAAGGTTGAGCTTGCCGGTCAATCCGGGGTTGCCGGAGATGGAAAGATCATAGATTCCGCCGCAATTCTCATAGTTCAGCTCCGTAAGCCCGGTCTCCATGCAGTTGACCGCAAGGTTGTTCGGCAGCTCGGGCAGATAAAGGAAGTCCATATCGCAGAAATTGCAGTTCACATAGTTCAGATAATTGCAGTTGCGCAGATCAAGCTCCGTAATGCCTGAGCTTTCGCAGCCGAATTCGCAAAGGGCGAACATTTCGGTTTCGTTCACGTCACTGACTTTTGTTTGCGAAAAGTCAAGGTGTTCAATAATCCTTTCACACCCGCTCAGATCAATTTCCTCAAGGTCGTTGTTCATGAGTATATCAAGGAAGAGGAGGGAGGTGCAGTCGCCGAGATTCAGCACTTCGGTAAGCTCGTTATCTTGAAGATACAGTTCCGTAACGTTTGCACAGTTGAAAAAATTAACGGAACTTAAAGTGCTGTTTGCAAAGTAGCAATGAGTCATTTCATAGCAATTGGAAAGATCCGCCGTGGTGAAATTGCCGCCGTCAACATCAAGGGCTGAAAGCGCGTCAAGCCCGCTCATGTCAAACGTACCTGCAAAATCCTTTATATAGGTGAGATTGATCGCAAACATGCGGTTGATTCCGTCCACTTCTTCCCAATCGAAATACGCTTCGTGCTCAAAGCCCCATTCATCAACGAACAGTGCGCCCCAACTTTCGGGGTCGTCAGGATCGTAACCGTCGGGATTGAGCTTTTCGCCGTTGCGAATGCCGTTTGAATCGGTCTGTTCAAGGAATGTGCGAACCTTGTTAAAGTCGTTTTGGTCATAACCCTCGGGTGCGGTATGCACGGCGGGAGATTTTGCGGCATTCGCAAAAATTGCAGCAGTTTCATCCGCAAGCACGGGTGCAGCACCGGACAGGGACAGCACAGTCATTGCCGCAGCAAGCAGAAGGGCGGCAAAGAGCTTAAACTTCGATTTTTTCATCTTCTTCCTCCAAAAATATATTTTCTTGCCCGCAATTACGGCATTCTGCACCGGCGCATACGGGCGTGGGCGGGATCCTCCCGCCGCAGGCGGACTCTTGTTTGCCGAACCGCGGCGGGATTTGTTGCTGCGGCATCCCGGACGGATTGGGGGGTCTTGAGGCTTGCCGGGTGAATTAACATGTTTGCATGTATAAACATGTTAATTCGTTGCCGTAAATAAAATATAACTTAAAACGGCGTCCGTGTCAATAGCTTTTTTGCAAAAGTTGTGATATTATTAAACCGAAAATTGCAAACGGAGGTAAAAATGATAACACATGAGCCGCTGCCGCTGTATGAGGCGTTCAGCTTTTTAACCGGCATTGCGAACGATTTTTCGATTGAAGAATTCTTTGAAGCGATGTATATAAAACACATATCAAAAGCGGAGGAGTACGGCAAAAGATGCAGGATACTGTCGGAGCTGTACCGGCGGCTTGCCGCGTCCGTGACGGCGGAGCCGGAAAAAATTACAGCTTTGTTCAGCATGTTCACTCCGCGCGGCAGAGCACGGGATATGCACCAGTCGGAAACCATAGCGGGGTTTTTCACACGGAGCATGACGGTTTTTCTTGAAAGCGACCGCGAAAAGGTTTTCGAAAGCATTGAAAACAGTCTTGATGAAGTCCCCGGTCTGATTTTCCGCGCCGTTGCCGGGCAGATGCAGGAAAAGGCATTTGCGGACGGAGAAAAGGTTGATGCGGCAGAGGTGTTTCGCGCAGTGAACGGAAGCGCGCTTCCGCAAAAAACAAAAAACGCACTCATAGATGCTGCGCTTGATCCGCAAAGGTATGCTCAAATGCTGCGGGAAGTGCTTTGCCCCGTTGCGGACGAATTTGAGCGTCAGCGCGAACTCTGGCAGCCGCTTATCTGCGATTTTGCGGAGTTTTTCCCGATCGACGGCAATGAAAAGGCTCTTTTACTCAGTGAAATGAAATACGACGCTTCTCCGGTTGACGAGTGCCTGATCTGCCCCTCCGTTATCGGGTTTGCAAATGCATACATAGGCACGGATGCACCGGAGGCGGGCAGCTCGCGGCTGATTGCGATTATCGGCACGCTTTTCAGTACTTTCCGCCGCAATTCGGAAAGCGCGGAAAACTCGGTTTCCGAAGTTGCACGGATAATGGATATCTTGGGCGAACAGAATCGCTTCAAAATCGTTCTGCGGCTGCTTGAAGGTTCGGCATATGTGGGCGAACTTGCAAAGTATCTCGGGCTTGCACCCTGCACCGTTTCGCAGCACCTAAGCGTTCTGCTCGGTGCAAACCTTGTCAAAAGCGCGGATATCGGCCGCAGAGTGTATTATTCGCTCAACAAGGAGCGTACGGACTGTTTCCTTGATGCGCTTTGCGGATTGATGAAAAAAGACGAATAAGAATGTATATCGCACGTGTTCCCCTTGTATTGAGCCGCATTTCGGGTTATAATAGCAATGAGCAAAGATAATTCGATTCCCGCTCTGCGGCTGCTCCTTCGCGGGCGGGAGAAAGGTCAATTAATGAGCGAACAGTGTACCCACAATTGCGAAACCTGCGGGGTGGATTGCGCTTCCCGCAGCAGTGCGCAAAAGCAGCAGGATTTTAAAGTGAATGCACATCCGTTGAGCAATATCAAAAAGGTCATTGCCGTTGTCAGCGGCAAGGGCGGCGTCGGCAAATCCCTTGTCACTTCCCTGCTTGCGGTAAACATGAACCGTGCGGGAAAGCACAGCGCGATTCTTGATGCGGATATTACCGGCCCCTCCATCCCCAAGCTTTTCGGCATACATGAAAAGGCTCTCGGAAACGAGGACGGCATTCTCCCCTGCAAAAGCAAAACGGGCATTGATGTTATGAGCATCAACCTCCTGCTGGAAAACGATACCGACCCAGTGGTTTGGCGCGGCCCGGTTATTGCGGGAACGGTCAAACAGTTCTACACGGATGTCATCTGGCGCGATGTCGATTTCATGTTTGTTGACATGCCTCCGGGAACGGGCGATGTTCCCCTGACGGTGTTCCAGTCCCTGCCGATTGCAGGCATCGTTGTTGTTACCTCTCCGCAGGATCTCGTTTCCATGATAGTTGAAAAGGCCGTGAACATGGCGCGCATGATGAATATTCCCGTGCTCGGCATCGTTGAAAACATGTCCTATTACGAGTGCCCGCATTGCGGTGAACGCAGCGAGATTTTCGGCAGAAGTCATATTGACGAAACGGCGCACAGGTTCAATATCCCCGCCGCCGCACGCCTGCCCATCAATCCCAAACTTGCCGCCGCTTCCGATGCAGGGCTTATCGAGATATATGAGGGCGATTGGCTGAACGGAATCACGGAGTTCCTGATCGGAACGGATAAATAATCAAATACTCGAATCACGGGTCGGGAATGCGGAATTGTTTCGCATTCCTCCTTTTTAATTAACAGACGGAATCGCATTGAAGAGGAGCTGTCACCGCAGCCCGCCCTTGCATTCATACTTCTTCCTTTCGTGCATACAATTAAGCAGCGGCAGCGGATATGCGCGGGGCATTCTGTCAACTGCTTTGCGCATTCCGAAATACGCAGCTTGAAAGGACAAAAAGCGAATGGATAATTTGAAATACGGCAGTCGAGGCACGGATGTTGAGCTTTTGCAGCTTGCGCTTACGCGCAGCGGATATTATAATTCACCGTACGGAATTGACGGCATTTTCGGTGCGGACACGCAGAACGCGGTGCGCAGGTTTCAGGCTGCATTCGGGCTTGCGGCGGACGGCATTGTCGGCAGGGACACGAAAAAGGCTCTGCTCCCCTTCCTTCTCGGCGGGTTTGCAACAAAAATTCGCAGCGGAGACACGTTTTACCGCCTTGCAAAGCATTACGGAACAACGATTGCCGCAATTGCGGCGGCGAATCCCGCATTGAATCCGGAGAAATTGGTTCCGGGAACGGAAATTTATATTCCGTACGGCTTTGACCTTGTGCCGTCCGATGTTCGGTGGACCTCCAAGCTGAATGAACTTGTGCTTGAAGGGTTGAAGCTGCGCTATCCTTTTATCGGAACGGAAACATACGGAAAATCCGTCATGGGCAGGCCGCTTCGCGCAGTTTCAATCGGTGCGGGCTCGGCTGAGGCGTTTTTCAATGCGTCACACCATGCGAACGAGTGGATAACAACTCCGCTTGTGCTGAAATTTGCAGAAAACTATCTGAAAGCATATATCAACGGGAGCAGCATTTTCGGAAGGGATGCGCGTGAACTTTTTGCAAAAACGCGGCTTTTCATCGCCCCGCTTGTCAATCCGGACGGCGTGGATCTTGTTAACGGTGCATTGGATGAAACAACGCCGCTTTGGCAGTCCGTGAAGCGCATTGCGCGGCAATACCCTGCGGTGCCTTTCCCGAGCGGGTGGAAGGCGAATATTGAAGGTACGGATCTGAACCTTAACTACCCGGCGGGCTGGGATACGGCAAAGGAAACGAAATATGCTCAAGGCTGGGTTTCGCCCGCACCGCGCGATTTTGTCGGCGCTGAGCCTCTTTCCGCGCCGGAGAGCCGCGCCGTGTTTGATTTCACCGCCGATCATGAGTTTCGGCTTATCCTTGCCTATCATACGCAGGGTGAGGTGATTTATTGGAAATACCTTGATATTGAACCGCCGAACGGCTATGATATCGGGCGTGCGCTTGCTGCCGTCAGCGGCTATAAACTGGACGAAGTGCCGACGGAGAGCGGCTTTGCCGGGTACAAGGATTGGTTCATCCTGTTTTATAATCGCCCGGGATACACTGTTGAAGCCGGACGCGGCACGAATCCCCTGCCGCTCAGCCAATTCGGAAGGATTTATAACGATAATGTCGGAATCATGGCAACGGCACTGTCGGAAGCGGGAAAACTTTAAGAATTTCCCTGAGTAATTTATCTTTACAAAACATGAACCGAAGCTTGTGCGGTTTTTGCGGAAAACACGCTTCAAACGGCACTTTTTCGGGCAGGGCGCGGAGCAAGAATCCCTTTCGATATGTAAAGAAAAATAACATGAAATAAATCTAAACACAATATGACAACATTTTGACGATTGACAGAATGCGGCCGCGGGAGTACGATTGGTGCATACTCAGGAGGTATGCATTATGGATAAAAAAGTTGTTACTCTGCAAGATATTTCATGTTTCGGCAAATGTTCGCTTACGGTCGCTTTGCCGGTCATTTCGGCAATGGGGATAAGCTGCTCGATCATTCCGACGGCGGTATTGTCAACACATACCGGCGGGTTTACAGGCTACACTTTCCGCGATCTCACGGAGGACATTCAGAAAATCTCCGACCATTGGAAAACCTGCGGAATCACCTTTGACGGAATCTACACGGGCTATCTGGGCAGCTGTCATCAGGTTGATGTTGTTTCGGATTTTATCGCGCAAAACCGTCGTGAAGGGGCATTGGTCTTTATAGATCCCGCAATGGCAGATAACGGCGTGCTTTACAGCGGATTCGACAGCGCATTTGTTGACTCGATGCGTGAGCTTTGCCGTGAGGCTGATATAGTTGTGCCGAATATAACGGAAGCATCGATGCTGCTTAAAACGGAATACAAACAGAGCGGATACGATGAGGAATACATTCGCGGAATGCTGCGCGGACTCTGCGCTCTCGGGCCGCGCCGTGCGCTGATCACGGGCGTTTCTCTGGATAGCGCGCATCAGGGCGTCATGGCATATGACAGTGTTGACGGCGAATTCCGCTCATATTATTCGGAGAACATTCCTGATTCGTTCCACGGAACGGGCGATGTTTTTGCGGCCGTTCTGTTCGGTGCACTCGTTCTCGGCAAAGATATTGCGGCGGCAATGAAGCTTGCGGTTGATTTCACGGTTGCATCAATAAAAGCAACCGTCGGGGACAGCGGGCACAGATACGGGGTCAAGTTCGAGAAGGCATTGCCCGGGCTTATGCGGAGCTTGGAGAACTGACAGCAGCGCATAGGCGGTTTAATTCGCTTATTCCGTTTTCCGATTGACAAGTTCCGCCGATATTCTTATAATACCTTTCGGCAAATGCCGACGGGCGCGGCGTTTGCACATGCAGGCGGATGCGGAGGTATTGTTTTGAAAAATTCAACTGAAAAAAGTTCTGAACCGGCGGCGGGGAGAATACGGCTTTATGAGGAGCCGGTCTACCTTGCCGCACTTGTGATGCTTTCACTTGCCGTTGCAATGACGGCGGCGGCGGATTTCGGCGTTTCGATGATCGTTGCTCCGGCGTATATTCTCAGCCTTAAATTTCCGTTCCTGACTTTCGGAAGGGCGGAATACATTATTCAGGCACTGCTGTTTGCGGTTTTCTGCATTTTGATGCGCCGCGTAAAGCCGGTGTACCTGTTTTCGTTCGTGACGTGCATAATCTACGGCTTTGTGCTTGACGCATGGCGCAGCGTTGTGCCGGCATTCAACCCCGCGGTGACAGCACCGGGAAGTTTTGCTCTGCCTGTGCGCCTGCTTCTGTTTGCGGGCGGCGTGCTGCTCTGTTCGTTTTCGATCGCTTCGTTCTACAAAGTCTACCTTTATCCGCAGGTGTATGATTTTTTTGTTAAAATGCTGAGCCGCAGGTTCAACATTGCGCTGCCGAAATTCAAAACATGTTTTGATTTTTGCTGCCTTGCGGCCGCGTGCGTGCTGACGCTTGCTTTTTTCGGCAGATTCCGCGGCATAGGCGTCGGAACGATAATCATGACGGCCGTCAACGGCGCGCTTATCGGGCTTTTCGGAAAAGTTCTTGACAGGTTCTTTGTGTTTGAACCGCTGTTTCCGAAGGTGAAGCGAATTTTTGAATAATATGCGCTTAAAAACAAAAGCGGAACAGGGGGAGAAAACTCCGTGTTCCGCTTTTTCGGCAAATGCAGGACATTGCCCGATTTAAAAATCAAATCAAAGATTTATTTTGGAGTCGTGTCAAAAAACGGGGGAAAATCAGAAGATGCTCAGGAACAATTGCTCCGAAAGCTTTTGAAGCAGCATTATTCCGGCATAACCGTTGCCTTTTTCATCCAGTGCGGGAGAAAAAATCCCGATGCCCATTCTTGTCGGCACAACCGCCATTATTCCGCCGCCGACGCCGCTTTTGGCAGGAACGCCGACGCGCACGGCAAACTCGCCGGAACCGTCATACATGCCGCAGGTCATGAGCACCGCATTCACATAGCGTGCATATTCATACGGAAACAGCCGCTTGAGGGGCTTTCCGTGGGAGGCAAGCACCCAGCCGATTTTTGCAAGGTCGCGGCAGTCGACAGAGATCGAGCAGGCCTTGAAATAACAATCAAGAACATCTTCAACGTCATCGGCTATCATACCTTGGGATTTGAGCATGTATGCAAGCGCACGGTTTTTGTTGCCCGTCCGCTTTTCGGAAAGATAGACGCTTTCGTTAAGTGCGATATCGGGATTGTCCGCAAGGCGGCGCGTCAGGTCGAGAAGCCTTTCAAAACGCTCGTTGTAGTCATTTCCGCGTATCATCGGACAGAGGGCGATCGCACCCATGTTGACCATTGGATTCAGATGCTCGCTCAAAAGGGACTGCGCCGAAACATTTATTGCATCGAAGGGCTTGCCCGTTGCTTCAACACCGATGCGTGAGCGAACCTGTTCAATGCCGTTGTCCATTAACGCAAGCAAAAGCAGAATCGGCTTCACAACGCTTTGAATCGTAAATTTTTTGGTGTAATCACCCGCACAGTAATGTTTGCCGTCGCTGCTGATAAGGTACACCCCCAGTGCGTTCGGGTCGGCTTTTGTAAGCTCCGGAATATAGCTTGCCAATCTGCCCTCGGAAGCGTAGGGGCGGCATTGGTCAATGAGTTGTTCAAGCAGTTCGTCCATGGTTTCGGTGCATCCTTTCTTTATTCGGCAGCGGATTCGGTATACCGCAGCTTTTTTCAAAATGTTTCGGTGAAGTAAATTTTAAGGCTTTTGCGCAAAAATGCAAGTATATTTTTAATATCGGATCCAACCGCTGCCTGCCGGCAATTGAATAAAGGAAAGAAAAACAAAAAACGGAACCGCCCCTTTCGGAGCAGTCCCGTGTGCTGTTTAAAACGAAACCGTGTTAAAACGAAATCGAAAAAAGATTACTTCATTCCGCGCTTAACCATTTCGGTGACGGCAAAAGTTGCAACATCGTCGGCATATTTGCTTGCACCGAACCCTGCATCAAAGCCGAGTTCCTTTGCAAGTTCGTGGGTGATGCGTGCGCCGCCGCAGCAGACGATGAACCTGTCGCGCAGGCCTTCCGCTTCAAGCAGCTCGATAAGCTCGGTAAGGTTTTGAATGTGTATATCCTTCTGGGTAACGGTTTGGGAAACAAGAAGAACATCGGCGTTGACTTCAACCGCCTTTTTGATGAATTCCTCGTTGGGAACCTGTGCACCCATGTTGATAGCTTCGATCATGTCATAGCGTTCAAGTCCGTAATGGCCTGCAAAGCCCTTGCGGTTCATGATTGCATCGATTCCGACGGTGTGCGCATCGGTGCCGGTGGAAGCGCCGATCATGACGATCTTCCTGCCGAAATGCTCGCGAATATATTCGTCGGTTTCTTCCATGCTCATGGTTTCCTCTTCAACGGTCTGCACATGGATGTTTTCATAGTCAACGGTATGCACAACGCTGCCGTAAACAACATAGAATGTGAACTCCTTGTCCAAAGACTTTGCAAGCGCAACGTTGGGTTCTTCAACGCCCATTTTGCGGACGAGCTGGCGTGCAGCTTCCATGCCCTTTTCATCGTTCTTAACGGGAAGGGTGAAGCTGAACTGAACCTTGCCGTCGTTCATGGTGTCGCCGTATGCCTTGAGCCGTGTAAGGTCGAGAGTTGTGTCAAAATCAGCCTTGTGGGTGTTATAAAGTCCGCCGCTCATTATTCGTTGCCTCCTTTTTTATGCATCAGCTCAACAAAGGGGTTGAAATAGCAATCATCCTTGGTAACAACGCCGGCAAGACCCTTGCCGCCGTCGCGAGGACGCTTAATGTCCGCAAACACGCCCTTTTCAAGCGTTGCAAACAAGCCTGTCTGCTCAATTTCACCGAGAAGATTGGTTGCTTTCCGAAGAACTTCGTTTGCACGGGTCTGCATGATGCCGCCTTCTTTATAGGTCAGTTCACTGCCGAGCTCGTGCATGGTGCGGAAGATGTACTGCGCGTTCTCTATGGAGAGTGCACGGTCGCTCATGAACGGAGTGTGGATAGCTTCGGTGAGCATACCGAGAAGGTGGAGCTTCTGTCCGGTGAGGATCGTGACCATGTTGAAGAGTGCGTCCTGAACATGCCCGCGGAAAATATTGCCCGTCATGAACTTGGTGGGGGGCATGTATTTAAGCGGTGCATTGGGGAAGATCTCCCTTGCCATCTGCGCCTGCGCAAGCTCGTAGAGGAAGCCGTTTTCAACATCGGGAGATATTTCAAATGCGTGCCCGAGACCCATCTGCTCTTCGGGAAGCCCGGCTTTGAGTGCGAATTGTTCGTTGAGGAACTGGGAAGCAAGCACGGTGTGCGCTTCTTCGACAGCATCGGCTGTGGTAAGATAGTTGTCCTCGCCGGTGTTGATGATAACGCCGGCAAAGCTGTTGATAACGCGGCTGAAATACTGGTCAACGATCGTGCGCTGCATGTTGATATCGCGGAAGAGGATACCGTAAAGAGCATCGTTAAGCATTACGTCAAGGCGTTCCAATGCGCCCATGGCGGCGATTTCGGGCATACAGAGACCGGAGCAGTAGTTGCACAGACGGATGTAGCGATGTTCCTGTTCGCCGACTTCGTCAAGCGCAGCACGCATAAGGCGGAAGTTTTCCTGAGTTGCGTAGGTTCCGCCGAAACCCTCGGTGGTTGCGCCGTAGGGAACATAGTCAAGCAGGCTCTGACCGGTGGTGCGGATAACGGCGATAATGTCCGCACCCTGTTTTGCGGCAGCCTTTGCCTGCACGATATCCTCATAGATGTTGCCGGTTGCAACGATAACATAGAGGTAGGGGTCGGTTTTGTCGCCGAAGCTGTTGAGATAATCATTGCGCTTTGCAACGTTTGTGCGAATGCGTTCCGCCGTGGCTTCCGCAACGGGCATGACGGCGGCGCGAATCTCTTCAATGCTGTGGGGAGCAACGGCGGAAAGATCAAGCTCGCCGCGGTCGATGCTCTCTGCAATTTGCTGCGGATTCATGCCGGTTTCGGCCATTGCGTTGCCGATATAGTAGGCTGCGCCGCCCGGGAGCAGACCCTTGTCGAAAAGGTGATCGACAACAACGTTGGGCAGCGGAACTTCAAGTGCGTTTATACCGTCGATGCCGAGAAGGCGGCAAACGGCGCGTTCCACCGTTACCGTCGTGTGAAGGTCGATAAAGTTCTGAGTATCCTCCGCAATGCGGCGGGCGGATTCGCGGGCTTTATCAACAAGATTTCGATTGAGGTTAAGTTTTGATTCCATTGAGTGCTTATCCTCCTGACACTTTTCCATAATCCTTTTAAAGTCACCCGCCGGGACATGATCCCTGCGCCCGGCGGGCGGTGTGCGGCGCGTTCATGCGGAACAGAACACACCGAGTGGTTAACCTGCAATTGTTTAAGCAGCTTTCTGCGGAGCAATCACATGCCGATTATTCGTGATGCCCCCTCTTGAGCCTTTCAAGATCGGAGGGTTCAAGGGAGATTTTGCCGTCGCGCCTGCCCTGTTCAAGGCCTGCAACGCCGATAAGGTCGGGCTGATCGCCGCGTGCCTTGCGGCAAACTTCACAATGACATACGTTTTCGTAATGCTCCGGCTCGGTATAGGTCGTGATAACGCCCTCGAAATTCCTGAGGATCGTCTTTCTGGGAGTCTGACTGATGACGTAGTTGGGCATGACGGGGGTTTTGCCGCCGCCGCCGGGTGCGTCAACAACAAAGGTGGGGATGCAGTAGCCGCTGGTGTGGCCGCGCAGACCCTCGATGATTTCGATACCCTTGCTTACGGGGGTGCGGAAATGGGTCAGACCCATGGAAAGATCGCAAACATAGATGTAGTAAGGACGAACGCGGATGCGAACGAGATCCTGAACAAGCTTTTTCATCACATGTACGCAGTCGTTGACGCCTGCAAGCAGAACACTCTGGTTGCCGAGGGGAATGCCTGCGTCTGCAAGCATCTCACATGCGCGCTTGCTCTCTTCGGTGATTTCATTGGGATGGTTGAAATGCGTGTTCAGCCAAACGGGATGGTACTTTTTGAGCATTGCGCAAAGCTCCGGGGTGATCCTCTGCGGCATGACAACAGGGGTTCTGCTGCCGAGGCGGACGATTTCAACATGGGGCATCTTGCGCAGCTCGCTGATGATGTATTCAAGCTTTTCATCGCTCTGCATGAGTGCGTCGCCGCCGGAAAGAAGAACATCGCGAACTTCGGTATGATTGCGGATATAGTCGAGACATTTCTCGATTTGGCAATCGGGAACGGCGGTATCATGCTGCCCCGCAAACCTGCGGCGGGTGCAGTGACGGCAGTACATGGAGCACTGGTCGGTGATAAGGAACAGGACCCTGTCCGGATAACGATGAGTCAAACCGGGCACGGGAGAATCCGTGTCCTCATGAAGGGGGTCAAGCTGATCCTCGGGAGCCTGATAAAGCTCTGCCGCGGAAGGAATGCACTGACGGCGAACGGGATCATAGGGATCGTTCGGGTTGATGAGGGAGAGATAATAGGGAGTGATCGCCATGCGGAGCGTGCCGAGGCATTTCGCAACACCCTCTTCCTCCTCGGGAGTCAGGGAGATGTATTTTTTGAGATCTTCAAGAGTTTCGATGCGGTTTGCAACCTGCCAATGCCAATCGTTCCAAAGCTCATCGGGAACATCGGTGAACAGACCGTATTGCCTGCTTTTATTCATTTTTGCCTCCTTGCCTTTCGGCTGTCGTTGCGGGTATTCCGGGGTGTGAACCGGATTTCGGGCGATAAAAAACAATCTGCCCGAAAGTTATCGATAAAAATAATATCGATAAACGGTGTTTTATACGGGCTGTCCCCTGCCGCAAATCTGCGCAGCGCGGAGAGCAGCCCGGAAAAGGCTTATTCGCAAAAAACTGATTTATAAGCCCCTTATTCGGTTGACGTGTTGATAAACAGACGGTTATCAGCAGTACTTCTCGTCAAAGAGCTTGCGGAGCTTCTCGTTCTCGCGGAGAACGTTGAGGGTGATTTCGGCATGATCCTTGGTGTAGCCGTTGCCGATGATCATGGTAACGTCCTTGCCGATGCCCTCTGCGCCGAGTGCAGCCTTTGTGAAGCTGGTTGCCATGGAGAAGAAGTAAACGATGCCGTCGTCGCGAACGGGGAGGATCGCGCTCATTTCGCAGTTTTCGATGTTGACGCAGCAGATGGAGATGTCGTATTCCTTGCCGTCGTTTGCAGCCAGTGCGGCATCAAGCACTGCAATGGGTTCGGTTGCGCTTGCAACGATAACCTTGTTGTAAACGCCGAGTTCCATAAGGGCGGGAACCTGAGCGGGGTTGCGGACAACGCCGACAACATTGCCCTTGGGGCCTACCTTCTTCATTGCTTCGTAGCCGCAGAGAACGCCGCTCTTGCCGTTTGCGCCGAGGATAAGAACGCTGTCGCCTTCCTTGGGGAGCTTGCGGGCCTGTGCGGGTGCGCCTGCAACGTCGAGAGCTGCAAGTGCGAGAGGTTCGCTCATGTCATCGGGCAGCTTTGCGTAGATGCCGCTTTCGAAAAGAACAGCCTGACCGATAATGTCAACGCGGTCGATATCCTTGTGGATAGCAAGAATCTTTTCGATTTTGAGCGGAGTGAGGGAGAGGGAAACGAGGGAAGCGATCTTGTCGCCGACTTTAAGGTCGCGATCCTTAAGATCTTCGCCGATGTATGCAACTTTGCCGATGAACATGCCGCCGGAACCGGTAACGGGGTTCTGCTGCTTGCCGCGCTCTGCAACGATGCCCATGATCATTTCGCCGATCTTCTGCTCGTCGCCGCCGCATGCTTCTTCAATCTGAGTGAATGAAGCGGAGTCGATGTTAAGGGAGATAACGTCGCAGATGATCTCGTTGGAGTAGTGCTTGGTCATGTCGTTGTCGATTTTCCATGCTGCCTGAGTGAGAACGCCCTTGGGTTCGATAACTCTGTGAGTGCCGTATTTGTTGCCTTTAAGTTCCATTTTGGTTTCCTCCGAATAAAATTTAGGTTTATGGTGGATTATCGGTCATGCGCGGGGCGCAAGGCCGAGGATCTCGCGTGCTTCGGCGGGGGTTGCGATCTCCCTGCCGAGTTCCTTTGCAATGCGGACTGCTTTTTCAACAAGCTCGCCGTTGCTCTTTGCAAGAACGCCCTTTTCAAGGTAGACGTTGTCTTCAAAGCCGACGCGGGCGTGGCCGCCGAGAAGAATGCCGAGGGTGATCATCGGGAATTCGGTTCTGCCGACGCCCGCAACCGTGAAGGTTGAACCCTGGGGAATGCTGCCTGCCATGAATACAAGGTCGCGCGGCGTGCCGCTGATGCCGCCGTTGACGCCCATAACAAAGTCAAAATGCATGGGGCTCTTGATAAAGCCTTTCTTGTTGAGACGAATCGCCATATCGATCATGCCCTTGTCGAAAACTTCGACTTCGGGTTTGATATTGCGTTCGATCATGCGTTCGCCGAAATACTTGATGGTGTTTTCGGTGTTAACAAAGATGTCGTCCCCGCCGAAATTGCAGGTGCCGCAGTCGAGGGTTGCCATTTCGGGCATAAGCTCGATGGGCTGGAGCCTTTCGTCATCGCTCATGCCGACTGCACCGCCGGTGGAGGGCTGAATGATAACATCGGGACATTTTGCATAGATGGCATCCATGCATTCTTTGAAGCGTGCCTTATCCTGGGTGGGTGTGCCGTCATCATAGCGGACATGCAGGTGAATGATGCTTGCGCCCGCTTTGTATGCGGAATAGGCTTCGTTCGCAATCTCTTCAACCGTGTAAGGCACGGCGGGATTGTGTTCCTTGGTGACTTCCGCGCCGCAGATGCAGGCGGTGATGATGAGTTTTTCCATGGATTCCGATAGTTCCTTTCAAATTATTTTATTCTGCGGCAAACGTACCTTGAGGAAAACGGGAATCGAAAATCGGCAACCGGCAGTTCCGTTTCGCTGCCCGTTTGCAATTCCGTCTCGGCGTTTGCTTTTTGTTTTGATTTTTACACAGGGGACACGAAAGTATAAATATGCGTTCCCTTGCGGAAGATTATTTTTTTCCGAACAACGCCGATCTTACAACACCTTTTGGATCCTTTATAAGCAATACAACAAGCCATATGACAAGACCCAGCGCAACAACGGAAAGCCCGAGAAAAAGATCGTTGAGCATATCGACCGGGGCGGGGGTAAAAAGACCGGCTCCGATTTCAATATACTCAAATATTGCATCTACAAGCCACATAAGCGATGCTCCCCAATACATCCAGCAGAGAATGCCGACTTTCATCTCGTTTTCAGGTGCTTTTTTGTACCAGACAATTGTGGAGGCAATTGCAGCAAATACCGTTGTAAGCAGCGTCATCTTTGCATTCCTCCGAGCAAGTCCGCGGGCGATTTGAGCGATTTCTTTTCCGCAAAACGGGAGACTGCGAGCATTCCGACCCAAACGGCGGTAACAATAACGGCCATCATTACGCCGGCACTGCCCATTTCCGCAAGCATTTCTCCGGTTTCACCGCTTTTAACAGCTGTCAGAAAAGGAAAAAACGGAACGATTTCTCCATGCCAAACGTGCTCGAAAGCTAAGAGAGCGGAGCCGCCCCAAAGCAGCTTGTTGAGCCAACCAAGCTTGGCAGAAAACGGGGTTTTTGATACTTCCAAAGCTGTGCCGTCGGCAGAATTAAGCTTGACGGCAGCTTTCTTCTCGGTGGATTTCAGAGCTTTTTCAACAATTGTTGTAACGATTGCCTCGGCAACCGGAACAAGAAAACATGCCATTTGTGTACCTCCTGTAAACTAATGCAGACAAGTATAGATTACAAACAGTGCAGTTTATTTGCGGTGTTTGTCTGTTTTACCGCATTGCAGAAAGGCAAAGACTTTCTGCCAATGACAAACAGTGCAGTTTATTTGCGCTGTTTGTCTATTTTACCGCATCGCAGAAAGGCAGAGACTTTCTGCCAATGACAAACAGTGCGGTTTATTTGCGGTGTTTGTCTGTATCTTCCGCATCGCAGAAAGGCAGAGACTTTCTGCCAATGACAAACAGTGCAGTTTATTTGCGGTGTTTGTCTGTATTACCGCATTGCAGAAAGGCAAAGACTTTCTGCCAATGACAAACAGTGCAGTTTA
>ERZ827524.183-NODE-183-length-90839-cov-7.187974_pt1 | contig 90839 bp, 86 predicted proteins | sample MGYA00519702_ERZ827524 | MGnify/ENA primary metagenome ERZ827524 (study PRJEB31778, sample SAMEA3449341) | human gut metagenome | biome: human gut; feature: human-associated habitat; material: faeces | place: United Kingdom | collected 2010/2012 ...
GGGGGAGAATAGCCCTTTCCGCAAATGAAAGAATAGCTGAATTTCTTGATTTTGCACTTTAAGCCAAGTTTGCTTATGTCAACAAGTTGAGGCCGCGGATGCGGCTGAACGGGCGGAGGGAAACGATTACATGGTGAAAACACACGGCCTGACGGGGCTGCTGCTGGCGCTGCTGCTGCTCGCCGCGCCTGCGCGGGCGGCAGAGGAAAACACCGTCGTCATCGGCTGCGACGTTTACGCGCCGTATACCTATAAGGACGGCACGGGCGATTTTATCGGGATCGACGTGCAGCTTGCCCACGAGGCGTTCGGGCGGCTGGGGTACGACGTGGAATTCCGCGAAATTGCGTGGGAAAACAAGGATAAAGCGCTGGCCTCCGGCGAAGTGGACTGCATATGGAGCTGCTTTACGATGAACGGGCGCGAGGATGTATACACATGGGCGGGGCCGTATCTGTACAGCAGGCAGGTCGCGCTGGTGCGCGCGGACAGCGATTATACCGAGCTGAGCCAGCTCAACGGCGGGCGCGCGGCGGTTCAGGCCTCGACCACGGCGGAAAATGCGCTGGTGAAGCGCGAATCGGCGGTCGCGCCGGAGCTGGCGCAGGTGCTCTGCTTCTCCACCATCGGTGAGGCGGTTTCGGCGCTGCGCAAGGGATATGTGGATATGGTGGTGGCGCACGAGAGCGTCATTCAGAGCGTCGTCCATGGGTCGCCGGAAAAGTATCGCATGCTGGATCAGGCGCTGTTTGCCAACGAGCTGGGCGTGGCCTTTGAAAAGGGGACGCACGAGGCGCTGGCCGCGCGGCTTCAGGCCGTCATCGACGACATGCGCGGGGACGGATCGGCTGAGGCGATTGTAGCGAGCTACGGGCTGGACGCGAAAAAAATGCTGGAGGGGAACTGATGCGCCGGGTCTTTGAGAAACTGCGCGGCCTTTATCAAAGAAAGGTGACGAAGCGGTTCGCGTGGCTGCGCTTCTTTTTGGTGATGCTGGCGCTGGGCAGCGTGCTGGCCGTCATGCTGCATCAGGCGCTGACGGCTGTGGATACCCGGTCGGCGCAGCGCGCGATGAACGAATCGTTTGAGTTTGTCAAGGCGCAGTTGGTCAGATACAACAGCTATGTTTCGGCGGACAAGGCCAAGAGCCTCGTTCGCCTGATGGATAAAACCGCCGAGGCCGCCCGCGTTCTGCGCGACGAGCCGGGGGCAGGGGCACAGGAGCTGGCGGAATACGCCCGCCAGCAGCGAATCAGCGGCCTGCTCGTGCTGGACGAGCAGCTTCAGCCCGAGCTGGAGCTGATGCCGGATGACGACGCGCGCGCAATGTGCATGGCGATCATCGACAGCCAAAATGTGGCGGATATCTGCGATTACCCGGTGAAAAGCTACCTGACCCGTGTGCGGGAGAATGGGCGGAGCTACGACGTGGCCGTCGTCGCCCGGCAGGATCGGCGGGGCGTTATGCTGGCCTATGTCGAAAAGAACGACATCACGGACGAGGGCAGCGAACTGACGCTGGAGAACCTGTTCACCGGCTTTCAATTCGATATGAAAGGCGTGGTGGTCGTGCTCGGCGAGGACAGGGTGGCGGCCACCAACGCCCCGGCGCTCGCCGGTCTGACCCGCGAAGGGGCGCTGACGCTGAGCGACAAATACGCCCCATACGGCGCGGGCGGCTTGTACCGCGTTTCGCGCGGGAACAAAACGTGGCTGGGCGGCAAATGCCAAAGCGGCGGCTACACGATCTACGTCTTCTTCCCGGAGTCGAGGGTGTTCGGCGCGCGCACGATGATTGTGGGCGCGACGATGGCGCTGTTCGTGCTGATCTGGATGGGGTTCGTCATGCTGCGCTTCATCTCGGAACACGCGATTCTCGAACAGAGCCAAAAGCGGCTGAACATCATCAACGCGCTGGGCAAGGCGTATACCTCTATCCATGTCGTCGGGGTGCCCTGCGGCAAGATCGAGGTCGTTCTCGACCCGCACGACGGCTGCGGCCTCGGCAACGACGACGTTGAGGACAACATCCGCAACTATCTGGAGCGCCACATCGCGCCCGAGTACCGCGAGGAGGTTCGGGCGTTTCTGGATATGAGCACCGTGGAGGCGCGGCTCAAGGGAAACAGCAGCATCGGCTGTACCTACCGCTCGCGCTCAGGCCGGTGGTATCACTCCGGCCTGCTCGAAAAGGACCGGGATAAGAAGGGCAGCCTGACGTCGGTTCTCATCGCGACGCGGGATTGCACCGCCGAAAAGGAGCGCGAGCTGGAGCAGCAGCGCCAGCTTCGCGAGGCTGTTGCGCAGGCCAGACGCGCGGACGCGGCCAAGACGGATTTTCTGCGCCGCATGAGCCACGACATCCGCACCCCGATCAACGGGATTCGCGGCATGGTCGAAATCGCCCGCCATTACGTCGGGAACGAGGCCAAGCAGGAGGAATGTCGGGAAAAGATCATGGTGGCTTCCGGCTTCCTGCTCGAACTGGTCAACAACGTGCTGGATATGAACAAGCTGGAGAGCGGCAAGGTGCAGCTCGAAGCGAAGCCGTTCTGCGTGCGCGATCTGGTGGAGGAAAGCGCCGCCATGGTCGAGGCGCAGACGGCGGAAAAGACGCTCACCCTGCGCCGGGATATCCGCTGCGACAGAAGCGACCGCGTGATCGGCAGCCCGCTGCACGTGCGGCAGGTGCTGCAAAATCTGCTGAGCAACGCGGTGCGCTACAACCGCGTCGGCGGCGAAATCTTTTTGAGCGCGCGCGAAACCGCGCGGACGGAGGAAACCGTCGCCTATGAATTTGTGGTGCGCGATACCGGCGTGGGCATGAGCGAGGCCTTTCAGCAGCGCGCCTTCGAGCCGTTCGCGCAGGAGGACGCCAGCGCCCGCTCCTCGTATACGGGCACGGGGCTGGGGCTGGCCATCGTCAAGGAGCTCGTGGAGAAGATGGACGGCACGATTCGCCTGGAGAGCCGGAAGGGCGCGGGCACGACCTTCACCGTCTGCCTGACCTTTACGCGGGACAGGCAGGAGCGGCGGGACGAGGACGCGGCCGCTGTGCCGGTCTCGATTTGCGGCGTGAACGTGCTGCTGGCGGAGGACAACGAGATCAACATGGAGATTGCCGAATTCATGCTCGCCAACGAGGGCGCGGCCGTTCGCAAGGCGGTCAACGGGCAGCAGGCGGTGGAGATGTTCAGCGCCTCCGAGCCGGGCGAAATCGACGTGATTTTGATGGATGTGATGATGCCGGTGATGAGCGGGCTGGAGGCGACGCGGCGGATTCGCGGCCTGAACCGGCCGGACGCGCGGACGGTTCCGATTTTCGCGATGACGGCCAACGCCTTTGCCGACGACGCGGAGCGCAGCCGAAGCGCGGGCATGAACGAGCATCTGACCAAGCCGATCGACGCGGCGGTGCTGACCCGCACGATTGCCCGATACGTGCGCGGGCGGGAGACGAATCCCTGACCGCGCGGCAGGGCGATAAACGGCGATTTCCGGCGAAACGCCGGATTCGAATAACGATTCCCCAAACGACCCAAACAAACGACCCGAACAAACGAAAGGAAAGGATGACTCTTATGATGAAACAGATTCTGGCGGCGGCCTGCGCGATGGCCATGATGCTGACCGGCGCGGCGATGGCCGAAACCGACGTGCGCGTGACGGCGCTCAAGGGCCCGACTGCGATGGGCATGGCGGCGCTGATGAACGAGGCGGAGAGCGGCGCGGTGAACGGCAACGACTATGCGTTTACCATCGCCTCCGCGGTGGACGAGGTTTCCCCCAAGCTGGTCAAGGGCGAAACGGATATCGCCGCCGTGCCCGCCAATCTGGCCGCCGTGCTCTATAACAACACGAAGGGGCAGGTCGAGGTGCTGGCCGTCAACACGCTGGGCGTGCTCTACATCGTGGAGAGCGGCGAGAGCGTGAGCAGCGTGGCGGATCTGCGCGGCAGAACGATCTACGCCAGCGGCAAGGGCGCGACCCCGGAATACGCGCTGAACTACATCCTCTCCGAAAACGGCGTCGATCCGGAGAAGGACGTGAACATCGAGTGGAAGAGCGAGCACGCCGAGTGTCTGGCCGCGCTGCTGGCCGAGGAGAACGCCGTCGCCATGCTCCCCCAGCCGTTTGTGACCACCGCGCAGATGAAGAACGACAAGATCAAGGTGCGCCTTGACCTGAACGCCGAGTGGGACGCGGTGCAGGCGGGCAGCGACGCGCCGTCTCAACTGATTACCGGCGTGGTGGCGGCGCGCAAGGCGTTTATCGAGGAAAACCCGGAGGCCGTCGCGGCGTTTATGGAGAGCTATGCCGCTTCCGTCGAATTTGTGAACGCGAACGTGGACGAGGCCGCCGAGCTGATCGGGAAATATGAAATCGTGCCCGCCGCCGTCGCGAAAAAGGCGATTCCGGCCTGCAACATCACCTTCCTTGCGGGCGGGGAGATGCGGCAGGCGCTTTCCGGCTACCTGAATGTGCTCTTTGAGCAGAACCCGAAGGCCGTCGGCGGCGCGCTGCCGGGCGAGGACTTCTATTACGGCGGAAATTAAGCGCAGAGCGATGAAAAAAAGAAAGCTCCCGCTGTGGGCGGTGCTGCTCTGGCTGCTGGTTTGGCAGGCGGCCAGCATGGCGCTTGACAGCGATATCTTGCTGGTGTCGCCGCTCCGCGTGATCGCCACGCTGCTGGCGCTGCTGCCCACGGCGCGGTTTTGGGCGTCGCTGCTGGGGTCGATGGCGCGCATCCTCGGCGGCTTCTTTCTGGCGGCGGCGCTGGGCACGCTGCTGGCCGCGCTGGCCGCGCGGTTTAAGCGCGTGGAGGAATGGCTCGCGCCGCCCGTACTGGCGATGAAAACGGTGCCGGTCGCGTCGTTCGTCATTCTGGCGCTGATCTGGTTCGGCTCGCGCAACCTGTCCGTGTTCATCGCGCTGGTGATGGTGTTCCCGGTGATCTACACCAACGTGCTGGCGGGTGTGCGCGCGGCGGATCGGGAGCTGGCGGAGATGGCGCGCGTGTTCCGGATTCCGCTCCTGCGGCGCATCCGCTGCATCACGCTGCCGCAGGTCGCGCCGTATTTCCGCGCGGGCTGCGCGCTCGGCCTCGGCCTGTGCTGGAAGGCGGGCGTGGCGGCGGAGGTTATCGGCATGCCCGTGCCCTCCATCGGCGAGCGCCTGCAGCAGGCGAAGGTCTACCTCGACACGCCGGAGCTGTTCGCGTGGACGCTGGTGATCGTGCTCATCAGCGTCGGCTTTGAAAAGCTGTTCATGGCGGCGCTGGGCGCGCTGGAGAGGAGGCTGACGCGGCTGTGATTGCGGTTCATAAGCTGTGCAAGGCCTTCGGCGGCAAAGCCGTGCTGCAGGATTTCTCCTGCGAGCTGGAGGAGGGGCGTGTGACGGCGCTGATGGCGCCCTCCGGCGCGGGCAAGACGACGCTGCTGCGCATCCTGCTGGGGTTGGAAACGGCGGACAGCGGCGAAATCACCGGCCTTTCGGGCAAACGGCTGGCGGCGGTCTTTCAGGAGGATCGGCTGCTGGATTTTATGACCCCGGTGGATAACATCCGCCTGCCCGAGCCGAAGCTCGAGCGCGCCGTGATCCTGCGGGAGATGGCCGCGATGGGGCTGACGGGCTGCGAAAACCAGCCGGTGCGGGAGCTTTCCGGCGGCATGCGGCGGCGCGTGGCGATTTTGCGGGCGCTGCTCTGCGGCGCGGACGTGATCGCGCTGGACGAGCCGTTCAAGGGGCTGGACGAGGCGACGCGGGCGCGCGTCATCGACGAAACGAAGCGGCTCTGCCGGGGGAAGACCGTGCTGATGGTCACGCACGAGGCGGCCGAGGCGGAACGCATGGGCGCGAAAACCGTCGGCCTGCTTGACAGCAAAGGTTAAAAATGTTATGCTATGCCTTGCAAAATCAAGATGAAAGAGGTGTGCCCTTTATGGAAAATATGAACATGGAAATCACGACGAGCGAGCATCGCGCCATCGTCTTTAAGATGAACCGCAAGCAGGCCGCCGCCGTCGCGCGCTATCTCAAGGAGCATTCCGCGTCCCCGGAGACGATTTTCGCCGTGGATGTGGACACGATGGAGCTGATCGTGCAGGCCAAGAACGCCGGCGAGGAGGATATCATCGTGCTCGACGGCGAGGAAGACGTGTTCGACGTGGAGGAAGAGGTCGTCGAGGAAAACGAAGAGGTCTGGGAGGCCATCGACGAGGCGCTCAGCAGCGACGAGGAATAATCTCTCCGCATCGGCAAAGAAAAACGCTTATAGAATGAACGAGGCTGTCAAACCAATAAACCTGATATTTCAAGAATAAAAAGAAGGATTTGCGCCCGAAGGTTTCCAAAGGGCGACCGGAAAGCCCTTTGGTGGGGCGATGGGGCAAAGCCCCATATCCTGAAATGCCTAGTTTTTGATTCTTGAATGATCTGGATTAGGTTTGACAGCCTCTTTGATATGGCGAAAAAAGCGCGGATTCCCCTTGCGGCGCGGTATATACGGCGGCCATTTTGGCCAAAGTAAGCCACGCAAGGAGGTTGATCCCAGTGAAAAAATGGTGCTTGATGGTTTTGGCCGCGCTGTGCCTGCTGGTTCCGACGGTCGGCTCGGCGCAGGGGCTGCCCGATTTTTTGCAGGCCGTTCAGACCGGACTGAGCGAGGGGCTTTCCGCGGGCTCGGCGGCGATGGAGAAGGATTTGACGCTCTCCGTCACCGCGTCGGATGCGCGCGTGGAGGCGGGACGGGACGTGACCCTCACGATTCGCGCCGAAAACCCGCGCCCGGCGGAGACGCGCGTCGCGCTGACGCTGAGCCTGCCGGAGCGGCTGGCGGCGCAGGCGAACGAGGCGCTGGCGTGGGAAGCGGCGCTCCCGGCGGCGGAGATGGATGAAACGGGCGCGCTCGTGCCGTCGGTGACGACGTTCACGCGCACGCTGACGCTGATGCCCGGCGGGGAAAGCGCGCAGGGCACGGTGACGGCGGAGATGAGCGTCGGCTCGCGGTTCTATCGCCAGAGCCTGCCGATTGCGCTGTGCGTGGCGGATATTTCGGCCAAGACGAACGTGACGGGCGCGGAAAACGGGCGGCTGACGGCCGGAAAGACGATGGCCTACGCGGTGGAGATCGCCAACGCGGGCACGGCGGAAAAAACCGTGCCGGTCGAACTGATTCTGCCCGCGGACGTGACGCTTTCGGGCGACCTGCCGGAGGGCTTTACGCGCAGCCAGCGGCAGATTCGCGGCGAGGTGAAGGCATCCGCCGCGGCGGGAGACGAGCCGTTTGCGACGACGCTGGTTTTCCCGATGACGGTGAACGAAGACGCGCTGGACGGGGACGAGGACGCCATGCGCCTGCTGACGGGTGCGCTCCGGGTGGACGGTAAGCGGGTCGCGCTGCCGCGCGTGCAGCTCTGCGGCGCGAAGATCAGCGCGCGGCTGCTCCCGCAGACGGACAGCCTGAAAGCGGGCGAGACGATGGCGCTGCGCGTGGTGCTGGTCAACAGCGGTCTGGCCGGGGCGGACGTGCGGGTTTCCTGCGTGCTGCCGGAGGGGCTTTCGCTGGTGAAGGCCGAGGAGACGGAGCCGGAGACAGAGACAGAGCCGGAGGAAGCGACGGGCGGCGAGGCGGAAAGCGCGCTGCCGCCGGAGGCGGACGACGGCCTCGGCGCGGACGCGGAGCCGGTGCTGGCGGATGAGGAAACGCTGGCCGAGCCGGAGATTCGGCAGGAGAACGGCGCGGCGGTCTTTTCCCTGCACATCGACGCGGCGGGGGAGGATGCGGCGACGCGCGTGGTGACGCTGCACGTTCGCGCGGACGAGCCGCAGGAAAACATCAAAGAGCGCCTCCTGGGCGCGACGCTGGCCTGGCAGACCGACGCGGGCGAAACGCAGCTCGGCGAGGCGGCCTGTGTGCGCGTGTATCAGCCGATGGTGTTCGGGCTGACGAAGGACGAGTGGATGGGGATTCTCTGGGCGGGGCTGCTGCTGGTGGTGACGGTGAGCTGCCTGTTCGCGGCGTTCAATTCGGAAAATAAGCGGGAAAAATATTGCGAATAAAAAAACGACCCGGTTTGCTTGACCTTGACAAACAAACCGGGAAGGCGTACAGTGTAGACAAGTAGGTTGATCCCCTACGAGGTGACGGTTCTCCGCCACAAGGGCAAATTAGATTTTAGACCAAATTGCCGCCAAGCAGGTTCCAGCTGCGAGGCGGTTTTTTTGTAAAAACAGGGCTGCCAAGTTGAACTTGACAGCCCTGTTTCGTATGATACTAATTCTTGTTAAAATGGCTTAATCCGCGCACACCATCTTTTTCGCTCTGACTTTGCCGCGTTCCGTTCAACGTACCTCCAGTACGCCTCACTTCACTTGGCTTCGTCAGAACAAAAAATCTGATGCGCTCTGTTAAGCATTTTAACTGCGAATTAGTATGAAAAGCAAACGCTTACTTCGCGGCGGTTTCCTGATTGGCCAGCTCGACGAAGCGGCGAACCTGAACCAGAACGCTCTCCACGGCGCTGCGCCAGAAATCCGGCGTGGTCACGTCGATGCCGACGCTCGCGGTGACGTTGGCGATGGTGTCGCTGCCGAAGCGGGAGAGCAGGTCGCAGTAGACCGGCACAAATGCCTCGCCCTCCTGCTCGTAGCGCGCATACAGGCCGCGCGCGAACAGGCCGCCGAAGGCATACGGGAAGTTGTAGAAATGCACGTTCGGGGAGTAATAGTGGCTCTTGCATGCCCACATGTACGGATGGCGGAAGGCCGGATCGAGGCCGTCGCCGTAGCTCTGATCCTGCGCCCAGAGCATGGTTTCCTTCAATTCGTCCACATCCAGCGCGTGATCGGCCTGCGCGGCGACGACCTTCTGCTCGAACAGGAAGCGGGAATAGATATCCACCATCGTCTGCGTCTGCTCGACGAGGCAGGAATCCAGCAGCGTCAGCTCTTCCTCCGGCGTGGCGTCCTTGAGAAGCTGCGCGATGAGGAGCGTCTCGTTGAAGGTAGAGGCGGTTTCGGCCAGCGGCATCGGCGTGTCGTTCATCATCAGCGGCTTGTGGCGCAGCATGCGGTTGTTGAACGCATGCCCCAGCTCGTGCGCCAGCGTGCTCACGTCGGAGGCGCTGCCCGCGAAGTTGGTCATCACGCGGCTGATGTTCTTCTCGTAATAACCGGCGCAGAATGCGCCGCCGCTCTTGCCCTCGCGCGGGTACATGTCGATCCAGCCCTCGTCAAACGCGGCGCGCATCATGTCGCCCATCTCCGGGCAGAAGCGGCCGAACAGGTCGAGCAGCAGCGCGCGCGCCTCCTCGACGGTGTAGGTGCGGCTGGCGTGGCCGACCGGGGCGAAGAGATCGTAGAACGGCAGGCCGTTCTCGTGGCCGAGCAGGCGGCCCTTCGCCTTGAAATACTCGCGCAGCTCCGGCAGCGCCTCGCGGATGGCCGTCCACATCGCGTCGAGCGTCTTTTCATCCATGCGGAAGTGGGCGAGCGCCATATCCAGCACGCCCTTGTAGCCGCGCAGCTTCGCCATGGTTTCGCCCTCGGCCTTGATGTTGTTGAGGCAGTAGCTCATCGGGATTTCAATTTTCTTATACGAGGCCAGCTCGGCGTCGTAGGCCTTGCGGCGCACGTCCGCGTCCGCGTCGTAGGCCATCGCGCGGGCGGCGGAAAGCGGAATCGCCTTGCCGTCGTAATCGACCGTCAGCGTCGCATCCAGCTTGTCGCGAAGCTGGGAGAACGCCTGCCCGCCGGAAAGCTGCATCTTCATCACCGGCTCTTCGAGGGCTTCCGGAAGCTGATGCTTGGCGTTTTCGGCCATCTCCAGCAGCGCGAAGGCGCGGGCGGAGAGCGTTTCGTTCGAATGAACCAGCTCGCTCAGGTTCTCCAGCTTGGAGAGATAGCGACCCAGCGCGTTGTTCGCCTGCTCCATCAGCATGGCGGAGCGCATCAGCGGCGCCATCGCGGCGTTGGCGGGCTTGTTCTGGGCGTCCACGGAAAGCGTCAGCTCGACCATCAGCATCAGGCGCTCAAAGGTCATGCCCAGCGCTTCGACCTGGCCGACCAGCGCGGTCAGCTTGGCGGCCTCGTCCTCGCACGGCGCGGCGACGGCCTCGGTCAGCGCGGCGATGGACGCATCCAGCCCGCCCAGATCCGCCTTAAACGCAGGATCGTCAAAATCCTTGTAAAAAACGGTCAAATCCCAATTCGTCTTCATGGTGTTCCTCCGTTCAGCCTTCGGGCGTCGTCGCCCGTTTTTTTGCTTGTGCCCCCATTATAGTCTCTTTAGCGCCGAAGGACAAGGAAAAAACCACAAAAGCTGGATGAAAATCGAGCAGATTGGCAAAATTCCTCTTTCAAAATCGTGTACTCTGCATTATAATTGAGGGGAAGGCTTCTGTCCCCGCGCAGGCGGGGGAGAAAAAGCATTACAGACGAGACGGAGGATGAAAACCATGACGTATCGTGAAGCATACGAAACCTGGATCAAGGAATTTGCCGACGACCGGGCGACCGTCGATGAGCTGAAGGCCATCGCGGGCGATGAAAAGGAAATCGAGGATCGTTTTTATACCGAGCTGTCCTTCGGCACGGCGGGCATGCGCGGCGTGCTCGGCGCGGGCACGAACCGCATGAACCTGTACAACGTTCGCCGCGCGACCAAGGGCTTTGCCGATTACATCAACAGCCAGAACCCGGAATACCGCCGGCGCGGCGTGGTCATCGCGTATGATTCCCGCCGGATGAGCCCGGAGTTCGCGAAGGCTTCCGCGCTTGTGCTCTGCCACGAGGGCATCCACGTGTATCTGTTCGACGAGCTGCGCCCGGTGCCGATTCTTTCCTACGCGGTGCGCCATCTGCACGCCATCGCGGGCATCGTCATCACCGCCAGCCACAACCCGCCGCAGTATAACGGCTACAAGGTCTATTGGGAGGACGGCGCGCAGATGCCGCCGGAGTACGCCGATCAGGTGCTCGCGCGCATCCGCGCCAACCGCTACGAGGACGCGGTGGAGATGGACGAGGCCGAGGCGAAGGCGAAGGGGCTGCTGCAAATCATCGGCAGCAAGGAAGTGGACGACGACTACATCGCGCAGGTCAAGACGCTGTCCGTCCAGCCCGAGCTGATGAAGACCGCGGGCAAGGCGCTCAAGATCGTCTATACGCCGCTCCACGGCTCCGGCAACAAGCCTGTCCGCCGCATCCTCAAGGAGATCGGCATTGAGAATGTCTACGTCGTCAAGGAGCAGGAGCTGCCCGACCCGAATTTCTCCACCGTCAAGGTGCCCAACCCGGAGGACCCGGCGGCGTTCACGCTGGCCATGAAGCTGGCCGACGAGGTGGGCGCGGACTGCATCTTCGGCACGGACCCGGACTGCGACCGCGTGGGCATCGCCGTCAAGGATGACGCGGGCAAGTATTACCTGATGACCGGCAACCAGATCGGCTGCGTGCTGCTGTATTACATCCTCAAGAGCCGCAAGGCGCTGGGCAACCTCCCGGCGGACGGCGCGGTGGTCAAGTCCGTCGTCTCTACCGAGCTGGCGCGCAAGATTGCGGAGAGCTTCGGCCTCGTCTGCTTCAACACGCTGACGGGCTTCAAGTGGATCGCCGAGAAGATTCAGCAGTTCCAGGAGAAGGGCGACCACACCTTCGTCTTCGGCTTTGAGGAGAGCTACGGCTTCCTGTCCTCCACCTTCGTGCGCGACAAGGACGGCGTGAACGCCTCCCTGCTGATTGCGGAGGCGGCCGCGTGGGCCAAGACGCAGGGCAAGACGCTCTACGACATCCTGCAGGAGATCTACAAGACCTACGGCTATTACGTCGAAAAGGTCGTTTCCGTCACCCTGCCGGGCAAGGACGGCGTGGTGAAGATGAAGGAGATTATGAAGAGCCTGCGCGAGAACCCGCCGAAGGAGCTGGCGGGCAAGAAGGTGCTGGCGGTTCGCGATTACCTCGCCGATACCCGCACCGACTGCGAAGGCCATGTGACCCCGGCCGGTCTGCCCAAGAGCGACGTGCTCTATTTCGAGCTGGTGGACGACGCGTGGGTCTGCATCCGCCCGTCCGGCACGGAGCCGAAGATCAAGCTCTACGTCAACACGAACGCCAAGCATCCGGAGGATTCCGCCAAGGAGAACGCCGAGCTGGTTGAAGCCTGCAAGGCGCTGATGGCGTAACGACTTCCGTCGGCCTCGCGAGCGCCGCCACGGGAGAGGCGCGGGGCGAAAAAACTTTCTATCCAAAAACAGCAGAGCGGACGCGCAATGCGCGCCTGCACGGCCGATTCGGCGTGCGGGGCGGGCGGAGCGCGTCCGTTTTTGCGCATGAGGCGGGGAAGAACAAAAACCCGAACGTTTTACAAAAGAAGTGTGATAAAAATTCGGAAAAACATTGAAATGAGCCGCCGAAATGTGCTAGAATACAGTCTCTCCCGGTTGAAAACGTGGGGGAACGAAAGAAGAAGAGAAGGGAATGAAAACTGTGTTTGAAAAGGTCTTTCAGCTGAGCAAACACAAAACCACCGCCAAAACCGAAGTGATGGCGGGTATCACCACATTTATGACCATGGCCTACATTCTGGCCGTTAACCCGAGCGTCCTGTCCGCCGCGGGGATGGACGCTACCGCCGTGCTGCTGGCGACGGCGCTGTCCTCCTTTATCGGCACGGCCTGCATGGCGCTGATGGCGAATCTGCCGTTCGCGCTGTCCGCGGGCATGGGCCTCAATGCGTTCCTGGCCTACACCGTCGTGCTGGGCATGGGCTACACGTGGCAGGTCGCGCTGCTGGCCGTCTTCGTCGAGGGCCTGATCTTCGTCGTGCTGAGCCTGACGAACGTGCGTGAGGCGATCTTCAACGCCATCCCGCTGACGCTCAAGCGCGGCGTTTCCGTCGGCATCGGCCTGTTCATCTGCTTCATCGGCCTGCAGAACGCCGGTCTGGCGGTGGATTCCGCCACGCTGGTGACGATCACGAGCTTCACCGAGAATTTCAGCACGCACGGCATCTGCGCGCTGCTGGCGCTGATCGGCCTGTTCATCATGGCGGCGCTGTATCTCCACCATGTGCGCGGCGCGATCCTGCTGGGCATTCTGGCGACTTGGGTGATCGGCATGATCTGTCAGGTTGCGGGCATCTACGTGCCGGATCCGGCCAACGGCTTCTACACGCTCTTCCCGACGATGGCGCTGACGGATTTCTCCAAGCTGGGTCTGACCTTCGGCCAGTGCTTCAACGTGGATTTCTCCAACGTCGGCATCGTCAACTTCATCATCGTCGTGTTCTCCTTCCTGTTCGTGGATATCTTTGATACCCTCGGCACGCTCATCGGCGTGGCCACCAAGGCCGATATGCTCGATGAGGAAGGCCGCCTGCCGGGCATCAAGCCGGCGCTCATGGCGGACGCCATCGGCACCACCGTCGGCGCTGTGATGGGCACTTCGACCATCACCACGTTCGTCGAGTCCGCTTCCGGCGTGGCCGTCGGCGGCCGCACGGGTCTGACCGCGCTGACCACCGGCCTGCTGTTCCTCGCTTCCATGTTCTTCGCGCCGATCTTCACGGCGATCCCGTCCTTCGCGACCGCTCCGGCGCTGATGATGGTCGGCTACCTGATGGTTTCCACCGTCACCGAGATCCGCTTCGACGAGGATAACATGGCCGAGGCCATCCCGGCGTATCTGGCCATCGTCGCCATGCCGCTGTTCTACAGCATCTCCGAGGGCATTTCCATGGGCATCATCTCCTATGTGGTGCTGCATGTGCTCTCCGGCAAGGGCAAGCAGGTCAAGCCGCTGATGTATGTGCTGGCCGTGCTGTTCGTGCTCAAGTACATCTTCCTTTAAGAAAAAGAGAAGAGAAAAGCAAAGCTCCGCACAAAACGCGGGCGCGCAATGCGCGCCCCTACAACGTTGCGGAAAAAGCAATCGCGTATTGTACCGACGTACCCGTAGGGGCGCGCATTGCGCGCCCGTTATCGGAGTTCGTACAAAATTTCGGATTGCTCATTTACGAAAGAGAAAAGCAAAGCTCCGTTTCCCGCTTCGGCAGGAGACGGAGCTTTTTTGTGCAGAGCGGCGCAAACCCGACCGACGGTCAGAGGACGGAAGCCGTTTTCATGCGCGCCTCGCGCTCGGCGATATAGGCTTCGAAGCGCTCGAAGGTCGAATTGACGATCAGCTCCGGCGGGAAGTCGATCGAATCCAGCATCTCCAGCGCCTTGGGCACCTCGCCGACGTTGGCGCAGAAGTGTGCGTCGCTGTCCACACAGACGCGAACGTCGTACTGCATGCAGAGCTGCGCGATTTTGCGGCAGTTGACGTCGCAGCCCGGCCGGGCGACGAAGGAGTTGTTGTTGATCTCGATCAGCCTGCCCCGCTCGGCGACGGCGCGAACCAGCCGCTCCGCGTCGATGGGGTAGGAGGGAATACCGGGGTGGCCGATCAGGTCGATGCAGGCGTGATCCATGGCGCGGATATATGCCTCGGTGTGCGCGTCCGCATCCAGCACGGGCATGACGTTTTTGTGCATGCTGGCGATGCCGAAACGGATGTGCTGGAACGCACCGGGAAGGTATTCGTCCAGGTGGCCTTCGGTATCCCAGAGGTTAAACTCCATGCCGGGGTAGACCCGAATCCCGCCGATGACATCCGGAAGCTGGGAAAACGACCACGGCGTCCAGATGGTGCCGGTGCCCTTCATGCAGAAGCCGTGGTCGGTCATGCACAGGGCTTTCATGCCCTTTTGAGCGGCGGCGGCGCAGTTTTCCTGAATCGTTGACCATGCGTGGCCGGACATGACGGTGTGCGTGTGCGCGTCCACCTCGATGCGCAGATTTTTGAGCATAAGACATCCTCCTTGCTGAACTTGACGATGGGACAATAAATGAGCAAATTCGGAATCTGCATATATTCCGATAACGGGCGCGCCCGCGTTTTTGATGCAGAATTTGCCATCTTGCTCAATTATTGTAAAAAATGGAAAAAATTTTAAGAAGTTTTACCGAACTGCTTGACAAATGGGGCGGAATCTTGTAATATGATGTCAACAAGATGTCATAAGACATTATATACCAAGCTATGACATCGCACAAGACGTTTGAAGGAAATTTATGAAGGAGGATTTCAAACATGAACCAGGATCAGATCAAGCAACTCAACGAGGCTGTGGAGGCTGTGAAGACCCGTAAGATCGAGAACGTGTACTTTGTGGCCTGCGGCGGCTCCAAGGCGATCTTCGACCCCGCTCAGTTCATCTTTGACCGCGAGACCACGCTCCCGTCCTTTGTCTACAACGCGAATGAATTCATTCATCGCTGCCCGAAGGGCTTGGGCGAGAACAGCCTCGTGGTGACCTGCTCCCACTCCGGCAACACGCTGGAGACGACCCGCGCGACCCAGCTCGCCGGCGACAAGGGCGCGCTGACCATCAGCTTCTCCTACCGCGTGGATTCCCCGCTGTGGAAGGCGACCCAGCATCCGATTTCCTACGTCTGGGGCCCCGAGTCCAATCCGGGCGACAACAACAACGGCATGCTCTACCGCCTCGTGTTCTCCATCCTGAACGTGCTGCAGCCCAACGAGAAGTATGAGCGCGCCATCAAGGCCTGCGACAATCTGGGCAAGGTTTACGAGGCCAACAAGGCGAAGTTCGCCGAGAGCGCGAAGGCCTTCGGCAAGAAGTATAAGAACAACAAGCTCATCTACACCATGTCCTCCGGCCCCTGCTACGGCGTGGCGTATTCCTTCGCCATCTGCCTGCTGCAGGAGATGCAGTGGATCCACTCCGAGCCGATCCACTCCGGCGAGTTCTTCCATGGCCCGTTCGAAGTGACCGACACGGACGTTCCGTTCATCGTGCTCAAGAACTACGGCAAGGATTGCGACGAGAACGTCAAGAAGAACTGGATCACCGAGTACGGCGCGGATTACAAGCGTCCGCTGGTTGAGATCGACAGCGCCGTCGGCGCGTACAGCGATTCCATGAACGGCGAGACCCGCGTGCTGGATGTGCGCGCCGAGGCGTTCATCAAGCGCTTCTCCGAGCATGTGATTCCGATCGACTGCAACGAGTTCGATATGGAAGGCATCGACGAGGATCTGCGCAACTACTTTGCGGTGCTGGTGGCCGGCGTTGTCCTGCGCTCCTATGCGGACGAAATCGCCTACTACCGCGGACATCCGCTCTCCGTCCGCCGCTACATGTGGTGCATGGAGTACTAAGATCGAAGACATTCGATTTGCAGCGTGATACAGCCGGCAGCGCGTCGGCTGTATCACCGATTTCATAAAACGAGGAGGAAAAACCCATGAAAAAGCGTATTGCTCTGGCGCTGGCGATGGCGATCTGCCTGTCTCTGCTGTGCACCGTGGCGCTGGCCGATAAAGTGACCGTCAACTTCTTCCATCGTTGGCCGAACGAGCCGAAGAACAGCTACATCAACAGCCTGATCGACGAGTTCGAAGCCGCTAATCCGGATATCGACATCGTTGCGGACTGCGTTCTGAACGATTCCTACAAAGAGAAAATCCGCGTTCTGGTTTCCACGGACGCGCTGCCGGATGTGTTCTTCTCCTGGTCCGGCGTGTTCGGCGAGAACCTGACCCGTTCCGGCCGCGTGCTGGCGCTGGACGACGTGATGGCGCGCGACAGCGAGTGGTCCAGCCAGATCGTCGAAGGTCAGTGGGCTCCGTTCAACTACAACGGCAAGCAGTACGGCGCGCCGTGGTCCATGGACGGCAAGGCGTTCTTCTACAACGTGGACGTGTTCAACGAGCTGGGTATCGAAATCCCGACCACGCTGAACGAGCTGTATGCGGTCTGCGAAAAGCTGAAGGAAAACGGCTATGACGAGCCGATCTCCGCCGGTTTCTCCGCGCCGTGGGCGGTCTCTCACTATCTGGGCACCATCTGCCAGCGTGTTGTCGATCCGGAAGTCCTCGCGAAGGATTACACCGGCGGCGGCGACTTCAGCGATCCGGCGTACATCGAGGCGCTGAACATCTTCAAGAAGCTGGGCGAGTACATGACCTCCGATCCGTGCTCCGTCGATCACGAGTTTGCGCGTAATGCGTTCATCATGGGTGTTTCCCCGATGTGCTACATGCAGCTCGCCGAGATGAAGTACATGCGCGACGACGAAGAGCTCAACTATGCGTTCTTCAACTTCCCGGCCGTGGAAGACGGCAAGGGCGATCCGGGTCAGCTGACCGGCGCGCCGGAAGGCATGATGATCTCCGCGACCGCCAAGCCTGAGGTTCAGGAAGCGGCCATCAAGTTCATGGAGTTCGTCATCTCTAAGGAAGGCGGCCATCGCATGATCGCCGAGTGCGGCGAAATCTCCTGCGTCAAGGGCGCCTGGGACGAGACCAACTGCGACGAGAAGCAGCTCGAGGCGATTAACCTGATTCTGGCCGCGACCGAGCCGGCCGTCTGGCAGGATTGCGCGACCGAAGCGACCATCGCCAACGCCTTCATGAACGGCGGCCAGCTCCTGCTGACCGGCGACATGACCGCCGAAGACGTGATGGCTTCCGTGCAGACCGCTGCCGCTGCCCTCAAGTAATGTAACCAAGCCGGCGTCCGTGCTGTCGAGCCGGGCGCCGGTTCTTCTTTTCTCCCAAATGCCGTGAAAGCGGCGAAAGATCAACCATGCTGCGGTTGTCTTTCAAGAGAGGGGCGTATCCCTTGAAAGGCAACCCGGTGTAAGTGAACGCAAAGCGATATTCAATCAGGAGGTGACCGTTGTGCAACAGACTAGAAGCGCTGGCATGAACCGTGCTACGCCGTATCTCTACGTGATTCCGTGCATTCTGTTGCTGGGTATTTTCGTCTATATCCCGCTGGTGGCCAATTTCTTCTATTCCACGCAGACTTTCAGCGCGTTTTCGCCGACGAAAACGTTCGTTGGGCTGACCAACTACAAGGAAATGCTGGCCGATCCCGTGATTCGCACCGCGATCGTCAACAACATCTGGTATTGCGTGATTTCGGTGATCTTTCAGGTGGGGCTGTCGCTGTGCATCGCGGCCGTGCTGGAAGATAAGCTGCTGCGCCACGTGAGCACGATGCTGCGCACGATGTATTTCCTGCCGGTTCTGATTTCCATGACCGTCGTTGCGCTGCTGTTCTCGTTCGTCTATCACCCGAAGATCGGCCTGATCAACGCGGGGCTGAAGATGATCGGCCTGGGCAATCTGGCGCACGCCTGGACGGGCGCGACGGATACGGCGATTTTCTCCGCGATTGCCATGAGCCAGTGGCATTCCATGGGCTACACGATGATGCTGTTCATCGTCGCCATTCAGGGCATTCCGGAGGATCTCTACGAGGCGGCCGAGATCGACGGCGCGGGGCGTTTGCGTCGTTTCATCAACGTCACGCTGCCGCAGGTGAAGGAAATGACCTTCGTCATGTGCGTGACGACGGTTACCGGCGCGTTCCTGGTCTTCAACGACGTGTATATCCTCACCGGCGGCGGACCGGGCAACGCCTCCACCACGCTGGCCGTATACATGTACAAGAACGGCTTTGCGCTCGATAAGATGGGCTATGCTTCCACGATTGCGGTCGGTATGCTCATCATCTCCATGATTCTGGCGCTGATTCAGAATCGCGCGTTCGGTTCCGGAAAGGAGGATTGACGATGGAAAAGGCTGCGACCGCACCTCGCGAGATCAAGAGAAAGAGAAGCCGCCTGCCGGGCAACAAGATGACGCCGCTCATGGCCATCATCATTGTGCTTCTGTTCATCTACTTCCTGCTGGTTGCGTATCCGTTATTCTGGATGATCTGCAATTCCCTGAAAAGCTACAAGGAAATTTACAAAAACATTTGGGCGATGCCCAAAAGTCCGCTCTGGAATAACTATGCGCTCGCATGGCAGCGCGGTATTTCCAAGTACTTCCTCAACTCCGTGCTGGTGACGGGCTCCACGATTGTCGGCGCGATTCTGGTTTCCGCGCTGGCCTCCTATTCGCTGGCCCGCTTCCGCTTCAGGGGCAACCAGCTCATCTTCATCCTGTGCATGGGCGGCATGATGCTCTCCCCGCAGGTCACGCTGATTCCGCTGTATAAGATCATTCAGGCGCTGCATATCCACAACACGTATCTCGCCCTGATTATCCCGTATACGGCGTATCGAATCCCGCTGATCGTCATGCTGATTCGTTCGCACTTCCTGTCGATCCCCAAGGAGATCGAGGAATCGGCGATTCTGGACGGCTGCTCCAGCTTCAAGGTCTTTTACAACATCTTCCTGCCGATGAGCAAACCGATCCTCTTGACATGCACCATCCTGACGGCGTATTATGCATGGAACGAGTTCCTTTACGCCATCATCTTCATTGACAGCGACAAGTTCCGCACGATTCCGGCCGGTCTGATGAACCTGCGCGACGCGCTCCAGACCGATTGGGGCGTATTGCTGGCGGGCATGACGATTTCCGCCGCACCGCTGATTATCCTGTTCCTGCTGATGCAGAAGCAGTTTATCCGCGGCATGACGGCCGGCTCGGTCAAGGGCTAAGAGAACGAAACGGAGGAACACGACAATGGCTGGAAAAATGATCGCCGTCGGCGATAACGTTGTGGATTGCTATTTGGATGACCACGTGTATTATCCCGGCGGAAACGCGGTCAACGTCGCGGTGAACTGCCGCCGGGACGGCATTGAAGACGTCGCCTATATCGGCATGTTCGGCAACGACGGCAAGGCGGAGCACCTCAAATGGGCGCTCACGCAGGAAAACGTTCACTTTGAGCGCAGCCGCACGATGTACGCGCCCAGCGGTTCGCCGGGGGTTCGCCTCATCGACGGCGACCGCAAGTTTGTGGGCGGCCCGCGCAATACCGCGCAGCACGTCGCCCGCATCCGCCTGACCCCGGAGGATCTGGATTACATCGAGCAGTATGGCCTGTGCCACACGAGCTGCTTCTCCTCGATCGAGTATGAGCTGCCGGAGATGGCCAAGCGCTGTCAGGTTTCCTTCGATTTCTCCGAGCGCACCGACCCGGATTATCTGGCGCGCGTCTGCCCGTATGTGACGTATGCGTTCTTCTCCGGCTCGCACATGACGCAGGAGGAGATCGAGGCGCTGATGGATCGCTGCCACGCGCTCGGCACGAAGGTCGTGGGCGTGACGCTCGGCTCCAGAGGCTCGATCTTCTCGGAGGAAGGAAAGCGCTACCATCAGGGCATCGTGCCCGTCGAGGCCATCGACACGATGGGCGCGGGCGACAGCTTCATCGCCGGTTTCCTGACCCGCCGCATTTTGGGCGACGGCATGGAGGACGCGCTTCGCTTTGCGGCCACCGCGGCGGCCAACACCTGCAAATTCCACGGCGGCTTCGGCTATCCGCATCCGCTTGACTAAAGAAGGGAAAGCAAAAAGGACATGAAGCCGCTGGATAACAACAATGCCGTCCCTCTGTATGAGCAGATGATGATGATGCTTCGCGAGCGACTGGATAACCATGTGCTCGACGCGGGGGAGAAGCTCCCGTCCGAAGCGGAGCTATGCAAAAGCTACGGGGTGAGCCGGATCACGGTGCGCCGCGCGATTGATGAACTCGTCGAAGAAGGCTATCTTGAAAAGAAACAGGGGAAGGGAACGTTTGTTACCCAGAAACGCGCGGCTGTTCCGGTCATGTCCATCAGCGAGCATGCGACCGTGGGCTTTTCCGGCCGATACGGGCAGGATAGCGGGCGGCTGCACAGCATAATCATCAGCAAAAAGGAATACAAGGCGAACCGGAATGAGCAGAAAATGCTCAATCTCGAAGAGGGGGACGAGGTGCTCGTTCTGACGCGGCTTATGATCCTGGATGATAAGCCGTGGATGATCGACCGGGCGACCTATTCCGCCAAGCGCTATCCCGGTTTCCTTGAGCAGATCGAGGACGGCGTTTCCACCTACAGCGTCATGCGCGAGCAGTACGGCGTGCGCATGAGACGCGCGTATCGCGAAATCACGCTCGCCTATGCGACCAACGAGCAGGCCAAAATGCTGGGCTGCGCGCCGTCCGCCCCGCTGTTCAAGACGTTCAAGGTGGTCTATGACGAGCAGGGGCTTCCGGTGCACATGTCCTCGACGTACACGCAGGCGGATAACGTCGTGCTGACGGTCGAAAACGGAAACTACCGCAAAGAGCTGATTGAAAAACAGAGCGGATGACGGGGCGCTTTTCCCCGAAGACAGAGACAGAGCGGCTGAAGGGCTTTTGGAAACCCTTCGGCCGCTTTTTTGCGCGACAAAAAACGCTTCGCCCGCCGTTTCACCAGACCCCTTGTAAAAACCCGTAAAAAACAGTATAATACTATATTAGGGAGCGTGTCTGCGGACGCGCACGAATCAAAAGAAGCGCGAGTCGCTTAGAAAGGTGGATGGCCATGCCCTGCACATATATCAGCTGCGTCGCGGAGCGCCACATGGGCCGGGAGAGCACGGGCACGCTGATTCAGGCAAAGTTGCCGGAGGAAGGGGAGGCTCTTCTATCGCGCTTCGGCGGGCAGGTGCAGACCATCTATCTCGACCCGCCGTTCAACACGGGCAAGCAGTTCGATATGAAGGCGCGCATCGGCGAAAAGGGTTATAAGACCGGCTCGCCCAGCCTCAGCCTGCCCGCTTACGACGACCGCTGGCCGGATCGCGCGGAATACCTGTCGATGATGAAGCAGACGCTGCTGCTCTCCCGCGAGCTGCTCAAGAAGGAGGGCACCCTCTTTCTGCATATCGACAGCCGGATGTACGCGCACCTGCGGCTGCTGATGGACGAGGTTTTCGGCGAAAGCAACTTCCTCAACGAGATCATCTGGAGTTACCAGACCGGCGGCCGCGCGCGCAGCTATTTTCCGCGCAAGCACGACGTGATTCTGTTCTACGCGCGGTCGCGGTCGTATTATTTCAACCTCAAGGCCGTGCCGGTCGCGCGGAACGAGTCGCGCAGCAACCACATGCGCCGCGCGGTGGATGAAAACGGGCGCAGCTATCGCTCGATCATGTCCGGCGGCAAGGAATACCGCTATTACGACGACGAACCGGCCTATCCCGGCGACGTCTGGGACGACATCAGCCACCTGCAGCAGAAGGACCCCCAGCGCACCGGCTATGAAACGCAGAAGCCGCTGAAGCTGCTGGAGCGCATCGTGAGCTGTTCCTCGCAGGAGGGCGACCTCATCTGCGATCTGTTTGCGGGCAGCGGCACGTCGGCCGTCGCGGCGGCGGGGCTGAACCGGCGTTTTTTGTGTGTCGATCAAAGCCCGCTGGCGATTGCGACGACGGGCAAGCGGCTGGCGCAGAGCACGGCGGGCAAGCCGCTGGATTTCACCTTCGACGTGGAAGCGCCCTGCGGCGCGGACGACTGCGCGGTGGAGGCCGAGGTCTTCCCGGCCATCAGCTCCTACACCGTGCGGCTGATCAGCTTTGAAAACGCGGCCACGCAGGCCATGGGCATCAACGGGCTGGACGCGGTGGATCAATGGAGCTGCGGCTTTGTGCAGGGCGATACCTACCGCCGGTATGCATCCAGCGTGCGGAGCGTGGCAACCCCGGCGCTCGCCGCGACGCTGGAAATGCCCGTCTGCGCGGGCGAACCGTGCATTATGATTGTGGATATCTGGGGCAGCCGACGGTTCTATCTGCCCAAGCGGAGATATTGACGCGCCTGCCGCGGCGCTTAGGCCAAAAGGCTCCCTCTGGGAGGGGGCGAGGGAGAAAAAGAAACGATGACGAACGGATATATGGTTTACCTGCTCAGGATTCTGGCGGCGCAGGGCGCGCTGGCTTCCGTCTACACCGACCCGGAAGACCCGGAGGGGTTCTCCGCGGGGTTTGTGGAGGCGGTGGACGGGCAGCATGTGCTCATGTGCGATTTGAGCCCGTGGGGACAGATTGACGGCTGGCGCGTGCGGCGCAATCAGGACGTCATTCAGGTGCTCGCCGGGGAGGAATACGAACAGCGGCTGGCGATGCTGCTCGCTTACCACAAGCAGCACCATCGCTGCTTCTTTACGGAAGCGCCCGCGGAGGACACCGATCTGCTGCTCAGTGTGCTGCTGGCCTGCAAGGAGCGCGGGGAGATCGTCTCCGTCATCATGGGCGACGACATGATTACCGGCCGCGTGCTGGAGGCCAACGGACTGCGGCTCAAGCTGCGGCTGCTGGATTTCTTCGGCCGCGAGGCGGAGGAGGAAACCGTCACCCTGCGCGAAATCGAGATTCTGGAAATCGCCACGCAGGAGGAGCAGATGTACGCCGTGCTCGAAGAGATGGCGCGGCAGGAGATGACGCTGCTCTCGTCCCAGCCCACGGAGGACAAATGAAAATCACGATTCTGACCACCTTCCCGGAGATGTTCACCCCGCTGCACACGAGCATGCTCGGCCGCGCGGAAAAGGCGGGCATTTTGGAGATCCGCGAGGTGGATATCCGCGCGTATTCCAAAAACAAGCACCACAATACCGACGACGCGCCCTTCGGCGGCGGCGCGGGCATGGTGATGCTCGCCCAGCCGATTGTGGACGCGATTCGCGACGTGCAGGGCGGCAGAAAGGTGAAGCGCATCTATCTCTCCCCGCGCGGCGAAACGCTGACGCAGAAGAAGGCCGAGCAGCTCGCCAAGGAGGACGAGCTGATTTTGCTTTGCGGCCACTACGAGGGTGTGGATCAGCGCGCGCTGGATCTGTGCATCGACGAGGAGATTTCCATCGGCGATTACGTCCTGACCGGCGGCGAACTGGGCGCGATGGTGCTGGTGGACTGCGTGGCGCGGCTCGTGCCGGGCGTGCTGGGCTGCGAGGAGAGCGCACAGACGGAGAGCTTTTCCTCCGGCCTGCTCGAATACCCGCAGTATACCCGCCCGCGCGAGTTCGAGGGGCTGACCGTGCCCGAACCGCTGCTCAACGGCAACCACGCGCACATCGTCGATTGGCAGCTCAGCGAATCGCTGTATATCACCCTGCGGCGCAGGCCGGAGATGGCGAAGGCCTATCTCGACGGGCGCAAGTTCACGCGCCACCAGCAGAAGGTGGTGGATGCGGTGTTTGACCGCATCCGCGAGGAGGACGAGGCGGCGAAAGCGCAGACGGAGGAACAGCCATGAATCTGACGCTCGGGGTTGCGGCGCACGTTGACGCGGGCAAGACGACGCTCTGCGAACAGCTTCTCAGGCGCGCGGGCGTGATTCGCGCCTGCGGCCGCGTCGATCACGGCGACGCTTTCATGGACGACGATCCGATGGAGCGCGCGCGCGGCATCACGATTTTCACCGAACAGGCGACGCTTTCGTGGCCGGTTTCGGGAGGCGAGCCGCTTTTCGTCACGCTGATGGATACGCCGGGGCACGTCGATTTTTCCGGCGAGATGGAGCGCGCGCTGTCCGTGCTGGATGCGGCGCTGCTCGTCGTCTCCTGCGCGGAGGGCGTGCAGAGCCATACCGTGATGCTCTTCAGGCTGCTGCAAAAGCGAAAAATCCCGACGATTATTTTTCTGAATAAGACGGACAGGGAGGGCGCGGACGCTGCACGCGTGACGGCGCAGATGCGCAGGCTGCTTTCCGGCGACTGCGTGCTGATGGCGGGCGACGTGCGCGAGGCGCTGGCCGAGCGGGACGAGCTTCTGCTGGAACAGCATCTGGAGGAGACCGCGTCGAGGGCGGATTATCTTTCGGGCGCGCGGCGCGCGTTTGCGGCCTGCGCGCTTTATCCCGTTTTGGCGGGCAGCGCGCTGGGCGATATCGGCGTGGACGCGCTGGCGGAGGCCGTCGGAGCGCTCTGCCGGACGGATTACGCGCGGCGCGAGGGCGAGCCATTTTCCGCCAAGGCGTATCGGGTGCGGCGCGTCGGCGGCGTTCGATATACCTATGTGAAGGTGACGAGCGGCGTTTTGCGCGCGCGCGACGAGGTGCGGACGCGCTCCGGCGTCTGCAAGGTTGCGGCGATTCTCGCGTCGCAGGGCGGCAGGCTGCTGCCGATGGGCGAGGCGCACGCCGGGCAGACCGCCGCGCTGGCGGGGCTTTCGGCCAGACCCGGCGAGCGAATCGGCGACGGCTTCGGCCTTGAAGCGCCCGAAACCGTGCCGCTGATGAGTGTGCAGGTGGAGCCGACGGCGCCGCTGACGCAGAGCGCGCTGCTGACGCATCTGCGCGAAATGGAGGAGGAAGACCCGCTGCTCTCCGTTCGCCCGGAGGCGGACGGCGTTTCCGTCGGCGTGATGGGCGCGGTGCAGGTGGAGGTTTTGCAGGGCATATTGGCGGCGCGCTTCGGCGACGTGGTGCGGATGTGCCCGCCGCATGTGCTCTACAAGGAGACGATTGCCGCCCCGGTCGTGGGCATCGGGCACTATGAGCCGCTGCGGCACTATGCCGAGGTGTGGCTGAAGCTCGAACCGGGCGCGCCGGGGAGCGGCATTTCGTTTGCGGCGGACTGCCCGCCCAATTCGCTGGAGGAAAACTGGCAGCGGCTGATCCGCACGCATGTCTTTGAGCGGGCGCACCCCGGCGTGCTGACGGGGAGCCCGCTGTGCGACGTGCGGATTCGGCTGATTGCGGGGCGCGCGCACCTCAAACACACGGAGGGCGGCGACTTTCGCGAGGCGACCTGCCGCGCGATTCGCAACGCGCTGATGCAGGCGGAAAACGTGCTGCTGGAGCCGGTGGTGCGCTTTGAATTGGCCATGCCGAACGAGGCGCTGGCGCGGGTGACGGGAGAACTGCTTCGCATCGGCGCGCAGCTCGACGCATCCGAAACGGACGGCGGGGAGACGACGCTCACGGGGCGGTGCACTGCCGCGATGTTCTGGGATTATCCGACGCGGTTCGCCGCCTCCACGCACGGACACGGGCGCATCGCGTCGCGGTTTGACCGCTATGAGCCGTGCAAAAATCAGGATGACATTGTGCGGCAGAGCGGCTATGACCCGCTGGCCGACACGCTCAACCCGCCCGGAAGCGTCTTTTGCAGCCACGGCGCGGGCTTCTATGTCGCGTGGGATCACGTTCGGGAATGGGCGCACTGCGAGGTGGAATGAACATGTTTACGTGCACACTGGAAGCGGCGAGCAAAACCCCTCTCTGCGAGCAGCTCTATACCGCGCTGAAACGCGAAATGGAGCGCGGCGGGATTCGTCCGGGGGAGCGGATGCCCTCCAAGCGGGAGCTGGCGGCGCACCTGAGCGTCAGCACCGCGACGGTCGAGGCGGCCTATGCGCGGCTCATCAGCGAGGGGCTTTGCGAGAGCCGCCCCAGAAGCGGCATTTACGCGCTGGAACAGGCGCAGCGCGTCGGCCTGACCGACGGGGAAAAGCCGCCTGTCCGCTGGAATTTCGGAACGGGCGCGGCGGACGCAGCGCATTTTCCCTACGCCACGTGGGCGCGGCTGATGCGCGAGGTGCTCAGCGAGCAGAGCGCGACCCTGCTGCTCTCCGGCGACCCGCAGGGCGAACCGGCGCTCCGACGGGAAATCGCGGGCTATCTGCACCGCATGCGCGGCATCGACGCGCTGCCGGAGGCCATCGTTTTGGGCGCGGGCACGGAGGTGCTGGTTTCCGCGCTGGTCGCGCTGATCGGGCGCGAGCGCCTTTTCGCGGTGGAAGACCCCGGCTATTCGCGCGTTCGGCGCATTTTGGTGGTCAGCGGCGCGCGGATTGCGCCGACCCCGCTTTCCGGCGGGGCGATTGACGTGCGCGAGCTGTACAGGAGCGGCGCGGGCGCGGCCTACGTCACCCCGACGCACCAATTCCCGACGGGCGAGGAGATGCAGCCCGGCCAGCGGGCGGCGCTTCTGCGCTGGGCGCGGGAGACGGGCGGCTATATTCTGGAGGACGATTACGACAGCGAATTCCGCTTCTCCGGCGCGGGCGCGCCCGCGCTGCGCGCCATGGACGGCGGGCGGCAGGTTGTCTACATGAACACGTTTTCGCGAACGCTCGCGCCCGGTCTGCGCCTGAGCTTCATGGTGCTGCCGCAGGAGCTGGCGGCGCGCTATCGAACGATGCACGCGGCCTGCACTGTGCCGGGGTTTGAGCAGGAGACGCTGCGCAAGTTTATCGCGGGCGGCTTTTTGGAGCGGCATATCGCGCGGATGCGCGTCGTCTACCGCGCGCGGCTGGCGGCGCTGACGGAGACCGTGCAGGCGCTGAACCTCGGCAGCGTCGCGCCCTGCGGCGCGGGGCTGTATGCGCTGCTCCATGTCGGCGGCAAAACGCCCGCGCGCGAGCTGGCGCCGCTGGCCGAACAGGCGGGGGTGCACCTGACGCGGCTCTCCGATTACGCGGTGATGCAGAACGATGAAAGCCGCGTCGTGCTGCTGGGCTTTTCCGGCATGGACGAAGACCAGATTCGGCAGGGGCTTTCCGCGCTGAAAAAGGCGTGGGGATGAGGCGCGGCGGGAAAATCGAAAGTTGGCGCAAGGATGACGGGCATGGTATTAACGGGCGCGCAATGCGCGCCCCTACGGGGGACGAGAAAGAACGGAAATCGGAGCGTCCCGATAGAGAGCGGAGGAATAACGAAATGTCTTTTCCAAAGCGAAAGCCGAATCGGTTAAAAAATCACGATTATGCGTCAGACGGCGTGTATTTTGTGACGTTTTGCGTTAAGGATAGATTGCCCATTTTGTGGGAAGGGCTGGAATGGACGGCTCAAAATCCGACGGTGTATTCCGAAATCCTTGATGCGCGCGCGAACAGCGTTGCAGGGAAGAAAGCAGCGCATCCTACACAGGCGTGGAAGCTGTCCGAATACGGAAAGAAAGCGGAAAACGCGATTCTGGATATGTCTGAAGTCTATGCGCAGATTCAAATAGAGGCGTATACAATCATGCCCAACCATGTGCATCTGTTGCTTTCCCTTAAAAATACGAATGACCAAAATGTGACAGTCTCCAATGCGATTTGTCAACTCAAAGGGGCGGTCACCAAACGGATAGGGTATTCAATCTGGCAAAAATCGTTTCACGACCATATTGTTCGAAATAAAGACGAACACTTGAATATTGCTCGATACATTCAAAATAATCCGAAAAATTGGGAAAGAGACTGCTTTTATGTGTCGGATGATGCGTGGATTCAACGGCCATCACTTTGCTGACCTGCAAGTTTCTGTTTCCGTAGTCTGTAGGGGCGCGCATTGCGCGCCCGACGACATTGCACTGACATACGGCGCGGCGGCGCGCCCGACGACATCAAAGGAGCGAACGAGAAATGAAAAAGATGGGTTTGTGTCTGGCTCTGTTTGCGCTGCTGCTGTCCCTCTCCGGCTGCGCGGGCGTTGAAAGCGCGCTGCACGAGGCGGGGGAGAAGATACAGAGCAATCGGGTGGAAACGCCGCAGAACAACGGCGGGGACATCGACTGGAGCTTTGTGCCCGTCGTGCGGGAGAAGGCGGTCAGCCTGTTCACCGAGGCATTCCCGGAGGCGAAGGTGCGGGAAACCGGCGTAGCCTGCAAGAACACGAAGGCCGATCGGGTGATCGTGACCATCAGCTACGAGCTGAACGGCAAAAACGGCGATTACGGGTTTGACTACGAAAAGGACGAGAACGGGGAATATGTGCTCAAGCGCTATGGCGGCGGCGTGAGCTCGGATGATCTGTGAAAAAAGCGACGCACTCGAATGACCGAGTGCGTCGCTTTTATGATGAATAATTGAGAAAAAAGCAAATCCTGCACAAAACATTGGCGCGGTTGCTTTTTCCGCAACGTTCTAGGGGCGCGGCGTATCGCGTAGACGGAAAATAACCTGTTAAAAGAGCTCCCTCTTTGAGGGCGCAGAGCTTGCCGCCCGCTGTGCGGGAGGCAGGCAAGCGGAACGCCGAAGGTCTGGCACGGCGTAGCCGTGACTGAAGGAGTCAGGTGATATTACGGCAGATTCAGCTTTCGGGTGAGAATCGTCTGGGTAATCAGCCAGAGCACCGCGTCGATGACGATTTCAACCGCCGAAACGCCGATGAGCGAACCGAAAATCGCCTTCATCTCGCCGTTCGGGCTGCTGAGCAGATCGAGGGCGAAACGGCTGAACGAATTGAGCAGAACCTCCATCCGCGTCGCGGCGAAATAGACCGCCAGCATGAAGAGAATCTGCGCGAGAAATTGCAGCGCGAAGAACGAGAGGATGCTCGCCAGCTTGCGGTGCTGGGGGAACAGACTGCCGACGGCGCAGGAGAGATACGTGTGCAGATAGCCCATGGCCATCCCGGCCAGCGCGATGACCGCGGTCAGCAGAAGCAGCGAGAGCCCGCCGCCGCGCACCATGTCGCGCCCGTCGCGCAGCATATCCGTCAGCCACGATGCGCCGGCCGGAAACGCCATCAGGGACGAGCAGACGGCCAGAAACAGGAACGTCACCAGCGTCGTCACGACGGCGGCAATCAGCTTGGCTGCGATGTGCTGGCTCATTGTCGCGGGCAGGGTGAGCTGAATGTAGCCCTCCTCGCCGAGCATGCGGTAAAAGCGGTTGACGTTCGCGAAGAAGCAGACCGCCAGCACCGAGATGAAGCAGACGGCCGCTGCGAAGGCCAGCAGCGCGCCCAGCCAGTCAAACCCGGCGGAGCTGACGCGGATTCGCGCGGTAACGGCGGAGTTGAGCGCCGTCAACGCGCTGAGCACGAGCATGCCCGCGCCGACGGGCAGCATGGAGGAAAACGCCTCCCTGAATTCAACCTTGAGCAATTTGCGGATCATGCCCGAAACACCTCCCTGAAATATTCGTCCACGCTGCATCCGTGCGCCTCGCGCAGCTCGTCTACGCCCTGATGCAGGAAAACCGTGTTATCCTTGAGCATCAGCACATCGTCCAGCGCGCGCTCGATGTCCCCGATGAGGTGGGTGGAGAGCACGACGGATGCGTTTTCGCTGTAATTGCGCAGAATGGTGTTCAAAATGTAATCCCGCGCCGCCGGATCGACGCCGCCGAGCGGCTCGTCGAGCAGATACAGCCGCGCCGCGCGCGCCATCACCAGACAGAGCTGCATCTTTTCCTGCATGCCCTTGCTCATCGCGCCGATGCGCTGGCCGTCGTCGAGCTTCAGATCCAGCAGCATGTCGCGCGCCTTCACACGGTCGAAATCCGCGAAGAAATCCGCGTACATGGCCACCGCGTCGCGCACGCGCATGCTCGTGGAGAGCGCCATGCGGTCGGGCAGATAGGATGTGATGGCCTTGCTGGCCGGGCCGGGCTTTACGCCGCCGATGGTGATTTCACCGGCGGTCGGCGTGAGCAGCCCCATCGAGCATTTCATCAGCGTTGATTTGCCCGCGCCGTTCGGGCCGAGCAGGCCGACCAGCCGCCCCGGCTCAATCGAGAAGCTCACGTCGCGCAGCGCGACGCGGCTGCCGTAGTTCTTTTGAAGATGGTTCGCGGTGTAGATAGCCGCCATGGTTATGCCTCCTCCTGTTCGAGCAGCGCGGCGATTTCGGCTTTTGTGAGGCCGAGCGCTGCCGCCTGATGATAAAAATGGTGAACCAGCGTCTGCGCGAGCGCCCGCCGGGTCTGCGCGATTTTTTCGACGTCGCCCGTCACGGTTCGCCCCGCTGTTCGCTGGGTTTCCAGCAGGCCGCGCGCTTCCAGCTCGGCGAGCGCGCGCTGCATGGTGTTTGGGTTGACCTGCGCCTGCGCGGCGAGGTCGCGTACGCCGGGGATTTTTTCGCCCGGCGGGTATTCGCCGACGACGATGGCCAGCTCCAGCTGTTCAATGAGCTGGAGATAGACGGGACGACCGGCGACAATGGACCATTCCATGATGAAGCTCCTTTCTTGTATTGCTGTACTAATGGCTTAATACAATAATACATCGAAACGGGCGCGCTGTCAAGACCAAAATAAAAAAAGACTGTCAAGCTGAACCAAACATTTCAAGAAACAAGTGTCTAAGCATTTTGGAATATGGGGCTTTGCCCCATCGCCCCACCAAAGGGCTTTCCGATCGCCCTTTGGAAACCTTCGGGCAAAATACTTAGTTTTACTTTTGAAATATCGGTTTTATTAGCTTGACAGCCCCAAGTGCGTCATGCCTAGAACGGAGCAGCGTCAGGCAGGACGGCGGTTTGAAAAGAGAATCAGCAGCGCCAGCATCGGGACGCAGACCATGAAGGGATACGAATAGCGAATCAGGATGCACGCCGAGAAGAGCAGCGAAAGGATGATGCCCCAGACCGGCAGCGTGCAGAGCGCCCAGCGGCGTTCGCGGCGATAAAGCAGCAGCAGCGTCAGCGCCAGCAGCAGATACACATAGGTCGAGGGTTTGAATAACTGCGAATAGAGCGGGACGTTTTCATGTCTGGAGTGGTGCGTCGAATTGTAAATCCACGTCCGATAGGCGGGCAGATACGAATGTGCGGTGACCTCGCCGACCATTTCGGGCACGACGTTGACGGTTCTCAGGTAGACGTTATCCCATTCCTCGGTATCCATCGTGTGGGCGTGCGTCGTGTCGTCCGGGTACCAGATGCCCATGCAGTTGGCGAAAAACGCCTCGATATAGACGCGCGGGTAGCGCTTGGCGTACTTTTTCCACAGCGACCAGTATTCCTCGGGATGCGCCGTGTAGCGCGCCAAATCGAAATTGCCGCCCTTGGCCGGGTCAGCGTAGCTCGGGCGATAGCGATGGATCGCGCCGGAGAACCACGCGGCAATCTCGTCGTATTCCTCCTCCGTCAGCTCGTCCACCCGCGCGGCAGTGCGCATGAGCTGCTGGCAGGGGACGCTCATCAGCTCGGAGCTGAGCAGCGCCTTGGCGTGGGTCGCGTATTGCAGGCAGCGGGGCATGCCGAGGCAGAAGAGCATCGTCACGGCGCAGAGCGCCGCGGCCTTTTTGCGCGCGCCGCGGCAGAGGACGACGACGGCGAGCACCGCGGGCAGGACGGCGAAGACGGCGTTGTGGCGGAGCAGGGACATGACCAGACAGATGAGGAACACGCGCAGGAGCGCCGCCTTGCGCGCCATGAACGCATCCGGATCTTCGGCGATTTCCCACAGGGTCAGGCAGAGCATCGCGCACAGGCCGGTGAAGAGCGTATCCTTGACCGTCGAGATGGCCAGTATGCCGTTGAAGGGCAGGATGGCCATGGCGGCCGCGACGAGCAGAACCGCCCACAGCGGCACGCGCTTTTGCAGGAAGCCGCAGCACCACGCGAACATGGCGGACAGGCAGAGAAGCTGAAAGACGCTGTACGTCGCCGCGCCGCCGGTCGCGCTGCCGAAGAGCGCCGTGCCGATTTGATAGAGCACGCCGGTCAGCATGGAATGGAAAATCGGGTGAGAGGCCAGATATTCGCCGGTCATATACTGTACGATTTCGCCCTCGAAATCATAGTTGATGACGCCGGGGAAGAAGGCCAGCAGCGTTGCCGTATAGGAGAGCGCAAAGACCAGAAAATAGAGCGGAACAGACAGGCGGCGGCCGCCGGGCGCATCATTCCGCGCAGGCGCGGCAAAGAGGTAGGAAAACAGCGCGCCCAGCAGCGGGGTCATCAGGCAGGGAACGGCAAGGCGGCGGACGAAGCTGCCCGCGCCGGGCAGAAAGCCGTCGTAAACCATCAGCTCGCTGCCCAGCCCGAGGAAAAACGAGAAGACCAGCGCCAGAAAGCCGCCGTATTTCAGCGCGCGCGCAGGATGCTTTTCAAACGCCGCGCGGGCGGGATAAGCCGCCGCGAGCAGCAGCAGCGCGGGCAGTATGCCATCCCGAAAGACCAGAGAATCCGGGCTGTCGGGGACGAGATACGGCGCGGCATATGCGGCGGCCAGAACGGAAACCAGCGTGAACAGGGCGGAACGGCGTTGTTTTAGGGGCAGAAGGTTCATGGAGGGCTCCTTTCAAAGCGGAAGCGCATTGCGGCTTTGAGCCGCTTAAATCATTACGGTTTCTATTGTAGCTGAATTGTGCGCAAGAATCAATAGCGGGGCAATCAAAAACCCGATGCAGGGTTTGATCTGCATCGGGGGAGAATGTCAAACGGGTTTACTCGGCCTTCGGCTCGGCTTTCGGCTCGGCCTTCTTGCGGCCGCGCTTGGCCTTGGGCTTTTCCTCGGCCTTGGGGGCTTCCTTGGCTTCTTCCTTCACCTCGGCAGCCTCGGCGACGGCCTCAGCCTTCGGCTCGGCCTTCTTGCGGCCGCGCTTGGCCTTGGGCTTTTCCTCGGCCTCTTCCTTCACCTCGGCGGCTTCGACGACGGCCTTTTTGCGGGGGCCGCGCTTGGCCTTGGGCTTTTCCTCAGCCTTGGGCGCTTCCTTCGCCGCTTCCTTCACATCCCCGACCTCCGCCTGAGAAGCCGGGGCGGTCTTAGGGTTTTCGGGCGTCTCCTCGGTGAGCGTGAAGCTCGTCGCGGGACGGGTCACGTCCTCGTAGAGCGCCATATACTTGCCGGCGGAGGAATACCAGCTATAGTCGCCGGTCATGCCGCGCACGATCAGGCGATACCAGACCTCGCGGTTGTTCTGATAGTAGTGCACGGCGCGGCGGACGGTGTGCAGCATGTCGTGCGCGTTATAGTTGAAGAACGTGAAGCCGTTGCCCTCGTCGGTGAACTTGTTGTAGGAGAGCACGGTGTCGCGCAGGCCGCCGGTCTCGCGCGCGATCGGCACAGAGCCATAGCGCATGGCGATCATCTGGGAGAGGCCGCACGGCTCGAACTGGCTGGGCATGAGGAACATGTCGCTGCCCGCGTAGATGCGGTGCGCCAGCTGGTGGTTCATCGCGAAGCGCGCCGCCAGCCGACCCGGATACTCGCTCTCCGCCCACGAGAACAGGTTGGTGTATTTCGCCTCGCCCATGCCGAGCACGACGAGCTGAATACCGGTCGCCATCAGCTCGCGGATGACGCACTCGATCAGGTCAAAGCCCTTCTGGTTGGAAAGGCGGGAGATGATGCCCACCAGCGGCACGGTCGGGTCAACCGTCAGGCCGAGCTCCTTTTGCAGCTCCGCCTTGCAGGTCTCCTTGCCGCCGAGGTGATACGGATCGTAGTTCGCGTAAATCTGCGGGTCCTTCGCCGGGTCGTAATCGTTCACGTCGATGCCGTTGAGGATGCCCACGAGCTGATCCTTGCGCGCGCGCAGGAGGCCGTCCAGACGCTCGCCGTAGAACGCGGTCTGGATCTCGTCCGCGTAGCTCGGGGAAACGGTGGTCAGCTCGTCCGCGTAGACGAGGCCGGCCTTCATGTAGTTCGCGCAGCCGTAGCACTCCAGCTTGTCCGAGGTGAACAGATCGTCGCCCAGACCGAGCGTATCCTGAACCGCCTTGATCGGGAACACGCCCTGATACTGGAGGTTGTGGATGGTGTACACCGTCTTCATATCCTGATAGAACGGGAACTGCGCGTACTGAATCTTGAGCAGCGCCGGGATCATGCCGGTCTGCCAGTCGTGGCAGTGGATCACGTCGGGCTTGAAGTCGAGGTGAACCAGCGCGTCGATCACCGCGCGGTCGAAGAAGCCGAAGCGCTCGTATTCGTCGCCGCCCAGACCGTAGATGTAGGAACGGCCGAAGTAATACTGGTTATCCACGAAATAGAAGGTCACGCCCTGATATTCGAGGCTCTTGATGCCGCAATACTGGCGGCGCCAGCAAAGCTCGACCTCAAACTCACATTCCAGCTTCATCTGGCTGACGTACTGCTCCGGGATGGCGGCGTACAGCGGCAGGATGACGCGCACGTCCGCGCCCTGCGCCTTGAGCACCGGGGAGAGCGCGCCGACCACGTCGGCCAGACCGCCGGTCTTAATGAAAGGGACACATTCGGATGCCGCAAAGAGAATCTTCATGGGAATTCCTCCTATGGTTTGATGAAAATGCGGGAACCGTCCACACATGAACAGCCCCCGCTTGGCGTTAAATCACAACGTTTTTGGCGATGACGATCGGGTAAGCGGCGGGCGCGATCAGGCGGCCGTTGCGGCGGATGACGCTCTGCTTATCCAGAATGCAGTGGTCGATCTCCGCGCCTTCCTGAATCTGCGCGTCCTGCATGACGATGGAGTTCTTGACAACCGCGCCCTTGGCGACCTTCACGCCGCGGAAGATGACGGAGTTGATGACCGTGCCTTCGATCATGCAGCCGTTGGCGATCAGGGAGTTGGAGCACTCGCACTCCTCCACATAGCGGGTCGGCAGGTCGTCGCGCACCTTGGTATACACCGGGCGATCCGCCGGGAAGAGCTGACGGCGCACGTCGCCGGAGAGCAGCGACATGTTGAAATTGAAGTAGGACTGGATGGAGTCGATCTGGCAGGCCAGCCCCTTGTATTCGTAGCCGTAAACCCGGAGGTTGCCGTCGTTGATGTTGCGCTGGAGAATGTCGCGGTCAAAGTCGTGCATGCCGTTGGCCGCCGCCTGCTCGACGAGCTGGCGCAGCAGCTCGCGCTTGGTGATGTAGACCTTCAGGGAGGCGCAGTCGCGGGTCGGCACGGAGGAACCGATTTCCATGCCCGTAACCTTGCCGTCCTCATCGACGGAGAGGAACGTGTCGTTTTCGCCCTCGGTGCCGACGGCCTTCGCGCCGTGCGCATAGAGCACGGTCACGTCCGCGCCCTTTTCAACGTGATACTTGAGCGCGTCGGTGTAATCCATGTTGTAGATCGTGTGGCTGTTGGTCAGCACGATGTATTCCTGACGGGAAAGGCGCAGATAGGTGCAGTTGGATTTGAGCGCGTCCAGCAGGCCGGAATAAACGCCCATGTTCTCGCGGGTCAGGAACGGCGGCAGCATCACAAGACCCTGCTTGCCGTGCAGATCCCACTCGCGGCCGGAGCCGATGTGATCCATCAGGGAGGAATAGTTCTTCTGGGTGATCACGCCGACGTTCTTGATGCCGCTGTGCACCATCGAGGAAAGCTGGAAGTCGATCACGCGGTAACGACCCGCGATCGGAAGGGCGGCAACCGCGCGCAGGCTGGTCAGCTCGCCGAGGTGAATGTCGTTTTCACCGGTAAAAATCAAACCCATGACGTCTTTCATTGTGGGTGCCCTCCTTACTGCTGCGCGCTGGCGTCAACCTGAACGCCGGCGGCAACCTTGTCCCCCGCTGGGATCACGGCGTTGTGGCCGACCACGGCGATCTTGCCGGTTTCCTCGCCGACCACCGCGCCCGCGCCGATGTGCGCGTTCTCCGCGATGATCGCGCGGCGAACCACCGCGCCGCGCTCGATGACCGCGCCCGGCATGATGACCGCGTCGGTGATCTCCGCGCCGGTTTCCACCGTCACGCCCGCAAAGAGCACGGAATGGTTGATGACGCCCTTGACCTCGCAGCCCTCGGTAATCAGGCAGTTGACGACCTTCGCGCCGTCGGCGATGTAGTGCGGCGGCATGCCCGGATTACGGGCGTAAATGCGCCAGCGCTTGTCGTACAGGTCGATCGGCATGGGCATTTCGAGCAGATCCATGTTCGCTTCCCAGAGGGATTCGATCGTGCCGACGTCCTTCCAGTAGCCGTCAAACGTGTAGGTGTAGAGGTTCTCCCCGGCCTCGAGCATCGCCGGGATGATGTTCTTGCCGAAGTCGTTGTCGCTGTTCGGGTTGGCCTCGTCCAATTCCAGATACTTGCGCATCTTGCTCCAGGAGAAGATGTAAACGCCCATGGAGGCCTTGTTGCTCTTGGGCTGGGCGGGCTTCTCCTCAAACTCGGTGATGCGGTTGTTCTCGTCCGTGTTGAGGATGCCGAAGCGCGGCGCTTCTTCCCACGGCACTTCGCGCACGGCGATGGTCAGATCCGCGCCGTTCTTGATGTGCTCGCGCAGCATCGCGTTGTAATCCATCTTGTAGATGTGGTCGCCGGAGAGCACCAGCACGTACTCCGGATCCCACTGCGCGATGAAGGGGATGTTCTGATAGATGGCGTTGGCTGTGCCCTTGTACCATTCGCCGGTCTTGCCGGTCTGGTACGGCGGCAGAACGTAAACGCCGCCGTTGGAAAGGTCAAGATCCCACGGAGAGCCGGAGCCGATGTAGGCGTTCAGCTCCAGCGGGCGGTACTGCGTCAGCACGCCCACCACGTCGATGCCCGAATTGGTGCAGTTGGAGAGCGGAAAATCAATGATACGGTATTTTCCGCCGTAGGGAACCGCCGGCTTGGCGACGTCCTTGGTCAGGATGCCAAGACGGCTGCCTTGGCCGCCTGCAAGCAGCATGGCAACGCATTGCTTTTTCCTCATTGTGAACACACTCCTGTGATATTGGGTTTATCTTGCCGAAAGCGCATTGGAAAGCCCCCCGCGCCCTGAAAGCGCAGGGTTTTTCCGCTTATCTGCATTATATCATAATCTGCGCAAAAGGGAAAGCGAATTCATGTGATGTTTCCATGACAGCCCCCGTAAACGAGACAGTTTTTGAACACAAAATGTCCATCCGGGCGAATTTTGTCCCGCGCGTGCCGAAGGCGGGACAAAAAGGCCGCAGGCCGAGGCTGACAAAAAATCGCCAAACCCGCCGCGCGATTGCAAAACCGTCCGACGTGCGGTATAATGGAAAGCACTTGAAACGACGCGGGCATGGGGGACGGTATTTTGGGCGAAAAGATGCGGCTGGACAAGCTGCTTGCGCTGCTCGGCGAGGGCACGAGGAGCGAAATCAAGGCGATGGTGCGCGCAGGGCGCGTGACGGTGGACGGCGCGGGCGCGCGGGACGCGGGCATGCAGGTGGACGGAGCGCAGAGCGACGTTCGGCTGGACGGCAGGCGGCTTTGCTATAAGGCCGTGCGCCATGTGATGCTCAACAAGCCGTCCGGCGTGCTGACCGCCGCGCGGGATAAAAAGCAGAAGACCGTGATGGATCTGCTCCCGCCGATGTACGCGGCCATGGGCGCGATGCCCGCCGGCCGGCTGGATAAGGACACCGAGGGGCTGCTGGTCATCACCTCCGACGGCCAGCTCGCGCACCGCATTATTTCGCCCCGGCACGAGGTCGGCAAGGTCTATTACGCACGGCTTGACGGCGAATTGACCGATGAAGACGTCGCCGCGCTCGAGGCGGGAATTCATATCCGCGATGCGGACGGCGAGTTTGACGCAAGACCCGCGAAGCTCAGGCGCGACGGCGGCGACGCGGCTTATATCCGCGTGACCGAGGGCAAGTATCATCAGGTCAAGCGCATGTTTGCCGCAAGGGGGAAGCATGTCGTCTACCTCAAACGCATGGCCATCGGCAGCCTTGCGCTCGACCCAGAATTGAAGCCGGGCGAGTGGCGTGAGCTGACGGATGATGAAGTCGCTCTCCTTGAAATTGAACAGTTCGACGGCGATTTTGGCACTTTGGATGGAATTGCGAATGAAACGAAATGAGTTTTCTTTATTGCAATAAATGAGCAAATTCGATACTTTGCACAGGTTCCGGGCGCGCAATGCGCGCCCCTACAACGTTGCAGAAAAAAAGCAACCGCGCATGATGCCGCCATACCCGTAGGGGCGCGCATTGCGCGCCCGCGTTTTGTGCGAAATTTGCTTCTTGATCAATGATTGTTTATTGCAAAGCAAGAAAGAAGGCGGGAAATCCAAGAACCTCAGGTTCTTGGTGGGGGTTGGGGCAAAGCCCCAAAAAGGAGCTTTTCAATGGCTGAATATTACTACACCAATAACCCGACCAGCGAGCACGAGGAAAGGCATTTCACCAGCGTGTTTATGGGCAGGACGCTGGCCTTTGAAACCGACGCGGGCGTGTTCTCCAAGCAGCATATCGACCCCGGCAGCGAAATCCTCTGCAAGAGCCTGCCGGAGCTGCATGGCCGCGTGCTCGATATGGGCTGCGGCTGGGGCGCGATGACCGTTATGGCGCTTGCCCGCTTCCCGGCGCTGGATGTGACGATGGCCGACGTGAACGAGCGCGCGCTCGATCTCGCCGTGCGCAATGTGCAGAAAAACGGCATGCAGGCTAAGGCCGTCCTCTCCGACGGCTTTGAGCGCGTCGAAGGCGAGTTCGACGCGGTGATGACCAACCCGCCGATTCGCGCGGGCAAGGCCGTGATCTATCGGATGTTTGAGGATGCAAAGGCGCATCTGGCGGAGGGCGGCAGGCTGTTCCTCGTCATCCGCAAGCAGCAGGGCGCGCCGAGCGCGCTCAAGTTTTTGAAGGAGCTGTACGCCGAGGCCGAGACCATCGAACGCGACGGCGGCTATTGGGTGATTGCATGCAGAAAGTAAGTGCATAGGACAAAGGAGGAATAGACCGTGGAATTTGACAGCAGTTTTTTCGATGCGGGGCTTGAGCGGCGCCATACGGACTGCGAGAAGTGGGACGGCATGGTGGACGAGCACCACGACCCGGAGATGATCCCCATGTGGGTGGCGGATATGGATTTCCGCTCCGCGCCCGCCATTGCGGATGCGGTGAAGCGGGTGGCCGAGCAGGGCACGTGGGGCTATACGCTCAGCGGCGAGCAGGATGCGCGGGCGCTGTGCGATTACTGGAAGCGCCGCCACGGGGTCGGCTTTGAGCCGAAGGACGTGCAGATGGGGCCGTGCGTCGTCTCCGAATTGCGGCTCTGCGTCCGCGCGCTGACCGAGCCGGGCGACGGTGTGCTCATCTTCACGCCGGTGTACGGCCCGTTTTACGCCTCGATCACCGAAAGCGGCCGCAGGGTGGTGGGCAGCGCGATGCTCCGCGACGAGCGCGGCCGCTACACGCTGAACCTCGCCGACGCGGAGGGCAAGCTGGCCGCCCGCGAGGCCAAGATGGTCATGTTCTGCTCGCCGCATAATCCCTGCGGCCGCGCATGGACGGAGGATGAGCTTGCAGGGGTCGTCAACCTGTGCTATAAATATGGTGTACCGCTGGTCTGCGACGAAATCCACGCGGATTTTGTCTACGCGCCGAACGCGCATCACAGCATCCTGAATCTGCTGCACGCGGACGAGCTGGCGGTGATGCTCTGCGCGGCGAGCAAGACGTTCAACGTCGCGGGCTTGCAGCAGGCTTCGCTGGTCTGCAAAAACGAGCGGATGCGCGAGGCGATTGCGAAGGAATCCACGGCCTGCGGCGTGAAGAGCGGCAACGTGTTTGCGCTGGCGGCGACGCGCGCGGCGTATACAGACTGCGACGCATGGCTGGACGGGCTGAAAGCGTATCTGGTCGGCAACCGCGACTGTGTGACGGCCTACGCGAAGGCGCATTTCCCGAAGGTGATCGTCACGCCGCTGGAGGCGACCTACCTGATGTGGCTGGATTGCCGCGCGCTGGGGCTTGAGCAGGAGGAGCTGATGCGCCGTTTGCTTAACGCGCATGTGAAGGTGAACGACGGCCTGTTCTTCGGCGAAGGCGGGCGCGGCTTTATCCGCCTGAACATCGGCTGCCCGCGCGCGCAGCTGAACGCGGCGCTGGAACGCATGAAGGACGTTCTCAATTAAAAAACGCTTTGTATAAAATCGGCGGGCGCGCCATGGCCGCCCGAAAGCGATTTTGCAAAATATGTTCGATCGCACATAGAAAGGGGATCTATTCAAATGCAGTACAACGAGAGACTTGACGCCGAACTGAAAGCCCTTGAGGGCGATATGATCGAAACGCTCCAGCGCTGGATTCGCGTGCCGAGCGTCCGCGCGGAGCGCAGCGCCGATAACGCGCCCTTCGGCGAGAACGTCCGCCGCGCGCTGGATACCGCGATGGCGGATTTGAAGCGGCTGGGCATGGAGCCGCGCGACGTGGACGGCTATTGCTGCGATACGGAGATCGGCCAGGGCGACGAGGTGATCGCCGTGCTGAGCCATCTGGACGTTGTGCCGGATGGCGAGGGCTGGGCGCACGATCCCTACGGCGCGGAGATCATCGACGGCCGCATGATCGGCCGCGGCACCAGCGACGACAAGGGCCCCGGCGTGGCCGCGCTGTTCGCGATGAAGGCGATTATGAACGCGGGGATTCCGCTGCGCCGCCGCTGCCGCCTGATTCTGGGCTGCGACGAAGAATGCGGCATGCAGGATCTGGTATATTACGACCGTAAGATCGGCCTGCCGGAACGCGGCTTCTCCCCGGACGCGAATTTCCCGCTGATTAACACCGAGAAGGGCGGCCTCACGATGAAGCTGCACGCGGCGGTGAGCGACGAGCGCCTGATCGAAATCGCTTCCGGCACGCGCGTGAACGTCGTGCCCAATCAGGCGGTGGCCGTGATTGCGGGCGACTGGCGCGAGGCCGCGGCGGATGCGTTTGACGTGGAGGACGAGGACTGCGCGCTGGAGAGCGAGCTGGTCGGGGGCGACACCCGCCTGACCGTGACCGGCGTTTCCGCGCATGCATCCGTGCCGGAGAAGGGCAAGAACGCCGCGAAGATGCTCGTGCATGTGCTTGCCAAGCTGGGAATCGGCGGCGCGCCGATCGCGCTGCTGGATGAAGCGGCCGGGCGCGAGTCCGCGGGCGAGGATCTGGGCATCGCGGGCAGCGACAAAGTTTCCGGTGCGCTGACCATCAACCTCGGCCTGCTCTTTGCCAAGGCGGGGAAGATCGACGTGACCTTCGACTGCCGCTATCCGGTGTTCTTCAACCCGGAGACCATCGGCGAGACCGTGCAGCGCCGCCTTGCGCCCGCCGGTTACGCGCTCGATCCGATTCACCCGAGCACGCCGCACCATGTTCCGGAATCCAGCGAGCTGGTCGCCAAGCTGATGGACGTTTACAACACGATCAGCGGCGAAAACGCCAAGCCGTTCGCCATCGGCGGCGGCACCTACGCGCGCCATCTCAAGGAGGGCGTGGCCTACGGCATGCTCTTCCCGGGCGAGCTGGAGCTGGAGCATCAGGCCAACGAGAGCATCGACGTGGCGAATTTCGTCAAGGCCGCGCGCATCTATGCCTACGCCATCGTTGCGCTGTGCGCCTGAGCGGGAGGAAAAGACATGCTGTCACATTATGAAGCGCTGACGCGGATCAAGGCGGCGAAGCTCGTCGCCATCCTGCGCCATGTGCCGACGGAAAGGCTCGACGGCGTGGTGGAAGCGCTGATAGCGGGCGGCGTTCGCGTGCTGGAATTCACGTTTGACCACGACCGCGCGGACTGCGTGAAGGAAAACGCCGAAAAAATCCGCCATACGGTGGAAAAATACGGCGACCGCGTGCTCGTCGGCTGCGGAACGGCGCTGACCGTGCAGGAGGTGGAGGCCGCCGGTGACGCGGGCGCGTGCCTCGTCATCTCCCCGAACGTGGATTACGGCGTGATTCGCCGCACCCGCCAGCTTGGCATGGTCTCCATGCCCGGCGCGCTGACCCCGACGGAGATCGTCGCGGCGCACGGCGCGGGCGCGGACATCGTGAAGCTGTTCCCGGCGGGCACGCTCGGCGTGAGCTATATCAAGGCCGTTCGCGGGCCGCTGGCGTATATCGACATGTCCGCCGTCGGCGGCGTGAAGCCCGAAAACGTCGCGGAGTTTCTGGATGCGGGCGTCTGCGGCTTCGGCGTAGGCGGCCAGCTCGTGCTCCCCGACGCGGTGAAGACCGGCGATTTCGCTGCGATTCAGGCGCGTGCGAAGGCGTTTACCGACGCGATTGCCCAATGGGAGGCTGCAAAATGTTCTTAATCATTGACGGGGGAACGACCAACCTGCGCGTGACGCTGCTCAGCGACGAGCGCAAGCCGCTGGACGCCATCGCGCGGGACGGCGGCGTTCGCCACACTGCGGTGGACGGAAACAACGGGCGCCTGAAGGCGGCGCTCGCCGAGTGCATCGACCAGCTTCTCGCCCGGAACGGGCTGGACGCGGCCGATGTGAAGCGCTGCGTCGCCTACGGCATGATTACCAGCGACATGGGGCTGCTCGAAATTCCGCATGTGCCTGCGCCCGCCTCGGCCGCCGACCTGCGCGACGCGATGCGCGCGCAGCGCTTCCCGGAGATCGCGCCGTTCCCGATTCACTTCATCCCCGGCGTGCGCAACTTCGCCGGGCCGGTCGATCTGGATAATTTCGGCATGATGGATATGATGCGCGGCGAAGAGACGGAGGCCGTCGGCCTGTTCGAACTCCTTGAGCCGGAAGCGAGCACCATGTTCATTCTGCCGGGCTCTCACAATAAATTCGTCGCCATGAGCGCGGAGGGGAAGATCCTCGGCTGCATGACCTCGATTTCCGGCGAGCTGCTCGACGCGATGACCCATCACACCATTTTGGCCGACGCGGTCGGCGGCGCGTTCGTCTCCCCGGAGGCGTATGACGCCAAAATGGCGATGGAGGGCGCGCGGGCGTGCGCGCAGAATGGCCTTGGCCGCGCGGCGTTCTCCGGCCGCATCCTCAAAACGCTCGGCAAGCGCAGCCATGCGGAGGTGCAGAGCTATCTGCTCGGAGCGGCGCTGGCGCTCGACGTGCAGGCGATGGAGGCGTTTCTGCCGGATCAGCCGGAGGAAATTCCGATGCCGGATAACGTCATCCCGCTGCACCGGAACCTCGGCGCGGCGCTCGGCATCGCCCCGGATATGAGCGCGCCGCGTGAGATCGTCGAGCCGCGCATCTACGTCGCGGGCAAAGCGCCCGTGCAGCAGGCCATGATCGACGTGCTGGAGGCGCTCGGCCACGAGGGTGCGATTGCCGTTCCGCGCGAGCTGTCCGCCCGGATGGGCGTGACCGGCGCGGCGGAGATCGGGCTGTAAACCGACACAATCCGTTTTTGGCGGGGGAGAGGCATATGCCCCTCCTCTCAGCTTGTTGACATAAGCAAACTTGTCTTGGATGGCAAAATCAAGAAATTCAGCTATTCTTCCATTTGCGGAAAGGGCTATTCTCCCCCCCCTTTCGGGGGGAGAATAGCTTTTTGTCTACGGTCTGCGGGGGAGGGGCATATGCCCCTCCCCTTTTGGCATATATCGGGGAAGGAACGAGGGGGGAGCGCCATGCGGAGCATGCTGCATATTCAGTGCGCGGTGCGGGGGCTGCTGACGGTCAACGGGCAATTCTGCGGGCCGGTGGACGGCGGCGGGCAGACGTTTCCGGCGGCGCAGGACGCGGAAATCTTCATCGAATACACGCCGCTTGCGCAAAGCGCCGCGCCGCTGGCGCTGGAGCTGGTTTTGGCGGGCGGGGAAATCGTCAGGCTGGAACCCGCGGCGCGCGGCTATGCGCTCCTGTGGCCGGACGGCGTGATTCAGCTTGAACTGCGCCCGGACGCGCCCGGTGAGCCGGAGACGGGCGAAGCCGAGCAGGCCGCGCAGAGCGTGCTGCTGCGCTATCTGGCGCTGCGTCTGGCGGGCGACGCGGCGGCGGACGCGCTGCTGATGCATCCGGCCGCGGCAAAGGGTCTGCCCGCGTATGACGCGGTGGTGCCGCTTCGGTTTGCGCCGCTGTGCGCGCCGGAGCGGTTTGACGAGCGCGCGGGGCTGGTCGTGCGGCTCGCGCCCAATATCGCGCGGGTGAACGCGGCGCTGGCCGTCACCGTGCCGACGGGGCAGGGAAAGCGGCTGATTGAGCAAATCGAGGTGATGTGAGCCGCGCGAAGCATCCGTTATCTCAGACAAACATTCAAAAATTTGTAAAAAGGTTCAACTAACATGGAAGGAAAAGGCGAATCCGTGTCGAATCATACGCGAAATAGCCTTTTTGGGCAAGGAACATTTTTTGTTCCCCGATCAAGAGGGAGCGTGTGAAACGTGTTGACGAAATGGATTATTTCCCGGATTCCGAACCATGAAGATGTGAAAAACGAGCGCGTGCGCAGCGCCTACGGCAAGGCGGCGAGCCTGGTGGGCATCGGCTGCAATGTGCTGCTCTTTGCGGGCAAGCTGGTCGCCGGTCTGCTCAGCGGCTCGGTCGCGATCATGGCCGACGCGGTGAACAACCTGTCGGATGCATCCAGCAGCCTGATCAGCCTGCTGGGCTTCAAGCTCGCCGACAGGCCCGCCGACGCGGAGCATCCCTACGGCCACGGGCGGTTTGAATACCTCTCCGGCATGACCGTCGCGGTGATGATTCTCGCCATCGGCGTGGAGCTGCTCCGGAGCAGCGTCGGCAAAATCTTTGCGCCCGAGCCGATTGTGTTCAGCTGGGTGAGCGTCGGCGTGCTGGCCGCGTCCATCGTGGTCAAATGCTGGATGGCGGCGTTCAATGCGAATATGGGGCGACGCATCGGCTCGACCACGCTGGAAGCGACGGCCAGCGACAGCCGAAACGACGTGATTACCACCAGCGCGGTGCTGCTGTGCACGATGATCGCGCGGCTGACCGGGCTGGATTTGGACGGCTATGTCGGCGCGGCGGTGGCCGTGTTCATCCTCGTCAGCGGCGTTTCGCTGATTAAGGAGACGCTCAACCCGCTGCTGGGCAACGCGCCGTCGCCGGAGCTGGTCGGCCGTATCCGCGAGAAGCTGATGAGCTATCCGGGCGTTTTGGGCGTGCACGATCTGATGATCCACGATTACGGACCGGGGCGGCAGTTCGCCAGCGTGCATGTGGAGATGTCCGCAAGGCGGGACCCGATTGAAAGCCACGAGGTCATCGACGGCATCGAGCGCGATTTTCTGAAGGACGAGCGCCTGCATCTGGTCGTGCACTATGACCCGGTCGCGACGGACGACCCGCGCGTGCCCGCGCTACGCGACGCGCTGAGCGACATCTGCACGAAGATCCACCCCAAAATGACGATTCACGATCTGCGCGTCGTGCAGGGCGCGGCGCATGTGAACGTCGTGTTTGACTGCGTGGTGCCGTATGACTGCCAGATGAGCGAGACGGAGATTCGCCGCCGGATGAACGACGAGCTGGAAAAGGAATATCCGGGCTATACCTGCATCGCCACGCTGGAAAGAAGCTATACCGAATAAGCGGCGCGCCTTTCAGGAAGGAAAAACTTCTTGGAAGGCGCGTTTTCCCTGTTTGTTCATTTTTTGGAAACCGTGAAATTTTGGCGCGCTCTGTTTCGTCTTATATACAGAAAGGCGGGAAGCGTATGATTCGAAAGATATTTTCGGTGCTCTTTGGGCTTTTGATTCTGGCTGTTGCGGCGCGCGCGGAGACGGGCGAGGAGATTGCGCTGGCGGCGTACCCCGGCTATGTCGTTGCGTCCAGCGATTCCGGCAACGGCTTTGGCGTGTTTGCGCTGGAAAACGGGGACAAGACCGCGCTGTGCATCGTGGAGGACGGCAGGCTGACGATTGCCAACGAGCGGGCGTTTAAGGCAGGGAAGAATGTAAAGGTTTATGTCGATACGGACGGCGAGTCGCTGTTTGTCGGGTACAACACGGAATATGAATATGTCACGCTGCATGCAGAGTATCGGGCTGAAGGGTGGACCCAATGCGATGTATTGAATCAGGAATCATATGGCAATGGGCGCACGTTGGAGACGATGCTGTTTGAACGGAACGGCATGCTGACGATGACAGTCGAATACCGCGACGAAAACGATAACCCGATTGGCGAGAGCGAAACGGTTCGGATTCCCGTCGGCGAGAATTTTGATCTGTCGCTCGGGGGGATCGACATGCTCAAATTGCCGCTTACGCCGGAAATGTGCGACCGGGAAGAAAGCGATCTGCCGGATGGATTTGCCGAGCCGCTTTTGGCCGACGGCGAAACGCTGATGCAGATGGGCGCTTATCCGGAAAGGCTGATTCTGCTGGTTCGGAAAGCGGATGGCAGCCGATGCGTGCGCGTGTGCGATTGGGCGGAAGGCGTCGGGTACAGCAGACAGGATAGCGTGCCCCTCAGCGGCTCGGCAGGGCTGGACATCATTCATGCGGATGCCGACAAAATTTTTGTCGATGAAAATGGTCAGGAATATTTCTTTCGCAAAACAAGGCAGGGAAGATGGCTTCTTGCGGGCTGCATGGGCGGCGGCGTGCTTAACGTAGGCGTAGACTGTGCGCGCGTCAGCGATGAAGGCGGGACAGGAAAAAATGATGGCTATATCTACGGCAAAAGCGAGCCGCTCGATTTGATGAAAGTCTCCGTCGAGCAATGGCCGACCCGTCAGGAAGAAGCCGTCGCCCGGCTGGATACAGACGCTTACGCCTTCGTAAACAACGACAATCCCAAAGACCGCCTGCATCTGCGCGAGAAGCCGGACAGAAAGGCCAAATCGCTCGGCAAATTCTACAACCGAACGCCGGTGCAGATTCTCTCGTGGGACGGCGACTGGGCGCATGTGCGCATCGGCGCGGACGACGCGAATCTGGAGGGCTACATGATGACCCGCTATCTGGTGCGCGGCGGCGGAAATCAGGATGTGAGCTGTGCGTTTGAGACGCTGATGGCGGTAGAAGCGCTGGGGGACGGCGCGCCGATCTACCGCGTACCGGATGACACCGTGGAGGCGTTTGGGCGGTTTCTTGGCGATTATGTCATCGGCGTATACGGTGACGACTGGGTGATCGCGATGACATGGGATGGCGACGTCGGCTATGTCCGCCGCGCGGACTTATGGGCAGGAAACGGGTAAAAAAACACCCGCCGCGCAATCAAAACGCGGCGGGTGCTGCTTTCTTGAAAAAATTACTTGCTCTCTTTGCCTGCGAAATACTCGTTGAGCGAGGCGACGAGCGCGTTTGCGTCGATGCCGTGCACGAGGCTGGCCTCGGCGATGGACTCGGCGGAGGCATGCGGGCAGTAGAGGCAGTGCATGCCGTAGGACATGAACACCGGAGCAACTTCGGGATCCATGCGCATCACTTCGGCAATGGACATTTCAGGAGTAATCATCGGGAAATCCCTCTTTCTATCTCGGATTTGATGGGTATAAGCCTTTCACTATCATACACCATCTTGCCCGAACTGGCAAGCAAAAATGCGGAGAAAAGCGTTATTGCAGCGTGATGCTGTGCTTCACGCGGTCGCGCTCCTCGGCGCGCTTGGCGTTGTTGAAGCGGTCGAGCGTGCCGACCAGATAGCCCGTGATGCGGCGGATGCGGTCAAACGGCTGATTCTGATAGTGATACGCCAGCTCGACGTATTCGCCGTCCAGCCGAACGTCAATCGCGTCCGGCTCGCGGCCATAGAGCTGCTGCCCCCGCGCGATGTAGGCGTTGATTTCTTCCTGCGGACATTCGCCGCCGGTTATATTGACCCTGCACATGGCAAAGACCTCCCCCATATCTGGTAGATGATGGGAACATTATACCACCAAATGTTGAATTGTAAAGAGGGAAACTAAACTCCCTCAGTCACGGCTGCGCCGTGCCAGCTCCCTCGAAGAGGGAGCTCTTTGATCAGGTTATTTTCTGTCTAAGCAATAAGTCGCGCCGTACCCGTAGGGGCGCGCATTGCGCGCCCGCGTTTTGTGCAGAATTTGTTTTTTGCTCAATTATTGAGGGAAGCTAAACGCTCTCAAGGAGGGAGGCACACAATGAAGCTGCGGCGGAAGGCGTTTTACTTCGCGATAAAGCCGATTTTTTTCATCGCCTTGGAGAGTGTGCGCTCGGCCATACGCCCCGCGCGCTCCGCGCCCTGACGATAGACCGTTTCCAAATACGCCTTGTCGCTCATGTAGCGGTTGTAATCCGCCTGAATCGGTTCGAGCGTCGCCACAATCGCGTCGGCCACGGCGGACTTGAGATCGCCGTAGCCCTTGCCCGCGAACGACTCGACCGCGTGATCCATGCTTTCGCCCGTCAGCGCGCAGAGCATCGCCAGCAGGTTGGAAACGCCCGGCTTGTTCTCCGCGTCGAAGCGGATTTCGGATTCGGAATCCGTCACCGCGCGGCGCAGCTTGCGGCGCACGACGTCCGGGCCGTCGAGCATGGAGATAAAGCAATCGTCCGGGTCGGATTTGCTCATCTTGCGCTTCGGGTCCTGCAGGCTCATTACGCGCGCGCCCAGCTTCGGATAATAGCCCTCCGGGATGGTGAACACGTTGCCGTACAGGCTGTTGAAGCGGGTGGCGATGTCGCGGCAGATTTCAAGGTGCTGCGTCTGATCCACGCCGACCGGCACGAGGTTCGCCTGATAGAGCAGGATGTCGCCCGCCATCAGCACGGGGTAGGTGAACAGGCCGCAGTTGATGTTGTCCGCGTGCTTGGCGCTCTTGTCCTTGAACTGGGTCATGCGGCTCATTTCGCCCATGTAGGTGAAGCAGTCGAGCAGCCAGTTCATCTCCGCGTGCTGGTGCACATGGCTCTGGAAAAAGAGCACGTTCTTTTCCGGGTCAAGGCCGATGGCCAGCAGCAGCGCCAGAAGCTGGATGGACTGCGCGCGCAGCTTCGCCGGTTCCTGCCGCACCGTGATGGCGTGCAGATCGGCGATCATGTACAGGCAGTCGTATTGATCCTCCAGCAGCTTCCAGTTGCGCATGGCGCCGATGTAGTTGCCCAGCGTCGGCGTGCCGGAAGGCTGGATTCCCGAGAGGATGCGTTGTTTTTTCACCGGGGCAGTCTGTTGTTCCATAAAACATAATCTCCTTTGAAGCGCCCTTTCCGCTAAAAAGGGCGCGTGTGAATGTAGAATGTTGTTTCTATTTTAGCACAAAGGAAGAAACCGTGCAAGGAAAACAGCTCCCGATTGACTTTTGGCCGGTCGGGCGCTATACTGATTGCGTGTCTGCCCAAAGAAAACCGGGCATAACAACAAGAGCAACGAGGAGTCGTTATGGAGAAGCGAGATACGTTTCGCGCGGTGGTGCTCATTCCCGCCTACAAGCCGGATGAGCGGCTGGTTCAGCTCACGCGCGAACTCAAGGAAGAGAAGCTCGACGTGCTGCTGGTGGACGACGGCGGCCAGCAGGCGTTCGCGCATATTTTTGACGAGTGCCGCGCGCTGGGCGCCGAGGTTGCCGTGCATGCGGTCAATCAGGGCAAGGGGCGCGCGCTCAAGACCGGCCTGAACGCCGCACTGAACCTCTGGCCGGATCTTTCCGGCGTGGTGACGGCGGATGCGGACGGCCAGCATACCCTGCGCGACATCCTGCGCATCATCGAGGCCATGCGCGAGCACCCGAACGCGCTGGTGCTCGGTTCACGCGAATTTACCGGCGACGTGCCGTTCAAGAGCCGCTGGGGCAACCGAATCACCCGGTTTGTGTATGCGCTCGCCAGCGGCGTGCACGTTTCCGATACGCAGACCGGCCTGCGCGGCCTGCCCGCCTGCGCCATCCCGGCGATGATTACCATCGACGGCGAGCGGTATGAATACGAGATGAACGTGCTGCTCAAACTGCGGGATATGAAGCTCGGCGTGTTCGAAGTGCCGATTGAGACGATCTACATCGACGATAATTCCGGCAGCCACTTCAACCCCGTGCGCGACGCGATCCGCATCTACGCGGTCATCTTCAAATACCTGTTCTCATCGGTCACGTCCTTTGCGGTGGATTATCTGCTGTACTGGCTGTGCCTCGGCGTGTTCAAATTCGCGCCGCTGATCAGCTACGCGCTGGCGCGGCTGGTGTCCTCGCAGGTGAATTATCACCTCAACAAGCACACCGTCTTCTCCGGCCGCGGCGGCAGACATTCGATGGCCAAGTATTACGCGCTGGCCGTCGTGCAGGGGCTTCTGGGCGCGGGGCTGGTGCAGGTTTTGCCGACCGTGCTGCCGATCTCGGCGGCGGTGGTCAAAATCCCGGTCGATCTTCTGCTCTTTGTGGTCAGCTACTTCATTCAGCGCGACTTTGTGTTTGATAAATGATGCGTGAAAAAAGCAGGGCGCGGCGGCGTGTGCGCACGCGCGTCGCGCTTTTTTTGAGCCTCGCCTCGCTGGCGGGGCTGTATCTGATTCGTCTGCTGGGCGCGGCGCTGCATGCGGCGGGGCTGTCCGCCGTGGCGCTTTCGACGGCGGGCACGCTGCTGTGCTTTCTGCTGCCCGCGCTGGCGGGGCTGTTTCTGCTGGACGGCGACCAGCGCGGCCTGATTGTGCTGCGGGCGCTGAGCGCGCAGCATGTGCTGTGTCTGGCGGCGGCGGGGGCGCTGTTCGTCGGCCCGGCGGCGCTTTTGGCCGAGCTTCCGGGCGCGGCGCTCCGGCTCTGCGGCGTGGAAACGGCGCAAGCGGCGGCCGTAACGCCGGATTCGGCGCTGTTTCTGCCGATGCTGCTGCAAAGCGCGCTGCTCGCGCCGATTTGCGAGGAGCTGTTCTTCCGCGGCTACCTGATGGGGGCGTTCGCTAAGGCGGGGCGGGGCAGGGCGATTGCGGCGGCGGCGCTGCTGTTCGCGGCGGCGCACGGCGTTGACGCGGCGTTTCTGCCGCGGTTCCTGCTGGGCTGCCTGCTGGGCGGCATGGCGCGGCGAACCGGGTCGATCCTCGCGCCGATGCTGATGCACGGCTGTTACAACGCGGCGGTGCTGCTGCTCGGCTTTGCGGGCGCTTCGTTTTCCGGGCGCTCGCTGCTCTTCTGCGCGCTGGGGCTGCTGAGCGCGGCGCTCTGCTTCGCCATGGTCGCGCGCGTGTACCTTGCGCGGGCGAACCGCGCGCCGGTCGTATGGGGCGGCGCGCTGAGCCGAAGGGAGACGGCGAAGGTGGCTGCGGCCGTGCTGGCGGTGATCGCCGCCGTGGTGGTGACGGAGGTGACGAAGCCGTGAACATGGCGCTGATCTGCATGGGGCGGCTCAAGGAAAAATACTGGCGCGACGCGGCGAACGAATACGAAAAGCGGCTCTCTCGGTTTGGAAAGTTCGAAGAAATCGAGCTGCCGGATCTGCCCGAGCCTGCGAACAGCTCGCCCGCCGTCGAGGCGCAGATTTGCGAAAAAGAAGGACGGGCGATTTTGCAGAAGGTGCGCGAGGACGATATCGTCATCGCGCTGTGCATCGGCGGAAAACAGCTCGATTCCGTGCAGCTTTCCGAAAAGCTGACGCAGTTTGGCGACACCGGGCGGCGGGTGGTGTTCATCATCGGCGGCTCGCTGGGGCTTTCGCCGCAGGTGGTCGCGCGGGCGAATTTCAAGCTGTCGTTTTCCCCGATGACCTTTCCGCATCAGCTGGCGCGCGTGATGCTGCTGGAGCAGACCTACCGCGCGATGAAGATCGCGGCAGGGGAGCGGTATCACAAATAAATTTCGGATGCGTCAATCGTTTCCGATAGACAAACGGACGGGCGGAACCCGCGAAACGCGGGCGCGGCCAAAGAGAAGGCAAGAGCATGCGGTATGATTTTGAATTGGTCGGCAAGATTGGCTCGATGGCGCTGATTCGCCGCGAGGACGCCGACATTGATTACAACATTTTTTCCCGCCTGGGCAGCGAGCTAAAGCCGGGCATGATCTGGGTGACGAGCGGCGCGGCGGAGATCGGGCGGCTGGATTACATCAAGCGCACGGGGCACGAGCTGACCTGCGACAGCGTGGACGCCAAAACGGATTACGCGGCGCAGGGGCAGAGCATCCTGATGGAGCAATACCGCCACTTCGTCCGGCCGGAATACTCCGTGCGTCAGGTGCTGGTGGAGCACCAGCATTTCAACGACCCGGAGAAGCGCGAGCACATCCGCAAGCTGTTTCTGCGCGCGAAGGAGCAGGGCGCGATCCCGATCGTCAACTACAACGACCCGGTTTCCGACGAGGAGAACCGCAAGTGGGAGCTTTCCAACCTGCGGCGCGAGCACCGCGAGGTGCACGAGTGTGTGGATAACGACGAGACGGCGGCGGTCATCGCGGGGTTGGTGACGGCCAGAACGCTGCTCATTATGACCTCGACGGAGGGCATTTACGCCGACCCGAAGGATCCGAAAACGCTGATTCGCGACGTGGAGGCCCGAACGCCGGAGGAGATGGAGCGCAAAATCCGCGAATTGCAGACGTACTGCATGGGCGCGTCCCGCGCGGGCGCGAACGGCGCGCACGCCAAGCTGGAATACGCGCTCGGCCCGGCGATGCGCGGCACGACGGTGATTATCGGCCATGGCCGCCACCGCATCAGCGACCTGCTGGAGGGGCGCGTCGCCTGCACGAGAATCGGGCTGGCGTGACGGCGCGCGCCCGCGGCATAAAACACAGAGGGTTTGAACGCGCCCTTTTGGGGCGCGGCGAAGAAAAGAGGAAGATCATCCATGAAGGCGAATTACCATACGCACACGGCGCGCTGCGGCCACGCGACGGGCACGGACGAGGATTATGTGCTGGCGGCGATTGAACAGGGATTTGACGAGCTGGGCTTTTCGGATCATGTGCCGTGGCCGTATCAGGACGGATACACGCACCCCAGCGTCCGCATGCGCGTGGATCAGATGCCGGGGTATCTGAACAGCGTCCGCGCGCTGGCGGCGCAATACAAGGATAAGATTCACATTCTGACCGGCTTTGAGTGCGAATATTTCCCGGATTACATGAATTGGCTGGCGGACATGCGGGCGGAAAACCATCTGGATTACCTGATTCTGGGCAACCACTTCGACCACGACGACGAATACGGCATGTATTTCGGCAACATCCGCACGGCGGCGCAGCTCCGCCGCTATGTGGATTCGGCGGTGAAGGGGCTGGAAACGGGGCTGTTTTCGTATCTGGCGCATCCGGATCTGTTCATGCGCGACTACGGCAAGCCGTTTGACGAAAACGGCCGCGCGGCGGCCAGGGAGCTGTGTCAGGCCTGCAAGGCGCTGGATATCCCGATGGAATACAACCTGCACGACCGCTTTCTCTCGCCCGTCACGCACAGAAGGAGCTACCCCGACGCGCATTTCTTTGAAATCGTGCGTCAGGAGGGCGTGCGCGTGCTCATCGGCGTGGACGCGCACGAGCCGGAGGAAATCCGCAACCCGGCGCAGTGGGAGCTGGCCTCGCGCGAGCTGGAGCCGTTCGGCGCGCTGTTTGAGGATCACCTCTGCCTGTGAGTGACCCGCGCGCAAAAAGAGTTGACAGGCGCGCCGCGTTGGCGTATGCTTGAGAAAACACACGCGGGAGGTTTGAAAACATGGGTTTTTTGGATAAATTGCGCGCCGCTATGGCCAAATTCATGAGCGGGCGCTACGGCGCGGATCAGCTCAGCATGGCAATGGTGATCGCGGCGCTGGTCGTTTCGATTCTGGGCACGTTCACCGGCGCGCGGGCGGTCGCGATGGTGCTTTCCGACGCGCTGCTGATTGTCGCGTTTTTCCGCATGCTCAGCAAGGACAGGTATCGTCGGGCGCACGAAAACGAGGTCTACCTGAGCAAGACCGAGGGGGCGCGGCGCGGCTTTACGGAGTGGCTCAACCGGGTGAAGAACGGCAAGAAATACCGCTATTTCACCTGCCCGAAGTGCAAGCACCGCCTGCGCGTGCCGCGCGGCGTGGGCAGCGTGACCGTCACCTGCAAAAACTGCGGCGCAAAATTTGATAAAAAAGCGTAAACAACAAAGGAGCTGTCACGGAGAAAACGAGCGACAGCTCCTTTTGCTTTCCGTGCGTCAGCCAAAGGGAGGAATGACATGAAGGTTTTTTCGAGAAAAAACGCGCTGCTGCTGGCGGCGCTGCTGATCGCGCTGGCGGCGGCCTGCGCGTTTGCCCTCAGCCGCGCGCAGACGGCCGTCATGCTGGAAGAGACGGCGTTCGCGCCCGACGGCGAGCGGGACGCGATGACCGTCAGTCTGGAAGCGACTGAGGATCTGCGCACGATCAAGGGCGAAATGCGCCTGACGGCCACCAACCGAACGGGCGGCGATCTTTCGGAAATCGTGCTGCGCGCATACGCGAACGCGATTCAGCCGGGGAGCGTGACGCTTTCGGAGGCGACGGTGAACGGCGAGCGCGTGTCTATTGGCGCGGACAGCGACGATCCCTCCGTCTGGCGGATTGAAACGCCTTGGCGCGCGGGCGAAACGGCGGAGGTCTGCTGGCGGGTCTCCCTGATTGTGCCGCGCGGGGAGGGCGAGATCGGACGGACGGATGATAGCGCGCTGCTCATCGGCGCGCTGCCCACCCCGGCGATGTGGGAAAACGGCGCGTGGCGCACGGACGGCTATGACGAACTGGCCGGGACGAGCTACGGACAGGCGATGGATGTGCGGCTGACGCTGACCGTGCCAAACGGCGTGCAGGCGGCGTTTGGCGGCGCGTGGGTCGGCGAGCGGGACAACGGCGACGGCACCCGAACGCTGACGATGCAGCTTTCCGGCGCGCGGGAGATTTCCTTTGCGCTGCGCGCGAAGGGCGCGATGCGCCAGACGACGGTGGACGGCGTGCTGGTGACGGCGCTCGCGCAGAACGCGCGCACCGCGTCGCGGCTTTTGGATCTCACGGCGGACGCGCTGGAGGATATCGGGCAGCTGGGGCTCGCCTATCCGTTCCCGTCGCTGACGGTGGCGCAGGCGAAGACGGCGCGCGCGGACGGGGCGGTCGGCTCGGCGCTGATCGCCGTCGATGCGGACGCGAAGACCGACGCGCTTCTCTCGCAGGTGACGCGCCTGTGCGCCCGGCAGATTTTCGGCGTTCAGGTGGAAAACGACCCGTGGAACGCGCCGTGGCTGAGCGAAACGCCGGCCTCCTGCGTCGAGCTGATGGCCTATCGCCGGCGGGAGGGCGAGGCGACCTATGAAAAGCGGTTCTACGGCGAAATCGAAATCGCGACCCGGCTGACGAGGCCGCGGGGCGTGACCATCGGCGCATCGACGGAGCGCTTCGGCGGCGACGGCGAGATGACGCAGGTGCTGCGCGACGCGGGCGCGGCGGGGCTGATGGGGATCGAGCAGGCCGTCGGTCAGGCGGCGTTCCTCAGCGCGCTGCAACGCTATGTCGAGCAAAACGCGGGCGGGGTCGGCACGCTCGAAGCGCTCGAGGCGGCGCTCGAGGCGGCGACCGGGAGCGATTGGAGCGGCTATCTGGCGGACATGCTCGCGTCCTGACGCGCGGGCAGGGCGAGCAGGAGCAGCAGCGCCGCGCAGAGCGCGCCCAGAATGGGGTAGCCGCTTTGCACGATGCGCCCGAAGCCGACGCGCGCCAGCGCCGCGCAGAGCAGGGCGCTGAGGATCAGCCGCGCGCCGGTTTTCAGCCCGCGCGGCAGGAGGTTGGCCATCGCGCAGAGCATGGCGCAGAGCGTGGAGAGCGCCGCGGCATACAGGCAGAGGGCGACGAGCAGATAGCCGCCTGACCCGAGGCGGCGGCTGAGCCAGACGAAGGGGAGCGGCTGCATCGCGACGCTCTGAAGGTGCCTTTGGCAGACGAGCATCCCCAGCGTCAGCAGCAGGCCGAAGAGCAGGACGAGCAGCGCGATGCAGGCGCGGCGTTTTCGCGCGGAAAGCGCCAGCAGCGTCGGCAGCGCGCCCGCCATCATGGCGGCGTTCAGCGCGGCATAGAGCGCCCCGTCCAGCGCGGCGCGGAGCACCCGGTCGGGCGGCCCCGCCGGGAAAAAGCAGGCCTCGCCCTCCGGCAGACACAGCAGGCGGACGAGCAGAACGGGCGTCAGCGCGCAGAGCGCCCCGCCGACCGCCGCCAGCCCGCGCGCTCCGTGCGCGGCGAGCCAGACGGCCAGCGGCAGTGTGATGAAAAAACCGGCGACATAGGCCGGGCGGATCGGCCAGACCAGCGCGGACAGCTCCGCGCAGGCCGCCAGCATCGCGCCGCCCGTGACGGCGGAGAGCAGGAAAAACAGCGCCGTGCAGACCCCGCCGACGCGCGCGCCGAAGCGCGACGCGCACAAGCCGGGAAGGCCGGTCTGCCCGGCGGCGGACAGGCGCTCGGCCAGACAGAGGAACAGCGCGGCGAGCGCCGCCAGAGAAAAGGCGACCGCGACGAAGCCCATCGCGCCGTGCGCGGCGAAAAAGCGCACGATTTCCCGGCCGGAGGCAAAGCCCGCGCCGACGACGCTGCCCAGCAGCGCCAGCGCGCAGCAGAGGATGTCCATAAAAGCCCTCCCTTCGATTGAACGCGGTCATAGGTATGAGGAAGCCGGGGAAAAAAGAAGGCACGTCTTTCCTTTTCGGGGGATTAGCGGTATAATGGTTCAATCACCGGGCGAAAAGGACGGTATCGGCGTTCGGGGGCGGCGCTCCCGGCGCGACTTCAAAAAAGAAAGCTGGAAAAATCATGCAGCGGTATCACTTTTGTGAAATTGATCTGGCAGCGATCCGCCACAATGTCGGCGTGATGAAAAGCCACATTGCGGGCGGCGCGCGGTTTTTGGCCGTCGTCAAGGCGGACGCATACGGACACGGGGCGGTGCCTGTCGCGAAGGCGGCGCTGGAGGCGGGGGCGGATATGCTGGCCGTCGCCATCCCCGAGGAGGGCATCGAGCTGCGGGAGGCGGGCATTGCCGCGCCGATTCTCGTGCTCGGCGGCATCGAGGAGAGCGCGGCGGAGGCCGTCGTGCAAAACGATTTGACGCAGGTGGTCTTCGACGAGCGCCGCATCCGCGCGCTGGCGCAGGCGGGGCAGAAGCTCGGCCGATGCGCGAAGGTGCACCTCAAGCTGGATACGGGCATGAACCGCATCGGCGTGCGCACGGCGGAGGAAGCGCAGGCGCTGACGCGGCTGATCGACAGCCTGCCCGGCGTGGCGCTGACCGGCTGCTTTACGCACATGGCGACCGCCGACGAGCCGGATCCCACCGGCACGCTCCGGCAGATCGAGCGGTTTGAGGCGCTGTGCAAGGCCGTCAAGGCGGTGCACCCCGGCAAAATCATCTGCCACGGCGCGAATACCGCGAGCATCTTCCGCTATCCGCAGCTTCATGCGGACATGGTGCGCGGCGGGCTGGCGCTCTACGGCTATCCGCCCGTGCCGGAGGCGACGGGCTTGCAGCCCGCCATGCGCTGGGTGACGCGCGGCATATACGTCAAGACGATTGCGCCGGGCGACCGCGTGAGCTATGGCGGGACGTTCGTGGCGACGCGGCCGACGGTCGTGATGACCCTGCCCGTGGGCTATGCGGACGGCTATCGCCGGGGAATCTCGGGCAAGGGCTGCGTGCTCGTGCGCGGCCGGCGCGCGCCGATTCTGGGGCGCGTGTGCATGGATCAGATGATGGTGGACGTCACGGATATCCCCGGCGCGCAGGAGGGCGACGAAGCGGTGCTGCTCGGCCGTCAGGGGGATGAGCAGATCGACGCGGAGGAGATGGCCGCGTGGCTGGATACGATCAGCTACGAGGTGCTCTGTTCGCCGAGCAAGCGCGTTCCGCGCGTGTACATCAACGCATGAACAAGGACGAGGTGCGCGGGCAGATGCGCCGGATGCGGCGGGCGCTGAGCGCGGAAGCCCAGCGCGAGGCCGAGGAAGCCGTCTTTGCGCGCGTTTCGGCGCTTGGCGCGTATCGGCGCGCGCGGATAGTGATGGCCTATGCCGCCGCGCGGGGCGAGCTGCCGCTGGGGCGCGTTTTCGCCGACGCGCTGGCGGCGGGCAAGACGCTGGTTCTGCCCCGATGCGCGGGCGAGGGCGTGATGCACGGCCATCGGGTGGACGCGCCTGACCGCCTTGTAAAGGGCGCTTACGGCATTTTGGAGCCGGGGGCGGGCTGCCCGCGCGTCGAGCCGGAGGAGATCGACCTGATCTTCGTGCCGGGAACGGCGTTTGACGTCCGCGGCCATCGCATCGGGCAGGGCGGCGGCTATTACGACAGATACCTGAACAGAACGCGGGCGGTTCGCGTCGGCGTATGCCACGATTTTGCGCTGCTGAGCGCCGTGCCGAGCGAGGCGCACGACGCGCGCATGGATATCGTGGTGACGCCCGGCCGCACCGTCATCATACGGGAGGAAACGACATGAACAGCAAGAAGACGAAAAAGCCCCTCCGCCGCGCGAAGCGCTGGGGCGCGCGCATCTGGCCGATGGCGGGCAGACTGGCCGCGATTCTCGCCGCGGTGACGGTGATGGGGCTGATGTTCAGCGCCTTGCAGGCCGTCGGCTCGATGGCGCTTCGGGCGGTGATTTCGCTGGCGATACTCTCCGGCGTGCTGCTGATGCTCTACAGCGAGGGGCTGACGCGCGGCGTGGCCGACGCGGACGCGAGCCACGCGGCGGATAAGCTCGAAAAGCTGGGCAGGACGCTCTCACGCCGGGAGGAGGCCGCCTGCTATCAGCCGATGAAGGCGCTGTGCGCCTGCCTGATCGTGTTCGGTATTCCGCTTGTTTTGGGCGTGTATCTGGCGGCGACGGCCGAGCCGTATACATACGCCCTGCAGGATCTGCCGTCGTGGCTGACGGGCACATACGGCGCGCGCGAGGACGTGATGGCGCCGCTGGCGGCATATGCGCAGACCGCCTCCGTCTCCGCGCGGGACATCATCCGGCTGATCGTGCGGCTGACGGTGCTGATTTACATCAACCTGTTCCCCGACCCGCAGACGATGGCGCAGCTGGTGGATCAACTGACGCCGCTGATGGTGCTGAGCTATCCCGTCGCCTGCATGATCGGCTACCTGCGCGCGCCCGCCGTGTACGCCAAGCGGCAGAGCATGCAGCGCCGCGCCAAAAAGGCCGCCGTGCGCAAGGCACAGAAGAAGAGCATGGTTTCCGAGCTGCTGGGCAGCGGCGGCGACGTGCACTACGGCCAGCGCCCGCAGCAGGAGGAGCACAAGAAGAAGGAACTCATCTGACTGCGCCGGGTTGAATTTGACGGTTGCATCTGATATAATAAACGGAGCATAAAGGCTTTTTGGGGAGCCTGCCGTAAGGAGTATGAAGCGATGAGGATCATCGGCGGGGATGCGCGCGGGCGCACGCTGGTCGCGCCGGCCGGGGAAAAGACGCGCCCGACGCAGGATTATGTGCGCGAATCGCTGTTCAACATCATCCGCTGGGATGTGGAAGACGCGCGGGTGCTCGATCTGTTCGCGGGCACGGGCGCGCTGTCGCTGGAGGCGGTCAGCCGGGGCGCGCGCAGCGCGGTGCTGGTGGATACGGACAGGGCGGCCTGCGCGGCCATTAAGAAAAACATGGAGACCTCGCGGCTGGGCGAAAAATGCCGCCTGATCGCGCGGGATTACCGCGCGGCGATGGACGCGCTCGCCGCGGAGGGCGCGCAGTTTGATCTGGTTTTTATGGATCCGCCTTATAAAATGGAGAATACGGGCGAAATGTGTGCGGCACTCTATGACAAGGGGCTGCTCAGCGGCGCGTTTCTGCTCGTGGTGGAGCACAGAAAGGGGCGCGCGCCGATGCTGGATGCGCGCTTTGAGGCTTTTGATCTGCGCCACTACGGCGATACGGAGATCACCTTCGTTCGCCGCGCGCAGCGGGCGGAAGAAGGAGGCGCGTGAATGGATACCCTGCTTTACGCGGGCAGCTTTGACCCGGTGACGCGCGGCCACATGGATGTGATCCGCCGCACGGCGGCGCTCTGCTCGCAGCTGGTCGTCGCGGTGATGCACAACCCGGAGAAGCACGGCTTTCTTTCCGTGCCGATGCGGGTGGAGCTGCTGGAGACGGCATGCCGCGAGCTGCCCAACGTGCGGGTCATCGCGCACGGCGGACTGCTGGTCGATTGCGCGCACGAGGTCGGGGCGCAGGCGGTCATTCGCGGGCTGCGGCCGCTGGGCGATTTTGAAAGCGAATACCAGATGGCGCAGGTGAACCGGAAGCTCGGCGGCGTGGAAACGCTGCTCATCACCACCAGCGACGACTGCGCGAGCATCTCCTCGAGCATCGTGCGTCAGGTGGCGGCCTTCGGCGGGGATATTTCGCCCCTTGTGCCGGAGGGGACGGCCGGAAAAATTCTGAGCACGCTCTCCGGCCGTCAGGCATAAGAACACCCTACTTTAAGCATATATACAAGGGATTGAATATGGACAATCAACGCAGATATCGCAGACCCAATTCGGATGTGAAGGAGGATAAGATGGATCAGAGGGAGCAGGAGCAGCGCCCCGTGCGCCGCGAATACGGAAGCTCGGCCGCGGCGGACAGCATCGGACAGGCGCGCCGGGTGATCGATCAGCTGGAGGCGCGCATCAACGACGCGCGCCGGGTGCCGATGTCCAAAACCCTGAGCATCGTGGACGCGGGGGAATTGATCGACCTGATCGGCCAGCTCCGCATCGTGCTGCCGCACACCGTGGTGCAGGCGCAGGCGATTTTGGAGCAGCAGAAGCAGATTCTCGGCGACGCGAAGGCCGAGGCGGACAGAACCGCCGACAAGGCCGACGAAATCTACACCACGACGGTGGAGAAGGCCAAGCAGTTCGAGCAGGAGGTCAAGGCCGACGCGGACGCTTACGACAAGCAGATCCGCCAGAAGGCGCAGGAGGATTCCAACGCGATCATTGAGGACGCGAACACCCGCGCCAACCAGATCATCTTCAGCGCCCAGCAGCAATCCCAAAAGCTGGTGGATGACAACGAAATCACCCGCCGCGCGCAGGCTTACGCCGTGGAGACGCGCGAGCGCGCCGAAAAGGATGCGGACAGCATCTACAACCAGGCCTGCGCGCAGGTGGACAAGATGCTCTCCGGCGCGGCGGCCGCGCTTTCCCGAAGCGCCAGCGAGCTGGCGGCGCTCAGAGACAGTCTGCTGACGCAGGGCAGCGCCCGGCAGCAGGACAGATAAAGGTTGGAGGCAATACCGATGAACGAGAAAAACACGCTTTATATCGTCGTGCCGTGCTACAAGGAGCAGGAGGTGCTGCCGGAGACGAGCAGACGCCTGCGCGAAAAGATGCGCCAGTTGATGGACGAGGGCAAGATCAGCCGCCGCAGCCGCGTGATGTTTGTCAACGACGGTTCCAGCGACAACACGTGGGCGATCATCAGCGAGCTGCATGAGAAGGAACCGGAGATGTTCTCCGGCGTGAACCTCTCCCGCAACCGCGGCCACCAAAACGCGCTGCTGGCCGGTCTGCTGACCGCCGTGAACGACGCGGACATGATCGTTTCGATGGATGCGGATCTGCAGGATGACATCAACGCCGTTGACGAGATGGTGGATGATTACCACAAGGGCTACGACGTGGTTTACGGCGTGCGCAGCAAGCGCGAAACCGATACCTTCTTCAAGCGCTTCACGGCGGAGGGCTTTTACAAGGTGATGAAGGCGCTGGGCGTGGATATCGTCTTCAACCACGCGGATTACCGCCTGATGAGCAGGCGCGCGGTCGAGGGGCTGGCGCAGTTCACGGAGGTCAACCTGTTCCTGCGCGGCATTGTGCCGCAGATCGGCTACAAGTGGACGACCGTGACCTACGAGCGCGCCGAGCGCTTCGCGGGCGAGAGCAAATACCCGCTCAAGAAGATGATCGCCTTTGCCGCCGACGGCATCACCAGCTTTTCGGTCAAGCCGATCCGCCTTGTGTTCTCCACCGGCGTGGTGGTGTTCATCGTCAGCCTGATTATGCTGATCTACGCGCTGGTCGCCAAGCTGGCGGGTCATACCTCCGTCGGCTGGACCTCCCTGATGGGCTCGATCTGGCTCATCGGCGGTATTCAGCTTCTCGGCCTCGGCGTGGTCGGCGAATACATCGGCAAGATCTACAACGAGACCAAGCGCCGCCCGCGCTTCATCATCGAAAGCGTGCTGAACAAGGCGGATAACGAATAATGAACGGCGAAAAGCATATCATAACCATAGCGGCGCTCGGGCCGGACAGCGGCGAGATGCTCACCCTGGGCGTGTACGACGCGCTGAAAAGCGCGGACAGGCTGCTGCTGCGCACGGGCAGGCACGGCGTGGCCGAAAGGCTGACGCGCGAGGGCGTGGCGTTTGAAACGCTGGACGCGCTGTACGAGCGGACGGAGGATTTCGACGAGCTCTGCGAGCTGGCCGCCCGCGCGATCATCGACAGGGCGCGGCAGGCGGAGGCGCTTGTCTACGCCGTCAGCGAGCCGCAGAGCGACGCGACCGTTCGCGCGCTGGCCGACGCGCTGCCGGAGGGGTTTGCGCTGCGGGCGCTGGGCGGCGTCACGCTGTCGGACGCGGCGGCCTGCGCGGTGATTCCCTTCGGCGTGAACACGGAGAACCTGCGCACGGTGACGGCGCTTTCCACGGCGGAGATGCGCGTGCAGGCAGATTGCCCGCAGGTCATCACCGAGATCGACAACCGCTATCTCGCCTCGGATGTGAAGCTCTGGCTGAGCGATTTGTTTGACGACGAGACGACGGTTTATTTCCTGCAAAACGCCGCTGAGCCGGGGGCGGCCGCGCAGCCGATTGCGCTGTGCGAGCTGGACAGGCAGGCGCACTATGACCACAGGACGGCGGTGCTCGTGCCGAAGGTCGGCGTGTTCGAGCGGCGGCGCGCATCCTACGAGGATTTTGTGCAGGTGATCGCGCGGCTGCGCGCGCCCGGCGGCTGCCCGTGGGACAGGGCGCAGACCCACCACACGCTGCGCCAGTATATGATCGAGGAAGCCTGCGAGGCGGCGGACGCGATGGACGGCGACGACGAGATGAAGATGGCCGACGAGCTGGGCGACGTGCTGCTGCAGGTCGTGCTCAACAGCTGCATCGGCGCAGAGCACCGCGCGTTTACCGACCGCGACGTGACCAGCATGGCCGCGCACAAGATGATTACGCGCCACGAGCATGTTTTCGGCAAGGCCAAGGCGGAGAACGCGCAGGCGGTCGTCTCCGTTTGGGAAAACGCGAAGAAGAAGGAGCGCGGCGAGCAGACGGCGCTGGAGCGCGTGCTCGACGTGCCGCTCTCCCTCCCGGCGCTGATGCGCGGGCAGAAGATCGTCCGCCGCGAGGCGGGCTCGAAGGGGCAGACGCTCGACGGCGCGGCCATGCTGGCGCGCGTGGCCGAGCTGGCTGGACAAACGGGCGGCGATCGGGCGGCGCAGGAGGCGCGGCTGGGCGAGATGCTGGAATGTCTCTGCGCGGCGGCCGAGGCGCAGGGGCTGGACGCGGAAACCGCCTTGCGCGGGCAGACGAAAAAGCGCGTGGAGCGGCTGCGCGTCGAGGACGAAAAAACCTTGTGAAACCGATGAAATTTTTATAAAAATTGCGTTTCCTCTTGCAGGAAAGAGGGAAACCATGTAGAATATGTCATAGTCGCCGATATGTGCGATTGATGTTAAACAAACACGTCAAGGAAACGGTGACGTTGTTTCAAGGAGGATTTTTTACACCATGAATAAGAACGAACTGAGCGCGGCGATCGCCGCGAAGGCGGGCCTGACCCGCAAGGATGCCGAGGCGGCCCTGTGCGCGATGAGCGACATCATTGCCGAAAGCCTCAAGAACGGCGAGAAGGTGCAGATCGTTGGCTTTGGTGCTTTCGAAGTCAAGGAGCGCCCGGCTCGCAAGGCCCGCAATCCCAAGACTGGCGAAGAAATCCAGATCGGCGCCCGCCGTTCCCCGATGTTCAAGCCGGGTAAGGCGCTCAAGGAAGCCGTCGAAGGCTAAACAGAAATTCCCGGAAGGTTGCTTCCGGGTTTCTTTTTTCTGAATGCCCTCGGTCGGCTTTGCTGAGAACGACTCCTTCAGTCAGCTTCGCTGACAGCTCCCTCAAGGAGGGAGCTCCTTTGAGAGATATTACGATGCTGTTTTTTTTCAAGACAAACTTTGAAAAAGCGCAACCTGACCTCCCTCTTTGAGGGAGGTGGCACGACGAAGTCGTGACGGAAGGAGTTCTCCGCAGGCGGTGGAAGGAGTTACACGACGAAGTCGTGACGGAAGGAGTTCTCCGCAGGCGGCGGAAGGAACACAGAAGAAGCCAGCCGTTACAAAAAGAAAAAAGGAGGTCATCTCCCATGGATTATATCTTCAAACCCATGTCCTATGTGCTCGTGATTCTCTTGGGCTATCTGCTCAAGCGCGCGGGCTTTTTTGGGCGGGACGACCATCGAATGATGAGCAGGATCATGGTCAACATCACCCTGCCGTGCACAATCGTTCAGGCGTTCGACGGCTTTGAGCGCGACGCCGGAATGTTCGTCATCGTCGGCATCGGCCTGCTCTGCGCGTTCGTGCCGATTCTGCTGATGTATCTGACGACGGGCGGCGTTGAAAAGCGCCTGCGCGCGTATCGCATGCTCAACATCGGCGGCTACAACATCGGCTGTTTCTCGCTGCCGCTGGTGCAGGCGTTTTTTGGCAACACGGGCGTTGTGGCCGCCTGCATGTTCGACACGGGCAACGCGATTATGATGACCGGCGGCGCGTATGCGATGACCTCCACGCTGCTCAAAACCGGCGGCGAGCAGCGGGAGAGCGTCGGCGATATCCTGATGAAATTCGTCAAGTCGCTGCCGTTCGACGCCTATATGCTGATGATTTTCCTCGCCGCGCTGGATGTGAAGCTCCCTTCCGCGGTCTTCACGCTGACGCGCCCGGCCGGACAGGCCAACGCCTTTATCGCGATGATGATGATTGGCATGATGTTTGAACCGGCGGGCGACAAGGCGCTGCTGCGCGAGACGGCGCGGGAACTGCTCGGGCGCTATCTGTTCGCGGCGGTCAGCGCGGCACTGGTGTTCTTCTGCACGCCGTTTGAGCTGGTTGTGCGGCAGACGCTCTGCATCGTCTGCTTCGCGCCGCTTTCGTCCCTCGCGCCGATTTATACCGACCGCTGCCACGGCGATACGGCGCTGGCCAGCTTCACCAATTCGGTCTCCATCGCGGTGAGCTTGGTCATCATGCTGGCGCTGGGGCTGGGGTTTGTGCTGTGAGGGAGAGGCATAACTCCTTCCACCGCCTGCGGGCGGTCCCCCTCCCTCGAGGAGGGAGGTCAAGGTGTTATAAGCGCCCAAAAGAGCTCCCTCTCAGAGGGAGCTGTCAGCGAAGCTGACTGAAGGAGTGCGAAGCTGACTGAAGGAATTCGAAAACCCCTTGACCTCAACCCGAGTTTAAGCGGTATAATACAAAGTGCAGCGTCAAACATTTGGATTCAGGGAGTGATTACCATGGAAAAAGCGAAGGTCTATTACACCGATTTTCGAACGGTCGCGTTCGGCGACGGTCTGCCCACCAAGCTCAAGAAGCTGATTAAAAAGGCGGGCATCGGCCAGATGGATATGGACGGCAAGTTTGTCGCCATCAAAATGCACTTCGGCGAGCTGGGCAACATCAGCTTCCTGCGCCCGAATTACGCTCGCGCGGTCGTGGACGTGGTGAAGGAGCTGGGCGGCAAGCCGTTCCTGACGGACTGCAACACGATGTACCCCGGCAGCCGCAAAAACGCCCTCGAACACCTCTACTGTGCGTGGGAGAACGGCTTCACCCCGCTGACGGTCGGCTGTCCGGTCATCATCGGCGACGGGCTCAAGGGCACGGACGATATCGGCGTGCCGGTTGCGGGCGGCGAATACGTGAAGGAGGCGCGCATCGGCCGCGCCATCATGGATGCGGACGTGTTCATCAGCCTGACCCACTTCAAGGGGCACGAGACGGTCGGCTTTGGCGGCACGATCAAGAACATCGGCATGGGCTGCGGTTCCCGCGCGGGCAAGACCGAGCAGCACTCCAACGGCAAGCCGAGCATCGACGAGGACGTGTGCCGCGGGTGCCGACGCTGCCAGCGCGAGTGCGCCAACGGCGGGCTGGTGTTTGACGAGGAGAAGCGCAAGATGCGCGTCGATCACGCGCATTGCGTGGGCTGCGGCCGCTGCCTCGGCGCGTGCAACTTCGACGCGATCAGCTTTGACGAATGCGACGCGAACGAGCGGCTCAACGCGCGCATGGCCGAATACACGAAGGCCGTCATCGACGGCCGCCCGAACTTCCACATCTCGCTGATTGTGGACGTATCCCCGAACTGCGATTGCCACTGCGAGAACGACGCGCCGATTCTGCCGAATATCGGCATGTTCGCGTCTTTCGATCCGCTGGCGCTGGATCAGGCGTGTGTGGATGCCTGCATGGCGGCAAACCCGATGCCGAACAGCCAGCTTTCCGACAACATGAAGAAGCCGGGTTTCGCCGACTGGGGCGACCCGTTCCGCAACTCCACGCCGGAATCCGAATGGCGCAGCTGCCTTGAGCACGCTGAGAAGATCGGGCTGGGCACGCGGGAATACGAACTGATTAAAATGTAAACGGCGGAAAAAGAAATAAACGATCCCGACCGCGGCGAAACGCGGCCGGGATTGTTATGCCCCGCGACGAATGATTTCAAAGGTCAAAAACAGTCCATAAAGACGGTATAGTTAGAATAATCGAAAGAACTTGCATGAAAGCGAAATCCGTTTTATCATAGAGGGGAATCAACCCTGTGAGGAAACGGAGGAAAAAACGATGTCGCAAATTCTGGGCAACCTGAGCGCGCTGACATGGCAGATGGCGGCCATGTGGGCGATTGGCGGCGTGATGATCTATCTGGCGATTTGCAAGGAGATGGAGCCCACGCTGCTGCTGCCGATGGGCTTTGGCTGCATCCTGTGCAACCTGCCGAACTCCGGCGCGGTGGAGGTGCTGGAAACCCTGTTTCAGGCGGGCGTGGCGAACGAGCTTTTCCCGCTGCTGCTCTTCATCGGCATCGGCGCGATGATCGACTTTGGCCCGCTTCTGGCCGACCCGAAGCTGCTGCTCTTCGGCGCGGCGGCGCAGTTCGGCATCTTCTTTACGCTGTCGATGGCGAGCCTGTTCGGCTTTGAGCTGCGGGACGCGGCCTCCATCGCCATCATCGGCGCGGCGGACGGCCCGACCTCGATTTTCGTTGCGAACGTGCTGAAAAGCAACTACACGGCGGCGATTATCGTCGCGGCGTATTCCTACATGGCACTGGTGCCGATTGTGCAGCCCTTCTGCATCCGCCTGATTACCACGAAGAAGGAACGCATGATCCGCATGGAATACACGCCGGGCAAGATCACGAAGACGACGCGCATCCTGTTCCCGATTGTGGTGACGGTGATCGCGGGCATTGTTTCGCCGCAGAGCGTGGCGCTGGTCGGCTTCCTGATGTTCGGCAACCTGCTGCGCGAGTGCGGCGTGCTGCGCAGCCTCTCGGAAACGGCGCAGAACGTGCTGGCCAACCTGATCAGCCTGATGCTGGGCTTGACGGTGGCGGTGCGGATGCAGGCGGCGAGCTTCCTCGTGCCGGAAACGCTGATGATCCTGGGGCTTGGCCTGATCGCGTTTATGTTTGACACGTTCGGCGGCGTGTTCTTCGGCAAGCTGATTAACCTGTTCGCCAAGAAGAAGATCAACCCGATGATCGGCGCGGCGGGCATTTCCGCGTTTCCGATGTCCTCCCGCGTGATCGCGAAGATGGCGAAGGAGGAAGACCCGTATAACTTCATTCTCATGCAGGCGGCAGGCGCAAACGTGGCCGGTCAGGTGGCCTCCGTCATTGCGGGCGGCATCATTCTGGCGCTGGTCGGGCCGCTGGTGTAAAAGGAGGCGCGGATTATGAAGCTCGATACACAGGCTTTTCTGAACTCGCTGGTGTTCATGGGCGAGGGCATGCTGGGTATTTTCGCGGTGATGCTGATTATCATCGGCGTGATCTATGCGCTCGGCCACTTCACGGCGGGGCATGGAGAATAAAAACTTAACGCGGCCTTAACGGCTGGAAAAGGCAAAAAAAGCGTCTGTTCCAAAAACGATGGACGGAAAAGGGGCTGTCAAGCTCAAGCCAGATATTTCAAGAATCAAAAAACTAAGCATTTTCAGAATATGGGGCTTTGCCCCATCGCCCCACCAAAGGGCTTTCGTTTTCGATTGTTTGTTTCTGCCACCGGCAGCAACAACCGAAAACCCCTTTGGAAACCTTCGGGCGCAAATACTTAGTTTTATTCTTGAAATATCGGTGGTGTTAGCTTGACAGTCCCGTTTCTTCGGCGGTATTACATGGTGATCTCTTTCTTGCCGCTCACCTTGAAGAACACCGCCAGCGCGATGATCGTCGAGAACGTCAGGATGGCGGAGATGGCGGAAGCCACGCCGTCGTTGCCGCGGATGATCTGGGAATAGATTTCCAGCGTCATCGTCTTGGTCTTGCTCGTGTAGAGGATGATGGAGGTGGACAGCTCCGTGATAATCATAATCCACGAAAGGATTGCGCCGGAGATGACGCCGGACATCATCATCGGCACGGTGACCTTGAAGAAGGTCTTGAAATCCGACGCGCCGAGGTTGATGGAGGCCTCCTCGATGCTGGGCGAAATGTTGCGCAGGATCGCCGAGGATGAGCGGATCGTATACGGCATACGGCGAATCGTATACGAGAGGATCATAATGAACGCGCCGCCCGTCAGCAGCAGCGGCTTTTTGTTGAACGTGGTCAGCAGCGCAATGCCGAGGATGGAGCCCATGACCGTCTCCGGGAACATGGAAACCACGTCGATCGCCGCGTTGAACACGTTGCGGCGGCGCACCACCACGTAGGAGACGAACAGCGACACCAGCACGATCACGAAAATCGCGGCGAACGCCAGCGCGTAGGTGTGCACGATGGAGCTGCCGACGGTGGAAAACGCCTCCTTATAGCTGCCAAGGCCGAAGCCGTCGGTGTAGAGCTTGCCGCTCGTGTTGCGGAAGGAGGAATAGATGACGTAGCACTGCGGCATGATGGCCAGCCCGACCAGAATGTAGCAGTACGCGTGCGCGAGCACGTTCTTCACGCCGTGGAGCTTTTTCGCCTCGACGGGATGCAGCGCGCTCATGGAGAACACCTTGCGGTTGGCAATGTACTTTTGCAGCAGGAACACCGCCGTCGTAATCACAATCGCGATGATGGAAATCGCCGCGGCCATGCCGTCGCTCGAACCGATTTCGGAGAGGAACTCCTTGTAGACGACGACCGGCAGGGTGTTGTAGTTTTCGCCGATGAGCATCGGGGTGCCGTAGTCAGCGAATGTGCGCATGAACACCATCAGCGCGCCGGAGAGCAGCGTCGGCAGAATCAGCGGCAGCACGATCTTGAAGATCTTGCGCACGCCGGAGCAGCCGAGGCTCTCGCTCGCCTCGATCAGCGAATTATCCAGATTCTTGAACGCGCCGGAGACGAACATGAACACCAGCGAATAGAGCTGCAGGCTCATAACGATGACGCAGCCCTTGAAGCCGTAGATGTCGCCGAGCTTGAAGCCGAATGTGTTGAGCAGGAAATTGGTGATGGTTCCGTTGCGGCCGCAGAGCATGATCCATGCGTAAGCGCCGATGAACGGCGCGCTCATCGAGCTGACGAGAATCAGGATTTGCAGCGCGCCGGCGAAGCGAATCTTCACCGTGGACATGATGTAGGCCAGCGGCGTCGCCAGCAGCACGGTAATCAGCGTCACGGTCGCGGAGATCTTGAGGCTGCCCCAGATCGCGCGCTGATAATATTTCTTGTGGAAGACCTTGGCGAAATACTGCCAGGTGAAACCGCCGTCCTCGCCGATGACGCTCTTGCTGAGCATGCTGATGAGCGGATAGAGCAGGAACAGCATGTAGAAGATGCTGACGCCGACGGTGACGATCATCCACAGATCCCAGCGAATCTTCTTGCGGGGCGCTTTAGCGGACATCGTTCACAACCCCTTTCGTCAGGTTGGTCTTGCCGTCTGCGGTGAACACGTTGATCTTGTCCTGCTTGAGGGTCAGCTTGACCTTCGTGCCGTTGGGGATGATGCTGGAAATCGAGCTTTCCTCGACGATCTCGGCGTTGGTGCCGTCGTAGAGCTCCACGAAGTACGTCGTGTTCAGCCCGAGGAACACGCTGGAAACCACCGTCGCGTCGATGCCCTGCTGGCCGTCCGCCGCGAGCACAAACTCCTCCGGGCGAACCGCCACCAGCACATCCTCCGCCGGGGCGCTGCCGCAGTTGTCGTAGGGTGTCACGTAACCGTTGCCGAAGTGCAGCGCGCCCTGCGCGTAGCGCGCGCTGAGCGTGTTGCTGCGGCCGATGAAGTTGGCGACAAACTGGTTCGCCGGGCGCTGATAGATGCTCTTGGGCGTGGAGACATGCTGAATCACGCCGCCGGACATGACCGCGATGCGGTCGGAAACGGCCATGGCCTCCTCCTGATCGTGCGTGACGTAGATCGTGGTGATGCCGACGCTGTTCTGAATCTGGCGGATGGCGTTGCGCATCTCGATGCGCAGCTTCGCGTCGAGGTTGGAGAGCGGCTCGTCCATCAGCAGCACGTCCGGCTTGATGACGATGGCGCGGGCGAGCGCGACGCGCTGCTGCTGGCCGCCGGAAAGGCGCTCGGGCAGGCGGTCGGCATACTGGGTGATCTTTACGGTCTCCAAAATCTCATCGACGCGCCGATTGATCTCGTTTTTCGGCAGATGGCGGTTTTCAAGGCCGAAGGCGACGTTCTCGCGCACGGTCATGTGCGGAAAGACGGCGTAATTCTGGAAAACCATGCCGATGTTGCGCTTGTTCGGGGCGATATCGTTGATGACCCTGCCGTTAAAGGCAATGGTGCCGCCCTCGATGGAGTTGAAGCCCGCGACCATGCGCAGCAGCGTCGTCTTGCCGCAGCCGGAGGGGCCGAGCAGCGTGAAGAACTCGCCCTCCCTGACGTCCAGATTCAGGTCGGGGATGATGACGTTCTCCCCATATTTCTTGACGATGTGCTCAAAATGAATCCCTACGCTCATATCCGTTGATTCCTTTCGCGTTATTTTCCCGTTTAGCCGGGCCTTCGGCTCGTGCGCCTTCCGCCCTATAAAAAGCGAAGGCGCGGCCTGACGGCCGACGCCCTCGCCCGAAGGCATGTGGAAATTACATGTCCATCATGATGTCCTGAACCTTTTCCTTCAGCTCGGAGGTGTGGGCGATGACGTAATCGCTGTCCTCGTAGATGAGCTTGATGTCGGCCAGCGGGGTCATAACGTCGTTCTTATACTCAACCTCGCGCACGTTGCGGCTGGTGGTGTTTTCCGCCAGGAAGCGCTGCGCCTCTTCGGAGAGCATGAAATCGACGAACGCCTTGGCGTTCTCGACGTTCTTCGCGTTCTTGACGATACCGATCTGCGCCGGCAGGAACACGGTGCCCTCGACCGGGTAGACAACCTTGATGTTGGTCGCGCCGTCCTTAATCAGGGTGACGCAGGGGTCTTCGTAGGTCAGGCCGACGGCGTATTCGCCGTTGTAAACGCCCTTGTACACCGCGGAGGAGCCGCTGGTGATGGCGACCTGCTGGCCGACGAACAGATCCTGCACATACTGCCAGGCCGCGTCATCCTCATAGCCGCCCATGGCGAGCAGCATGTTGGTGAGCTGGCAGAACGCGGAGGAAGAAGAAGCCGGATCGGCGGAAGCGATCTTGCCCACCAGCTCGGGCTGGAGCAGATCGGCGTAGCCGTTCACCTCGATGCCCATTTCCTTGAGCATGTCGGTGTTCACCAGCAGCACGGAGCCGTCGATGGTGTAGTTGGTGCAGTAGCCGCGGGTGTTCTTGTACGCATCCATCAGGTACTGATCCTGATCGGAGACGTAATCCTGGAACAGATCCGCGTTGGCCACGTAGTTGGCCAGCGAGCCGCCGTACATGAGATCGAAGGTGCTGTATTCCTGCGCGATTTCGCTGCCGATGCGCTTCATGCAGTCGCCCGTGCCGATGGACTCGACCTTGACCTTGATGCCCGTCTTCTCCTCAAACACCGGGATGATGGAGAGAAGGCCGTCGCTGTTCGGGGAGCAGATGTTCAGTTCGCCTTCGGCCGAAGCCAGCGCCGCGCCGCCGATGAGCATCATGGACGCCAAGGCGGCAGCAAGGAATTTTTTCATGGAAAGTTTCCTCCTTTTTGTTTTAGGCAGTGGATGGTTCGCTCATTGCCTTTGCGATTATTATATCACTTCACTTGGTTATGCACAACCATTATTTTACCGAAATTTTACACACCTTGCGCAAAAATTTCGTTCCTGATTCAAAAATTCGTTTCGCGTTGCTTCAAAAAAACTGGACGAAAACCCGCAGCCTCGCTTTATACTAATTCGCAGTTAAAATGCTTAACAGAGCGCATCAGATTTTTTGTTCTGACGAAGCCAAGTGAAGTGAGGCGTACTGGAGGTACGTTGAACGGAACGAGGCAAAGTCAGAGCGAAAAAGATGGTGCGCGGATTAAGCCATTTTAACAAGAATTAGTATTACTCCTTCAGTCAGCTCCGCTGACAGCTTCCTCAAAGAGGAAGCTCTTTTTGGCGCATATCTCCCGAAAATAAAAAGAAACTCCGCCGCAAGCCATGCGCTCACAGCAGAGTTTCCTTTCAGTAAACGCGGGCGCGCAATGCGCGCCCCTACGGACACAGCAGCATAATGCGCGGTTGCTTTTTCCGCAACGTTGTAGGGGCGCGCATTGCGCGCCCGTTACCGGAATTTGTGCATAATTTCGGATTTGCTCATTTACTGTTCTTTCAATATGCAGCCTGTTTTCCGTTAAAGCCGCTTTCTTTGAGAAATGTCGGCGTGACGAAAGGCGTTCTTACAGCGCGAACAGCAGAATCGCCAGAATGTGGCAGACGCTCCCCAGAATCACGAACACGTGGAACACGCAATGCATGAACGGCTTGGTTCTGCCCTTGCCGTAGAGCACCGCGCCCACCGTATACAGCAGCCCGCCGCCCAGAATCAGCAGGAAGCCGCCCCAGCCGATGGCCTGAATCAGCAGCGGGAGCTTGAAGACGATGCACCAGCCGATGGCCATGTAGCAGACCATCGAAAAGACCTTGTATTTGTTGAGGTCAATCGCCGTGAACGCAATGCCCACCGCCGCCAGCGCCCAGACAATGCCCATCAGCACCCAGCTGGCCACCGGGTCAATCGGCCGCATTGCGCTCAGCAGCAGCGGCGTATACGTGCCCGCAATCAGCACGTAGATCGTGCAGTGGTCAAACACCTGCATCACGCGCTTGCCAAGGCCGGGCTTGAGCCCGTGGTAGACGCTGGACATCGTATACAGCAGGATCATCGAAACGCCGAATACGATTGATCCGGCCAGACCGAACCCGTTGTGGTGCAGCGCGGAAACGATGATGCACAGCACCAGCCCCGCGACGCCCACCGCGCCGCCGACAATGTGGCTGATCATGTTGAACAGCTCTTCGTTTTTCGTGTAGACCGGCATTTCGCGATCCATGAGTTTGGTGCGTGTCATCGCGCTTCCCCCTTCGAGCAATCCATCTAGTATTGAAAACTAGATTGTAGTTTAGCACGTTCGTCAGGGAATGTCAAGGGTTTTGCGAAACTCCTTTCGAAACAGAAAAACCGGATCAAAGCAGCGGCGCTCAAACAAACCTCCCGCCTGATCCGTCCCTCCTCAGGCCTTTTCAAATTCGTGCGCGGCGCGCTGCAGGAGCTGGCGAATCGGCAGATGCTGCGGGCAGGCTCGCTCGCACTTGCCGCATTTCACGCAGTCCGACGCCCTGCGTCCGGGCGCGGTGTGCGCCGCGTAATCGGCGTTTCCCTCGGGGTGCATCTGCCTGTCGTTCATCGCCGCGAACAGCTCCGGAATGGCGATGTGCTTCGGGCATCCGTCAACGCAGTAGCGGCAGCCCGTGCAGGGAATCAGGTTCCCGCCGCTTAAAATCGCCCGAACGCGGCCGACAGCGGCCTTTTCGCGTTCATCGAGCGCCCGGAAATCCCGCATGAACGAGAGATTATCCCGCATCTGCTCCATGTTGCTCATGCCGGAGAGCACCATCATCACGCCGGGAAAGCCCGCCGCAAAGCGAATCGCGTAGCTCGCCGCGCTTCCGCCGTGCAGCGCGTCCAGCTCGGCCTTCGCGCTCTCCGGCAGGTTGACCAGATTGCCGCCCTTAACCGGCTCCATGACGATCACCGGCTTGCCGTGCTTCACGCAGACCTCGTAGCATTTGCGGCTCTGCACCTTCGGGTCGTCGTAATCCGCGTAGTTGAACTGGAGCTGCACCGCCTCGATTGCCGGATACTCCGTCAGAATCTGCTCCAGCACCTCCGCGCTGTCGTGGAAGGAGAGGCCGACGTGGCGAACCCTGCCCTCCGCCTTCAGCGCGAACGCCGTCTCATACGCGCGGCAGGCCTTGAAGTGGCCGTAGTTCTTCGCGCTCTGCGCGTGCATCAGGTAAAAATCGAAATACGTCACGCCGCAGGCTTCGAGCTGGCTTTCAAACAGCGGCCGGATATCCGCCTCGGTCTTAAAAAAGCTCCCCGTCAGCTTGTCCGTCAGCACATAGCTTTCGCGCGGATAGCGGCTCGTCAGGCAGGCCTTGAGCGCCTTTTCGCTTTCGCCCTGAAGATAGCCGTGCGCCGTATCGAAGTAGTTGAAGCCCGCCTCCAAAAACGCATCGACCATCCGTCCGGTTTCCTCAAGGTTCACGCTTTCCCCGTTCATCGGCAGGCGCATGCAGCCAAAGCCGAAATTCTTCTTGACGTTGTCCATCCTGTACACCCTTCCAAAGTCCTGTTTCGTTGTGCGAATTCCCCTCTATCATACAACCTGACCTCGGCCTCAAGTCAAGCCTTTTGGGCAATTTTCTTTGCGCGGTTATTCCAAAAAGGAAAACCCCCTGCCAACGGCAGGGGGCTGAATTTCCGGGAAAGGGAAATTACTTGACTTCGACCTTCGCGCCCGCTTCTTCGAGCTTCTTCTTCATGGTCTCGGCCTCTTCCTTGGAAGCGCCTTCCTTCAGGGTCTTCGGAGCGCCTTCGACGATGTCCTTGGCTTCCTTCAGGCCCAGGCCCGGCACGACCTCACGGACGGCCTTGATGATGGCGACCTTCTTGGCAGCGTCGAAGCCAGCCAGAACGACGTCAAACTCGGTCTTCTCCTCAGCGGCAGCGGCCGGAGCGCCAGCGACGCCGGCAGCGGCAACCGGAGCGGCGGCGGAAACGCCGAACTTCTCTTCGAGGGCCTTCACGAGCTCAGAAGCCTGGATCAGGGTCAGGCTTTCGATAGCGGAAACGATCTCATTGATTTCCATGGTAAGTTACCTCCGTTATTGTAGATTTGTTTGGTTTGAAGATGCCGTCTATCCGGCTGTCTTTTGCAGATTACTGCTCGCCGGCTTCGGCCTTCTTGTCGGCAATCGCCTGAATGACGTAAGCCAGAGCGGTCGCCTGAGAATTGAGGCAACCCATGATCTTGGCGATGAGCTGCTCGCGCGGCAGGATATCGGCCAGAGCCTTGACCTCTTCCACGCTCTGCACAGCGCCGTCCATGATGCCGGCCTTGATGGTCAGCGGGGACGTCTTCTTGTCCTTCTCAGCGGCGGTGATGAACTCCTTGATGAGCTTCGGAGCGGACACCGGATCGCCGTTGCCGAAAACGAAAGCGTTCGGGCCTTCGAGAATCGCGTCGTCGATCTTGATGCCCTTGTTCTCCAGCGCGCGCTTCATCAGCGTGTTCTTGAGAACGCAGTAATCAACGTTCGCCGCGCGGCACTTGGCGCGCAGGGCGGTGATGGCCTCCACGGTCAGCGCCTTATACTCGACGATGACGATGGACTCGGCCTTCTCGATCTTCTCCTCGATTTCGGAAACAACGACTTTCTTCGCTTCAAAATTCTTGGACATGTCATTTTCCTCCTTCCCGAAAGGTTTCGGAAAAGAAAAGCCCCTGCGCTGGGCGCAAGGGCAGAAAACCGTTTTCACGGAAAAATCGCACTCGCACCTCGGCTGGCGGAAAACCCTTTATGACGCGCAAGCGCGTGACCAACTGTCTTAGGCACAGAACTTTTCAATTCACGGGTGCTATCATAACATAATTATCGGGGATTGTCAACGGTTTTTTGCGGATTTTTGTAGCCTTCGATCTCAAAGATAACATCCTTCTGCATTTCTTCGCCGATATACGGTGCAAGCGCTTTTTCGGCGCTGAATCGTCCGTCCTTCTGCATGCCCGCGTTATGAATCACACTGTCCTGCAAAGCGTCAAGCATACGTCCCTCCCGGTCGGTGACAATCACGCTGAGCGTTACAAAATCTTCGGAATCAAATGTGTCCGTCGTTTCCAGATGCAGTTTTCCGTCCGCAATCCACGCCTTTGCCGCTTCAACGTTTTCCAGATGTCCCTTTGTTTCAGAAGCAACCCGTGCGTCAAACCGAACCTGCAAGCGCGCTGCCTGCCGGATTTTTTTAGCGACCGCGCTCAAGCCGGCGGGCGATACTGTTTTTTCGACGGTTTCCTTGGTTTCCCAATCGGTGATCCACGTTTTCACTTCACCCGTTCCCGCAAAGAGCACCACCCGTTCGCCCGGCCGAACCGTTCTGTTCGTCTTCCAAAATGCGCCGTCGATGGCAGGCACGCTCCAGCGTGCCAGTTCTTCCTCCCGCGCGTTGCAGGCGATCAGCCATGTGTCGTCAATGGTGATTGCCTCCTCCGACACATTTTCCAATTCGACAAGAACAGACCATCGTTCGCCCGCATCATCCCACGGAATGACGGATTGGCGCGTGACCTTAAACCCCTCCGGCTTGGTTTGAATGGCTTGATTTGCGGCTTCCTGTTCGGTCAGACATTCTTTGGAAAGGCAGACGTTAAACATCGTCCCCGCCATGCCCGTCGCACAAACGCACAGCATCATGCACAGCGCTCCCGCAAAAAACAGTTTTTTCATTTTCTTTTCCTCGTTTCGTAATGAAATGGTTTTTTTACTTCATCTTCCCGTTTCCGGAAGGCGGGAAGCCGTGCAAAGAATTTGAAAAATCTGTTTCGCGCGAAAAAGTGTCTGCGGCCTCACGGCGGTGAGAATAGGTTATGGAACCATCCTATACCCCACCGAGCCCGTCTCCGCGTTATCCTCCTGCTCAAGCGTCACCCAGCTTCCGATGCGCTTTTCAAACGTCCATGTTTCGCCCGCGAGCAGCTGCTCGCCCTCGTCCAGCGACGCATTGAATCCGTCGAGCAGCATCCCCTGCGCGTCCGTCGCCCAGATGCTCACGTATCCGTCGGTTTCCCCGCTGTCGTCCGCGTCCTTCGTCAGCGTCGCCACGAAATAGTGGTCGCGCAGCTCCGCGTCCGCGTCCTGTTCTTCGGCGGTTCGCGTCGGCGCCCGCTCGATGTTCAGCCAGATTTCAAACCGTTCCGCCCCGTCCATCGCCCCCGGCTCGATCTCCGCGCTCAGGAGCGATTTTCCGCCCGCCAGCAGCGCCGGGCTGACGCTCATATCCACGGCGGTTTCCAGCCGCTTCCCGTCCGCGTCAAAGCCGACGAGATACGCGCCGTCCACGTGCATTTCCTCCGCGCTTTCCGCCAGCACCAGCAGCATCCGAATGCCGCCCGCCTCGTCCACGTCGGTCAGCGTCTGCGCCAGAACGCGGAGCTTCCCCGTCTCGTCGAGGATATCCCGCTGCGCCGCCTGCTCAAGGGTCAGCGTCTGCGCGCCGATGGGCAGCGCCACGCGCGTTTCGTTCTCCGGGGTGATCTGCGCGACCTGAACCGTCCGGTTTTCCTGCAATTCCTCAAGCCGCTTGGTGTGGTCGTTGCCCGAAAGCCCCAAGACCGTCGCCGTGCCGGCGAATACGAGCGCCGCCGCCAGCAGCGCCGCGACCGCCGCGCTCCGCTTGGGCGCGCGCTTTTGGGGATGCAGCTTCTCGCGGATCGCGCGCAGGTTCTGCGCCGCGTGCGTCTCCTCCTTCGCGCCGCTCAGCTCGGCCAGCAGCGCCTCGCAGGCGTTCACCGCGTCCATATCGACGTCCGCCGGCGCTTTGCGCAGCTCGCCGTCGATTTCCGCCCGCAGCGCCCTTCGCGCGTCGTCCGCACCGAGCGCCCCGTCCTTGATTTTCCGGCGCAGCATATCCATTTTTTCTTCGATGCTCACGCTGTTCCCTCCATCCGATATCCGATGTCCCCTATCCGATATTCCATCCGTCATGTCCGCTCGTCCTCGGCCAGCCGCCGCGCCTTCTTTCTCAGCCGCGCCAGCGCCGCCCGAATCGCGCCGATGGTCGTGTTCTGCCTTTTCGCCAGCTCTTCACAGCTCACGCCGTCCACAAAATGCGCCTGAACCAGCCCTTTTTCCCGCTCGTTGAGCGTGTCCAAAACCCGCTCAAGCGTTTCCCGGCTGCTGATTCTGTCGGGCAGCGCGTCGATGGCCGTCATCAGCTCCCTCTCCGTCAGCGCCGCGTCATCCTCCAGCGGCACATGCCGTTTTTGCCGTCTTCGGTAGGTATTCAGCGCCGTCATCAGCCGATACCGGCAGACCTTGAACAGCCACGCCTCGATATACGGCGCATCCTTCAGCATGTCGTATTCCTCGTAGGTCTTCAGAAACGTCTTCTGGATGCTGTCGTCCACCAGATCGCGGTATTCCCCCCGGTGCCGCACGTAGTTCAGGCTCGCCCGTTCCAGCTTTCCCGCATATTGCAGGTACAGCGATTCGATAAATGCCTCTTTTTCTTCCTTCATCGCGCCTACGCCCCTTTTGCCCTTCTATATGGAATAGCGCGCGAGCCGCCAAAACGATACGCCCTTTTGCGATTTTTTATATTTCTTCGATTCGATATGCCCAAGCCTCGCAGGTCAGCTCGCCCGTGCCGATTTCCAGCGTCGCGCTGTCCTCCAGCCTTTTGCGCCAGATGACGCTGCTGCCCGGCAAAAGCCCCATGTCTTCCGTGGCGTATGCGCTTTGCATCATCGCGTCGAGGATTCGCCCGTCCGCGTCTTCGAGAATCGCGCCGCAGACCGCGCCGTAGAGCGTTTCTTCCGTCGTGTTCGTCAGCTCCACGCAGAGGTATTGCCCCTCCCGCCACGCGCGAACGCCGTCCAGCTGTGTCCAGCGCGTGTAGGCGCGCGTGCTCGTCTCGACGGTTATCTCGATGCCGCTCACCCTGCCGATATCCTTCGTAAAGTCGTACATCCATTCGCTGACGATCATCGTCTCCCCGGGCTCGATCACGTCCGGCAGATGGCTGACATAACGCTCCTCATGCAGCGCCTTCCCGTTCGCGCCGACCGCCTTCATCTGCACCGTCTGAATCGGCAGCCGCTTCCCGCTGACGTTGCGCAAAACGGCGTAAATGTGTGCCTCGGCGGCGTGCTCGTTTTCCAAAATCACGCCGTATTTCTCGACCGTCAGCCGCTCGTCCGCGCACGTCACCCGAACGTCCTGCGGGATGCTCGCTTCCGCCGAATCCCCGCCGTCCATCATCTGCATCCAGATCGGCTTGAGAAAATCCAGCCCGTCCGCCGAAGCCGCCGCGCCGGTCAGCAGCATGGCGGCCAACAGCGCGCAAATTCTCTTTTTCATCGTTTTCCCCTCAATCAGAAAGAGACCTGCCCCCTTCCTTCTCTTCGGCTCAGCCTTTCATGCGAAAAGCCGATAGCCGGAAGGAGGCGCGGCAAGTCTCTCTCGTGTATGCGTCTTTAATCCAGCTCGTGCAGCGCGTATACCGTCGCGTTGCCGCTTTCAAGCGTCGTGTCGTTTTCGTAATCCCGAACGGTTGCGCGCAGGATCATCGTGCTGCCGGGGAAGATGCCCGTCGCGTTGCCCGTGCTGACCCGGCACACGTCCAGCAGCCTGCCCTCGTCGTCGTCCACCGCGATCACCGCGGAAACGCCGTAGATATCGGTGTCCAGCGTGTTCTCGACCAGCGCATACGCGATGCTGTCCATCATCATGCCCTGCGCGTCGATCTTCTGGTATTCGGTGTAGGTGCTCGTTTCGCTCTCCACCGTCACCGCGAAACCCGCGATCTCGTCAATCGGGGTCTCAAAGCCGTAGAACCAATCCCAGATGAACATGCTCTCGCCGTTTTCCACCATGTCCGGCGCGCAGTTGGAATAGCTCTCCTCTTCAACGACCTCGCCCGCCGCGTTCAGCGCCGAAACGGTCGCGCCGCGGGGATAGAGCGTCCGGCCGCTGACGTTCTTGACCTCGATCATCACATTCGCTTCTCTGGAATACTTGTCTTCGGTCAGATAAGTGGAGGAACGCACCTTCTGGAAAAAGGGATCCTCGATCTGCACCGGCTTGCCATAGCTGCTCTCGTCCTCGCTCTGCGCCGCCGGGGTTTCCGGCTCCGCCGTCTGCGTCTGCACCGTGCCGCCCTTCAGCCTGCTGGTGAAATCCTTGAGGCTGTTCGTCTCCTCCGCCATCGCAAACGCCGCGCTCAGGCTCATCGCCAAAACGAGCGCCAGGGTCATTCTTCTTTTCATTGCCGTTCGCACCTTCCTTGTGAAAAAATTTTCGGTTCTCTTTCCTTTAGGATAGCACCGCAGCCTGCCGCTGTCAATTAAAAAATCCGCATAGACCGAAATCTGCGCGGATTTTACGTTCTATTTACAAATTAGAACTTGAGCGGGTTGACCTTGATGCCCGGGCCCATCGTGGAAGACAGGACGACGGAACGCAGGTAAATGCCCTTGGCCGCGGCCGGCTTGGCGCGGTTGATGGCGTTCATCAGCGCGGTCAGGTTGGCCGTGAGCTGCTCGGCGGTGAAGGACTTCTTGCCGATCGGGCAGTGGATGATCGCCTGCTTGTCCAGACGATACTCGACCTTACCAGCCTTGATCTCGCTGATGGCCTTCGCCACATCCATGGTGACGGTGCCGCTCTTCGGGTTCGGCATGAGGCCCTTCGGACCGAGGACGCGGCCCAGACGGCCGACAACGCCCATCATGTTCGGGGTCGCGACGACGACGTCGAAGTCGAACCAGTTTTCGCCCTGAATCTTCGCAACCAGCTCCTCAGCGCCGACGTAATCCGCGCCGGCCTCCTCGGCGGCCTTGGCCTGCTCGCCCTTGGCGAACACGAGGACGCGAACCTTCTTGCCGGTGCCGTGCGGCAGCACGACAGCGCCGCGAACCTGCTGGTCGGCCTGACGCGGATCGACGCCCAGACGCACGGAGATCTCCATGGTCTCGTCGAACTTGGTCTTCGCGGTCTGCAGGGCGAGCTTCACGGCCTCGTCCGGATCATACAGCTTGCTGCTTTCGATGAGCTTCGCGCTCTCGAGATACTTCTTGCCATGCTTCATGTTTATGTTCCTCCTTGTGGTACAAACGGCTTAAAATCCTCCCACAGTTTCCGGCCTGCTTAACGCAAGCCGCCTCGCGCGGCAAGCCGCGCTTTTCACCGCCTGTTAGGCGTCGGCGACAGTCACGCCCATGGAGCGGGCGGTACCCTTGACCATGCTCATCGCGGACTCGATGTTGGCAGCATTCAGGTCGGGCATCTTCTTCTCAGCGATCTCGCGGACCTGCGCCTGCGTGAGCTGGCCAACCTTGGTCTTGTTGGGCTTGCCGCTGCCGGACTCGAGACCCAGCGCCTTCTTGATGAGCACCGGGACCGGCGGGGTCTTGGTGATGAAGGTGAAGGAACGGTCGGAGTAGACGGTGATGACGACCGGGATGATCAGGCCGACATCGTTCTTGGTGCGCTCGTTGAACTCCTTGCAGAAGCCCGGGATATTGACACCGTGCTGACCGAGCGCCGGACCGATAGGCGGCGCAGGATTGGCCTTACCGGCCTGCACCTGCAGCTTGATCATGCCAGTTACTTTCTTAGCCATGGTAATAATCCTCCTCAATCTGTGGTCACGCGGAACATGATGTTCCTCCCACGTCCGGCCTGCCGCTAAAAGCAGACCGGGCTGACGCCCATCTCTTGGCGAAATGAGCCTTTTCAACAACCGGGGATCGCCCGGGGGTTGTCTGTTTCGTCTTTCCGGAGCGGGGGCTTACAGGCGCTCCACCTCGGAAATGTCGTACTCCACCGTCGTCTTGCGGTTGAGGATCTCGATGGAGACCTTGACCTTGTGCTCCTCGGCGTTGATCTCCTCGACCGTGCCGATGGCGTTCTCCACGCTGCCGCTCTTGATCCGAACGTTGTCGCCCGGCTCAAGGTCGATGCGGATGGTGCCCTGGCAACTGGTCATTCTCTCATATTCCTCGTCCGTCAGCGGAATCGGCTCGCTTCCCGGGCCGACAAAGCCGGTCACGCCGCGCGTGTTGCGCACGACATACCAGCTCTCCGTCGTCTTGATCATCTTGACCAGAACGTAGCCGGGAAAGAGCTTGTGCTGAATGGTATGAGGCTTGCCATTGCGGATCTCGACGACTTCCTCAATCGGCACGGTGACTTCCTGAATCAGGTCGCCCATGCCGTTGTTTTCCACCGTCTTGACGAGATCGTTGGCGACTTTGTTTTCGTAACCCGAATAGGTATGCACAACATACCACAGGGCCTTCTCGTCCGCCATGTTAACCCTCCTGTGGTCAGGCCTTACAGCTCAATGAGCTTCTTGACCAGGAACGAGGAACCGGTATCCAGCAGACCGACGACGATCGCCAGCACCACGACAAACGCGATGACGACGATAGAGTAATTGATGAGATCCTTCTTGGACGGCCACGCGACCTTCTTCAGCTCAGCCACCATGTTCTTGAACGCATCGGAAATGCGGCCAGGCAGGGCGACGATCCAATTCTTCGCGCGGGTGAAGAAACCGGGCTTTTCGGTGTTCTTCGCGCCTTTGTTTTCAGACATCTCTTTCACATCCTTGTCCGTCTTGTCGCGTGAATTAGCGGGTTTCCTTGTGAACCGTGTGCTTCTTGCAGAAACGGCAGTACTTGCTCATTTCGATACGGTCCGGGTTGTTGCGCTTATTCTTCATCGTGTTGTAATTGCGTTGCTTGCACTCCGTGCAGGCCAGCGTGATCTTCACGCGCACACCAGCAGCAGCCATACAAGACACCTCCTTCTCAAAAAGCGGACTTCTTCAGTCCGTCAAACATGCTTGCATATTGTACACCCGGCGGCCATGCTTGTCAACCGTTTTTTGCAAGTTTTTTTGAATACTTCTGGTCTCCTTCTGTTTTCTCCCGTTTTCTCCGTTTTTCTCTGTTTTTTAATTCCAACACCCGAAAAAATTCAGATAAAACAAGCCCCGGCGCGCCGCGCCGAGGCTTGTATGCGTCATTTCGTTTCGGCGTCCACGCCGAGTGCGTACAGGGTCTGCTCGTCCGCCTGCGCGATAATCATGTAAACCGTTTCGCCGTCCTTCGCGCAGAGCATCGCGTTTTCCCCGCTGCGCGCGTATACCGCGTCCATTTCGCCGATGGCGAAACCCGTGACGAGCTGCGCCTGCCAGCCCTCCTGTTTCATCCGCTCGATGTAGGCCGCCGGACTGGCGGTGATCGCCTGCGCCCGCGTGCCGTCCGCCAGAAGGTACGTCCGCGTCAGCACGTCGCACAGCTTTCCGCCCATTTGAACGCGCTCACGGCTTTCGCCTTCCATTTCGCCGCTCCCCAGCGCCAATGTCTTCGCCGGTTCGGCCTGCTTCGCCTGCGCGCCGTCCGTCCTGTCCGCGAGCTGGTAGACCATCGTGCCGTAAAACACGGCGCACAGGATCAGCGCGCAGGCCGCGCCCAAAAGCGCCATCAGCGCGCCGGTCAGTCGGCTTTTCCTTTTCTTTCCGCTCATGCCTTGCCTTCGCCCGCGATATAATCGACAAACTGCCTCGCAATCCGCGGGGAGCATCCGTTGTGGCTCACCGTCCACGCGCGGGCGCGCGGCATCAGCTCGTCCCAGTCGTATTCCGCCCCGCGCGCATCCAGCAGCGCGCGGCAGATCGTGAAGTATTCCTCCTGCGTCGGCGCGGAGAACGTCAGCCGCAGGTCAAAGCGATCCGCCAGAGAGAATTTTTCCTCCAGCGTGTCGCGTTCATTCACGTCGTCCTGCCGTTCGGAGAAGCGCTGGCGCACGATGTTGCGGCGGTTGCTCGTCGCATAAACCACGACGTTCGACGGGCGCGCCTCGAGGCCGCCCTCCAAAACCGTCTTGAGCGCCGTGTATTCCGGGCAGGAATCGTTGAACGCCAGATCGTCCACAAACACGATGAATTTCCCCGGCTGTTCGCGCAGGATGGAGAAAATCGTCGGCAGATTCGTCAGCTGCGCCAGCGGCACCTCGACGATCCGCAGCCCCTCCAGCCAGAAGCTGCTCAGCAGCGCCTTGACCGTCGCGGATTTGCCCGTTCCCTTGTCGCCGTAGAGCAGGATGTTGCAGGCCTGCCGCCCGTCGAGCAGCCGGCGCGTGTTTTCCACCAGCGCGCCGCGCTCCCGCTCGTAGAGCACCATGTCCTCCAGCCGGATCGGGTCCGGCTCGCGGATGCCGCGCAGCCCGAGCGGATATTTTTCGCTCTCGCCGACCCACGTGCTGCCCGGACAGCGGGCAAACAGCCCCGTGCCCTGCTTTCGGAAAAACGCCGCCGTCATGGTCACGCCTTCCCGGCTCAGCATCATTTTGGATAGCCGCGGGTCGCCCATTTCGCTGCCCAGCGTCGGTTCCCAGACGGGCAGGCGCGCCGCCGTCTGCCCGCTCATGCCCGCGCGTTCGCACAGCAGCAGGAACATCGCCGGTTCAATCGCCGTCAGCCGCCCCAGCGCGTCCAGATCGTTGGCCAGCGCGTTGGTCAGGCTGTAGGGCAGCACGTCCATCCGCGCGCAGAGCAGCGCCGCCGGGCTTTCCTCAAACAGCACCGCCTCCAGCGCCTCGCGCGCGAAGCCGCCGCGCCCGTGCGCCGCCGCGTCCAGCCATGCGTCGTAAACGCGGCAGTAGGCCGCCGTCAGCGCCGCCTCGTCGGCGTTATCCTTCGCGCAGGCGCGGCACAGATCGACCAGCGCCGCCATCGCCCTGTTTCGGAGCGTATGGCGCAGCGCCGTCATGCAATCCAGATCGAGCAAAAGCCCGCGAAGCTGTCCGATGTCCATAGGCGTTCCCCTTTACATCCTCTCCGGCGCTTCCACACCGATCAGATACAGCCCCGTCTTAATCACGTCGCAAACCGCGCGGGTCAGGTTCACGCGCGCCGCCGTTCCGGCCGGGTCGCTCTCATCCATGATGCGGTGCTCGAAGTAATATTTATTGTAGGCCTGCGCCAGCTGGGTCGTGTGGCGCGTAATCATCGACGGCTCGCTCTGCTCCATCGCCTTGCGAACCACCTGCGGGAAGTGCGAAATCAGCATCAGCACATCCTGCGCCTCATCGTCGGTAATCACGCTGTAATCCGGCTCGGCCGCCGCGAACGCCTCCGCCTTGCGCAGCACGGAGCAGCAGCGCGCGTGCGTATACTGCACATACGGGCCGGTCTCGCCGTCAAAGTTCAGCGCGCGCTCCCAGCGGAAGTCGATGTCCTTGTTGCGGTCGTTGTGCAGGTCGAAATAGACCACCGCGCCCACGCCGACCTGACGCGCCACCTCGTCCTTGTTGGGCAGGTTCGGGCTCTTCTCCTCGATGATCTCGCGCGCCTTCTCGACCGCCTTGTTCAACAGATCCTCCAGATAGACGACGTAGCCCTCGCGGGTGGAGAGCGCGCGCCCCTCGTAGCTGACCATGCCGAAGGAGACGTGCTCCATTCCCTTGTACCAGTCGTGCCCCATCAGTTCGATGATCTTAAAGAGCTGCTTGAAGTGCAGGTTCTGCTGATAGGCCACCACGTACAGGCACTTGTCGAAGTGATAGGTGTTGTGGCGGTAGAACGCCGCCGCGAGGTCGCGGGTGATGTAGAGCGTCGCGCCGTCGCTGCGCAGGATCAGCGCCGGGGGCATGCCGTAGGCCTCCAGATCAACGACCTGCGCCCCCTGAGACTCAATCAGCAGCCCCTTCTCGCGCAGCTCCTCGACAACCGGCGCCATCTTGTCGTTGTAGAAGCTCTCGCCCGCGTAGGAATCAAACGACACGCCCAGCAGGTCGTACACGCGCTGGGTGTCCTTGAGCGTGACCTCCTTGAACCACGTGAAGATCTCCATGGCTTCCTTGTCGCCGTCCTCGATCTTCTTGAACCACGCGCGGCCCTCGTCCTCCAGCTCCGGGTGCTGCTCCGCCTCGTGGTGGAAGCGGACGTACAGATCGACCATCGCCTGCACGCCGCCCTTCTCGACCTCCTCGCGGTTGCCCCACTTCTTGTAGGCGCAGATCATCTTGCCGAACTGCGTGCCCCAGTCGCCCAGATGGTTGATGCCCACGGTCGTGTAGCCGTTGAAATCATAGATGCGCTTGAGGCTGTTGCCGATCATCGTCGTGGACAGGTGGCCGATGTGGAAGCGCTTGGCGATGTTGATGGAGGAATAATCCAAACACACCGTCTTGCCCTTGCCGATCTCGCTGGAACCCCAGCGCCCCGGATGGGCGAGCACCGCCTCCACGATATCGCGCGCCAGCCCGCCGCGGCGGAGGAACACGTTCAGATAGCCGCCGACGACCTCCACGTGGTCGATCTCCTCGCAGGCGACCTTTTCGGCCAGCTTGCCCGCGATCATCTGCGGCGCGCAGCGCATCACTTTGGAGAGGCGGAAGCACGGCAGCGCGTAATCGCCCATCTTTTTATCCGGCGGGGTTTCGATCATCGCGCAGATGTCCTCGCAGCCGAGACCGCAGTTTTCAAAGCAGCACTTTGCCGCCGCGGCGATGTATTCCGCGACCTTGAGTTTCATATTCATGGAACCAATTCTCCTTTATCATCCGTCCGGGTGTGGATTTTCTTTACTGTTTACGCCAATAATTGAGCAAAAAGCAAATTCTGCACAAAAAGCGGGCGCGCAATGCGCGCCCCTACGGGTGCAGCAGTGCAATGCGCGGTTGTTTTTTTGCAACGTTGTAGGGGCGCGCATTGCGCGCCCGTTATCGGAATTCGTGCAAAATCTCGGATTTGCTCATTTACTGTTTACGTTTTATTGTAACAGATGCAAGGCCAAAACACAAGGGCGCGTCCTCCGCGCCGCCGTCAACTTTTTGCATTTTTCCGGTTGACAGCCGGTGCGCCGCATGGTACACTGTTCCCCGTCAACTTTATTTTAATTTTGAGTTTACAGAAGGAAGGTTCGTCCCATGTCCGAAAACGCCGCTTCTTCCCGCCGCACGGCGACGCGCAGCCTCGTGCTCTGCGCCCTGATGGCCGCGCTGACCGCGATTTGCTCCCAGATTCAGATTCCCCTGCCGATGGTTCCGATCAACCTCGCGCTGTTTGCCGTGCACCTGAGCGGCGCGCTGCTGGGCTGGAAATACGGCGCGCTCTCCATGGTCGTCTACGCGCTGCTGGGCGTCATCGGCGTGCCGGTGTTCGCGGGCTTCGGCAGCGGCCCCGCGGTGCTCTTTGGCAAGACCGGCGGCTATATTCTGGGCTACATCCTCTGCGCGCTGATCGTCGGCGCGCTCTCCCGTAAGTTCGCGTTCAATTTCAAAACCCTCTGCCTGTCCATGGTGCTCGGCGTCGCCGTCTGTTATGCATTCGGCACGATCTGGTTCATGGCGGTCACCGGCCTGAATCTGGCCACCAGCATGAGCTACTGCGTCATTCCGTTCCTCCCCGGCGATGCGGTGAAGATTCTGCTCGCCGCCTTCCTCGCGCTGCGCCTGCGCAAGCCGCTCGCCGCGCAGGGCTTCGCGGCCTGACGCGCTTCCGTTTCGCTCCTTAAAAGGGCTGTCAAGCTAGCTTGACAGTCTTTTTGAGTTTACAGCAATCATTGAGCAAAAAGCAAATTCCACACAAAACACCGTATAGGCGCGACGTATTGCTTAGACGGGAAATAACCTGCTCAAAGAGAGCTCCCTCTTCGAGGGAGCTGGCACGGCGCAGCCGTGACTGAAGGAGTTCGGTGGGCGCCCACGTTTTGTGCAGAATTTGTTCAATTATTGTTATCTATCCTGCGGTCAGCACTCCACGGCGACCTTAATCACGCCGTCCTGCCTGTTTTCAAAAAGCGCGTAGGCCTCTTCGATTCGGCTCAGCGGATAGGTGTGGGTGATCAGCGGCTCGGTGTCTATCTGCCCCTGCGCAATCAGCCTGAGCGTCTCCTCGCAGTCGCAGCCGTCCACGCCGCCGGTTTTGAACGTCAGGTTCTTGCCGTACATCTCGGGGAGCGGCAGGCTCTGCGCCTGATTGTACAGCGCCACCACCGTCACAATCGCGTTGGGGCGGGCGCATTCCCACGCCAGGCGGAACGTCGATTCCGCCCCCGCGACCTCCAGCACAACGTCCGCGCCGCCGTGGTCGCTGTTTGCGCGGACGAAGTCCGCACATTCCTCCGGCGAAACCGTCAGCACGCCGGGATAATGCGCGTGGATAAAGCGAATCCGGTTTTCGTCCTTTTCGCATACCACGATGCGCTTGGGGCGCTTGAGCATCACGCAAAGCAGCGTGCACAGCCCCGTCGGCCCCGCCCCGATCACCAGCACGGTATCCTCCCGCGTGATGTCGGAGATGCGCGCCGCCCAATACCCGGTGGCCAGCACATCGCCCACCAGCAGCGCCTGCCGATCCGTCACGCCGTCCGGAATTTTGTTCAGCCCCTGATCCGCAAAGGGCACCCGCACATATTCCGCCTGCCCGCCGTCTATGCGGCAGCCGAGCGCCCAGCCGCCGTTTTGATCCGTGCAGTTGTTGACATAGCCCTTTTTGCAGAAAAAGCACTTGCCGCAAAACGTCTCCACGTTGACCGTCACGCGATCCCCCGGCTTGACATGGGTGACCCCGCGCCCCACCGCCTCGACGACGCCCACCATCTCGTGGCCGACCGTCACGCCCGGAACCGCGCGGGGAACGCTTCCGTGCTTGATGTGCAAATCGCTCGAGCAGATGCTGGCGAGCGTCACCTTCACAATCGCGTCCCGCTCGTGCAGGAGCGTCGGCTTGGGCTTTTCCATCAATTCGAATTTTCCCTTTGAAACATAGGTATACGTCAGCATGGTTTTGTCCTTCCCCTTCTCGTTCTCTTTTTTCCAGTAAATGAGCAAATCCGAAATGATGCACATATTTCGGTAACGGGCGCGCAATGTGTATAGTGCAGTAAGATGGTTTACAGATTAGGCAATCACATCGTTTACAGTTTTTGGTACGCTAGAGCCATATCAAAGTAAGAAAGGAAGAACGATATGGCTTGGGAAGAAAGGACTGTAAAAGAAATGCGGGAAGAGTTTGTAAGGCGTGTATTGGCCAAAGAAAAGAGCAAGGCTGCGCTGTGCAGGGAGTACGGGATCAGCCGTCCCACAGGGGACAAATGGCTTCAGCGATTCCAAGAAGGTCAGCCCCTGTCAGATCGGAGCCGCGCGCCTCAAAGACAAGCTGGCCGCGTCTCACCGGAGATGGAGGCGAGCATCGTTCAACTGCGGCAGCAATACCCGGCGCTGGGCGCGGAAAAGCTCCGTAAAATCATGGAAAACAGAGGAGGTGAGAATCTGCCCTGTGCACGCACGTTCAACAACATCTTTGCGCGCAACCATCTCATCACCAAGGACGCAAGTCTGGCGGCGACTCATATTCAGCGCTTTGAAAAAGAGAAGCCCAACGACATGTGGCAGACAGATTTCAAAGGAAATTTTGCTCTTGCCAACGGCGTTCGCTGCCATCCGCTGAACATTCTGGATGACAGAAGCCGTTTCTGCCTTTGCGTGGAGGCGCTGGAAAATGAAACCTTTTTAGCGGTAAAGCCTATGTTTGAACGGGTATTTTCTGAATATGGATTACCATTTAGCCTGCTGTGCGACAACGGGAATCCATGGGGCACAGCACAGAGCACGGGCTACACTGCCTTTGAGGTGTGGCTTATGGAGTTGGGCATCCTCACCCTGCATGGCCGCCCTCGTCATCCGCAGACCCAAGGGAAACAGGAGCGCTTTAACCGTTCTTTTACCCACGAGTGTCTGGACGGAAATATGTTCTTGGATACTGCGGATGCTCAGATAAAATTTGGAGGCTACCGCACATTTTACAACACCGAGCGCCCGCATAGCGCTCTGAACCTTGCCGTACCCGCAAGCGTTTACGTCAAGAGTGAAAGAGCGTTTCCCACCCGGATATCAGACTGGGACTATGGCGCTGGTTGTCAGTTGTGCAAGGTCAAGGAGACTGGTTATTTTAGCTTTAGAGGACAGGGATATTTTCTCAGTGAAGCCTTTCGAGGCAAGCACATAGCAGTCCGTGAATCCCACCTCCCAGGCCAGATCACCCTGATCTTCCGGCAATTTCGGATCGGACGCATTGACCTTGAGAGGCGGGTTTATACCATGAAGCGGAGCTACCGTTTGGTCGATGACCCAAGAGAAAATATGTAAACCATGTGCTTGCACAAAGTGTAAACCATGTTGCTCTTGACAAGTTTTACCCCCCCTACTATTAGCGAGAACCCCGCTTTTGTTTTCTCATATTGTATCAACCTCGGTGGGATTAGCCAAGAAAGAGACTTTGAGAAATCAGGGTCTCTTTTGCTATGCAAGGGAAATAGGACGAGAAGGGATTTGAACCGACCGGGGGTGAATAAGGCCGCAGCGCGGCCTTACAGACTGTAGACAAAAAGCTATTCTCCCCCCGAAGGGGGGAGAATAGCCCTTTCC
>ERZ827524.186-NODE-186-length-90277-cov-8.102913_pt1 | contig 90277 bp, 88 predicted proteins | sample MGYA00519702_ERZ827524 | MGnify/ENA primary metagenome ERZ827524 (study PRJEB31778, sample SAMEA3449341) | human gut metagenome | biome: human gut; feature: human-associated habitat; material: faeces | place: United Kingdom | collected 2010/2012 ...
ACCAGAGTTTGTAAACTATGTCTCTTTCTTTTTGCGCAATTTATTGTACCTTATCTTAGAGGAAGCTGTCAGGGTACAGGATTATTGAACTATTACGGGATTGCAAACAAATTTGCACATAAATCTTGATGATATTGTCAAGGCGGTGAACAAGTTGCCCTGCTCACCGCCTCATATCACTTTGGTTTTTTGGCCGACCTTTGCGTTTACCCAGAAATTTTAACACGCTTTTCCTTCTACGAGTCGATTACTCACAGTCATTCAACCATATTTTCGTCGCATCGCGGCGATAGTATACGCCATCATAGACATCCTTATCATAAACAATGATCACCGCCGGTGTGCTGATTGGAATATAGCACCCAGTTCCAACAATTTCTCTGAGAACTTCGTTATAATAGCCTTCCGCCTTTCCATTATCTAAGCAAGACTGCGCCTTGACAAATAGCTCGTCAAGTTTCGCATATTCCTCGTCAGAGAAAAGACCTGCCATCTTTACCTGTTCCAAATGTCCAACTAATATAGAAGAAATCTCCGCAAAAGAATTGCTAGCTAAGCCAACCTCCCATCCTTCTTTGCCCAGCAAACGTCTAAACTCAGTGCTGTTTGTCAGGGGATCGATATTCATCAGAATACCAGCATCCATAAGCTGAATCTGCAACAGATTGAGAAACATACTGTCATGATTGAACTCAGAAAGTGTGAACTCAAACACCTGACCATCTTTATCAAGCAGGCCATCTCCATCCGTATCCGTCCAACCTGCTTCAGCGAGTAGTGCAATGGCCTCCTCCCTGCCGTTCATACTGGTGTAATTCTCTTGGAACCAATTCGTAAACTCCTCACTATAGCCAATAGCGAAGTCGGAAACCAGATTATAGGCAGGAAACAAAGTTCCGTTGGATTGTTCATAGATCATATCTCGGTCAATCAGCAGAGTTAATGCTCTACGGACATTCTCGTCAGCAAATAATTCAAAATCGGGATTGATAATAAACGAATAGATACCGGCATTCTTCTCAGCAGTAACGACTAGTTGATCGACAGCCTGCAACTCAGGCAAATTATCCACAGTCAGGTAGCTGCTAGCAATATCAATCTGTCCGGCAATCAGCCCTTGTACAATGGCAAAGTTGTCTTTCATAAAACGAACCACAACTCTATCCACATGGGGCTTGCCTTGGTTTTTGATATTGGGGTTATTAGTTTTATAATATGGATTGGCCTTGAGCGTAACATGATCCCCCTGAACCAATTCTTCCACATAATAAGAGCCATATATGCGGGCATTCCAGTATAGATCGTCAACGGGGAGCGAATCGATATCCTCTGCGCAGACAATAGGCATCATGACGCTGGATAGCTGGAACGGAATGGAAGCGGAATAACCATTATCCATATGAATCAAAATGTCATAACCATCTGCTTCAACAGATGTAATTCCTGCCCAAGAACCAGCCATAGAGCTGTTTTCCAGTCCAAATTCAAAGGAACGCTTCCAGTCGTTTGCTGTGACGTTTGTGCCATCGTAGAACCGCAGATCCTCAGGAAGATGAATGGTTAGCAAAGTGCCATCCGCATTAAAATCAAAGGAATTACAGATATTAGGCTGATATTCTCCATTCTCATCCACATAGAGAAGCGTATCATTGGTCAGACAATAAGGCAATCCGCCGCTCTGATTAAGGTAAGAGCAGGAGCTGATCATCTCTCTGTTGGCGATGACAATTTCGTTACGATACGCTTCCGCAAAGGCAGTGGAAATTGTACCGCTAAGCAGGAAGAGAATCAGTAGGAAAAAGAGAATCGAGGGGTGCGCTGTGCGTTTCTTCATGTTGTTCATCCTTCCTTTTCTTTTTTACTGCGTTTTTATTTATGCTTTCTCAAAGGTTTATCTTGTTCTAAAGGATATAGCCTTTTCTAAAAGCAACGCATACGTAGGAGATTTTACAGAGATACCGATCATTTTGCAAGAAAGCTTTCTCGATAACAAGCAACATAATGCTCACCGCCAAGATTATAAAGATCGGGTGTTTTTTTACGGCAGCACTCTTCTGCATATGGGCACCGGGGTGCCAAACGACACCCTTCTTCGATGTTCATTACACTGCTGGGCTCTCCTGAAAACAACAGCGGCCTATCACTTCTTAACGCCGGATCTGTGATAGGCGTAGCAGCCATCAGCCCCTTCGTATAGGGATGCTTAGGCTGGAAGAAAACATCTTCAGCGGAGCCGTATTCCATCAGCTTGCCAAGATACATAACCGCAATATAATCGCTGATATATCGAACTACATTCAAGTCGTGGCTGATAATCACATAAGTCAAATCAAGCTGTCGTTGAATATTGAGCAACATATTCAGCACCTGAGCTTGAATGGAAATATCCAGTGCTGAAGTCGGTTCGTCCAAAATCATGATCTTGGGATGTAAAACCAGCGCCCGCGCAATTGCTATTCGCTGAAGCTGACCACCGGACAGGTTTTTCGGATAGCTGTCGAGATACATTCTGTCCATTTTCACCATATCCATTACCTCTTCGGCGCGCCTGAGCGCTTCCTGCCGAGGAACATTCTGAACAATCATTGGCCGCATGATGGATTTTGCAACCGTAAATCTTGGATTAAGATTTGCCATGGGATCCTGAAAAACCACAGCAATGCTCCTACGCAGCTGCTTCATTTCGCGCCTGTCGGCATGCGCAATGTCGATCCCGTTAATCCTGACATTGCCTGATGTAGCATTAGTGAGCTTTAGAATCACATTGGCAAGCGTCGTCTTACCACTGCCGCTCTCGCCAACAATCCCAAGTATTTTCCCCTTTTCCAACCGGATGGACACATCATCCAAGGCTCTGACAGCAGGCTTGCTTTTTTTGAAAAGGGCGCCAGACAGATATAGCTTCGAAAGTTTGTTGACCTCAATCATCGCTTCAGCCATTTGCATCCACCACCTTATGACACTTAACAAAATGTCCGGGTTCAATTTCCGTATACTGTGTTTCTTCGTTCTCACAGCAGTCGATGCAGTATTTGCAACGATTCGCAAAGCGACATCCTTTGTACTCGCCAATAAATCGCGGCACGATACCACCAATCGTTTCAAGTTTCCCTTCGCTCTTGGAAATACGCGGTAGCGTGCGCATAAGTGCCTGCGTATAAGGATGTTTGGGATTTCTGAACAGTGTAAATACATCCGCAATTTCCACTAGTTCTCCAGCATAAAGTACACCAACGCGATCCGCAATTTCCGCAACAATTCCAAAGTTGTGGGTAATGATCAGGAAGGACATTTGTTTTTCCTGTTTCAAGCGTTTGAAAATTTCCAAAATCTGCTTCTCTATGGTAACGTCAAGCGCAGTAGTCGGCTCATCTGCGATTAACAGCTTCGGATGACGGGCAAGCATCATTGCTATCATAGCACGTTGTCGCATTCCACCAGAGAGTTCGTGCGGAAAGCTGCGGATGCGGCTCTCCGCATCCGGAATCTTTAAATCTTTATACAACTCAATTGTTCGCTCTGTGGCTTCGCTTTTGCTGATACCGTCCAGCATGAGCGCTTCAACAACTTGTGTTCCTGATCGATAAACAGGATTGAGGGAATCGAGAGGATTTTGAAAGATCATACCGATCTTCTTTCCACGAATACCCTCCATTTCTTTTTCGCTGATCTTAAGCAGATCAATTCCATCCAGCACGGCACTTCCGCTAATTTTCTCGCTACCATTCATCAGAAGTCGCATAAGAGCAAATGCCAAAGTCGATTTTCCGCAACCCGATTCACCAATAAGGCAGAATGTCTCTGCTGTGTTAATTGTCAGATTGACATTGTTGACCGCGGAAAGCATTCCACCCGAGACGCGATAGCGCACAGACATATCTTTGATCTCAAGGAGTTTTGCCATATGCCACCATCCCCTTTACAGTTCATGCAGATTTGGATCTGCTGCATCGCGCATCGCCTCACCGACGATAGAAAATAAATATGTCAACAACACCAGTGCCAGTCCCGGAAAAATACTCAGCCATGGCGCTTGCGTCACATAGCGTGTTGCTTCAGACAGAGCCAGTCCCCAATCTGGCGACGGGGATTGTGCGCCCAGCCCTAGAAAACTCAGCGCCGTCGTAGAAATAATGGCGTTAGGCAACCGAGTAGAGGTCAGCACCACAATCGAAGGAATCAAGTTAGGCAAAATGTAGCGAAACATAATCGAGAAGCAACTTTCACCATAGGTGACAGCAATCTTGATATATGCAGCGCCCTTCAACTCAATGGTTTTTGTTCGAACCATGCGAGCATAATTCGGCCAAGCAGTCAACGCAACTGCAATAATCGCATTGTCCAGCGAACTGCCCAAAACCGTCACAAATGCAAAAGCTAGAATCATAGAGGGAATACTATAAAAGACATCAATGATGAAAGAAAGAATTCTGTCGATAATACCGCCAAAGTATCCGGCCACCAGTCCTACGACAATGCCCAATGACAGCTGAATTACCATAGAGATTAGAGCAACGCGCAAGGCAATACGCAATCCATAAATGACGCGGCTAAACAAGTCTCTTCCAAAAGCATCCGTACCGAACAGATGCTCAAGACTTGGCGCTTTCATTTTAGCCTGAAAGTTTGCCTTCATGTAAGGATATGGTGCTATCCTATCTGCGAATACTCCTACAAGGATTACAGCAACGAGCAGTAGAAGTACATATATCAACCGACGATTGACCTTGCTCAGCATGAAACGTCTGATACTTGAATCTGTTTTTCTGTCAGAAATTCTCTTTGCCATAAACATCCCTCGCTCACTTCAGTTCTTCGCGCACGCGGGGATCGAGGATGGCCATCAGGATATCGCTGGCAATATTGCAGACAATAACCAGCGCCGCAATAAGCAATACTGCTGCCTGCACAACTGGAAAGTCCATGACTCGAATCGACTGCGTGATGACTGTGCCCATACCTGGAATCACAAAAAGGTTCTCAATAATCATTGCACCTGAAATCAGATACGGTATGGACATAAACGACATGACCATGACCAGTATCAATGAATTGCGTAGCACGTGGCCGACAATGACCTTCCTCTTTTTCAAACCCTTTGCATATGCAGTGAGCACATAGCGCTCCTTATATACGTCTAATGCTTCCACCTTTGTCAATCGGATGGAATTAGCCACTCCACTCATAGCCAGTGCAATCGTTGGCAAAACATAGTGCGCTGGAGTCCCATAACCATTCAGCGGCAACCAATTCAATTTCACACTAAAGAGCAAAATCAGTAAAATTCCGAGCCAAAAATTTGGAATTGCCTGAAATATACTAGTTATCGCCATGACACATTTATCAAAAACCCCATCCTTGCGCAGCGCGCATACAATACCCAAAGGAATAGAAATGGCTAGACGCAGCAGAAATGCCATCAGCGTAAAACGCAAGGTGATGGGCAAGCGGAAAGCTATGATTTCAGAAACATCCATCTTAGATTGCATCGACTTTCCTAGATTGCCATGCAGGAGGTTGTTTAGCCAACGTATATACTGTATGTGTAGTGGTTGATCTAACCCATACTGTTCTGTGATTCTGGCTACCGTCTCTGCCGTTGCATTTTCATCTACCAAGTAGTCAACCGCACTGCCAGGCATAAAATACAAAAGTGCAAAGGCTAGAATGCTCACTGTCAATAGCAGCAGAACACCCGAAAGCAATCGCATGGCTATATATCGGCTCACATTGTAACTTCCTTTCCGTAAACGATCTAGTATTTTCTCGGACGGCGAGACAGTTCAAGCGCCTTAACTATCCCCTTCCATCTGTCTGGAACGCATTATGCATCCGCCTGCGCTCATTCGAAATCGTCGTATTCTGCATGGAGACAGGACAACTTGTTGATCGCCGCCCCTTCAGGTGCAGGAATCCTGTGTCCATAGCGCAGCAGAGGATCATCCGTTTGCTTCATCCACTCGCTGAGCCGATTGCTTAAGTCATTGTATATGTCCTTGTAATCCGCATTATCTACCAAATTTTCTCGCTCCATCGGATCCAAATAGAGGTCAAAAAGCATTTCTCTAGCATTCACCCTATCCAGAATACCTGCATCCAGTACAAATTGCTTACTGAGGCTATTATCGATATTCGATGGCACGATGCAATTGTGAAAGTCGTATCTTCGAATCAACTTATAACGCTCCGTGCGAACACAGCGCATAGGTTCATACGAAGCATGATAGGTAACCTCAGAAAAAACTTCGCTGCGGCCATGCACATTCTCATCTCCGCTGAGGATATTCACCATAGATTCGCCTTCGAGCCAGTCCGGCTTTTCAATTCCGCATAAGTCACAAAGTGTCGGAAAAATATCTATCTGCGAAACGAGCGCATCTGTTACTTTTCCTCGCAACGGATTACCCGGATACTTAATCATTAGTGCAACACCGATACCCGTGTCGTATAATGTGCATTTCATAAACGGAAATGCAATACCATGATCCGTTGTAAACAGTACAATTGTGTTATCCTCCAAGCCCGATTCTCGCACTGCGTTCAGCACGACTCCAAGGCATTCGTCCGCAATCCTAGCGCTGTTCATAAACCTAGCCATATCTTCTCGAGTCTGCGCACAATCGTAAAGTGTAGGCGGCGGAATCACATAATCGGGATTAGTGCTCTTGTCATCTATAGGAAAATCTCTATGTGTATTGATCATGCCAAACGAGAGAAAAAAACTGCCTTTTTTTTCGCCTTGTTTGCGTAGGTAATCTGCAGCCAACCGTGCACTATTATGATCGAAGGATTCAGCATCCTTTATATACATATTCTTTTCCACAGGTTCAATCAGAACCTCATCATAACCGATAGTCGCACCGTTCATTCCTTCATGCTGTATGCCGCACAAAGCCGTTCGAAATCCATGCTTACTCAACCACCTAACCATATGCATATCGTAGTCATTGAGTGCAAAACCACGGCTTGCAAGTCCTAGCATACCGTTTCGATGTGGACATGCTCCCGTCAACAACGCTGCTCGACTGGGTGAGCAGGTAGGGCCAGCACAGAACGCCTTTCGGAAGAGCGTAGATTCCTGAGCCAAACGCATCATATTCGGCGTACTTACAGGGTATCCATATGGCTGAATATACCGCCCACTATCATGCGTATGTATATAGATAATATTCATGTTATCAATTCTTCCCATCCACAATATCGTCGAAGACATACCTCGGAAACATTCGTTGTACATCAGGTTCTGAGTCGCACAGGACGCTCCCAATTCCCGTCTTTGCTGGAACGACAAATCGCTTCCGTTACCGCAAGGACTGTAAAGCCATCTTCGGCAGTCAAGCTATTACTCGTCCCGTTTTGCAAATCCTCGATGAACAATCGATGTTGCCGTTCCCCCCAGAACGTCTTTTCGACATGTGGTTTACTCCAAAACACTTCATTTTCCGCACCGTTTGGTGCAATTCCAAGCAAAAGAGGGGCATCTACAAACTCATGTTTCATATAAAGCGCTCCTTTTGCCCCATGAATTTCAACATCGAATCTGTCCACCTGAGACACCTGTGCCCACGCAGCCTCATGTATGACCCGCATGTGATCCGCCAGTTCGTACATAGCAACACTATAGGTATCGTCTCCACGCAAATCTTGCTTCCATCCATAAGCTCTAGGATTTCCATCAAGCTGAAGGCATTTCACCCTGATGATCTCTTGACCAAACAAAGCACGAACAAGATCAATGCCATGACTAGCAATATCCATCATTGCCCCGCCATATAATCCAGCTTTGTCAATAGAATTTCTGGTAAAATTCCGTACCCGTACTGTATGTATTTCTCCAAGCGCATTGCTTTGAATGATTTTCCGAGCTTCTATACTTTCATCAAAATATCGGTGCATGAATGAAATAGCCAGCTTCACACCGTTCGCTTTAGCTTCATCAACAACTTTCTGTGCATCTTCGAGACTGCATGCGATCGATTTTTGCATAAAAATATGTTTTCCAGCTTTCGCCGCCTCAATCGCGAGTTGCGCATGCATGTCTACGCGCGTCAGAATCACAACCATATCCACATCTTGGTCTGCAAGCACTTCACGATAATTATCTGTGGCTTTTTCAAAACCATACTGCTTCGCAATCTTTCGTGCCAACTCAAGCTGAGTATCACATGCATACTTCCAAACGACACCTTCAACTTGTTTTAACGCAGGAAAATGATACTCCTGCGCAATTCTGCTACCGCAACCAATCACACCCATTCTGATTTTTCTCATCCTCTGCACCTCCTCTCTGTAAATCCTCCATTTTAAAATTGCACATGACCCGCTTCTCCACTGTCGCAGATCATGCGCAAATGAGCTTAGGGAAACTTAGACGATAAGCGGTTCAATATGACGCTTGGCCAACGTAATATATGTAGCGTAATTCTCAATTTTTCCCCACTTTGGCCCATGCGGTTCAATAGCGAGATAGCCATCGTAACCCTGCTCGTAGAGAATTGCCATGATATTATTCCATTTGATTTCTCCAAGTCCGACCGGCGGCTCAATCTCACCATCAGGCAGACGCAACACATCCTTGATGTGCATATGTACCATTCGCGGTCCAAGAATTTGCATACCGTAATAAGGATCTGCCTTTAGATTGCGGATAATACCCACCGGATCCAACTTAAGCTTCAAATCGGGGAATTCACGCATAAGCACTCGCATAGCATCCATCGAGTCAGCAATCGTTGGATTGTGACCTATATGGTAAGCAATCTGCACATCCATGCTTTCGCCCAACTTTACAAGGTATTCATGCTCCTTACGAAACTCCTCAATGTTTTTCTCCAAGTTCTTCGGTTCATAACAACCGGTTCCCAAAATCGCATATGGACAACCGATTGCACTGGCTGTTTTAATCACGTTCTCGTTAAATTCACGCGCCCTCGCCCTCTCCTCCGAATCCTTGGCGAGGCTATTGATCCAAAACATTGTAGTGGCGCACACTTTAACTTTCTTTCCTTCAAGCGCAGCCTTGATTTCGTCCGGCTTGAACTCATAGGAAGTCGGCGCGTCATGCGAAGCATAAACCAATTCCACGCCCTCGATACCATGGTCATCGGCCCACTGTAGCCAATAGGGAATGTCCTGATTCCACGGTAACATAAAGCTGATCTTCATTTCCGTCGTCTCCTTTTTTCTTTGTCGTTGAAACTCGCAACGTAAGTACTCACCAAGGTTTTTCGTTCTCCGTTGCCAAACTCTTTCTCTAAGCATTTCCTCGAAAAGAATATTGTCATGCTTGATATCCTTATTATATTCATCGCCCGTCTCATTGTCAACACTTTTTCTTTAAATAGTAAAATATTTTTATCATCTTTATTTGGCCATTTTGTCTTATATTTTCACAGTTGTTTTTTCCATATCTACACGCATCAACTATTTAGCTCAAAGTTTGCCTGTAATTCACAGCATTTTTCAGTATACGTATTTTATCATATCAAAGTTATTTTTGCTTATTTCTGTTGCATTTCAAATAGTTTTAGTATAGAATATATAGTGTCAGCCAAAAATATATTTACAGATCACAAGTACAGGAGTGTTTATGAATAAAAACCAGATCGGCAAAAACCTTTCATACGTGCGTCATTTTAATCAAGGATTGGTTCTAAAAAAACTGTTGATTCACGGTCCATCCTCTCGAAACGAGTTGTCCATGTCTCTAGGTTTAACGAAGATGACCATCACCAATATCGTCACAGATTTACTAGATCATAACATTGTCAGTGAGGAAATATGTAATCCCGTTGGAAGTGCATGTCGTAAGATCGGCATTATCTCCCTAAACTCTGACGTATTATATGCCATTGGCGTTCACGTATCGCACAGCAATGTATGTTGCTCTATAGCAGATATAACAGGAAATTTGCTTGAACGTTGTGAAACCATACTCAATGCAAAGACCACGCGCCAAACACTTACGTCCACCATTACAACGCACATCCAATATTTTCTGCAAAAATATAATGATCGACTCATTGTCGGCATTGGTGTCGCCAGTATCGGGCTTGTTGATTCGAAGCATGGATCCGTCTTGTCCTCAACCAACTTCTACGACATATCTGATTGGAACATCGGACAAGAATTGACTGCCAAATTTTCTCTTCCTGTATATGTCACCAATGACATGAAGGCTGCTGCACTGGCTGAGTATTACTATGGCGCAAAACGACGCTTTTCCAGCTTCGTTTATATGGGCATCAGCAACGGGATCGGAGCCGGAATCATTGCAAATGACGAATTATTTGAAGGTAGTGACGGATACAACGGATCCGTGGGACATATGTCTATTAATCGGGATGGCCCTCTGTGTCCTTGCGGAAACAAAGGCTGTCTAGAACTATATACGAGTGTCCCCTCAGCATTAAATATATCTGGCTGCAAGACTTGGAAGGACTTTTTACAATTGTTTGAAGCAGTAGAGCTACCGCCTGTAGCCGAGCGTTTTCTCGACGATCTAAGCATCGGGCTGACTAGCCTCGTCAATATTTTTAATCCAGAAGCTATCTTCATCGGCCATAGTGGTGCCTATTTGAACAATTATTGTTTTGAACGGTTACGCATCTCTGTTAACGCGAGTTCTCTTATCCGTAGTGTGCACAAAGTAGAAGTTCTTCCCTCTTCTTTGAGTGAACGCATCAGTTACCTGAGCGCAATTGCCCCCATTTTCTCTCGGTTGCTGTCGGGTGAGATTTCTCTTCCGCAATAATTCCTCCGCAGCAATATCAATCATCGCAAATTCCACGAGGAGACTAGCTATGAAAAGTCAAGCCCCAAATAGCGAATAAAAAAGCCAAGAAGCAGTCAAAAGGGTAACTTAAACAAACCCTTTAGTGTGGGCTTTTTGAAAAGAAGAATTAACAAGGATCAGGAAAGACAGAAGGTAACGTTATCGGTCAGCATTTTGAAGATAACGCGAACCAGTTTTCCTGCACAATGCCCCAACGCATTGTAAAGTAGTTGAACTACAGGAATTAATAAGTAGTCCACAGCATCTGAATGTATCTTAGTCGCTGGCCAACAAAAATGAAAGGAAAGTATGATTTTCGCTTCCGTATTTATCATACAAGGATATTATGTCTGCCCTATCCATCATGGTCAAGCCCGTTTCAGGTGCTTGCAACATGCATTGCGCCTATTGTTTCTATTCTGATGTCATGTCCCACCGCAAAACCCATGTATATCCACATATGTCCGAACAAACATTAGAAATATTAGTACAACGTGTATTTCGTTATGCAGATAACCAAGTATCTTTCTTCTTTCAAGGCGGAGAACCAACTTTAGCCGGACTACCTTTCTTCGAAGCATTGATACGTTTTGAACAGATTTACAATGTACGGAACCTTCCAGTTTTCAATGCTGTACAGACCAATGCTTACGCACTTTCAGATGAAATGATCTCCTTTTTCGCACGTGAAAACTTTCTCCTTGGCGTTTCGCTCGATGGGGATCGCTTCGCGCATGATCATTTGCGCCTAGATCAATCTGGTTTACCAACTTTCGATCGAGTCTGCACAAACTTGAATCGTCTCACCCATGCAGGTGTGGAATTCAATATACTATGCGTAGTGAACAAATATGTAGCACAGCGAGCACGCGATGTATTTGAAAACCTTGCCCCCTATCGCTATTTACAATTTATCGCCTGCTTGGATGATTTTGACGGGCATAAGACGAACTATTCTCTCACAGAACAGAGTTATCTGCACTTTTTAAAGACATGCTTTGATCTATATTTCGAGGCGTTTCAGGCCGGTCGACCAGTCAGTATTCGTTGTTTTGACAATTATCTCAGCATCCTGCTTGGACTTCCTCCAGAAAGTTGTGCCATGTTTGGGGAATGTGGACAGTATCTTCTCATTGAAGCTGACGGCAGCGTATATCCATGTGACTTTTACGTTCTAGATAAATGGAATCTTGGAAATATATCAGAAGTTTCCTTCAATCGTCTTGTCAATTCCGAAAAAAAACGACGCTTTATCGAAGAATCACGTTTTGTTCCGGAAGCATGCAAACATTGCCGCTGGTATCCCTTATGCCGCAACGGTTGCAAACGAGAACGCAATCCGCAAACTGGCTTAAATCGCTGGTGCGCCTGCTTTCAGGAATTCTTTACCTATGCATATTTTCGATTGGAGGCAATGGCCAGAGCAATACGCGAAAAGTGTTGAATCTATAGCGATTTTCAACAATATCGTGATTCTTTATTTTTTCTGAAAAAGTGGTATAACAGAATCATGGAAGGTGATCATCATACTACATAACGAAGCTCAGAAATTAATTCTGGAAAGAATTTTGTCAAGGATTATTTTACCATTATCTCAATTTCATGTAAGTCTGGTTATTTCGTCCATAAACAATAGCCTATTGAAGAAAACACCGCACCTTCGTTTTTCCTAACAGTCTTACCTAATCTTGGTCGAATCACGAAAGGCCTACATTTACAGAACAAATTTCGCAAAGCTGTTTCGTGGCAGTCAAGACGGCAAACAGGAAAACCTGCCTGCCGTCCTTCTACTCACTTTCATTTTTACACTAGCTTTTAGAGTTTACATAGAATTTGGAATAATCTTAGATGATGTTTACAATCTTTTTTTCATAGGATTATCTACTTTTTTCTCTGCAATTCACGAAATCTTTCAGTCGTATATGTATGGTCATCCGCTTTATATTGGATTAATATTGCCTTAATTTCGGCAAATGGAATTATGTATCTGGTATATGTCGTATAGTTATGCCAGATATCAATCCGTCCTCTCCCCTCTTCAAATACTTGATAATAATCTAACACAATCCATGGATTTTTCTCATCACCATACAACACTAATCTGCCCGACACTCGCTTTTTTCTCCATAAACCGTAACATATACATCATCAGCAAGTTCAGAAGCCTCAAAAACTGTATCTGACAAACTACTCTTCAGTTTATCTGCATATAGCTGCCGTGCCTTTCTCCATCTTCTCAGTTTTACTAAAGCAAAAGCAATTCCTACTCCGACAATAATCGCCAAAATGCACTTTAATCCGGTCACTTCAAGCCCAGCACTCTCGGAGGTAGGCCAAACTACCTCCAGAAACAAATTGATTATGTAACTTATAACTACACAAGCCCCTAAATGAACAGTCTCACTCATCGCAAAAGAACGCGCCGATCTAAACCTTCGATACGCAAATATCGTGCAAAATCCAGGTACATAATAGATTAAGAGATAGGGAAGATTATTAACAATTTCCTTAATCAAAGACATTCACTCACTCCTTGATATCTGTACTAATAATTGGCGGATTTCCTCCATCACCTTTACCGCCAGGGCCTTCTTCATATACAGTTGTGTATCTGTTCCTAATACGAAACTTCTTATTCACTCGTTTGAGGTATAGCGCAGATCTCCTATATTTATATTTTGTACTTTTACTTATGTGTAAAGATCTCAATTTGTTTTGCCGAAGATCAATATCATCGCCTGCTACAGTAACTGTTTTTGTCAAGGAATATTTTCGGTGTTTTGCGCTCTTATTCTTCTGTTCAAAAGATTTTTTGTATATATTCACCGAGCATATCGCCTTGACAACCGCCTCAAATCCCCCTATAATTCCTTATGGCGTAAGCCTCAAACTGCATAGCGTAGCGAAAAGCATCATGCCTTTGCGCATGGGAAGCCGGGTGAGAATCCCGCACAGGACCGCTGCTGTATTGGCTGAGCGGCTCTCACGACCCTTTGGGTCAGTCACTGGGGTGTAAGCTCTGGGAAGGCGAGAGCGTCTGCTATGAAGCCTGAGTCAGAATACATACTTTTTGCGACAATCAAGGGTCTTCCCGGTCTCGGAAGAGCTGTTTTTTCTGTACCCAAATATCCCGTTTCTCCTGACGGCGGCGGGTTTGTTTGGCGCGTTCAAAGCACTGTGCCGACCGAAAAAGATTGTCGATGCAGTGCTTTTTGTCGTCTTGCGCACCAAATAAAAGGAGGAATAATCCGAATGAAGAAACTTGTCTCCCTGCTGCTTATGCTGGTGTTTGTGTTCTCGCTCTCCTGCGCCATGGCCGAGGGCAAAAAGCACGTCGAAAACCTCATCGTCGGCACGACGGCAGCCAACAACACCTTCAACATGACCACCCAAAGCGACGCATTCGGTCGCATGAATTACAACGGTCTGACGCAGGGCAACTACGTCTATCGCGACGCGAACGGCGATTTGCAGCCCTATTTTTTCACCAGCTACGAGATTTCGGAAGACGGTAAGGTGCTGGATTTCACCTGGCATAAGGGCGCGATCTGGCATGATGGTCAGCCCGTGACCGACGAGGATATCATCTTCACCTTCGAGTTCCAGCGCGACGTGAAGAAGGTCGGCGGTCTGTCCAATCTGGTCAGCGTGGAGATCACCGGCGAAAACGCGGCACGCCTGACCTTCTCCCAGCCGGACGTGTATTATTACCTCAACACCTCCTGCATGAACACGGCATGCATCTATGCCAAGCACATCTGGGAAGGCATCGAGGATTATTCCCACTACACCGGCGAGGACGCTGCCATTGGCTGCGGCCCGTACAAGCTGGTGGGCTACGATGTGGATTCCCAGACCTCTTACTATGAGGCCGTGCCGGAGAACGCGTTCCTCGGCGAAATCACCGTGGACAAGGTGACCGTGCAGACCTACGCGGATCAGGCGAGCCTGATGATGGCGCTGGCAAGCGGCGAGTGCGACGCGTATTACAACTACGCCAACCCGATTGAAGCGACACTGATCGACAGCTTCACCGGTATGGACGGACTCGACATGGGCGAAAGCCCGTTCGCTGGCAGCTATCAGATGCTGTTCGGATGCAGCCGCACACCGGGCGACGACGTGAATTTCCGTCAGGCGATTGCCTACGCCATCGACTACCCGACCGCGGCGACCGCCATCAACGGCGAATACGGCAAGCCTGCCAACCGCGGCGTGCTTGGTCCGTCCTTCAAGGGCTTTGACGATTCCATCGCGATGCTGGAGTACAACGCGGAGGCCGCGAAATCCATGCTGGATGCGGCGGGCTATGTCGATGCGGACGGCGACGGCTGGCGCGAACTGCCGGACGGCGGCAAGATGGATCTGTCCGTCATTCCGCAGTATTCCCGCAGCATGGAAGTCCGCTCCCGTCTGGGCGAAATCGTCTGCAAGTCCCTCCAGAATGTCGGCGTGAACTGCCACATCGACGAGGAAGCCATCGCTAACAGCGAGATTTGGGAAGATAAGGTGACCAAGGAGGAATACGACATCTCCATCACCTTTACCACCTCTGGCATGCTCTATTCCACGCCGTTCCGCTACATGCTCGCCGAGCTGCGCGACGGCGATTCCGGCTGGCACTGGGGCAGCTGCCATGATCCGCGTCTGAAGGAATACTACTACGCGATGACCGAGGCCATCAACGACGAGCAGTATATCGAAAACAGCCGCAACCTCCAGCACCTCGCCGACGAGGAGATGTTCGGTCTGACCTTCGCGTGGCAGACGGGCTTCTTCCCGTATCGCACCGACAAGATTGAAGGCTGGGATAACTGGCAGAGCTGGGGCGTCATCAATGCCAGAACCTGGTTTGACCTGACGGCGAAGTAAGCATATCTGAATTTGGGGACTGACAAATCCTTGATCTTGGGGCTTGTCAGCCCTTTTCTGCTATAACGGGAGTGATTTCCTTTTGTTCAAACACATCCTCAAGAAAACCCTCATCGCCATTGCGACGATCTGGCTGATTATCACCATCAGCTTCACGCTGGTGCATACCATGCCGGGCGACCCGATCATCTTTCTGATTGGCGAAGAGGAATACTATTACCTGCTGGATAACAACCCTGCCTATCTGGAACAGGTCACGGAGAAATTCGGTCTGAACGACGATCTGCCGACGCAGTACGCGCGCTACATGAAAAGCGTGCTGACGCTGGATTTCGGTCTTTCCTATACCAACCAGAAGCCCGTCATCGAAAATTTCCGTTCCGCCGCGTATTGGACGCTGCTGCTCTCCGTTCCGACGCTCATCATCTCCTGCATTCTCGGCGCGGTGCTCGGCATTCACGCGGGCATCCGCCCAGGCGGTCTGTTTGACCGCATCGCCACGCCGTTTTTCCTGTTTCTGAATACCATTCCTTCAAACTGCCTGAGTCTGCTGCTGCTCATCGCGTTCGCCTACAAGCTCAAGTGGGTGCCGATCAACGGCATGGTTTCGCCCGGTCTTTCCGGCGCGGCGCGGACGGCGAGCATCGTCCAGCACATGATTCTGCCGCTGTGCATTTTGATTCTGTTCCGCACGTCGGGTGATTTCATGCTGATGAAAAGCACCGTTTCCCAGATTCGGCAGGAGGAATACATCCTCACCGCACGCGCCAAGGGCATCGGTCAAAACAAGGTGCTCTTTCGCCATGTGCTTAAAAACGCGCTCGTGCCGTATTCCACATCGCTGTGCATGCAGCTGGGCGGGCTGCTCTCCGGCGCGATGGTGGTCGAGGTCGTCTTCGGCTGGAAGGGCATGGGACAGATGATGTACAACGCCGTATCCTGCCGCGACTTTGCGACCGCGCAGTTCTGCTTCCTGCTTTCGGCGCTCTGCGTCGTGCTCAGCAACCTGCTGGGCGATATCGTCGCCGCGGCGATCGACCCGCGCATTCGGGAGGAGGCGGCAGAGCGTGCGTAAAAAGCATAACCCCGCCGCTATCGCAGGCTGGTGCATCATTTTGGCGTTCTGCCTGATTGCGATTTTCGCGGATTTCATCGCGCCGTATGACCCCTCTGAACTGGGCACGGCGTATCTCAAGCCCAGCGCGGAGCATCTGCTGGGGACGAACGATTTGGGGCAGGATATTTTCAGCGAGATGATTTACGGCACACGCGTGTCGCTGCTGCTCGGCGTGTTTTCCGCACTGCTGGTTTCGCTGATCGGCACAGCTTTGGCACTTATCGCCGGATACTTCGGCGGTACGGCGGATAAAACCATCTGCGCTGTGATCGACGTTGCGATGGCAGTTCCGTCTCTGCCGCTGACGATGCTGCTGATTGCCTACCTCAAGAGCGGCATGTTCAGCTTGATTCTGGCGATCAGCATCACCGCATGGACGGGCACGGCACGCATCCTGCGCACGCGCGTCAGGCAGATCTGCGAACTGCCCTATATCAAGATTGAAAAGGCGATGGGCGTTTCCGCGCCGGTCATCATGGTGCGCCACATTTTGCCCAACCTCAAAGATATCCTGCTCACGCGCATGGCGCTTTCCGTCTCCGGCGCGATGACGACGGAATCCGGATTGAGCTTTCTCGGTCTGGGCACCTACGGTCAAAAGAGCTGGGGCAACATCCTGCATTTTGCCTTCTTCCGCAACAGCATTCTGCGCAAACAGATCTGGTGGTATCTGCCGCCGATCATCTGCATCAGCGTCGCGGTGATGGGCTTCATGCTCGTGGGCTACTATGGCCGGCAGAGAAGGGAGTGATTACTGTGGAAAATGCGATTTTGGATATTCAAAACGTTTCCGTCCGCTTTGCCAACGGCAGTGCCGTACAGGCGGTTGAACAGGTCTCCCTCTCTGTCTTTCCCAGCGATAAACTCTGCATCATCGGCGAAACGGGAAGCGGCAAGAGCATCCTTTTGCTCTCCGTGCTGCGCCTGCTTCCGGCAAGTGCTGTCGTCAGCGGCGACGTGTGCTTTCACGGGCAAAGCCTGTTCGCCCTTTCGCCCAAGCAGATGGATGGCGTTCGCGGCGGTCAAATCTCCTATGTGCCGCAGGGAAGCGGCAACGGCATGAACCCGCTGCTTTCCGTTGGGTTTCAGGTTGGTGAACCGCTGATAGCGCATCGCGGCATGAATAAAAAACGGGCGATTGCCCGTGCGGTGGAGCTGATGCGCCGCTTTCATCTGGTGCGTGAAGAAGAACTGGCGCGGCAGTACCCCTACACCCTGAGCGGCGGCATGCGCCAGCGTGCGCTGATTGCGATGGGCATCAGTGCCGACGCGGAGCTTCTGCTCTTTGACGAGCCGACCAAAGGGCTGGACGAAGCACGCATCCGTCTGGTCGCTGACACGCTGAACGAGCTGGACGGGCAGACGATGGTCTGCGTCACGCACGACCTGAGCTTTGCGCGCGCCATCGCCAATCGCATCGGTGTGATGTATGCGGCGAATCTCATCGAGGTCGCCGACGCGGACGAGCTGTACGCCCATCCGCTGCATCCCTATACGCGCGATATGCTCGCCGCCATGCCGGAAAACGGGCTGCATTTCCGCCCCGGCTATGCCCCCGCGCACGACGATACGCGCGTGACCGGCTGCAAATATCGAATGCGCTGCCCGAATTGCAGCGAAAAATGCGCCGAAATGCCGCCGATGGCGGACGTGGACGGCCACAAAGTGAGGTGTTGGCAGTATGTGTGAAACCATCATGGAGGCTGTTTCGCTGACCAAGCACTTCCGCAGCGCGGATAAGACGTGGTTCACCGCGGTGGACGGCGCGTCGATTTCCCTGCAAAAGGGCAAAACGCTCGGTCTGCTTGGGCAGAGCGGCAGCGGCAAATCCACGCTGGGACAAATGATGGTCGGCTTGCTGAGGCCCGATTCCGGCGAGCTGTTTTTCCATGGCAAGCTGCTTAGCTATCCCATTCGAGGGCAGGCACGCCGCAGGATTCAGATTCTCTTTCAGCACCCGGAGGTTTCGTTCAATCCCCAGCTCACGCTTCGACAGAGCCTGGTCGAACCATTCAAGTTGATGGGCAAACCGTTTGACGACGGGGCGATTCTCTCCGTTATCGAGCCGTTCGGCCTACACGCCGAGCATCTTGCCCGCTATCCCGGCGAACTTTCCGGCGGCGAATTGCAGCGTGCTGCGCTGGCACGTGTCACCGTGCTTGAGCCGGAGATGATCCTGCTCGACGAGCCGACCAGCATGCTGGACGTGATTACGCAGGCGCAGATGATCGACTTCCTGCGCCGCTATCAGCAGCAGCATCAGACCGCCTATCTGTTCATCACGCACAGCACGGCGCTTGCCGAGCAATTCTGTGACGAGATTGTGAAGATGGAAGACGGGCATCTGCTCAAAGAAAGGAATACGAAATGAAACGAATCGCAATCGTCGCCTGCGAAAATTCCAATACGGTCTGCGCGGGCTGTGCCTGTTTGAACGCCTTTTACGACCGCCGCAAGTCCTTTGAGCGTTACGCAGGCGAGGAGCTTCGGCTGATGGCGTTCATGCGCTGTTCCCACTGCGTCAAGGACGGCGACCCGATGCAGGATGCGGGCTTCGTGGAGAAGCTGGAGCGCTTTGTCAGCGAGAGCGTGGAGATCGTCCATATCGGTCTGTGCGGCGGACGCACGGAGGAAACCGCATGCCCCGGCATGGCGAAAATGGCGGCAGCCTTCCGTGAAAAGGGTTTGACCGTCGTTTGGGGGACGCACTAACTCCTTCAGTCGCGCTAACGCGCGCCAGCTCCCTCTTAGAGGGAGCCTTTTACGCCGAAATAACGTCATATATAAATAAAACCTCCCTCACCGAGGGAGGCGGCACGACGAAGTCGTGACGGAAGGAGTTCACCACGCATTCCCCGTTCATCATGCAGGAAGTGCGTGGTTTTTCTTATTGTTTTATTTCAGTTCCGCCTTCAAATGCTCCACATACAGCCTCTGCACATCTTCCAGCTCGCCCAGCCCTTCCACCGTGCAATGCACGTCGAATCCGGCGGCGGTCAGATGGCTTTTCCAGCTATCCGCATCATCGCCCGCCATATCGTTTTGTGCGTGGTCGCCCGCGACAAGCATCATCGGGCGCAGCTCGATGTGCTTTGCGCCCAGCGCACGCAGCTCGTCGATGGCGTTTTCCAGCGTCGGCCAGCCCTCGACCGTTCCGACGACGACATTGGGATGGCCTTGCAGCCGAAGTGCCGTCTGTATCGCGGGATAGACCATGTTTGCGAAATGCGTCGTGCCGTGCCCCATGAGCAGAAGCGCGTCCGCATCATCAGGCTTGAGAGCCGCCAAAATCTCAGCCAGCTTAAGCAGGTCATCGTTATTCGCAATCAGCGTTTTACCGATGCCGCCACGCAGGAATCGCCCCGCACAGCGCATATACGATGCGCGGATTTTTTCGTCGTATTCGTTGCCGCAGAGCAGGTGCGTCGGCTGAACAAACACCGTGTCATAGCTTTCGTTCGCCAGTTTTTCCAATGCTTCCTCAAGCGACGGCACAATTTCGCCGCGCGATTTCAACACCTTGCGGACGATGCCGCTCGTATACGCGCGGAAAACGTCATAGCCCTCCGCAGCCTGCGCCAGTGCGTGCTCCACCGCGTCGATGCTCCGCCGTGCCCTTTCATACGTCGTGCCAAAACTCACAATGACCAACGCTTTTTTCATCGGTTATCCTCCTTCGGTCGTTCAATCATCACCACGTCGATCCCGCGTTCCAGCGCGGGCAGAACCTTATCCGCCACGCCCCCCGGCTGCCCGGAATCCTTTGACACCATCGTGCGGATGCGGAGCTGATCGTAGAGCGCCGCGTTGAAATCCCGCGAAAACGGCCCCTGCATCGCGATGACGTGGCTCTGCACCATGCCCGCCGCCGCGCAGAGATCGAGTGCCTGATGCGTCGGCAGGACGCGGACGAACAGCCTTTCCGGCTCAATGACCTTGGCATAAACGCTCAGGGTGTGGCTTCCCGTCGTCAGCAGGATGTTTCCCGCGCAGAGCGCGGCCAGCGCCGCCGCCTCCTCAGAATTGCCTGCCCACGTCACCGCGTCGCGCCAATCCTCGCGCCTGTCCGCCGCACGCTCGATGCGCACGTAGGGGATATGCAGCGCGTCGGCGCAGGCGCGGATGGTCTGTGTCGCACGGACGGCGAAGGGATGCGTCGCGTCGATGACGCGCTCAGGCCTTTCCGCCGCGATCCACGCCTTCATGGCCGCTTCATCCATCGCGCCGATGTGACAAGCTGCGCCTTCCGGCAGAAACTGCCGCGCGTATTCGCTCGTCACGCTGACCAGTACGCTTTCCCCGCGTGCAAGTGCCAGCGCGGCCTGCTCGCGGCCTTCGGTCGTGCCGCCGAAGATGATCGTTTTCATCGCCACAGCCTCTCTATCCATTCGGGGTGCGACAGAAAATGCAGATGCGCAAACCCTGCCGTCGTGTTCCCCTTGTGCATCCCGCCCGGCCAGCACAATTCCGGTCGGCTCGCCTTGCGGATTTCAAAATCATACGCCGCTTCGCCTGCCGCTTCCGTCGCCGCATGGTGAAACTCATGGGCGGGATACGTCCTTCCCGTCTTCAAATCCGCGACGAGCACATAGCCGAAGCGCTGCAATCTATCCGTCATGCGGCAAACCTGCGGCAGAAAGCCGACCATCTCCGCGCTGTCGATGCTTTCGGATAAATACATCATGCCGCCGCACTCCGCATAGCAGGGCAGGCCGCTTTCCAGTGCCGTGCGGATGCTTTGGCGCATGGACATATTGGCCGACAGCCGCACCTTGAATACCTCCGGAAATCCGCCGCCCAGATACAGCCCGTCCAGCCCCTTCGGCAGTTCGCCGTCCTCAAGCGGGGAAAACGGCACAAGCTCCACGCCCGCCCCTTCCAGCGCATCGAGATTGGCGCGGTAGTAAAAGCTGAACGCCTTATCCCGCGCAAGCCCCATGCGAAAGCCGTCCATCCGGGGATATTTCCTCGGCGCGACGGGCAGAACCGGCGCGCGCCTTGCCAATTCCAGAATCATCGGAAGATCAAGCGTGTCCGCGACCTGCCGCGCCGCCTCCTGAATCCGGGGCAGCGCGTCCTCGACCTCCTCGGCGGGCACAAGCCCCAGATGGCGGCTCTTGAGCGCCAGATTCACATGCTTTTCGATGTAGCCCACGCACGGCAGGCCGGTGTAATGCGCCACCGCGTCGCGCACCAATTCGTAGTGATGCGCGCCGGAAACCCGGTTGACCAGCACGCCCGCGATGCCGCTGTCTTCCCGGAGCGTCATAAAGCCCTTGACCGTCGCCGCCGCGCTTGCCGCCGAACCGGAAGCGTCCACCACCAGCAGCACGGGCGTCCGCGTCAGCCGCGCCATCTCCCATGTGGATTGTCGGCAGCTCGTCGCATCCATGCCGTCGTAATAGCCCATTACGCCCTCGATGACCGTGATATCCGCCGGACGGCTGAGCAGCAGAGGCAGATCCTTCGGCTCGATCAAAAAGCTGTCGAGGTTGTGGCTCGGCCTGCCGCAGACCAGCTCGTGAAAGCCCGTGTCGATGTAATCCGGCCCAACCTTGCAGGGCGCAACGTCCAGCCCGCGCTCCCTGAGCGCCGCCATCAGCAAAAGACTCGCCGTCGTCTTGCCGCAGCCGCTGTTTGTGCCCGCGATGCAAATCCTCATCCGCGCACGCCCTCCATGCCGTAGAGCAGCGCGTTGACGATTGCCGCCGCCACGTTGCTGCCGCCGCGCCGCCCGCGTGCCACAATGCAAGGCAGGCCAGTTTTAAGCAGCATCTCCTTCGCCTCCACCACATGCACAAAGCCGACCGGCACGCCGATGACGACCGTATTCTTCAAATCCGCGTGGTTTTCCAGCGGCTCCAAAAACGTCGGCGCATTGCCGCAGACCAGCAGCTTCGAGCCGGGAATAGCCAGCGCGTGCTCCATCGAAACGCGCGCCCGCGTCGTCTCCCGCGCCTTCGCCTCCCGCGCGATATCTTCATCCGCCATGAAGCAGACCGCCTGACAGCCCAGCTTCTTGAGCGCCGGTTTGCTGATGCCGGAAAGCGCCATCTGCGTGTCGGTGACGATCATTGCGCCGTGCGCCAGCAGTTCCCGCGCATAGGGGACAACCCCCGGCGTGAAGACCATCGATTCCGCAAAGGAAAAATCCGCCGTCGCGTGAATCACACGCTTGACAATGGGCTTGATCTCCGGGTCAAGCGCCACCTGCAACTCGCGCTCGATGATCGCCATGCTCGCCTGCTCGATCTCCATTGGTTTCATAGGCTTGTACTCCTTCCCAAAATCTGCCCCTTCGCGTCCAGCATCACCGCGTCCACGCGCATTTCGCCGTGAACGCGCGCCGCCGCATAGGCCGCCGCCGCGTCGGCCAGATGCGTCCAAACCGCGTCAAACCCCGCGCCGTAAATCGGGGAGATGCATCCGTCGAGCGTCACACTCTGACGCACGAATTCCAGCAGCTCAACCGGCGCGCCCATCAGCGCCAGATGCGCGATCAGCGTTTCGCGCCGTCCGTCGCCGTATTGGCTGTGCGTCTGCATGCTGCCGCCGGAAACCTTGACCAGCTTCCCCGGCTGCCCCAGCAGTGTGGCGCGCGCAAAGCCCAATTCCGCCGCGCAATCCAGCGCAAAGCCGACAAAATTGCTCATCTGCACCGCCTGCATGCAGGGAAAGAGCGCGTTGGCCGCGCGCTCGCCCTGACTGCCGAAAACCAGCCCGATTTCTTCCGCGCCCTGACTTTTGCGGACGGATAATTCCAGCCGGATCGTCTCCTTCAGTGCTTCCTCGCTCATCGGGCGCACAACGCCCGTCGTCCCCAGCACGGACAGCCCTCCGACCACGCCCAGCCGGGGGTTGAACGTCCTTTTCGCCAGTTCCTCGCCGCCGGGGATGCTGACTGTCACCTCCGCCGCGCGCGCGGGGAAAACCTGCCGAACCGCCTGCTCGATCATCCGCCGCGGCACGGGGTTGATCGCCGCCTCGCCGACGGGCAGCTTCATGCCCGGCAGGGTGATCGTCCCCACGCCGTCGCCCGCCAGAAAGCGGATGCCGCCGTCGCTCTCCATCAGCCGAACGCGTGCGCGGACCTCACTCCCGGTGGTGATATCCGAGTCGTCGCCGCCGTCCTTGATGACCCCGCAGACATAGCCGCCGTGCGCGATGATCTCCGGCGCAAACGTTTTGCCCGCCGGAACGACGATCCCTACGCGCTCGGGGCATGCGCCGTCCCTCTGCCAGAGACAGCTCGCCAGCGCTGCCGCCGCCGCGCAGCTCCCCGTCGTGAAGCCCTCGCGAAGCGCCTTCACAGGCGATACCCCCGCGGCGTGAGCATCCGCCCAAAGCGCTCCTGTGTTTCCGCGTTACCGATGAGCACCGTCGTGAACATATCCAGCGGCTCATGCACCAGTTTGCCCAGCGTCAGCACACGGCTCTTCTGCCCGTCGCGCCCGATGTTCTGCACATAGCCGCAGACGGTCGAAGCGGGCAGCGTCTCCATCAGAATCGCGCAGGCGCGGGCGAGGTGATCCGGCCTGTGGCGACTGCACGGGTTATACAGCGCAATCGGAAAGCCACCCGCCGCCGCCGCGCGAAGCCGCCGTTCAATCGTCGCCCACGGAGTCAGTTGATCGGAGAGGCTGACGACGGCAAAATCCCCGCAGAGGGGCGAGCCGAGCACCGCCGCCGCGCTGAGCGCCGCCGTCACTCCCGGCACAACCTCGATCTCGTCGCCCTCTTCCGCCATGCCCAGCAGGAGCGACGCCATGCCGTAAACCTGCGCGTCGCCCGAGCAGATCAGCGCCACGCGCCTGCCTTCCCGCGAAAGCAAAAGAGCCTGTACACACCGTTCCTTTTCGCCGCGCATGCCCGTCGTCACAAACCGCTTTTCGGCAAACTCGTCCCGAACCAGCTCGACATACGTCGTGTAGCCCACGATCACCTCCGCACGGCGCAATGCGTCGTCCGCCGCAATCGTGCGCCCCTCGCGTCTCCCCGGCCCGATGCCCACGACCTGAATCATACGTTTTCCTCCCCGGCCAGCGCGAGCGTCACGCCCTGCATCGCCGTTTTGCCCACGAGCAGCCGCCCGCCGGTCATCACCGCCGCGCGCTCGCACACGCAGCCGCAGCCCACCGTTTTCATTACAAAATCCGAATGGGCAAACACACCCGGCACGGCGTTCAGCTCCGCCGCCGAATACGTTTGCAGCGGAAAGCGGTATTTTTCGCAGAGCGTGAGAATCGCCGCCTCGTCCTTTTTCACGTCAATCGTCGCAACCGCCCGGACGGACAGCGGCGACACGCCGTTTTCATGCAGAAACGCGCGGAAGCAGTCCTCCAGATGTGCCGCGTCCGTGCCGCGCTTGCAGCCCACGCCCAGTGTCAGCGTCCGCGGCCTTAAAAAGAGCGTCACGGGAAACGGCGGGCGGATCTCCCGTTCCGTAATCGCCACGCCGACCGATTTTCCCGCCAGCGCGGCAGCGGAAACCGCCTGAATCGCCGCCTTGTTTTCAATCGCGCAGTCGTTTTTCATCGCCCAACTGTCGATGGCCGGAACACCGCGCACATCCGTCGCAGTCGTCAGCACGGGCTCCGCGCCCGTCCGTTCCGCCAGCAGTAGCGCGAGGTCGTTTGCGCCGCCGATGTGCCCGGATAGGATGGGGATGATGTGCCGCCCCATTTCATCCATGACAAGCACTGCGGGGTCGGCCGCCTTATCCCGGCAGAGCGGCGCAATCGCACGCACCGCAATGCCGCATGCGCCGATGAACAGCAGCGCGTCCGCATCGGCAAACGCCTCCCGCGCCCACTGCATCACAGGCACGCCGCGCGTCACGGGGAAGCCGAGCTTTTCCTGCCAGCCCTGCCCCTTTTCAGTAAAAGCAATGGCGCGGATGTTCATGGCGTTTCGGCCTCCCGACAGGCGTGGGCGAACGCCGGATCGTAGAGCTTGGAGCGCTTGTCGCTCTCCCGCAGAAAATCGCCGACGAGAATCAGCGCGGTCTTTTTGATGTGCGCCGCCTTTTCCGCGATATCCGCGAGCGTGCCGCGCACGACCTCCTGCTCCGGCCACGTCGCTTTGTAGACGACGGCGACGGGCGTATCTTCCGGGTAGCCGCCCGCCGTCAATTCGGCGCATACGTCCTTGAGCATCGAGACGCTCAGGAACAGCGTCATGCTCGCCCGATGCGACGCCAGCGCGCGCAGGTTCTCCTGCTCGGGCACGGGCGTCCTGCCCGCCATGCGCGTGATGATGAGCGTCTGGCTGACCTCAGCGGGGGTATACTCCGCCGGGATGGCCGCCGCCGCGCCGCAGAACGAGCTGACGCCGGGCACGACCTCATAGGCCAACCCAAGTTTATCTAATTCGCGCATCTGCTCGGCAATCGCACCGTACAGGCACGGGTCACCCGTGTGCAGCCGCACGACGGTTGCCCCCTCGGGCGCATCCCGCATCGCCGCGACGGTCTGCTCCAGCGTCATGGACGCGCTGTTATAAATGGTCGTTTCGGGTCTGCAATAATCCAGAAGTTCGGGGTTGACGAGCGAACCCGCGTAGATCACCACGTCCGCCTTTTGCAGCAGGCGCATGCCGCGCACGGTGATGAGGTCGGTTGCGCCCGGCCCCGCGCCGATAAAATAAATCATAGGAACTCCTTTTTGGGGCGCCGCCCCAAACCCTGCTCGGAACCTCCCGTTTCGCTTCGCGCTGTTTTTAAGTGACGTTAGCGCTGAAAATGAAAACCGGGTTTTCCGCTTTGAACATCGTATAGCGCCCGACCGATTCGAGCGCCGAAACGGCGACCTGCCGCGCCTCAAAATCCACCATCGGCCGCATCAGGCGCAGAAGCGCCTGCGCGCTTTCCATCGTGACGGCGGTTGCGACCAGCCGAATCGGGCGCTGAAGTCCGCGCAAAAGCTCCACGATAGCTTCTGCCTCGCCGGTCGTCCCGCCGAGGAAAACCGCGTCCGGCGCGGGCAGCGCCGACAGCACCTCCAGCGCGCGGCCGGGAACGACGCGCAGGTTGAGCGCGTGAAATCTTTCGGCGTTCCGGCGGATGAGGTCGAGCGCTTCGTCCTTCATTTCAACGGCATAAACCTCGCCCAGCGGGCACTGACGCGCGCATTCGACGCTGACGCTGCCCGTCCCCGCGCCAATATCCCAAACGACGCCGTTCGGTTTCAAATGCAGCGCCGACACGACGAGCGCACGCACATCCCGCTTCGTCATCGGGGTTTTGCCGCGAATGAACGCCTCATCCGACAGACCAACAGGCGGCAGGCCGCTCTCCGGCGCGTCGTTTTCGATATAAGCCATGCAGAGCGGGTCATACGCCGCATCCGGGTCATAGGCCTCCGTCCGCTCGTCGGGATAGGAGAGCCGTTCGCCGACAAACAGCCGCACATTTTCCAGCCCGCCGAGGTTCAGGCTCTCCCGCACCCACGCAGGATTGTGCGCCGCGTCGAGAAAGCAAAACGTCTGCCGATGCGTCCGCACAGCGTGGCACAGCGCGCTTTCCGAAAGTGCTCGGCCATGCGCGGAGAGGATTTTCGCGTCCTGCCACGAAACGCCCAGCCGCGCGGCAAAGAGCTGCAAGGCGCTGACGCCCGGATGCACACGCAGATATTCGCCGCCGATTTTCCGTTTGAGCATTTCCAGCAGGCTGTACAGTCCCGCGTCGCCGGAAACCAGCACGGCGGCACTCTGTCCTGCGTCGCTGGATAGACGCATCTGTTCAATTGCACCTTCCAGAGGCGAAAGCGGCCTTGCCTTTTCGGGCGGCACGAGCACGGCATGGCGTGCCGCGCACCAGACCGCATCCGCACGATCAATCGCCTGCTTCGCGTCGTCGGTGAGCAGAACGGCCTCACCCGGACCGACGCTGATGATATCAAGCATGGCGCACCTCCACACAATGTTCTTGAGCAAAACAAATCAGTTCATCGTCCCATGCATGGGCTTCCAATCCATCGGGAATAAGCAGCGCGCCGCAATTCAGCAGCGTTTGCCGGGCTTCCGTCAACACGGCTTCACTCGGCGGCGCGAACGGCGCTGTCGTCAGTATGCGGGCGGCCAGATGGCGCGCGGCAGGGATATCCATATCGTTTTCCGCCAGAATACCCGTTGCAAACGGTGTTCCTTCCCGCGTCAGGCGGCGGTAGACGGTTGTCGCCTTCCCCATGCCGCCGAGGACAAACGCGTATGGCGCACCTTCCGCACGGGGAAGCTCCATTGATCCGGAAAGCGCGTCATAAACACCAGACGAAATGCCGTACAGCTGCGTGATGTTTTCTTCCGTAAAGACTGCTTCGGGCGCGCCGAACATCTCCACGCCGTGCGTGCCGATGCCCATCACGAGGTCGGATACCCGTGCAGCGAGGTCAATTTCGTGCAGGCTCATCACGATGGTCACGCCCTGCTCCCGTGCGAGATGAAGCAGAATGGCGGACAATTCGATTTTATATCGAATATCCAGAAAGGAGGTCGGCTCGTCGAGCACCAGCACGCGCGGCTGCTGGCAGAGCGCACGGGCAATCATCACCCGCTGACGCTGACCGTCGCTGACGCGGGCGAACGGCTTGTCCGCCAGTTCTTCGACACGCACCAATGCGAGACTCTGCGCAATCACGTCTCTGTCCAGCGCAGTCAACATCCCGAAACGGCCGGTATAGGGATAACGCCCGGAAGCCGCCACGTCGTAACAGGTCATCAGTTCCGGACGGACGCGCTCGGTCAGCACGACGGAAAGCCGCTTTGCCAGCTCGTAGCTGTCCATCCGCTCGATATTTTCGCCGCCGATGCGCACCACGCCGCCCATACACGCGAGGTGATGCGAAATCGTCTTGAGAATGGTCGATTTGCCCGCGCCGTTTGGACCGATGAGCGTCAAAATCTGCCCCGGCAGAATCGACGCGCAGAGGTCTTTCAACAATACACGTCTGCCGTAACCGACCGAAAGGTTGTCCAGCTCCAAAGTCGGTTTCACCGGTGTCCGCCTCCCCGCTTGAGTGCCATCACGATAACGACCGGCGCGCCGAAAAACGCCGTTACCGTGCTGATGGCCAGCTCCGTTGGCGAAAACGCCGTTCGGGCGATCCAGTCGCATGCCATACAGAATACGCCGCCCAGCAGGAAACAGCCGGGCAGAACAGCCATCGGTTTGGCCGTGCCGAGCAGCTTTTTCGTCATATACGGCACGGCAATGCCGACAAAGGAAATCGGACCGACAAGCGCCGTCACGCACGCGGCCAGCAGACAGGAAAGTCCGATCAGCGCCGCACGGAAACGGCGGACGTTCACACCCATGCTCGCCGCGTAATGTTCGCCGAACTGATATGCGCCGATGGGCTTCGCCAGCAGCAGGCACAGCAGCAGGCAGACGGCAATCACCGCCAAGCAGATGCGCAGATTTCCCCACGACACGGCAGAAAAGCTGCCCATCGACCAGCTGGTGAGGTTCGCAATATCGCTTTCTTTGGCGAAGGTGACGAAGAAATCCGTCGCCGCCGAACAGACGTTGCCAATCATCATGCCGACGACCAGCAGCATCGCCATGCTGTGAATCTTTCGGGAGACGATCATCACAAAGCTCGCGCAGAGCATTGCCCCGACAAATGCCGCGGTCATCACCGCGCCGAACGGCACGCAACCCCAGAGCTTCATGCCGAAGATCATCACCGCACCGACAGCCAACTTTGCGCCGGAGGACACGCCCAGCACATACGGCCCGGCAATCGGATTGCGGAAAAACGTTTGCAGCAGAAAGCCCGACACGCTCAGCGTGCCGCCCATCACCGCCGCCGCCAGCACGCGCGGCAGGCGGATTTTGAGCAGCACGTTGTAGGCCGCTGTGCCCGCGCCCTCTCTCAGCAGCAGAATCCGCAGGATTTCATGCGGGGACAGTGCCGCGCTGCCCGTGCCCACACTGACCGCCAACAGCAGCGCAAAGCAGACTGCGAGCACCGCATAGCACAGCGCGCACCGCGTTTTTTTCACCCGTTCCTCACTCCAGCTTCATGATATGGTTTAGTGCCGCGTCGTCACCCGAAAGCATGCGGTTCATGTCCTCGATGAGGTCGCCCAGCCGTCCGGCCTGCTGAAAATAATCTGCGCCGGTGCAATAGACGCGTCCATTTTGCACCGCTTTGAAATCGGCCAGCAGCGTGTTTCGCTCAATCAGCTGCGAAAGTGTCTTCGGCTTGCCGCCGAGCTGACCAATATAGAGGATGCAGTCCGCATCGCCCGCCACGAGATAAAAGGCTTCCATCTCCATCTGCCGCGTGCCGGATTCGCCGGTACCCAGTCCTTCCGGCGCATACCGCCCGCCAGCCAGCTCAAGCATTTTGACCATATAATCACCATTGTTGCGCACATACAGCGCGCCCTTGGAGGTGATGTAGAACATGGCGACGGTCACGTTCTCCTGCATCGGCTCAAGCGATTCGATTTTCTGCTTCTGCGCGTCAAACGCGGTGCTCGCCTCGTTCTCACGCCCCAGCAGCACGCCGTAGAGCTTCATCCACTCCATGCGCCCCAGCGGAGTTTCCTCCAATGCAGAGCTGTCCACCAGCAAAGGAATGCCTAGCTCGTCCAGCTTTTCCCGCACATCCGGCGTGCCCTCGATCATCGTGGAGAAAACGGCCAGCTTCGGCGGGTTCAAGGCAATACGCTCGAAATCCGGCTGCTTATAGTGACCAATGTATGCGATTTGTCCATCCTGAACCGCTTGTTTCACGCTTGGCAGATACCAGTCTTCCACGTCATAGGTCGTCTGCGTCACGGCGGAGAGCACGCCGATTTCATCCATCAGTGCCACCGTCGAGGTGGAAGCCACGAACAGGTTGTCAAGCGGCATGTACAGCAGCGTGATGTCCGCATCCAGACCATCCGGTGCATCCATACCCGCCGGAATCAGCAGAAAGCGCCCGCCGTTCTGCACGGTAATCAGTGAATAACCGCCTTCCAGCCTGTCCACGGCAAAGTTTTTCGCGGCTTCCAGATCAAGCTTTTCTGTGACGACGGGCAGCTCCGCTAACGCGGTTTGAACAGCAAAAACGCCCCAAAGCAGCGCAATCAGCGCGATCATCTTTTTCATAAACTTCCTCGCAGTTTTTCTCAAAATAAATGAAAAGCGCCCATCTCGGACAAAGATGGACGCATAGCAAACAAACGCTTGACCTGCCTTCTCCAACTGCCCGAGAATCGGTTTCATCTCCGCAGGGCAGGTCTCCTGGCTGACGGCTTCACGTGCGCCGCCTTCTCGAAATCGCTTTCAATGGCTCATGGCACACGCATACCGAATACAGTAATGGCTGTTGCGCCGGATTTGAACCGGCTTCCCTTTTCATTTGAATGGCTTCAAACACCCTGCGCGGTATAGATTTTTCTCGTTTATTATACGGGGTTTGAGGGAGGGAGTCAAGATGAGAGAGGAATGGATTTTTCTTAAATCGCCAGAAAATGAATTGGTGCAGATTCATTTGTTTGAAGTGGATCATCCGATTGTCGGAGGGCGTTCTTTTCAGCATCATTTATAACCTGCTCCAATTCTTTCCGATTGACCGCCGTTTCCACCGCATCCTCAACCGAAACCCTCCCATCCGACACGCGCGGCAGCGCGTCAGGGATGACCTTGCGTGTCCAGTATCGGATGCGATTCAGCTCTGCTAATTCAGCCCTGACTTCTTCAAGTTTGGGAAGAAGGGCTTCGCGCTCCGCTTCAAGCCGTGTGCGTTCTGCTTTCAGTGCCATGCGCTGCTCCTTATTGAGATGAGATGCAAGCCCCAGCGACTTTAAAGCCGTCCTTCAAATCATGGACAGCACCTTTTTCCTGCGCATAGCGATTCCATGTCTCGCGCCCGTCCCTTCGCATGTCCAGATAGGCAGTAATCACATCGCTCAGCGGGTAATCATCCGGACTTTCGATGATCTGCTGGCGGCTGACCGCCTTGCGCAGTTCATCCAGCCAAGTGCCAATGCCGCAAACGGTTTTCTGCAAAGATGCCAGCATTTTATTCACGCTGATGATCTTTCGGTCTTCATCGCCGCGTTCGCTGGAAATGCCCTTGTGCTCCAGCGCAGAAGCGGTCGGACCGAGATGCTTTTGCGGCAGGCGGTCTTCAATGCCCTGCCGCTCAAGAGAACGCATATCAACGCGTTCCATCCGTCCCGCCGCTTCGAGCGCCGCGTTTTGTGCAGCCGCCCAATCCTGCCGCCAGATTTTGCCGTACTTGCGCTCGTTCCAATCGACGGTATCGACCTTGACACGCTTCCAACTTCCGTTCGGCGTGCGGATGCGTTTTCCGTTTTCGTCGAGCGCGTAGACATTCTTCGATTTGGGCAGCCACTTGCCGTTTTCGTCCATCGCGAGAAGCGTCAGCATGATGTGAACATGCGGTTTTCCGTCGCCCTTGTCGTGATATGACGGATGATGAAAAGATCGACGTTATCGCTGCCAGAATCCTGAAAAAGTTCAAGCCTGCTTTTGAGGAACTTGCCAAATGATCCGAATTGCCTTCTTTATCATGTGCCGCCCATCGCGAGCGGCGCATTTTTATACCCTTTTTTCTTTCACCACATATAAAAACGGAGGATTTATCATGGAAAACCATCTCGATTTTATCGTCATCAAAGCCGAACCCAGATTCCGCGCCGACTCCTTTGTGCTGGATGAAGCCGATTACTCTGCCGCGCCGGATGAAACCGGCATTATTCCCGTCACCCTGAGCCTGTATGCCTGCGATAAGCGGGATACCGCCGCCCGTCGTGCATGGGACAATTTCAGCGTAGTCACCGAAATGGTGCCGCTGGGTCTGCTTTCGGGCTGCCTGCTTCTGTCACAGGCATACGAAGATGCCGATGCGCTGATTGACGACTGCCTGTATCTGGATCAGCCGCTCGGTGAAATGGTCGATCAGCTTACGGCACACGGTTATGACTGTGAGAACACCTTCATCATCACCGACGTTCTGCTCACGCCTGCCGCGCACAATCAGGATGTACTGGATGCCGTCGTGACCCGCCTGCCCGAAACGCTCTTTCTCACGCACCATGTTTACCCGCAGGTGCTTGCCTATCAGCCGGAGGATCACGGCGACCCGCTGACGCAGCCCGTTGAAAGCAATGGAAAATGGCTGAACGATCAGCTTGAAGCGGCGTTCTGGTCGGATGATGCCTGCTGCGAGGTTTCCCGCTGCGGAAGCATCATTTGCCGCAGGGTGGCTGGCGATGCCTAAAACGGATGCAGCAAAGCTGCCGATCATCACCTTCAAGCCCTTTATTTCCGAAAAGGGCTTTGAGCTTCTGGCAAACGCTGTTGTGGAACAGGCTGTCCACGACTATAAACGTCTGCTTCACCGCGTCTACGTCAAAAGTGAACACAATTCCAAAGCCTGGTATGACCTCGTGGAGCTTGAGCAGTTTTTCTGCTCCAAGCGCTTTTCGCAGTTTACCGCGCTCGACGGTCGTGCGCTGATCGAGCGCATCCGCGGAGAAATGAACCTGTAAGGAGAATACACCATGAAAAAGTGGATTGGAGCAGCTGTTGCGCTGCTCTTTTTTGTTGGCTTGCTTGCATTCCTGCTGCCGATTCTCGGCTGGCAGAAGCAGCTCGATCAGGAATCGGCGGAGTACGAAGCGCTGAGTTCCGCTGTGCAGCTGCCGCAGGCATCCAAACCGCCTGTCGTCACGCCGTCCGAAGCGGATTCTTCCGTTTTGAACGACCTTATCAGCTCGCTTGACGGCGATGTTTTGAGCGAAGATATTCCCGCATCTTCCGCGCCTGCCCGCACATCGAGCATTGACCTTGAAGCCTGCAAAGCGCAGAACAGCGATTTTGCCGCATGGCTGAGCATCCCGAACACGCCCGTCAATTACCCAGTCGTGTTCACCTACGATACCGCCTATTATCTCAAGCACAGCTTCACCGGCTCGACCAGCTCTCTGGGAACGCTGTTTGCCACCGGCGATACCAGCTTCAGCCGACCATCCCGCAACATCGCCATCTATGGTCACAATATCCGCTCCAAACCGACCGTAATGTTCAGCCCGCTGCTTTCCTACAAGAAAGCAGCGTTCTATCAGGCACATCGGACAATTCATCTGGACACGTTGAACGGTGCTTATACCTACAAGGTGTTCGCCGCGTTCAATATGCGCTATGATGATTTCGCGCCGGAAAAAACCGATTTTGAAACCGAAGATGATTTTGCGCGCTTCATGGATTTTGTGAAGTCCGCAAATCTGCATGAGAACGATATGACCGTAACCGGCGGCGACCACCTGCTGACGCTCATCACCTGCGACCGCACCTACGGCGGCGCGGATGGGCGGTTTGTCGTGATGGCGGTTCGAGAGGATTAAACGATACTCAACCTTATAGCATTCAAAAAAGTAATGACAAATCGCTAAAAGGAAACCAGCTATGAAAAGTCAAGCCCCGAAGATAGCAAATAAATAAAAAACCAAAGATGAGTCGAAAGTGTATCCGCCCTTCAAGACGAATTGCCAAATCATATCTTAGTAAATCGTGATTGACTAATTTGTAATTCGTCAATATAATATAGAGACGGGAGGTGTTTACGATGTTCATCGGCCGCGAACGCGAATTGCAGGAGCTTAACCGTTTATTTGAATCCGACCGCTTTGAATTTGCCGTCATTTATGGCAGACGCCGGGTTGGAAAAACCGCGCTGATTACGCAGTTTATTCGTGATAAAGACGCCATATATTTTATGGGCGTTGAAAGCAGCTCTAAACAAAATTTGGAAAACCTGAGCAAAAGCATCATCGAATACAGCAGCGGAATTGAAGCGGACACTTCTTTTCTGTCTTTTCAAGCTGCTCTGGAATATGTCTTCAAGCTTGCTGAAACAAAGCGCCTGATTCTGGTTATCGACGAATACCCCTATGTCGCCCGTGCCTCTAAGAGCCTCGCTTCCACACTCCAAATGCTGATTGACAGATACAGAGATTCTTCCAAGCTGATGCTGATTCTCTGCGGTTCTTCCATGTCCTATATGGAAGATCAGGTTTTGGCTTACAAAGCGCCGCTTTATGGCAGACGCAGCGCGCAATTCAAAATTCTGCCCTTCAACTTTTCAGAAACCTGTCGGTATTTTCCTCACTTCTCCCCGGAAGAAAAGGCCTTGATGTATGGCATCGTCGGCGGTACGCCGCAATATCTTCTGCAAATGAATGACCGTCTAAGCATTGAGGAGAACATCAAAAACACATTTTTGAATCCGAACTCGGCGATCTATGAAGAACCGTCCAGTCTGCTGAAGCAGGAAGTACGCGAGCCGTCAATCTACAACGCTATCATCACCGCCGTTGCAACAGGAGCATCCCGGATGGCTGAAATTTCGGCTAAGGTTGGTGAAGATACAAGTATCTGCTCGGTCTACATCAAAAACCTGATTACGCTCGGCATTATCCGCAAGGAATCTCCCTACGGCGAAAAGAGTTCCCGCAGAACCATTTATTCGATTGAGGATAATATGTTCCATTTCTGGTACCGCTTTGTGCCGGAAAACAATTCGATTATTGCCCGCGGCGCTGTCGATCTTGCCTATAAACGGATCGAACCCAATCTGCCCCGCTATATGGGGCATGTCTTCGAGGATATCTGTACGCAGTATCTTTGGTCACTCCTGCTGCATGGAAAAAGCCCTGTCGATTTTTCCGAAATTGGACGCTGGTGGGGAACAGACCCCCGCACAAAAAGCCAAACCGAAATCGACATTATGGCAGAACAGGATCGACATATCGCGCTCTTTGGCGAATGTAAATGGACAAACGAAAAGGTCGATCTCGATGTGCTGGAAACGCTTGTCGAACGCAGTCACCTTTTCCACTATGAGCAAAATTACCTCTATCTGTTTGCAAAAACCGGCTTCACAAAAGGCTGCATGGAAAAGGCCGCCGTGCTGGGCAATGTCACGCTCATCACCTATGCCGATATTCTAAGCGAATTGCTCTAACGTCTTTCTTTCGTTTCAACTCTACATTAACCGCCCGCTTTCCTCTCGGATGAGCGGGTTTTCCATTTCAAAGGAGGCTGTGATATGCGCAAACCCCATCGAAAACAACTGCTCGCGTGGCTGCTGACAGCCGTGCTCCTGCTGACCAATTTTCCGATTTCCGTCCTTTCGGAAGAAATCGCTGAAAATCCCATTCAGGCGGAAGCCACCGAGCAGGACGAGCAGGGAATCGCCGAAGAACCCAATCTTTCCGATTTCCAGACCGAAGAAACCGGCGAGCCAACCGAACCGCCCGTTTCGGAAGAACCCAATGAAACGCCCGAACCCAGCGAGCCATCAGGAACTATGGAAATCCCCGCTGACGAGAATACTCCCGATATCCCCGATCAGGATGAATCGGAAACGCCCGAACCGTCCGATTCGGATATCGAGGAAACCTCTTCTCCCGAAGTCCCGGAAGAAACGCCTGACACAGATTCGACGGACGAGCTGCCTGCTGAAGAAACGCCCATCCCCGAAGAAAGCCCGCTTCCCGACGACGAGGAAGCGTTTTCTGTAACCTGATGAACGACTATCCCTTCCACGTCGGTTATAACTGGAAGAACGACCAGACGGTTACGCTGGTCAACATCCCGGACCATTACGAGTTCGAGAAAACGGATCACCGCCGCAAACCGCTTTCCGGCGTTCGCTTCGGTCTGTATGACGACAAGGGGACGTTCATTCGAGAGCTGGTTTCCGATGAAAACGGCATTGTATGCGCTAATAATCTCGTTCCGGGCAGCTATCTGGTTCGCGAAACCCGCCCGCTGGACGGCTATGCCAGAACCGACGAGGCAATCACGTTCACCATTGACGAATCCTACATCCCGCCGCAGAAGCTCGCACGCATCACCAACACGCCCGTCATTCAGACCGGCGTTGACTTCCCGATTGCGCCGACAATGGTTTTCGGTCTGCTGATGATGGCGGCTTCCGTCCTGCTGGGTCTGATGCGGCTGCTCAAGAAGAAACACCGATAACGATACGGAGGTGCAGAACATGACGTTCCTGCTGAAACTGGCTACCCTGCCCCTGATCGCCCTGCTGACGCTGATGGAATGGCTCGGCATCTTTGCGCTGAGCATTTCGCAGTTCATCACCAATAAGCTGGCGGCGCTGATTTTCTTCATCGCCTGCTGCTGTCTGCTGTTCGGCAAGGTCACGTTCAGAGAAGCCGCAGCCATGTTTGCAGGGAGTTTCTGCGTCTTTGCTTTGCCGTATGCCGCCGAGTGGATTTGGGAGCGGATTTCCGATTTCAATCGGCTTGTTAAGGATTGGGTGCGCGGTTGAATTCTTCTATTTCCATATCGTGATTTAGGGAAACCTTGAAGCAGTGCTTAAAACATGATATACTGAGCAAAGAAAAGACGCAATGAACAGGAGGGTACTGCCGCATGATGACTAAAAAGCTGCCGGTGGGCATCGAGAGCTTTGAAGAAATCCGCAAACAGGATTTTTATTATGTGGATAAGACAAATCTGATTGCTGATCTGCTGGCTAACTGGGGCAAGGTCAACCTGTTTACCCGTCCGCGGCGCTTCGGAAAAACGCTCAATATGAGTATGCTCAAATCTTTCTTCGAGATTGGCGGGGACAAGCATGTTTTCGACGGTTTGTCCATTGCACAAAATGAGACGCTTTGTCAGACATACATGGGAAAATATCCCGTCCTCTTTTTGTCGCTCAAAGGTGTGGATGGTCTGACATTTGAGGATGCTTATGACCGTTTAAGATGTCTGATTCGTAATGAAGCGTTTCGTCTGGATTTTCTGCGGAAAAGCTCCGCAATTACCGCTGAAGAAAAGAACTCATATTTGAGGATTCTTTCGGAAACCGATCGCTTTTCAGACATCACGGAAAGTCTGAAAATGCTAAGCATCCTTCTGGAAAAGCATTATAGTCAAAAGGTTATTCTGCTCATTGACGAATACGACGTTCCGCTAGACAAAGCCTATCAGCATGGTTACTATGAGCGCATGATCGACTTGATCCGCGCTATGTTCGGAGCGGCACTGAAAACCAATGACAGCCTGTTTTTTGCTGTGCTGACTGGCTGCCTGCGCGTATCCAAGGAGAGCATCTTCACCGGCTTGAACAATATGACCGTACACTCCATTGCCGATGCGAATTTCGATGAATACTTTGGATTTACAGATCACGAAGTTCGAGAAATGCTGGAATACTATGGGCTTGAAAGCCATCTGAACGAAACCCGCGAATGGTATGACGGCTATCGTTTTGGCAATCAGGATGTTTACTGTCCGTGGGATGTTATCAATTACTGCTATGCGCTGCGCGCGTCGGAAAGTGCACAGCCCAAAGCCTATTGGATCAACACCAGCGGTAACGACATGGTACGAAAGCTGATCGGCAAAGCCGCAGACGGCACAACGCAGATGGAAATTGAGCGTCTGATTGCCGGAGAAACTATCGTAAAAACGCTCAATGAGAATCTGACACATAATGAAGTGGATGCCAACGTTGAGAACATCTGGAGTCTGCTCTATATGACCGGCTACCTGACAGGAACTTTCGATCCGAGCAGCAACCGATATAGGCTCAAGATTCCCAATCGTGAGATTCGTCAAATTTACACGCAGCAGGTGTTGGAATGGTTCAAAGAAAAAGCTGCTGCGGAAACAGAAAAACTTTCCGTTCTTTATACAGCTTTTGAATCCGGCGATACGGAAACGATTACGGATTATCTGAATGAACAGCTGTTGGATACAGTCAGTTTCTATGATGCACAGGAATCCTTCTATCATGGTTTTCTGCTTGCTCTGCTCAACACCTGCGCAAATTGGCGCGTTTCAAGCAACATGGAGACTGGAAAGGGACGCAGCGATATTCTTGTCGAGCGCAAGGATCGAAAAATCGGATTCGTCATCGAGGTCAAGGATGTCAAAGATGAAAAGCGGTTGGATACCGCTTGTGCAACGGCACTCAAGCAGATTGAGGGCAAGAATTATATCGCTGTTTTGAATCGTTATCGTGTCAAGGAAATCCGGATATACGGCATTGCGTTCTGTGACAAGGAATGTCGAGTAGTCGTAAAGCGTATGAGTTAAATCAAAATTATAATATACAGATTGACGATCATTCGGAGGTGGTCAATATGTGTGAAGCTATTCAAGGGCTGATTGATGATGGCGTTGTTAAAGGCATCCAGAGCGAAAAGCGCGAAACGGCACTGCGCCTGTCCAAGATGGGGCTTTCCATCAAGCAGATTGCGCAGGCGACCGAGCTTTCCGAAGACGACGTGCTGAAACTCATTCAGAAATAATCCTTATCCACACACTGGCGGTCAGTTAAAGCTGGCCGCTTTTTTCATACCCATTAAACGAAAAAGGAGGGTTTCATGCAGGAAGAAATCGAGCAGAAAAGCGTAACCCTGATGATTAACGGCACCAAGTTCAGCCTCCGCACCCTCAAGTCCGCAGCACTCAAACTGCTGGCGCATCGTCAAAATCCGTCTGCGCCCGGTGTGAAACATCACGGCAGGCAGACGGTCAGGCAGTTGGTCGGGCAGAATCAGGGCGTAAGCAACATCGAGCTTTCCGGGCAGGACTTGAAGGAATTTCAGCGGATCACCCGCAGATACGGCGTAGATTATGCAATCCGCAAAGTGGACGGCGACAAGCCGCGCGTTCTGGTGTTCTTCAAGGCCCGCGATTCGGACGCTTTATACCATGCACCTGCTCTGCCCCTGCGAAGCGGTGAGCGAACGCTTTGAGGACGAGCAGAAAGCGCAGGCGCTCGCCGACGCCTGCAACGGGCAGATCGCGGAGATTACCCGGGTTGAAAAGAAAACACGGTCGGATCATCCGCCGAAGCTCTACGACCTGACCACGCTCCAGCGCGAAGCCAATCAGCTTTTCGGCTACACCGCCCAGCAGACGCTCGATTGCGCGCAGTCGCTTTATGAAAAGAAGCTGGCAACCTAACCACCGCCATATTCGCGCTCAGCCGCCGTAGTCTGAAGATTGATGTAATCGTCAATTTGAGCTCTATCGACCAGATCAGAATTAAAGCGGGACAGGAAGTCAATTGGCAACAATGTATGGACGAAAACTTCCGGATAAGCAAAATAGTATGGTCTTGCCAATGTATCGACAAACCCAATAAAATAATCTACACTTGAGCTTATGGGCATATTAGCGATGTCGAGTTTCTCTAAGAGTTTCCCGGCATCATCGACGATCGGATACCAGTCTGATAGAATACATCGGTTGCCATATTGCAACCGCTAATGGCTTGCCCACTGAAGCATCCCGCATCAGAAAAGCGATGAAAGATCTCATTGCCGATAATGACCTTCCTCCGGTGGTGTTTCACAGTCTGCGTCACTCAAGCATCACCTATAAGCTCAAGCTGAATGGTGGCGATATTAAAGCCGTACAAGGCGATTCTGGCCATTCCTAGGCACAGATGGTTACAGATCAGTATTCACACATTCTCGATGAAAACCGACGGCAGAATGCGCAGCTTGTCGAAAGGGCGTTTTATCAGGGGAAAGGTGCTGAAGTAGCCAGCATTGATCAGAAGGAGAGGCCTTCTGCAGCTGAGCAGGCAGCTGCGTCCGGTATCGATGCGGAGCTGTTGATGAAGGTACTCAGCAATCCTGAGATGGTAAAGGTATTGCAGATGCTATCGAAGACTGTGGGATAATAGCTTGACCGCTGAATAGATACAGAAACATAATAATGGCTCTTCTGTTCAACTGAACTGAAGAGTCTTTTATTTGGGTAATTGAATTCGAGTATTTGGGTTTATGAGGAGAACAGCTGCAAATCCGCCGATTGTAATCCGGAAAAGGACAACTTCCTTCTTATGAGAATGCTGAGTATCGAACTACAGAATCTCAGAGGCCCTACTATTTTGTGAGTACAGTGATAGGCTCCAAATGAGGATGAATGCATCTCAGTTCTTAAAAACTAGAAGATTCCCGTTATAATCAACCTCGTAATAGTTGTTGTCCCAATCACGAAGTATAATTCTATCGTTGCTCATTTCAAAAGGTGCTTGATCATCCATTGTCACGAAAATTTCCGAGCCTGAAAACACCCAAGATGTCTCAAAGTTGGCTTCTACCCTAATGATATCCAACTCGCCATAAATGATGTATGAGTCTTCATATCTATATAGCTCAAAGAGATGACCTAAAGCATCAATTTCTTTGCAAGATACAACGCAGCAATTTTCGAGTTCAATTTTTATCAGATAGTTACATTGGAGGACAACCAAGTATTGTTTGTCAAGAACCGCCGGATGTTCGTCATATACACCATATGGAAAACTAACCAGAGCTAAGCGGCGTGTTTGAGCTGTGCTTTTGATGAGAATATCAAAGAAGCAATACTCATCCGCAGATAGATAGTTATCTGGATCATAAATATAATCATACTGTTCTTTGAGAATGTTATGCTGCGTAGCAGAATCCTGCTTTGTAATAGTAATTGAGTATTGTTGGCTGTGAAGCTCCATTCAGTTGTACCTCCGAGAACAGTTACTCCCTGCATAATACCATTTATGTCCGAAGGGTGCAAGATGGGTTGGATAGGAAGATATTCTTTCCTTGCATTATGTCTACTTTCGATGGCAATGGATTCTGTTTTGTATATGGCAAGAGCATACAATAGGTGCTATAATATATATGGTATCTGCTTTTCAGGATGAAGGAGGCTGTCTCGATGAATCAGAATAAGAGAAAGCTCGTCTTTATATTGGCGATGCTTGTTGCATCCAGTATGACACTTGCTGGTTGTAGCAATGTGAATAGCAAGGATGCGCATCCTCTTCCGTCTCCAACACAGATAGAAACGGTTCAGCCAACAATAACGCCCCTTGAACAGAGCTCAGCCGAACCCTCAATACCTGTTGCTGCAACTGATGGGGACACTGTTGAAAAAGTGGATAGCGAGACTCTGAATGATACTCAGCTTAATTCAATCAATATGCTGAATTACCTGGTTATGTTGACGCAAGAAATCAACGCAGCGACAAACAGTCGCTTGTATCTGGAAGAAGCATATTCTTCATTGATCAACAATACTTTGCCAGAAGCTGTTGATAATCGGACGCTTGTAGAGATCAATTACCTGCTTGATACGCTCGAAGATTATCGAATGATTGCCGTAAAGCGTGAACGCATACAATACATCTATGAACAGAATCAGGCACAAGCATTACGAAATGCTCTGCCAAATCCACTTGGGCTGATAAGCGCTGTCCATGCTTTCAGCTTGAGTGGTCTCATCGCGTCTGTATCATATATGGCGTTGGATTCGATAAATAGCTACTTGACGAGTTCAGCACAAGCTGACATGCAGTATCTTCAGGATGGATGGGATCTGGATGATAAACAGGCGGCTGTTCTGCATGGTATCCGTAAAGGAACATTCAATTACATGGTTGAGACGGTGCGAGAGTATCAACTGCCAGGCAAGCTCGCATTAACAGAACAGGCTGTTAGTGATTTTGTCATCTGGAAGAACAAGAGTAATAACTTGCAAGTGATCCAGTTCTTTGAAGAAAACAGGGAAACGTATCAGGCGTTTGGTCCATATTGGTTGACTCTCGCAGATTGCTATTTTCGTAATGGTGACTATGCAAAATGCCTCGAAGCAATCGCCCAATACAAACTGCTGAATACCCAGATCTTCCGACGTGATTACGAGTACGCTCGGATTCTCCCTTTGGCAATTATCGCGGCTCATGAAGAACAAGACACTATCTCCTACATTGAAACTGCCACTCGTTATTCTGAAACGATTTTGCGTAATACGACTAACAATGAATGGCCATTACGATACTTTGCCGCCCAAACTTTCATCGAATTGTTTTCTTTGACAAACAATCATGATTATCTTTTGCGTGCTTACGATATTGCACTCAGCAACGTGAATTACATGGTTGAAGAGCAAAAATCCTTGAATTCGACCTATCTGGAGAATGTCAAAACAATAACTGCTGATAAAACCGCTACTAAGTCACAACAGGAGGAAATCAAGCAGTATAACAAGCTTCTAACAGAGAAACGAAAGACAGAGCTGCCTCCAATATACGAACCATTGCTGTTGAACTGTGAATTACTTTTCTCTTTAGCGGAAGAGCTGGGGATGCCAGAAACAGAATTGCAACGTATTGATGGGATACTGCACGAGAATGGGGAACCGATCTTTCTTATTGAGCCGATCAATGCCCAATATTCAATGAAGAGCGATCCTGATATTGATTCCTTGAAAGAATGCATTGTGTTTGATGGGACATTGCTTTCAATTCCTGTTCAACTCGTGTCCGAACAGTATTCGATAAAGGTTTCAGTTACAACGGATGGCGAAACCATCGTTTATGATGATTGGACACTTGAAAAAGTAGAACGGAAAGATAAATCGGACATATCAAGTTTTGTAGCTCACTTTTCCAGCAAAGCAATTAAGAAACACAAATTCGCAGTAGGCGCGCGTATCAGCGTAAAAATTCAGCCAGATACGGAATACTCAACATCAATGATCTGCTGTGATTATAACACTGTTGCAGGGAAGACACTGATGGTTTTCGGCAAGACCGAGATTAAGAGGGCTGAATGATGAAACGTCATCTGGCTGGAATAGCAATGGTCGTGATTCTCTGTTGTGTGTCTGCATCGTCGGCAAAAGCACATCCTAGCGCTGCTGAGCACTGGCAAGATTTGAGGTATGTTTTTTTCGGCAAAAGAACCTATTCAAGCATCCGAAGCGAAGCTAAATCTGATTGGCAAGCGATTGAACAAGCAAGTCAAATCTGCATTGATCAATTTGGTGGTTCTCATAAGAGTATGCTTGAGAGTGTCAAACGGAAAACAGGTTTACTGTTCTCAATATCTATTGAGCAAATCGATCTGTTTGCACGAGGAACAAACCATAGATGTTATACTCATCGTGGTTGGGATTATTCCTACCAGGATGATGCTGAGAATGGAGATTGGGTAGAAAAGCGCTGGCCCAAACGAAAAGACATCTTGCGAGAGACAGCGGAAGCCGTTTTCAATTTCAATGGACTGCCTAGATTGCTCGACGGTTTTGTTGGTTATAATGAAAGATGTGAAGGCTTTTGTAAGCTCGTATACTATGTCCATCTTTTAGGCGATCATATTGAGTTCACAACTTACACGTTCAACAGAGCGGCTGGCAGTGAACTGGGTCATGAACAGGTTATTCCACTTGGCGCATCCAGGGGAAATTCGTTGATCTCTGAAATCATTGAGGTTTTCCCTGTTCTGTTCCCGGAACAGGATTATTCCGAGCTCGAACGTAGCCTGACAGCTGCCAATCTCAAAGTCTGTTCTATACTGAACAAGCCGGATGACTTGAAAACCGATGAAGGGTTCCAACAATACCATGAGGCAGCAGTTGAAATACTTGAAATACTGCACGATTACTTACCAAAGCTGCTGCGAAATGAGGTTTTCTTCAACAATGTATTTTACAAGTAAAACAAGCGATAGTGGGAATCCCCTACTGTCGCTTGTTTTATGCTGAACGTGCGCATCCCATGCAACCGGATGCATGGAGTTTACATGGTCTTTTTTCTTTGATCTTGAAAGCTAGGCTTATGTTGGTGCCGCTCATTCTTTTTTTGCGAGTTTTTCCAGCTTAGAAGAACATCTCTCGAGATACTTGAAAGAATTATCATATGCTTTCCGAGCGTCTTTTGAGGGATTCTGCTGTTCAATTTGCTGCTTCATCATCGCAATACCGTCCAGCAAAGCCATGCGTATATCCTTCAGCGCCTGATGATCCATTAGCCCTGCTTTGATAGAGAAGGAGCAATAAGCCAGAAGTTTGGCACACTCCTGAACAGCGAAGCCCTTCGAGGTGAGCAATGCCATCGCTGTTAAGGAGGCTGTGCCAGACCCAGCTACCCCCAAGAGAGCGCCACCGCCAGCAATTATTGCGGTTCCGCCTGCGACACCCAATCCACCCGCAGCAAGAGAACCGCCGCCTAAAGCAGCCAAACTCGCATTGACTAATGCTATTCCATGAAGGCCAGCAAATGCTGAACCACCAAGAGCAACCGCTATCTGAGGTGCCAGAATCCAAGCAACACCGCCAGAAGCGGCTGTAATAGCAATGATAGACGCTGCAGCCGAGACAGCTTTTTTCGTTTTGTTGTTCAGATAGTCAAAACTTTCACGGTATGCCTTTCTCAAGGAATCAATTTCTTTCGCTGATATGGAAGTTTGACGTTCGGTGAACACCTCTGTTTCATACTGAGAACAAAGAGAAAGCTTAGAATACTTCTTCCCATCGTTTTCAGAAAGTTGTGTATATGGAGTAAAGAGAAGAAGTTCCATTGCAACCAGATAGAACCATCCGGGTGATGGCATTTCTTTGGCAACCATTTGGTTAATCGCGCTATAAAGATCATTCTCGGCATCAATGATGATGATGTTTTGTTCATTGCACAATCCACACCAAGTATTGAGCCATTCCTGTTTCAGCGCTGCTTTAGCTGCTTTTGATTCCCTTGAAACATCGTAAAGAACCTTTTGCCGCTTCAAGCTGTAAAGAATGCTTGTTTGTTCGGGTGTCAGCATCAAATGTTTCATCCACGCCATCGCATTTGCCTGCGTTCGCTGCTTTCTTTGATACTGGTTTTCGAAGTCTTGGTAAGTTTTCCGAATGTCTTCTACGATATAGCGTCCATCAGCAACACACGCAAAGACAAATCGCCCAACGCCAACAAAATTGACTTTCACGAAGAACTGACGAGCAAACGCAGAACCCGACCCATGAGAGTTCAAGGCAGCACTAACCGCTGCTTCACTTGTTTCTATAACCATGAACACACCCGTCGCAACCGTGAGCATTCTCGTTAGCTCTCTACTCTTAATCGGCAGAAACGCCTTTGGATCAACCTTCTGCAAATCAGAAATGGTGTGTATTTCCTGACTGGTTATTTCTTTTGCAAATCGGCGAATACTATAGAACGCTCTGACAATGCACTCATTCACAAGAACGGGCACAGTTTGAAGGCCAACATCATGAGCAAGGCCGATTTCTGTGCGCAGGTCAAATGGAACACGGTTGCTCCCATCTTGGTTCATGAAATAGGTTCCGTTGAACAGCTTTGATACGAATGCAGAAAAAGTAACACCTTCATTATGCCCAGGCTTGCAATAATGAATCTTTATGTCATGAATAAGCGGAAGAGCAGACAGTTCTTTCAGTGTAGCAAGAAGCGGGCCAGGAATGCCGGTTCCTGCCCCGGGTGATGAAGACGATCCGGCGAGATCATGATCAAATGGAATGCCCAGGTGATAATTCCATTAAAGATCTTCTCATGAATCGTTTTTCCAATGGCTGCTTGATCCGGAAGTTTGCGAACGATGAAAGATCCTTCTGTATCTGTTCCAAACCCTAAGCCTGTGAACTGTGTAAGTAAAGAGAAGAATAAGCCAAGAAGCGTGGGATGGTGGCCAAAATCTCTGAGATGGTGTTGCAAGCCACCGCCAAACTCAGAGGTCAGGAGATCAGCTGGAATAGGGAATGCCTTTTCGAGAAAGCGAATAGCACCTGCCAAGGTTTCTCCTTTGTATCCTTTGCTCTGCGCAACCCCAAGAACAAATTGAATGGCTTTTTCTTTACCCCAGTGTTCTGCCTCGGCAAGATTAAACTTTCCTACCCAGAAGATGTCAATTAACGAGCACAGAAGTCCACTTGCAGCCGCAATAGAATAGTCCAAGGCGTCGGCTTTTTGTACCTCATCGACGGCATCGAATGAAAACTCGCATTCTTGCTGTGGTGCTGCTCCGTGATCAACAATACCGCCACCCCAAGCAGATTCCTCTTGTCCTGAGGCAAGAAAGCAAGAATCGTTTGCCGCTGGAATAATCCATTCATAGGTGAAGTCACCAAATGAATCGTCAGTTATTGATATTGGAGCGGTACAAACGGCGAGTTTGGTCTTGTTTATCATTGATGCCCCTCCTCGCAGATGAATCACACCAAGACAATAGAGCATTATGTTTATGCGATTGAATAGACCTAAAGATTTCTAACATAGCGTAAGCTTCTATTTGCACGGAGTTTTCTTAATGCTTTGATTTCAATCTGTCGAATACGTTCTCGCGTCAGATTATGCTTCTGTCCAACCTGTTCAAGCGTTTTTTCAGTTCCATCTCTCAGTCCATAGCGATCTGAAAGAATCTCCCGATCCCGCGCTCTAAGTATTGACAGCATTTTGTGTACCGCCTCTGTACGCACGCTGGACTCTACTTTTTCGATCATCTCGTCATCAGTATAGAAATAATGATCATCGTCAACGTCAGCTTCCGCTAACTTATCAAGAGAAAGACAAGGCAAAGATGCTGTTATAATGTCGCACGCCTGATCTCGTTCACATTTTCCTTTCTCGCAGATCATATCGATCACTTTCTCACATTGAAGAATTTGATCGCAATCTACGCAGCCACGTGCCTTAAGAAGAGGATACATGGTAAAAAACAATTCTTTGCGATGGACAGGGAAATACATATTGGGATTGCACGTGCTCTGCTCTCGGGAGATATTCTGGTAAATCCAGAGCGATGCAAAAGAAACGAATGGCCCAGAATGATCAGGATCATATTTGTCTACTGCAATCATCAACCCAATAAATGCATCGCCAACCGTTTCTTCAAGATCAAGGTTATATACTTTTGCGCGAGAAACGGCAATGCGAACTGCTATGCGCAGATACATCTCGATCATTCTTTTTCGGGCGTGAGTGTTGCCTTCCCTGACTTGGTACTTGAGTCGCCCGACTTCGCCACGCTGAGGCGGCATAATACTCCGGATGCTTTCAATAAGCGCCTTAATTCCCGGAGCCATCTCGATTGCTTCCGAAAATGTCTGCTCATAGTCAATTTGCGCATAGTCGTCATAGTCATCATCATCGGAGCTTACCGGCTTCGGAGCTTCATCATAGATGATAACATTTCTCGACCCCGCCGTTTCTGCTAGCCAGTCGAACTCGCCGATGGAGAGGGAATTATCGTCAGCGCAACGCATAATATCGTCAAACGTGACGTAGCCGTTTGACGCTGCGATTGCAAGCAGTTGATTGAGAGCAGCTTGACGATTATCCTTCTCCATAGCGAACTTCTCTCCTTAACCGACGCAAAGCTTCATCAATCCGTCAATGTCTACCTCTGCGTTATACCGCTCCTGAATATCTTCAGCGAAATCATAGAGCCGCTTAACGTAATCTTCCGGCGCACCGCCACCTTCGATCAGCTTTTCGTAAAGCACATCAATGCCGCCGCGCACATACTCATCGAATCGGGCTTCATCTTCTGGAATCTTACCGATATGCCGGAAAGCTTTATCGATCCTCGCCTCCTCATCCGGTTCATACATACTATCAAGCAACATGATCAGGCAGAAATTGAAGGTGAGATCCTCCTGAACCGACAGTACCTGTTCGGCCATGATGCTGTAATCAAGCTCCTCGCCAGTTTCCTCACTCTTTGTATGGTCAAGCTCAGCACGCCGGTTATAGAGGAAGCCAACCAATGGGGCAAAAGCGTATACATCCTTTGCCGCTTTGAAAAACTGAGCTTTGCTCACTCCATCAAAGATTGCCACGAGCTCTCTGGCTTTTTTGGAGTGGATGCCTTTCAGTCGATACGGTTTATCAAACATCTTTTCTCCCTCCGTTAGACCAGTTTTGTCTCGAATTCATTGAGTTTTTCGAACCGATGCCTACTGCCGATCCGGTCACCCATATGCTCTTCGGCAATGTCGCCATCTGTGTCCTTGATGAAGATCACGACCTGTTCAGCAACTTCCGGAAGTGCTGTACAGACGGTTTTGATTCTCCGTTTGTCGAATGCAGAAAGCGGAGCATCCATAACCAACGGATATGGTTCCGACGACAGCAGCTTGTCATCTTCATTAGTGGCATTCCGATTGTCTCTCGCCATCTTGATAATGCCCGTAATAAAGGCAAAAATCACCGAGATACTTTGAGCGGTAGAAGTCTCTACATTTCCATGATAATCGTCGGCATAGACGGAGATATGATACTTGTCATCGATCGTCAGGGCAAGACCACCTTCGTAAATCTGCTTAAAGATTTCATTAATGGTGTCTTGCAGCCTCGTCCGAACCTCATCTTCACTCTTATTATAGAACTCAACAAGTTCCCGATAAACCCTCTCAGCATAAGCTTTGTAGATCTCGGTCTTTTTGTTGCTCTCATCGAGAAGGGCGAGCTCTCCGCGACGAGTATCTGCCCGTTCTTTACGGCCCTGCGCATCGCCACGGTCACTAATACACTTGTCACGCTCTTCCTGGCTACTGCGGATTGCTTTGTCGCATTGCTGGATCTCCGCATTAATTGCTCTGACTTTCGCCCGCACATCGTCACCGCTGAGTTTTTGCTCAACAGCATGCAAGTCTTCAGAAAGATTGATAATCTCATCTTCTTGTTGGCTGATGACACCTAAGTGCTCTGTCACTTGATCAAGCAGATTCGTCTGCTGCGCGCCGCTGACCCGTCTGACTGCTGCTTTCTTAAAGTCGCTTATATTCGCGCTTAGTGATTTTGGCGGCAGAAAATCAATCAGACTCTTGACCTTCTCATAGGGTACCGAACCTTCCGTAAGATGTGTTCCACAGATACAAACTTTCTGATGAAGCAAATATTCGATTGTATCGCCGTGCATATGCGGAATATCTTTACCTGTAAAGTCTCGGTCCTGAAGCATCCGCATTGCTTTTTGCGTCATCCAGAGTGAGAGGAAAGAGCCAATATTTCCGGAAAAGTCCAAGCATATAGCTTTTACCATGTTGGACCGAGCTTGCTTTGCGGCGGCTATTCTTTTCTCCAGCTTCTCTTTTTGGCTCTGCCACTTCTCGCCGTCTTCGTATTGCTTTAACTCTTCCGTCTTCTGTGCTTTTCTGGTTTGGGCAAGTTCGATCTGTCGATCTAATTCATTTATTCTGGCATTGAGCTTTTCGATCTTTTCATTGCATTCTTCGATAGTCCTTGTAAGCTCCGCGATGCGAGTATTACTGCTTGCATCATAGCTTGCTTCATATTGACCAATGACGCTCGTCTTGCTGCCCGGATTGAGATGCTGGATGGCCTTTTCCATTCCTTTGAGTCCCAAGAGACTACGAACGGCATCCGCAAAGTCAGTAGCTTTTTTGTGCGTCGAGATATCCTTGCTCATTCGCTCGATACGCTCGCCATCAAAGAAGAAATACTTTGAAAGCTCCTTCGGCAGAATACTTTTTATCTCTGTCTCCCGAAGGGTAGGCTTAATGGCGGTCGTGTTTCCGGTTTTATCACGGCGCAGAATATCAAAGACCGTATTTGCACCCTTAATGTTACCAGAACCATCCTTGGTGTAGGTCTGCTCGCGGGTGATGGTGTATGTGTTTTCTCCATGCTGAAGCACAAGCTCAACCGAGACTTTTGCACTTTGGCCAGAAAGCAGTTTGTTTGCCACGAGTCGGTTCAGGATCATTTTGTCGGAGAATTCCGTTTCTCCGTACAAGCACCAGAAGAAAGCCTGAGCAAAGGTCGTCTTGCCAGTACCATTTTCTCCGAGAATGATCGTGACGTTCTTTCCGTCTTTTCCTGATGCGAAAGCAATCTCCTCATTCAGAAACTGACGAAAGTTTACCAGCTTAATTGATTGCAGCAGCATTGGCTTCCTCCTCAATCCGTTTCTTAATTGCCTTTACCATCTCAGGGTCAGTTTTGCTTCGAGTTTTGTTATTCTGATTCTCCATCAGAATAATCCACTTCTTGAGGCGTTCCACCGCCTTGTCGTTGACCTTGACTTCTTCTGACATCAGAATTCCTCCTCATCCGGCTCGTCGCTTGTAATGTGATATGCGTCTTGTATTTCCCAGATCAGGCTCTCTGCATCCATCGGATTCATTGAGAGTCGACCGAATTCCTTGATCCTGGCTAATTCGTTTCTGACCAGAGCCATATCGCGCTTAGCTTGATCCTCCGTCATAGCTGATACGGAATCCAAGGGCCTGGGGAGAGTTACAAAGTCATAAATCTCCGCAAATTCCTTGCCTGGTGCTTTTCTCAGAACTCTGCCTCGACGCTGGATGTATTCTTTCGGGTTTGTCGTACTCGCAAGAATAAATGCCGTTCGAATTCCTGGTATGTTGACGCCTTCGTCCAAACACTTGATGGCAACGATTGCTTGAAGCCTGCCCTTCTTCTGGAATTGATCGATGATAAGTGCCCGCGTTTCCATATCCTCATCGGCAGTAAACTTAGATACTGACATGCCAAGCTCATTTCCCAAAATGTTTGTCACGGCCTCAATCTGCCGAACATCTCCCTCATCCGTCGAGGATCGATCCGCCCGTTCATCGAGAACATTCGTCGCACCACAGTAAACAAGCAAGTTGTTTTTCCGAGCATATGGGAGGATTTGCTCTCTTAAAGCTGTAAGTTTTTCTGTTGCGCCGGCAACAATTCGTGAGCGTTGTAAAGCCAAAATCTCTCCGCGCTTGTTGAGCTTCCATTTACCCCTCTTATCTTTTATCAAGCATTTGCTCATTTCATAAGAAAGCTGCTCGTAATGCAAAAGCTCATCATCATTGAGGTAAACCACCACAGGGAAATACTTATAGCGTGTCAGTTTATCCTCATCAATGGCACGGCTGAGCGGATACTCGATACACTTTTTCCCAAAAAAGTTATAAAGCAGTGCAGTCCCTTCGTCGTCGCGGTGTCGCTCAAGCGTAGCGGAAAGAGCCAAACGATAAGTGAACCGATCATCGAGACATCTCGCATACGTACGGGCTCCAAAATTGTGTGCCTCATCGACCACGAGTAAAATCGGCATCTTGATCTTACTGATCTGTTCCTGGACGTAGTCACTCGCAAATGTGGCGTTGGTCGTGACGAAGCAGAAAAACCGCTTGTCATTTCTGATCTTTTGGTCCCGGATGGCATTGGAAAGTCTCTTTTTCCAGTCCTTCTGCGCCGAGGCGCTATAGCCAATAATCGGCTTCATATTGAACTTAACGATGTCCTCAACCCATTGCTCAACCAGATGCTGGTACGGGCAAACGATAATGACCGCAAGTTCGTCATCCAAATCCTCAGAAATTTTTGCAATAGACCCAAGGCCCGTATAGGTCTTACCGGTACCGGTCGCCATGTCGTAAATTCCGCGATAGTTCTCTCCTGCCCAAGAAGCAATTGCCTCTTTTTGGTACTCGTGGAACTCAATCTCTTTCGGCACTCTTGCGCCCGTCGGTTGCGAGAAAGCGGAGCCAGAATGCCTATGTCGCGCCCCAGAGTACTGTTGTCTGTCAAGTCCAAAGTCCGGAGCCTTTTTACGGTACTTTTCTATTAGCGTTTCGGTGACTTTCGGGAACTCCAGCACATGAATGTTAGGCTCGGTATCATTCCAAATCGAGAAGAAAGCGTTTTGTTTGAGTGTCACTCGCTCTTGTTCACTCTCATCTCCCCAGCTACGGAACACGTCGATGGTTTCATAGTTTACCAGCATTGCGGTCGCCGACTCATTCATCGAGCCAGAAAAGGCAACATGATTGCCCTCCGCATCCGTGATAATTCCCATTTTTTCGTGGTACATTCCGATGCCCTTGGAGTCCTCAGTATAGGCGATCCTAATATCAAGTAGCCCAGTAGCAATCAGATTTGCCAGAAGATTTAGTCGCTCCATCGAATAGTAATCGATATGCTCATCCGATAAGGAAGCAATCAGCGCGCCTTCGATAATCTTGTCCCTGTCGGCATAGCCTTTCTTGATGGCCTCAATATCTTCATCGGAAAGATATGGTGAGGCAACAATTTGAATTTTGCCGCCAGCCTCTGCCATAGCAGCGATGCCTTTGGATATCTCAACGAGAGACGATGAAGAGAAAAAGCCAACAGCCCTTTGATAAAGCGTCGCATCTTTAAGCAACGGGATGTAGAAATCCTGTACCACATTATCAAGTAGGGATCGATACTCCTTTTTAAGCTCGACATCTTTAAGACTCACACCATCGCCTCCTCGCTTTATAGGGTCGCCTCGATGTCGTCGAGCGCATCTCTTAATTCTTCAAAGTCCCGATCATTTGTCAGCGAGTTCACGCTAAACCGTATCGTTCCTGCAGGATACGTGCCAAGGAACTGGTGCGCTTTTGGCGCACACTGTAGTCCCGTCCTGACTGAAATTCCTCTTTCAGCGAAGATGCTCCCGGCACTGTCGCTACTGACTCCATCGATCAGTACAGAAACGATTCCAACGTACTCCCGCCCCTCAACATTTCCAACGATTTTTATAAAGTCATAGGCATTGAGCAATTTGACCAATTGTCTCCGTCGTTTCCCTTCCTCTCGAAAGAGTTCAGAAACCGATCGAGTCTTTATCCATTTGAGTGCAGCGTTCAGTCCTGCGACACCCGCGATGTTAAGCGTCCCCATTTCGTAACGCTCCGGCAAGCTGCTCGGCATTTGCTGATTTGCCGAATCGTATCCTGTGCCGCCAAACAGCATAGACGGGAGATCAAAATCTGATTTCATGATAAATCCGGATATACCGGTCGGCCCCATGAGGGTTTTATGTCCCGCAAAAACTGCAAAATCAACTGTCTCAAGTCCAGCATTTAGATCAACCAGTCCAGCTGTTTGCGCCATATCAACAAGCGTAACGGCTCCGTATGTCTTGCCGAGAGAGAAGATTTCTTCGACTGGAGCCACCAGTCCAATCACGTTACTCGCGTGGCTAACGATGATAAGGTCAGGTTTCAGCTCTTCAAACTGATAACGGATTCTTGGAATATCATATTGGAGCGAATCGGACACCGAAAGATCTGTCACGGTAACTACTCCTGACCGTTCAAAGTGATGCAACGTCCGAGTCACCGCATTATGCTCGAATGGACTGATATAAACGTTCCGAACTCCCCCGATGATCATGCCCTGGATAATCATATTGAGCGCGATCGTAGCGGTAGGGGTGAAAACAACTTGCTTTGCAGGGCAGTGCAACAGTTCTTTTAAGAGATTGCGAGTCTCCTCAATCACTCCCTTAGCTGATCTTGCCAGCGCATAATCGCCTCGACCGGCACTCCCACCATGATTCCGATAGAATTCGTCCATGAAGGAATAGACGCATTCCGGCTTAGGATATGTTGTTGCCGCATTGTCAAAATACGCCATCGTCTTCCTCCATGCTCAGCAGAGTTTTTTTATGACTTCCATCAGTATCTGGCGCTTTTCTTGTTCTGAGATCGAGTGCCCCATAGCATCAAGCGAGGCCGTAATCTGGTTAAATAACAACTTACCTCTGGCCGAGACCTCGACCTTATCAAAGCGCCTCACAGTTTTCTTTCCGTCTTCGTCAGCAAACGTCACCTGATAACTTGAGGTCTCGTTTATCGTCTCGGCAACCGCCGTGTCATGGAATTCCTTCGCCGTCTGCATGTATTTTACAAGCGCTGCGAAATAAGCCTTTTCTGTCTGTCCATCCCAGTCTTCGATTCGAAGACCAGTTGCGAGCTTCGCAAGCCTTGTGATGAACAAATCTTCGTCGTTGGTTGCGCTTCTAAGGTGCTGCAAGAATCGTTCCGTTCCGTCAGAGAAGAGCTGCTCGAAGCTCTTCGGATCTAAGGACTCACACCATTCCTTGACTATTGCGGTGAGCGTAGCCTTCTTACCAGACTCTTTGTCTTCTTTGGGGAGAAAACAGAGTTTAGTCTCCTCAATCAGATGCTTTTTGAGTTCGTTGAGCAGTCCGTCATAAATTGTCTTTGCGCTAACAATATCTCCGGCCGCATCCGCCGTAAAATCATCATAGGCGAACGTGGTAGGCAGCTTTTTGAACAGCAGATCCGATCCGCTTGAATTCGCTCTGAGGAGCTTTATCATCTCTTGCTGGCGTTTCCCGATTTTAATGCCATTCGGACGAACTTTGCATTCTTTGGAGAATTTAGGAAGCGCCATATACCAACGCCGCATCGCGTTTGCAACGTAATCATACGAGCTTCCGGCTTTATCCGCCTCGACAACATAGTCGCCAAATACCATTGCAAGTCGAGCTATATAGTCTTCTTTTTCTGGGTTCCAATCAAGGTATTCAATCGAGAAACTGCTCGGCTCACTGTTGATCTGAACCAGCACATCCACGCTCGTCTGTACCGGCCCAAAACGGTCATTAATCACGACCTGTTGCCGATAGTTGTGCATGACTACGGCCACATAGATCGGGATCAAACCATTACGCAGACCAATATGGTTGTTCGGCGAGGTTAGCCTATCATATAGCACTGAGAAACTAATCCGCCCATTCTGACGAGCCTCAAGCACAAAGTTCTCTATCGTTTCGAGCATGTTCCGCATTGCCGCGTCCGCCGGATGCAAATTGAGTTGAGCAATGCCTCCCTCTTCGCACCAGATACCCGTCCGGAGCAACGTACTGCGCATAATGGACACCTCTTGCCCCGTGCCAGAAAGCCCGAGGTTTGGTTCCAGCTCGTTCCTAAGCAACGCACTTATGATCTTATTGCGGCTATTTGCAGCAATGCTGGTTATCTCGTTCTTGTTGACAGATTCATTGTTAATAATTGGAGTGAGTCCAAATACTCTGTCGCAGATTTGAGACATCACTTCGGTCAAACCAGACTTCCGATGAACGTTTTTAATCTCTCCATCATGATAATATACCGAGCGATAGCTTTCCGGATGCGTATACGAGCTGATGAATCCATTAATGACTTCCTGCAAGTCCTCGAACACCACTTCGTACTCATCGAATAGAACGGGATCATTGGCTGCCTGATCCCGAAGCTGTTTCACTGCGGCATATTCTCGGATCACTCCATCAATTGCTTGGAAGTGTTTAGGAAGTACAAAGATGAAGCGATCATAGCTCTTGCTGGTTTTCTTGACGATACCAGATATTTCTTTAAGCTGAGCTTCGCTATGCGGTATGATCCCGTAAATGACGCCATCCGACTGAATAGTCTCGCTCTTTACGTTCCAGTCAACATCATCAGAAATCTCGCACCCGTCGATAAACTGGAAGCTGAAGAACCTCGTCATCTCTCGTTCGTCATTGTAGCGCGACGGATACATATAGTTGTCGAAGTTGGAGGCATTAAGCACGCTCTTTGCCGTGACTCGACCAGCTTGAGTTTCCATTAGGTCATGGATCTTCTGCCGGATATCGACACCCGACGTCTTCTTAAGCCGCAGATAGTCATTGCTCCGCTTGATATAAACAACGTATTCTTTCTCGATCAGATCGGTAATTGCTCGCTCGATCTCCTCGACGTCGTAGCTTCCAGAATAGATGCCAATGATTTGCTCTTTGGTTGGACTGAGCCGCTCGAACTGTTCGAGAATGTAAATCAGAGAAATAGTCTTGACGATCTTGCTTCCGAGAGTACCTTCCGGAAGCTGGTTGAGGATGGTACTCGTTAGAACGAAAGTATCATGGATACCTCCCGAATATACCTCCTTCTTAAACAGCGGTTCAAAGTAATCATAAATCTGATCAGGCGTTACCAGAGTAAAATCATTCTCATAGACATCAAGGAACGAAGCAAGCGTAGCAGTTCCTTCCGCAGACAGGAAGGTAAAGAGCGTGCGTTCGTTCTGTGCAACGCGCTCAGACAGCCTCGGGAGGATAAAGGTCGAGACCGGGTGAAGCGGGAAACATCCTTTTATTGCCGTCTCAATCTCTCCTTGAGCATCGGTGAACATCTGATGCTTCCGGTAGCGCGTAAAGAGGGCATCAAAGTCTGGAGCATGCACATTGCAGAACGCTCTCCAGCGAGGTTCCTTGTGCTGGATAACAGAGGAAATAATCTCGTAGGTTTGGGTAAAGTTATTGTTCATGCGGATGTGCTTGAAGCGCTCAGACACGCCCCGCCAGCCATCCGTTTTTTCTTTAGGAAGCTTGTCGATATAATTGCTGATCTCCTTATGAGAGATGAGCATCAGATGAAGCTGCAGGGAGCCGCTTCGGCAGCACTTCTCCGCAAAATCCTGCAGCATTTTCGTGTCGCTGACCGAAGCGTCGACAATGTTGGCTTCCAGGAATTTACTGAATTCGTCGTAAACCACATAGAGACCCGTATATCCCATCCGATTGAGGCTCTTTGCTACGCTCTCATAGAGATCAACAACATCGAAACCAAGGAACGGATTGAATACGCTTCCGGCGGTCAGCGTCGGATAGATTCGCTCAAAGGTTTCATAAGCGACCACATCATAGTTTTCAAGGCGCTCGATCAAAACACAGACCGGCTCGTCAATTGCTTCTTGGAACTTAGCAAATGTCTCAGGAAAATCTTTCTCCCAACGATAAATTACATTGGTTGCGGCCCGATAGTTGGTATCCGGCATAGCCGATAAAAGACCATGCTCAGAAAGCGTTCTCTGGAGAGAAAGCAGAAACGCTTGTGTGAGGCTTGTATTGCTGCCGCTAATCACGACGGGGAGGATCTTATTCTCACTCTCATAGTAGTTTTGCACAAGCCAATAAAGCCTCGGATTCTCTTGGATCTTCGGCATCATCTTCTCAAAAAGCGCCAAGTCGCGTTTCAGAAGCATCGAAAGGATTGAGAGCACAATATGAGACTTGCCCTTACCATATGCTCCAATCAGCACTCTGGCCCGGTCGGTCGATGCCGGGTTAATACTGAGCAAGATTTCTTCAAGCAAGCTCAGCGCAGACTTTGTCGGAATAAAGTTCCTGAGTTTGTCATCGCATCCGAGATCGTACCCGATGTTCACAGAGTATTGGAATCCCGAGGCGACAGAAATCATATCACGCATTTTGTGCCTCCCGACTCTGCTCATCAATAGAAGAATAGAAGCGCTTTACACAGTCTAAGAAGTCCAGATCGGTCTGAATGGTAATCACGTCGAGGCCCGCCGTTCGGTTTATCTTGATAAGCCCTAACCGTTCGATCCGGTACAAGGCATCAAGCATGGTAATAGAATCAAGATTAAACACCTTGCCGATGTTGCATGGAGCGGTCAGAAGTTCATTCAGACTTATCTCGTTTCTGCCATCTGCATTCTTAACGATGACCGCCATGACAACATAGGGGTTTAGGGTATCACTTGCGGGGATACTCTTTTTATAAGTCTTCTTTCGCTTGTTGAGAATATCAACCAACCCGAGCTCACCGAAGGGACAGTCAATGTTGTTTTCCGGGTTTACCCGATCCGGGTTCGACTTGTAGCGCGGGAGATAAGTGTTTATGATACACTGAAAATCATCGTTGAGAGACCTGATGGCATAATCCGTCTCTGTATCTTCCATTTTGATATACTTTTGCAGCGCCGCCACAAAATCTTCCCGCGAGAATTCCGACATAGAGAACTCGTTAAAAAAGAAATACCAAGCTGTTGCCTCTTCTTTCTGCGAAGCGAGGCAATATTGCAGAAGGTAAAGCGTTCCGAGTTCCTCGATATAGGTATCATGCTCATAGATCAGCTTTCCGAGGTCAGTGAAGCTCTGAATCCGCTTTCCTTTGTTCGGCTCTTCTGTAAGACCGATCGTCTGGAGCCAATACCTGAGCGCCTTGACCATATTTGCACCAATCCCGAGGACATCCATCGGATTCTCATCATGCGCAATGAATACATCGGGCTTTTTTGCGACGCAACGCATGCCCTTGGAAAGCCATCCTTTCCTGATAAAAAATGTGTCGTGCGCCCGAAATTTCATTGGCATTGTCCTGTCCTCCAACCTTTACTTCGTCCTAAGATACTTGTCCATCATGCATCCACCATCGAGATACTTTGCGGTCATGCACATTTTACAGTGGATACATTTCTTCGGATCAACATAATAGCTATCCCCGATGATGGAGATCGCCCCCTGCCTACAGATAGACTCACACTTAAGACACTTTCTGCAAGCGTTAAACTTCCTAATCTGGTAGCCGACCATCCGTTGTAGATCGTCATGGTCTGCCACATTCATCGTCCTGACCTTGACAGCGTAATCGTACCCATCCTGATTGAACGGTTGAATTGACAGGATCGGAACGTTAGTTTTCACGTCGAGAATGATGGTTTCCCGAAGCAGCTTCTTACCGAGCTCCGGAGCAACCCTTCCAAATGGCACAAACATTCCGACGAGTTCATCGTCAAACGGTCTAACTAGCCGATAGATTTTCGCATGATCCTCTGTCGTGCAGTTCGTAAAACGTATTTTCACATCTCCGGCAGAGGGAAGACCATTTCCGCCTTGTCGTGCTTTCCATTTCCCGCTATCGACATAAACCTCCGGGTCTGGTTTACCGATCTTCTTCGCAAAATCGATGAGGAATTCACGCCATTTTTTCGATTCCTCTGGCATGTAGATGCGAGAAAGGAACTGCGCCCGCTGGTTATTATTGGGGCAGCACCAGCATCCCACACGATCGTAACCGAGGCGGTAGGCTGCGTTAAAGTCCACTTCTTCCGCTAGTATATAAAGCCAGATATCGATGTCTTTCCAGAAGAAGATCGGCGAGGCTACGGTTTGCTGCTGAATTTTGACAGACTCGGCATCATCTTCAATCCGGTTATACTTGCTTCGACTGACTGACTCTGATTTCCTAATCCCGTAGAACGTCAAAATCTGCTGGCTGCGATACATGCTGCTGATGATCCTGGTAATTGGCCCAGTCTTGAACATCGAGCAACACCAGCGCATCATCCTCGCGGGAGGCCCAATATCCTCGCACACATCATAGAAGACCTGCTCGTCGTTATGTGCGACCATAAAGATTGCCAAGGGATGGCTTTCGCGATAGTGATTGGCATATTCGATGGTGGCAGGAAACTCAAGCGTCGTGTTCCCGAAAATGTGTACCAAGCTCGGATTACTTAGAGCCTTTGTGACAACGTCTGCCGTCACTGTTGAATCCTTGCCGCCAGAGAAAGAGATTACAATATTCTCTTCTTTAAACCTCTCAGCTGCTTTCCGAACAAACGAGAAGGCTTCGTCCTTCAGATAAGCCAGCCTATGCTGATTGGCCAAAACAAACCTGTGGATGTTTTCGTCGAAGAACGTGTAGTCTATGGCGTCAGCAGACTTCTCAAGCAGATCATTGATCTTATCGATATCCGCCGTTTCAAAAGTCTTTGTGGAGATAGACAGAGACTTCCCGTCGATATAGTAACGGCTCCCCGTTGCCCAGACGGATTTCTGCATAAGAGCATCTGGTGCTTTGTCGAGAAGCAAAGCGATCAGAAGCCTTTCCTCTGGGAAAACAGGCCTAAGATCGGCGGTCAAGTATCGAGTCTTTCCATGACAAACTGGGCAAATACCTTTATCTGCCGCAGTGGATACATGGATAACCGGTATTCTGCAATCGTTGCACCAGTAAATCTCGACCGGAAGGTCTTCTGACGTTTCCAATCCGCATACTGGGCAGATAGCCTCGTTGGTCTCGAGATTGCAGTTTTTGCACCACATCACCTTAGTCTCCTTCTCTACAGAGTTTGATACCCGGTTGGCTATCCCCAAAACTGGACTCAGTCGAATTCAACAATGTCCTCAATCTTGCAATCAAGCGCCTCACAGATCTTCCTGAGCACTTGCGTTGAAACATCGCCGCCTTTGCCCATCTTGGCGATCACGTTAGTTGAGAGTCCTGCCATCTCTCGGAGATCCTTTTTCCTGAGCTTCTTGTCAATAAGAAGCTTCCACAGTTTGTTGTAGTTCATCAAGTGCCCTCCATATTCGATACGAGGAAATTCAGCAGAAATATCAGAAAAATTATAGCAGAAAAATGAAGAAAAAGCAAATTTTGTTTGAGATTTGCAAATAGTAATAGCTTTTCGAGATTCTGCGCTCCTGACAAATCAATTGAACAATCCTATGAACATAATATTGAACACAGAGGGAGGATAACATTGAAAAATGATTCTTTTTCAAGAGTAACAAAGATTAGTTGAAAAGTAATCCGTAACGAAGTAGGTAGCGAAGCTCTGAACACAGCGTTGTTCACCTTGCGGATACTATTTGATTACTTCCTGCGCTTGTAGTCCTCGTCGATGCGTTTCTTCCAATCGCACCCCAGCGGTTGACTGCACCGCACAGCGCAAATGGTCTCGCTGAGCACCTCGTAATTGAGCGCAGTGCCTTCGCTGTCGCTGTGGTAATTCACAGCGCGGTCGGCATCGATACCAAAGTGACCAGCCGTCTCCACCGCATCGATGTTCGCGCCGAGGAACAGGGACTCCCAGCCGTAGCGGCTCTTCTGCCGCTCGATCATCTGCTTCACACGGTCGCTGCTGTAATGACGGCTGGCGTTCTCCATGCCGTCCGTGGTGATCACAAACAGCGTGTGCTCCGGGCGATCCTCCTCACGGGCATACTTGTGGACGTTGCCGATGTGGTGAATCGCGCCGCCGATGGCGTCCAGCAGCGCCGTGCAGCCGCACGCGACATACTGCCTTTCGGTCAGCGGCTCGACCCGCCGGACGTCGATGCGGTCGTGGATGACCTTGCTCTCGTTGGAGAAGAGCACCGTCGAAACAAGCGCTTCGCCCTCAGCGGCCTTTTGCCGCGCAATCATCGAATTAAAGCCGCCAATCGTGTCCTTTTCTAGCCCCGCCATGGAACCGCTGCGATCCAGAATGAAAACAAGCTCCGTCAGATTCTTTTTCATGGTTGTTGCTCCTTTCAGTCAGCCTTGCTGTTTACCGATGTTGTGTACCCGCCATAGCGCTCCTCCCACCGGATGACGATTTCGCGCAGGTCGTCATGGAGAAGGGCAAGCGCCTCATCGCGCAAGCGCACCATCGTGGCATCCAGACCGCTTCTGGCGTAGAAGGGCCAGGCGATGGCACAGGTGATGTCGGTCAGCGTGTCGCAGTCCCCGCCGAGGGAAACCGCCGCTCGCAGCGCATCCTCAAAGCTCACGGACTCCAGAAACGCCGTGATGGCCTGCGGCACCGTGCCCTGACAGGTTTCATCAAAGCGATAGCGCGGCCTGATTTCGTCCACCGTCTGCTCAAGCGGATAGAAGTGCTGCTCGATGTAGCTGCGGATGCCGTCCCTGCTTTCCCCAGTGCGCGCCAGATAGATGGCTGCCGCCACCGCTTGCGCGCCCTTGATGCCCTCCGGGTGGCTGTGCGTCACCTCTGCGGACTGCTTCGCCAGCGCAAGTGCTTCGTCCAACGTGGCGGCGACGTCTCCGCACGGGGAAACGCGCATCGCGGAACCGTTGCCAAAGCTCCCATAAGGTTGGGGATCGGAGGAAACCAGCCAGTGCCGGAAGCGCCCGCCGTAGCCGCCCATCGGGCAGGGGTACTTCGTCGCGATTTGACACATAGAAGTCACGGCATGGCTCTTGAAGCCATCGTGGCTTTCACCTGTCTGCATCAGCGCACTTGCCACTGCAATGCTCATCAGGCTGTCGTCGGTGTAGCTGCTCCCCGGTGCAAACAGCGGAAAGTCCATTGTCTTGATGCTGTGAAACTCGTAGGTCGAGCCAGCGATGTCGCCGATGATCGCTCCAATCATGAAAAACGCCTCCCTGCTTTTGATGAACTCAGTCTATCAAAAACAGGGAGGCTTGTGGTCGCTTCCAAAGCGACAAATCAGTAACCAAGCGGCTGCAGGTCGAGCCCAAAGAGAATCTGGTTGATTTCCATGATGTCGTAGTTGCCCGTCATGATGCAGTATTCGACGACGATGTCCGCCTTGCTGCTGTGGGACAGGGCAAAGCCCGCCTTCATAAGCATATCCTTCGTTTCATCCAGCGACAGCTCCAGCGCGATGGCAAACGCCAGCGCCGTCTGCTTGCTGGGTTTATAATCCGGGATGTTCTTGATCTTGTTGAACAGCCTGCGATCCACGTTGGCCCGCTTGTAGCATTGCGCATCGGTCATGTGCCTTTCGTCGATCTTTCGGATGAGCATCTGCGCGAAGCTCTCGTCCACCTGACTGAGCATGTCGTCCAGGCGGGCGTCCGAAGCCATGGACGGTGCGCAGCATTCCTCCGGCTCCGCTTCGGTTGCCTTTGCTTTTTCCAGATACCGGCGCTGAAGCCGCATCCGCATGGATTCGCTGGGCGCGCTCAGGCGCTCATCGACGTACACATCGTCGATGTAGGCTTCGATATCCTTGAACAGCTTGCTGCTGACCTCAAAGGCGTCCTTCGAGAACACGACGATGTAGACCGTCATGTCGTGGTCGAGCAGGAACTGCGTGATGGTGTCCATCGCTACCTTGAGCGCCTGTGCCTTGGGATAGCCGTAGACGCCGGAGGAAATCAGGGGAAAGGCCACGCTCTCGCAGCGGTATTGGTCTGCAAGCTTCAGCGAGTTTTGGTAGCAGGCAGTCAGCAGCTCACGCTCGCCGTGATGACCACCCTGCCAGATGGGGCCTGCAGTGTGAATGACGTATTTGCACGGCAGGCGGTACCCGCGGGTGATCTTCGCTTCGCCGGTTCTGCAGCCGTGCAGCGACCTGCATTCCTCGAGCAGCTGCGGCCCAGCGGCATGGTGGATCGCGCCGTCCACACCGCCGCCGCCCAACAGGGTCGTGTTGGCGGCATTGACGATGGCATCCACCGACATCTTCGTAATATCGTTTCTGACAATCTCAAGCGGCATGGGATTTTCCTCCTTGCGCCGGAATCAGGTTTCTTATGCAGACCGGTATTCCATTTCTGTCAGTGCGGCAGCAACGACCTCCTCCGCGTTATAGCCCGGATTCAGCCAATCGGGAGCAGCGTCCGCCGGCAGCAGCACCGGCATACGGGGGTGGATAAACGCGATGCCCGGGGCCGCGTCTCGGGTCAGGATGGTAAACGCCGGGACGATCACGCCGTCATGGTTCTCCAGATGGTAGATGCCTGCCAGATACAGCGTATCCGCGTGTGCGGGACGAATGGCGTATTTCGTCCTCGCTGCGCCGCGCCGCTCCCACTCGAAGTAGTGGCTGGCAGGGATAACGCAGCGCCGCTGGCGCATGCCGTCCCTGAACATGGGCTTTTGCGCAGCGGTTTCAGAGCGGGCGTTGATGATGGGACGACCGTTTGGGAATGCGTATCCCCATCGCATGGCAAAGGGCTGGACATCCTGCTTCCGGCTGTTCGCCAGCACCGGGACAATATCGGAGGGGAAAATCTCGCCGGAAGTTTTCAGCCCTTCTGGCGTCTTTTTGCGGTTCAGTTCGTCAATCATCCGGCTGAGTTCATCGGACAGGTCATCCTCGGCGATGCAGTAGCGACCACACACGGACAATTCCCCCTCTCTCGGATAATTGCGCAATGTGATTCCATAGTCACCATTATAGCAGGTTTTCAGATTCTCTTCCACTATAATGTCCCTCGGAAGCCTTCCCTCATAGAAGAGAGAGAAGGCATGGTGCAAGGTTTTCTGAGCGGTGTTAGAAATGCTAACGGGAATCATTGAATCCGCTAATCCCATCTAAACGACGCCTCTAATGGGAGATGTGGTGAGCCGGGAAGCACGCCCGAAAACAATCCCCGAATAGCCGGAAAAAGCGCGTTAGAAATCGGGCTGAAAAATTAGAAATCTGCTAATGGCTCTTTGAAAGTATGAGCGGGGGCACCGGCTCCGTTGACACTCCAAAATAGAAAAACCCCGATTCCTGAGTGGAGGGCTGTTAGCAGCCTTTGGGCTCGGAATCGGGGATTTTTCGGTGTTTTTGGCGCACCCGGCGGGATTCGAACCCACGGCCTACCGCTTAGGAGTGCCAAAAAGTGTTCGCCTTTGGAACCCCTCAACACCCCTGGAGCACCTTATTTTACTGGATTTCTAACGTTTTTGAGTGTTCGCATTTCCCTCCAAAATACCCCGGTTTTCCCCGGGTGAAATTAGCAGAGTGTTAGCAGAGCTAATTTTTCTGGGGGGACAAAAAACCAGCCGAATCCAAAATTAGCAGATAACACTGTTCATTTTGTTATTAAATCACAATTTTCATTATAACAGATATGAAAACATGACTATGTGCGTTGAGGATAGAACTGCTCCTCGCAACATACTTTTCATGGTTATACCACTGAATTAATATATTTCTTGAATTTGAACTTGACTGGGAGTAAGGAGAAGCCTGTTAACCCTAATCACCGACTCAGACGCACCACAGCCAGAATTCCTCGCAAATCTCGATGTGCTCTATTATTCGTAAAATTATTCGTAAAATATTGAACGAGACTTTTGCTCATGCTATAATGGAATCGAAAGGAGTGGTCTGTCCATGGCAATCATTAGCCCTGTGTCCGATTTGCGCAATTACAACACCGTTCTAGAACAGGTTTCCGCTGGTTCACCGGTGTATCTGACGGTCAACGGACGTGGCCGTTTTACGATCCGCGATATTGCGGACGATGAGGAATTTGAGAAGGCAAAGGCGATGCTCCGCCTGATGTGTGAGCTCAATACGGGCATCCGCTCGGGAGAGGAAGAAGGATGGGTGTCCGAGGATGATGTCCGGGCACACTTCCACAGCAAACGCAAATGAGGATTGAATACTCCCCTGTCGCCGTTCGTGACCTCGAACGCGTCTGGGCGGAGGTTTTTGAAGCTTCTGCTAGTGAAGAAACCGCAACGAAATACGTCGATGATCTGATGAATCAGATTTCAGCGAAACAAAACTTTCCAAAGTCCGGCGCTCCGCTGTATTACGAGGGCCTGTTCACCGGATTCTACTTCGTGACGTTCAAGTCCTATATGGCATTCTACAAGGTGGAGACCGATCGGATGCTGGTCAGCAGAGTGGTCTATGGAAAGAGCGACTACATGCGTACCATTTTCCGTAATACACATAAGAAGTGATCCATGAAGCGCTGGCTGTTAAGCTGGCGCTTTTTTTCGTAATTCAAGCTGAATGGTGGCGACATCAAGGCTGTGCAAGGTGATTCCGGACATTCTCAGGCACAGATGGTTACTGATCAGTATTCGCACATTCTCGACGAAAACCGCCGGCAGAATGCGCAGCTTGTCGAAAGGGCGTTTTATCAGGGGAGAGGTGCCGAAGTAACCAGTACTGATCAGAAAGAGAGGCCTTCTGCAGCTGAGCAGGCAGCTGCGTCCGGTATCGATGCGGAGCTGTTGATGAAGGTACTCAGCAATCCTGAGATGGTAAAGGTATTGCAGATGCTATCGAAGACTGTGGGATAATAGCTTGACCGCTGAATAGATACAGAAACATAATAATGGCTCTTCTGTTCAACTGAACTGAAGAGTCTTTTATTTGGGTAATTGAATTCGAGTATTTGGGTTTATGAGGAGAACAGCTGCAAATCCGCCGATTGTAATCCGGAAAAGGACAACTTCCTTCTTATGAGAATGCTGAGTATCGAACTACAGAATCTCAGAGGCCCTACTATTTTGTGAGTACAGTGATAGGCTCCAAATGAGGATGAATGCATCTCAGTTCTTAAAAACTAGAAGATTCCCGTTATAATCAACCTCGTAATAGTTGTTGTCCCAATCACGAAGTATAATTCTATCGTTGCTCATTTCAAAAGGTGCTTGATCATCCATTGTCACGAAAATTTCCGAGCCTGAAAACACCCAAGATGTCTCAAAGTTGGCTTCTACCCTAATGATATCCAACTCGCCATAAATGATGTATGAGTCTCCATATCTATATAGCTCAAAGAGATGACCTAATGTACATCAACAATTTGATTCTTGGCAGGGATATGGACAATCGAACTGACACCACATTATATAAAAGGAGTTTTCCCATGAACAAACTGCTTTCCTGCCGCTACAACATGGACACTAACCGGGTAGAAGCCCGGTTCGCTGATGGCTCTGCCGTTGCCATCGACTGCGTCGCCATCGAGGACAAGTACGGCAACACCCCTACACAGCGGGCTGAACTGGAGTGGCTGCTGTACAACAGGCCGCTGGAGTACGCACAGCTTGTGCTGGGAGGAGAGATGGAGCACTATCTCTCGCTGGGATGCGACCACGGCAGGCTGGAAGATTAAGTCCCTATAAAGAACACGGTGCCCACCGACCTATGGTTTGCCATAAGCTGGTAGCATCGCTTCTTATCCATAAGCAACTCGCTCTTTTCGGCTAACGCTTTTTTGTAAATGTTTCCCTTGCAGAATCTCTCCAGATTCTCTATAATAAGAAAGAGCTTTATAAATCTTCTTTCAAATGTTGAATCTGCTCTTGGAGGTGAGTGAGCCCATGACCGGCAGCGGCGCAAATAACCGTGATGTTAAAAAAATCAACCGCATCCGAACGATTCGCAGCATTTTTTCCTGCGACCGAATCTCGCAGCCGGAGCTTGCGGCAAAAGTCAACAACAGCTGGCCGACCGTATTGCAGAATGTCAAAGAACTGATGGCGATGGGACTGGTGCAGGAGGTCGGCACCTTTGAATCTACCGGTGGGCGCAAGGCGAGAGCATTTGCTCCCGTGCGGAATGCCAGACTTGCGGTCGGACTGGAGATCACCCAGAATCATGTCGGAGCAGTTCTGGTCGATCTGTCCGGTAACCTTCTCCACTATGAGCGTAAAAAGCGTCTTTATGAGCGGTCGGACACCTATGCGGAAATGCTTGCCGGAATCGTGCAGGGGCTGATTGAAAAAGAGGGCTGCCCGGTCGAAAAAATCTTGGGCGTTGGCATTTCGCTGCCCGGTATTCTGGACAAAGAGGGGCAGACATTGGTTTACTCTCATGCCTTGGGTCTGCGGAATGTTCCTACCGAAGAATTCAGCCGTTACATCCCGTTCCCCTGCCGGTTCATCAACGACGCGAACGCTGCCGGACTTGCTGAAGTGCGCGACCTCGAATCTCCCCGCAGCCTTGTCTACCTTTCTCTGAGCAACAGTGTCGGCGGTGCGATTCTGACCGGTGGAGCGCTCTATGGCGGCGACCATCTTCGTGCCGGAGAGTTCGGGCACAACACGCTCGTTCCCGATGGCCGCCCCTGCTACTGCGGAAAAAAGGGCTGTCTGGATGCCTATTGCTCTGCAAAAGTCCTCTCCCAGCTGACCGACGGAAATCTTGCACTATTCTTTGACGGGTTGCGCTCCGGCAATGCAGCTTTGCAAACGGCATGGAATGAATACCTTTCTTACCTTGCTGTAGCAGTCAATAATCTGCGCATGACCTTCGACTGTGATGTAATTGTTGGCGGCTACGTTGGCGGCTTTCTGGCAGAGTTTGGCGAACCGCTCCGGGAAATGCTGGTCGAGCGTAATACGTTTGAGCCGGACAGTTCCTACCTGAAGTTCAGCCGCTATAGGCTGGAAGCCTCTGCGCTGGGAGCCGCTCTGCTCCATATCGAAGCCTTTATTCAGAACCTATAAACCTTCCCATCGAGGACGGCACCTGCCGTCCTCGATTTTTTGCACAATTCCGCCGCTTTTTCCTTGTGCAGTTCTCCGAATCCGCGAAAAAGGGCTTGACTTTGGTTGTTCGGTGTGTTAATTTGTAGTAACATTCATAAACACTTTATAAAAGTTAATAAACAAATAAAAACGGAGGTCATCTTATGAAAGGCACAATGAAAGTTGCAGTCATGAACGGCATCGGCAAGATGGGCTACACCACCCGCCCGATCCCCACACCCAAAGAGGACGAAGTTCTTGTCAAGCTGGAATACGTTGGCATCTGCGGCAGCGATATGCACTACTATGAAACGGGTGCGATCGGCAATTATGTGGTCAAGCCACCGTTCGTGCTGGGCCACGAGCCGGGTGGCACAGTCGTGGAAGTTGGCAGTGCTGTCAAGCATCTGAAAGTCGGCGACCGCGTTGCGCTGGAGCCAGGCAAGACCTGCGGTCACTGCAAGTTCTGCCGTGAGGGCAAATACAACCTCTGCCCGGATGTCGTGTTCTTCGCTACCCCGCCGGTAGACGGTGTTTTTCAGGAGTATGTGGCACATGAAGCAAACCTCTGCTTCAAGCTACCGGACAACGTAAGCACCATGGAAGGTGCGCTGATCGAGCCTCTGGCCGTTGGTTTCCACGCCGCCAATCAGGGCGGTGCTCATGCCGGTCAGACTGCGGTGGTCATGGGTGCAGGCTGCATTGGTCTGGTCTCCATGATGGCGCTGAAAGCCGAGGGTGTTTCCCGTGTTTACGTTGTAGATATCATGCAGAAGCGTCTGGATAAGGCTCTTGAACTGGGTGCAGACGGTGTGATCAACAGCCGCGAAAAGGATGCTGTCCAGATGATTCTCGACCTGACCGATGGTCTGGGCTGCGACCTCGTTATCGAGACTGCTGGTACAGAAATCACTACCCGCCAGGCCATTGAGATGGCGCAGAAGGGCGCAAACATCGTTCTGGTTGGTTACTCCAAATCCGGCGAGATGACCCTGCCTATGAGCCTTGCACTGGACAAGGAACTGACCTTCAAGACCGTGTTCCGTTATCGCCACATTTACCCCATGGCGATCGATGCCGTTGCTTCCGGCAAAATCAATCTGAAGGGCATTGTGACCAACATCTTTGACTTTGACGACATCCAGAATGCCATGGACAAGAGCATTTCGGACAAGGCCAACATCGTCAAAGCAGTGGTGAAGATTGCGGAGGAAACGAAGGTATGAGCTTTCCGCAGGTTCTGACCGGTGTGGCGCACATTGGCATCCCAACAAATGATCTCGACAAGACCATTGCATTTTACAAGAAGCTGGGGTTTGTTTCTGCGCTGGAAACGGTGAACAAAGCCGCCGGGGAGCGCGTTGCGTTTCTTCAGCTTGGCGATCTGATGATCGAAACCTATGAAAACCATCGTGCGGCGGAAAAGGCCGGAGCAATCGACCATGTAGCTCTGGCAACGACCGATATCGAAGCCGCCTTTGCTGCGGCAAAAGAGGCAGGGATGCACCTGCTACATTCCAGCATCCAGTCACTGCCGTTCTGGGAAAACGGTGTTCGCTTTTTCATGGTCGAAGGCCCGAATAAAGAGAGAATAGAGTTCTGCCAGAAATTATAAGCATCGCGTCAAGAGGAGAAAGGAGCGCGTCGTATGAGTTACACAGCAGAGCCGAAACAGCAGGATAGTATAACCAGATTATGTCCGAACTGAACGCTAAAAAAACAGGTTGAGGTGATACCATGTTTGATGTTGTAGCTTTGGGAGAAAGCCTGATCGACTTTACCCCGAACGGAACCAATGCACAGGACATCGAATTGTTTGCCCGGAATCCCGGCGGTGCACCCGCCAATGTCCTTGCCATGAATGCTCGTCTGGGCGGCAAAACAGCATTCATCGGAAAAGTCGGCAAAGACGGATTTGGCGATTTTCTCCGCCAGACCCTTGTGGAAAGCAGCATTGATGTGTCCGGTCTGGTGATTGACGAAAAGATTCCCACGACCCTTGCCTTCGTACAGCTTGACAGCAAGGGAGACCGCTCCTTTACCTTTTACCGGAACCCCGGTGCCGATGTGATGCTGACTTCGGCAGAAGTCAACAGGAATCTGATCGACGATGCTGCCATCTTCCATTTCGGCTCTGTCTCTCTGACCGCCGACCCGAGCCGCACCGCCACGTTGGAAGCTGCGCGGTATGCACGGCAGCAGGGCAAGCTGGTCAGCTTTGACCCCAATTACCGTCCGCTTCTGTGGGAGCACCCGGCAGATGCCGTTGTCCAGATGCAGGAAGGTGTCAAGCTTGCGGATCTTCTGAAAGTTTCCGAGGAAGAAATGCAGCTTATCACAAACGAAAGCGACCTTGCCCGCGGCTCACAAGCCCTGCTCGAAATGGGGCCATCTCTTGTGCTGGTATCGCTGGGTGCAAAGGGTGCTTATTACCGGAACGCTGTGGGCGCAGGGCATCTTCCCACCTATGATGTGCCTACCGTGGACACGACGGGTGCAGGCGATGCTTTCATGGGCGCAATTCACTACCAGCTGCGGAGAAAAGCTACGGGGGATTTGCGTACCCTCCCTGCATTTGAGCTTGAAGAAATCGTCCGCTTCGGCAATGCAGCGGGCAGTCTGACCACGACAAAGGGCGGCGCAATCCCTGCAATGCCCTCCATGGTGGAAATTCAGAACTGCATTGCCTCTATCCCACTGATGTAAAAGAAAGGATACCCTATGACAAAATTACAGATCAGAATGCGGCAGGTCGATCAGGTCAAGGACTTTGTAGATTTGCTGTCCAAATATTGATATGTACCCAGTTTTCTGGACACTGGATCAAAATTGAATAATTAAGATTCCATCATGGATGCTTCCCTGAATTTAGAGGGAGGCATCCATTTTGTTTTGGCTTGGATTCTGCTGTTATTGTAATAGTCAATATACTCGGCAATCGCCTTGGAGAAGGCTTCAAAGGAGGGATAATCCTTCTCAAATCCATAGAACATTTCATTTTTCAACCTGCCAAAGAAGGTCTCCATAATGCAATTGTCGTAGCAGTTTCCCTTTCGGGACATGGATTGAATGATTCCGTGCTTCTGAAGTTCACCACGATAGAATGCGTGCTGGTACTGCCACCCCTGATCTGAGTGCATAATCAAGCCTTGTAACGCCAGGCAGAAAATCCTGATCACCAATGATGAAATTGATTATTCAACAAGTACTGTCCGGCATATCAGACTGAAGGAATTTCTGGAATCAGAGGCACTATGATTTGTCCAATGCCTGAAGATTCCATATGCGAACAGGACGAAACAACAGATCACGATTGATAGTATTTATTATTCGAAAAAGTCCTCCCGGGCAACCAATTTTCCGGGAGGATTGATGATCCCCGGAACAGGCGCAAAAACATATCCGGAGAAATCATGTTTTCTTCTTGTTTATCAGTCTATGCGGTGAAACTATGCATCTTGTGCATCTTTCAGACCCGGACCGCCTGCGCCTAAATATCCTTTGCTTTTTCCTTCTTTTGAATCAGCAAACCAGAATGAATATATATCCGCATTCTTCGACAGGAAACGAATTCTGAGCCGTTTTTTTCCTTCTTCCAATTCAGAAGAATGTTTCCATACAACCATATGCTTGGTTGAAGAACCGCACAAAGGGATACAATCATCCACTTCGAAGCCATGAATGATTTGTCCTGTTTCGTCCAATAGTTCTGCTTTTATATACCCATCCATTCCTGATTCGGCATTGATGAATAAGAATTTTCCATTGGTTTCCAATATGCCGGTCAGCAATTCTGCTTCTCTGTTCCCAGCTCTCATGGAAGCAAAGCCGTCTCTTCTTAATGTTGCAAGTCCCATTGATGCGCCGGCATACATATCCATTCCCAGACGTGGTGAATGTCCCGACCAGGCGGAGTAATATATATATAGTTCATCTCCCACAACACAGCAGATTCCGCCGACGTTGTGCAAATACCCATAATCCCATTTTCCTCTTACTCTTGATGCAGAGAGAAAAGGAGTACGACAATCCCTTGTCCAGTGAAAACCATCCCGACTGAATCCGATCTCCAGGTCTATTGTTTTCGGTCGCTTTTGCCGATCACATATTTCATTGGGAGGTCCCTGAAAGACGGCAAACATTCCAAGCATAAGACTCTCATAGGGTGTTGCATCAAGTTTATATAATTGCGGAACATAACCCAAATCCGGATCTGGCAGATCATATTTGTCCGTTCTGGCCCAAAATGCGACATCAGGCAAATTCCATGCTGCAGAAAAGAAATCATCTGCTTCCGCATATCCCCGTGTCCTGCTGTTATCAATGGTTGAGAAAGTTCTCAGACTAAAGACCCATTTTTTCCTGAACGGATTATAAAAGAATGTGGAGTTGTCGCCACAGGGTGATGTTTTGCATACTTCTTCCCAATGTATTCCATCCGCACTACGAAACAGATGCCCCCCTTCCTCTTCAGGTATCAGATCATATGGCAGTTCCTTGTGAAACGCGAGCTTTTTTTCGTATTCTCTGAAGTATACAAACATCTTGTATTTTTCTTTGGGATCGGTGTAATTTCTATCCAACCAGACAGCAGCTCCATCCCTGAAAGTCCCGTTTTTCAGCGGAAGGACGACGCCATCCATGATGGAAGAATCAATCTCATTCAGCCTTTTCCAGTGAATACCATCCTTGCTCTCAGCATATCCGATTCCCCGGAACCATCCTGCATGATACCAAAGTTTGAAGCAACCGGCATCTTCATCATAGAACAGGCCGTCATCGAACGGAGCCGCCACTGGACAATACCCATGATTCAATTCCACCTCGGTCTGAGGAAACAAAACAGGAAGATCACGAGTTTCTGGTTGATGAAAGACACGATACATGTCTGTCTTTTCAATCAGGAAATCGTCAACAAAAAGCTGTCTGCCAATATCGATCGGCTTGATCTCAGGAGGATTCTCCAAATAAGGAACCGGAAGCGTTTCCAGCATAGATTTTCCGTGATCAGCAACCAGCCATTTTTCATTGAATTCTATTCCATTGTAGAGTATTTCCATATGGACCCCTTTACGAACAGTGAATTCTGTCGATTTCTTCCTGAGACAGTTCAATATCAAGTGCTTCAATACTCATTTTTAGTTCGGAAAGAGTACTGACACCGATAATGGGAATAATCTGGAAATATTGTCTGTTCAGCAAATAAGCAAGTGCGATCTGTGTCGGATCTACATTTCTGGCTTTGGCAACAGCCGCTGTTGCATCTGATCTTCTCCTGGATACTGGGTTCTCATAGAAAGATCTCACATGGGCATATTTATCACTGGTCAGGAAATCCTTTTCCCTGGAGAGGGTAAAATATCCCTGCGCCTGGGAGGAGTATGCAAAAATGGGCATCTGAGTGGCTACATGGTAATTGATTCCTTCTTCTCCCAGCCAGGTCATCCTGTCAGGCTGGAGAGCGGGAACATTGGCTTCAGCCAGATTATGCATAACCTGCCTGGCTGAAAAACCTTTTATTCCTGCCTGTTTTGCATATAAAACTGCTTCGCGGATTCTTGGAAGCTGCCAATTGGAAAGCCCGAAATTTAATATTTTCCCTTCTTTATAAAAGCGATTTAAGGTTTCCAGTATTTCCGCAACCGGCCGTTGCGGATCGTCATGATGCAACCAGTAAAAATCAAGATGATCTGTATTCAGATTTCTGAGACTCTCGTGAAGATCATGACTGATCTCCTGAGGTGACATTCTGTTGATATGCATCGTGATCAGATTCGGACAGGCACACTTGCTGTCAAGAACAATACTGTTGCGATTATGACGTTCTTTTATCCATTTCCCGACACACATTTCACTTCTTGGCAGATATCCTTTCGCCCATCTTCCGTAGATGTTTGCTGTATCCAGCATTGTGCCTCCATTTTCAATGAATTCATCAAGAATCTTAAAAGATTCTTCTTCTGAAAGATGACTTCCAAACGGTCCACATCCCAGAGCAAGCTTCGAAACAGTAAGACCTGTATCACCGAACATTTCATACTTCATATATATATCCCTCTTTTCAGTATTTTACTTTGTAATCCATAGGATTCATTCCGGTATATCTTCTGAAAACAGCAGAAAAGTATCCGGATGAAGAGAAACCTGTTTCCTTTGCAATATCTATAATTTTCATATTTGTCGATACCAGTAGTTTTTGTGCCTTTTCGACCCGGATCCGGTTGATATAATTGATCACATTTTCACCTAATTCCTGTTTAAACAGTCTTGAAAGATAACTCGGATTCAGATAGACGCTTTCCGCAACATCAGTAAGAGAGATATTGTTCCGGAGATTATTCTCAATAAACCACCTCGCTTTCTCTATGGTTTTCTGTTTCATTGATCTTTCTTCTTCCTTCTGACTCCCTTTTACCGTGCTGACAACCTGCAGCAGAAAGGAGCGAATAGTTTCACTGCTCTCCCATATGTCGTCTTCACCATTCATCCGGATCATTAAATTGGAAACCTGAAAACTAAACCCATTTTCACAGAGTTTATCTGCCAGAACAATCAGCAGGCCCTCCCTGATTCCCTGCCTGGCATATGGATTCTTATCTGTACCTGAAAGAAATCTGTCATATTCATCCGATATTCCGGGAAGCAACACGTTTTTATAGATACATTGGATGGTTTTTTCCCGCCATTTCGTTATTTCAAGAAACGGAGAGGGGATGATAATGATTTTGTTTTCATAGGAATTATGATTTCTGGCCCATTGCATGGTTTTATAGGCATAACCGATATCATTCCATTCCAGGGGATCTCGCAACTGAGCTATTTCCAGACTTTCGTTTTCTTTTTCTGCTGTCAGCAGCATCTCGAGCATACCTGAAATTCTTCCCCCGACATAGTTGCTGTCTTCCCCGTCCTTTTCCTGTAACAGACAAATCAATTCCGTTCCGGAAACCAGAGGGACCATCGCCATGAACCCTTCCGCAAGCCTGGAGATTCTCTGCTCACATCGAAGGAGTAAATTCTCCAGATCCAGCATACGTTCGAAATGATTCTTGTTCATGTAAAGAGAAAACATCCTGACAGGTTTCTCTCCTGAGAATGAGAGAGCGACTTCATTAAGCTTTCTTTTTCGCTCGTCTGTCTCATACTGATCCCCGGAGAAAATGCCTTTCAGAAAATCGTTTCTTTTCCTGCATACCTGACAGGCTCCCTGAACATCATCACTGATCCATAGCATTCCCGCTTCATTTTCAATGGCCTGAATTGCTTCCTGAATAGTCTGATGAACAATCTGATATCCGTCATATTTCATTAAATACCGGAAACAGTTCAGATTGGCAGCTTTCTGTGCGTATTCAAAGTCGTCGTGGCAAGTCAGGAAGATTACTTTACATCGGGGCCAGAGCTCTTCTATTTTTCGGAGAAGTTCGATGCCGTCTATCCGTGGCATACTGATATCAGTAACAACAACATCAATCTGCATACGATTCAGACATTGCAACGCTTTCTGACCGGAATATGCCTTTACATATTCGATTCTGTCATCATCCATTTGCTGCAATGCATCCTGTAACGCATCAACAATATTGATTTCGTCATCCACCAATAATACTCTATACATTCGGTTTTCCTTCCCCTGAAAACTCCAGATGAATTTCAACTTTCATTCCGCCAAGATCAGACCTTCCCAGTGAAATACCACTGTTTTCTCCCAGAAGAATACGCAGGCGACGATGTGTGTTTACCATACCCGTTAATTCTTCATCCCCATGGAATGTCTCTATTTTCAGCCTGTGATTAATTTCCGCAAGTTCTTCATCCGTGACCTCTTTGCCGTTGTTCTCAATAATAATGGTCAGATTTCCGTCTGCAACACGATGATGTGTAATGAGCAATATCCCGTTGCTCTCAACATCCTTTAATCCGTGCCTGTAAGCATTCTCAACCATAGGCTGCATAAATAGCTTCGGAACCATGAAGGATGAAAGATCAGACGGAAGGGCCTCCATCCGGCAGTCAATCCGATCGCCAAAGCGAATATTCTGTATTTCAATATAGTTCTTTGTAAATTCATATTCTTTCCACAGTTCAACCTGATCGGCTTTGTTTCTGGTAATATACCGATAATATTCAGCCAGTCTGGATGTCAGATTCTGAATGCCTTCACAATCCTGAAGCTGGGCTAAAGAATAGATGTTGTAGAAACTGTTATACAAAAAATGCGGAGAAATCTGGGCCTGCAGGAGTTTCATTTCTGCTTTGCTTACCATCAGCTCCTTTTCATAATTGTCCCTGATCAACTCCTTCAGTTGGTCCTTCATATTGTTGTAGCCACTATATATTTTTTGAAATTCATCTCCACGATGATAATGGATCGAAACACTGAAGTCTCCTCTTTTTATATGTTCAAACGCATCGGTCAGTGTATTGATTGGGAGCGACAACAACCTGTACAGCTGACGGCCAAAGAATAATGTGGATACAACAAGTAAAATCAACATCCCCCCCCAGAAGACAAGCTGAAACCATTTTCCTTCAATTTCCGAGATATTAAGGTGGGCAGACAATGAAAAATTATTGTTTAGTATTCCTTTTTGCAGGATGCGATCATTTCCATAGGTATGATCTCTCTGAAGGGAAGCATCATCCAGGCGATATGAAGCATCGCTGCCGGCAAGATACCAATTACATTGTGTTTCCTCAAGAAGCAAGAAAGTGTTGTACTGATCACAGTTGTCGTCGAGAAGCATTTGAAGGTTTTTCTCGTCAATGAAGGTAACGACTACAAATTCGGCATCATCCCGCAAAGACTGCGGATAAGCTGAAACCACTGCCAATTTCTGATCAATAAGTTGGAAGGATGTTGAATACTTTGAAGAAAGACCGGAGATATCTATTCCGGATTCCGATATGGTTTCAAGTCTTCCGTTGCTGCCATAGGCCATATTTTTTGCCGGAATGATAAGATAACATTTCTCAGCAAAACCTGAACTTTCCTGAATACTTTTCAGTTCATCCATAATATGATTCGTGGAACATATTCTCTGATAATTCGAATACGTTTCCTGTTGAATCACATCAATGATAATCTCATCATCATTGATCACATTGAACTGCCTTTGCAGAATCTGCCATATTTCCCGCTCAATCTGATCTCCAACAAACCGGAATCTCATTTCTACGAAATTTCGGATCCGACTGGCATATTCCGTCTGCCGATAATTGACCAGTATTCCCACAGATGACAGCAGGACAAGCAAGATCAGTAAGAACAGAAGAATAAGTCTTATCACAATTCTCATTCTGAAACTGCTGTCATTCATATTGGCATCTCCGTTTCGGTAATAATATCAACTTGATCTTATCCTTTTACGCCTCCCAGTGTCAATCCTGTTATAAAAAACCTCTGGAAAAAGGGATATGCCAGAAGCATGGGAAGCATGGCTATAATTAACTGAGCTGCGTTAAAAGTTCTCAGATTTACTTTTAACAATTCCTCAATTTCTTTTTCCGAAAGTTTTTCCAGGTTTTTCGACAGATGCAGAAGAACCTGCAGATAACTCATCAGGGGATATTTCTCCATTTTGTTCATCAGAATCTGTCCGCTGAACCATTCATTCCAGTGATTTACCAGACAGAATAAGGTTAATGTGGCGATCGCCGGAACTGAACAGGGAATATATACATTGGTTAAGACCCCCATTGGACCTGAACCGTCAATAATGGCTGCTTCCTCAATCTCGTATGGCACTCCCCTGAAAAAACTGACAAGCAAAATCGTGTTGTATACCTGAACAGCGCTTGGAAGAATGAGGGCCCACATGGAATTCAAAAGCCCTGTAGCCCGTATTGTCAGGTACCATGGAATCAATCCACCATTAAAAAGCATTGTTAGCAGGAAAAACCATACATATATTTTTCTGCCCATCAGTTTGTCTTCTCGTCTGGACAATGTAAAAGCAGCCAGGATGGTCAGGATCATATTGAGCGGTACACCTATTCCTACCCGAATCAGTGAATTGAGAAAAGACTGCCAGAAGGCCTGCCTTTGCATGGTGTTTTTGTAAGCAATCAGATTGAAACCAATAGGATACAGTGTTACCTCTCCTCCAGCGGCAGCTTCGGTAGATGAAAGTGAAAGCGCCAGAATATTCATTAATGGCAGAAGGCAGCTGAGCGCAATCATTGTAAGAAGGAAGAAATTCACAACACTGAATATTTTTTGTCCCCGTGTCCTCATGTGCATTATTTATCCCTCCTAGAGCAGTTTGTATCCGGTTGTCTTATAGGCAATCCGATAGCCGATTATCAGAAGAGTACAGGATACAGCCGATTTAAAGAAACCAACAGCTGCTGCCGGAGCATATTGAAAATCTTCCAGTCCCAGTCTGTAGACAAATGTATCAAGAATGTCGCCAGTCCGATAAACAGAAATGCTGTACATATTGTATACCTGGTCAAAACCCGCATTCAGGACATTTCCCATGCTTAATATCAACAGAAGCACTGCTGTCGGAAGCAAGGAAGGAATCGTAATGTAAACCGTTTGTTTCCATCTTCCGGCCCCATCTACTAGCGCTGCCTCATAAAGAGTCGGATCAATGGATGTCAGTGCAGAGAGATAGATAACCGCTCCGAATCCCATTTCCTTCCACTCGTGCGAAATAACGACCGTATATGGGAAGATATCCGCATTCCCGATGAAAAAGATGGGCTGAATTCCCAGTTTGCCAAGTATCATATTAACGACTCCGTTCGTCGGGGACAGCAGATCAATTAATATGCCGCTTAGAATGACCCAGGATAGGAAATGCGGCATATACACAACTGTCTGAATAAAGCTCTTGACTTTGATCCTTCTGACTTCGTTCAGAAGCAAAGCAAGAATAATCGGACAGAGTAAGTCCATTATGATTTTCAGACAGGCAATTCGGAACGTATTTCCAATCACCTGGACAAACGACGGCAATGATAACAGATAGGTAAAATTGTCCAGTCCAATGAACGGGCTTTTCCATACACCACGGATCGGATTGAATTTCTGGAATGCGATGACCAGTCCAAACATGGGTATATAGGAGAAAATAAAAAGCAAAATCATAGCGGGTAAGATCATCACATGATATTGCCATTCGCGTTTAAGTCTTCGTAACAATTCTGATCTCTCCTTCGTTTTCTTGAATTGGAAACTGCGGCGAAAGCCGCAGTTTCCATAATTCATTCTTTACTTCTGAGAAATCCACCATTCATTCATTTCCTTTGTGATATCCTTACCGCCAAGATTATACCAGTTCTCCACAAACGAATCCCATTCGTCAACACTCTTCTCGCCGGTAATGATCTGAATGACCGTTTCATCCTGCAGCTTTTTCAAGGTTGATTCACGCTCTGTCTGAGTCGGAGTCTGAGGTCCATAACCCAGGTCTTTCATAATCCGATCCTCATCCAGATAGATGAATTTTGTTCTTACAGAATATGCTGAATCTTCACAGTTGGGATCACAGCAGAAGTTTGCATGCTGTTCATACAGCGTATATCCAATATCGCCGGCATGGAACCGTTTGATATTGTCATAAACAAAGATTGCTTCACCGGTCAGATCCGCTTCAGTGAAATCAGGATCATCGCTGATCTGCATCATCTGCCTGTATCTCGGACGTTTGTAGGGCCAGTGATCGTTTGTCAAAGAATAGTTGTAAGGCCCTACTTCATCATTTACATGATATTTGTGATACATTTCAGCTGTGACATTGTCGGAGAACATCAGTTCAATCCACAGGCAATACATTTTGGCCAGGGCTTCAGGGTGTTTGCAATTCTTGTTAACGACCATGAATTGTTTTGGAACGGTATTGTAGGACTGAGCATAGACCGGTTTATCGTCAGAAGCAGGGATTTCAAAGGATCTCCATGCTCCTGCATATTTTTCCGGATTTCGCAGATACTGCTGGCCGGTTACATTGGTCGGGAAGAATGGAGTGGAGAATGCAGCGCCAATCTTGTCTGCCGCAAGATCTTCCGTGACCTTGTCATATTCCTTGATGGCGAACTCGGGGTCAATTGCACCTTCGGAATAAAGGTACTGGAGCGCCTGCAGTGCTTTCTTCATTTCCGGAAGGACAGAGCCGTAAACAAGATTTCCGTCAGCATCTTCTATCCAGATATTTGGATATGCATGGTAGGCATTGAAAAAACCTTCTAGGCAGAAGAAATCTTTCCAGAGATTCTTTTTGATGCCAAGACCGTAAGTGTCGTTTTTCCCATTTCCGTCCGGATCATCCTTCGTGAAGGCAATCATAACCTGAAGGAATTCGTCCATGGTTTTCGGATAATCAAGTCCAAGATTCGCAAGCCAGTCTTTCCGAATATACGGAATCATAATACCGGAAGACGGTTCTTCTGCGAGCTGAGGCAGAGCATACAGTTTTCCGTTTCTGGTTGCTGCAGCAAATTGTGTCTCAAAGTCTACCGTCTGGTAATATGTTGTAGGAGTAAGCAGACTGAAGAAGCAATCAGACAAATCAGCAATCATGTCGCCTTCAACCAGAAGATCGAGGTTTTTCTTGTCGACTCTCATGATATCAGGTAAATCACCGGACATCATGGCCAGCGACAGTTTCTGATCGTACTGTGTCGATGTGGCTGTCCAGTCATAGACGACATTGATGTTCAGATATTCTTTGTAAGCACGCTGCCAGGCATTGTTTTCAAGAGATTCACCCGCGGCATACATCAGGGTAGGGTCTTTGACAGTTGCAACATGAATTGTCACTTCTTCTTCATAGGGTCCGATCATTGCCAGGATATCATCGGGGATTTCCTTGACAGTCGCTGCGTCCTCAGCTGCTGCGGTCAGGAACATGGACATCAGCAGTGAAAGACACATCAGGATACATACCAGCCTTTTCATTGTTACTTCCTCCTTGTATTTTTTTGGGATCAATCCCTTTACCAAAATGATAACAATGACGAAAAAGACTGTAAATTCGAAATTTTTGATTTTCAGATATCAATTTTGAACTTTTATCATTCATTTTCTCCAAAAAATGCCATACCGTTTTTCCAAAAGATCAGATCTTTTTCTGCTTCCGAAATAAAAGGGGCTTTCTCTATCCATTCGATTAATTCATCGTAGGAGTAAATTCTCAGTGTTCCGGGGATGTCGCTTCCCCATATCAACTTACTGTAACCAATTACACTCGCTGCCCGTTTTACTGCCTCCCAGGCAATATCATATCCCGTTTTTTTATCTGCAAGCATGCAGGAAACTGCAGTAAGTCCAAGATAGATATTATCTCGCTTTGCCAAAGAAATAAGTTCATCAAAACGATTCATCGCCCATGGGACCCCGAACAAATCCATATTCATGCCACCAAAGTGCTCGATTATAACCTGTGTATTCTTCATTTTCGCTGACAGTTTTTCAAACTGATCCAACTGCCAGGCCCTATGCCCCACTCCACCGATATCATAAACAATTCTGAGATCTTTGTCTCTTACAACTTCCCATATGGCTTGCATTTCCGGACTGTCGCACACCTGAAGCTTCGGATATATTCCTGTCCAGCCATATTCTTCGCTGATCTCAAGTTTTAATACTTTGACCAGTGGGTTCTCTGCATATGTTGCCACCTGTTCTGCGGCATCCGGGTCATACATATCCACCTGAACAGATCCAAAAAAACGATCGGGATATTGTTTGACTGATTCAGAAATATAGTCATTTTTATTTCCGATGGTCGGGTTCTGAATTAAAAGCGCTTTATCAACTCCACTGCTATCCATGATCCTGTTACAGGCATCAACAGGGAAACTGGTATCATGATAGTTCGCCGGCATGAACTGAGATTCAATATTCCCTGTTCTGATTTTTCCATCTTTTAGTCCAACGGTTTTACCACCAACACTTTTTCCATCAATTTTGTCGAAAACATGCATATGCATATCAAGTATTTTTCTTCCGTTTCGCATAGATACTCCTCCTTCTGAGCTTATACTTATTTCGGACAACCAGCAGCTTGCAATCATAATATATCTTTTTTATCTGTATTTTAAAATTGCAAATAATTGATTTCCATGCGACGATATTTACACAAAAAAATAGTCAATAACCCGATAGTCCGGAAAGTTTTCCTGACATTGCTTTATTCTGGTCTGCAGTTATTCGCGACAGTTTTTTTCAGTATAATGCTGCTGAAAGCTGATATATGCAGGTTATATTGCCTGTATGATCGAGATTCCGCCATGTCTGATTTTACAACGATTCCGTTAATAATCTGTCATTCTTATCCATCAGTAAAATTGATTATTTGTGCTGTTTTATAACAGTTGATTGAATTGACAATCACTTATTTTCCTTATAATCTGATGTGGGATAGATGTCCATGGTGGTTTGAATGTTTGCATGTCCAGCGATGGTCTGCAATGTCTTGAGGTCAACACCTTCTCCGGCCAACATGGTTAAGTAGGTGTGGCGGAGGACGTGCGCTGTTGCACCATGAAGGTTCACACGCTTTTTCAATCTGCGCATCAGCTTTTCATAGTCCCATGACTGGAAGGGTTCTTCGCCGCCAAAGACATAACCCGTTGCACGATAGGGCATTAACAATTCTTTGAAATGATCTCCGAATGGGATATCCCTTGCGCCGTTCTCCGTTTTTGGTTGTGCCAATGTGTGCACCCTCGCCTGTGATCTGTGTGTTGTTCCGCCTGATGTGGACAACCTTTTGATCAAAGTCGATATCCTTCCAACGCAGTCCCATGACTTCACCGCGCCTCATCCCGATAAGCATCAGCAAAGCCATCAGACAGCGTTCTTCTTCCGGAAGAGCTGAAAATATCCTTCGTCGTGACAGCATAATCTACCATCATCGTTCTGGCCGATTCTTACGCGCCGTCTGTAGGGGGGCATTGGCTGCTCTCCTTCCGTAGGCGCATCCGTGGTTTTCATAATGAGGTTGTCAAGGTTCAAGGTGCGGAGGGATTCGGTAAACCACTCCATGGCATAGGTTTCATTCTATACGATTCGTTTCATTTGGGGATTCTCCTTCTTTGGTTTTATTTCGGATTATGCTCCTTTATTGCGAATTGCGTAAGCGTTGGTGCAAATGTGCATCGTCAGCAATCCGTATTGATAAGGGAGTCAAGAGGGAGGCTCTCATTGTGAAGAATGCCCCCTTCTATGGTGGGTGCAAGGTGGGTTTATGGTGGGCTTCTGATAATCCAGCAGTTAGTCGTGAGATGCCAACGCTCCTTCTCATCCTTCGATGGTCGACCATATATTCAGATCACTTTTTTATCCCTTGATGGCGCCAACCATGACGCCCTTGACGAAGTATTTCTGGAGCATCGGGTAGATGAGGAGGACCGGGATGGTGGCCACCATCATCGTGGCATACTTGATGCTTTCGCCGATCGGGGCGGAGGTATCCGCCGGCAGACCGGAGGTCATGGAGCTTACGCTGTTGGAGATCAGGATCTCACGCAGCACCAGCTGCAGCGGGTACTTGGGACGGGCGCGCAGATAGAGCATGGCGTTGAACCAGGAGTTCCAGTGACCGACGGCGTAGAACAGCACCATGACGGCCAGCGTCGCCTGCGAAAGCGGAAGGATGATGCGGAAGAGGATCTGGAAGTCGTTGGCGCCGTCGATCCTTGCCGATTCCTCCATGCTGTCGGGGATCTCGCTCATGCCGTTTCGCATGATGATCAGGTTCCACGTGTTTACAGCGTTGGGAAGCACCATGGCCCAGAAGTTGTCGTACAGGCCGATGCCCTTGACCACCAGGAAGGTGGAGATCATGCCGCCGCCAAAGAACATGGTGAAGGAGATCAGGAACATGATGGTGTGACGGGCGCGGAAGCCTTTCCGGGACAAAACATACGCGCCAAAGCAAGTCAGCAGCAGATTGATGCAGGTACCAACCGCCACATACAGCAGCGCCTGATAGTTGTTTTTGATCATCTGCTCGGATTTGTTGGCCGGCATTTTGTCCTGGCGGATGATGCGCGCAGCATCAGCTTTCGACGTAAAGGCTCCTTCGATCACGCTGGACCAAACAGCCTCGTCGATGGTCGCTTCTTCCATGATCTGTTCGGACAGCTCGTCGAACACAAAGCTGCGCCGGGCAATTTCGGCAACCACATCGCATTGCGCTTCGATGGTCTTGTTGATGACAAACCAGAAGGGCTGTCCGTTCTGAGCCTTAAGCGGCAAGAGAATTGCCGCTTTTTTTCGGGCTTCCTCCATCGCCGGCCAGAATTGGCTGATGGGTATCGACACGGGCAGCCGATAGGCGATTTCTTCACGGGACAAATACCGATCCATAAACTGCTGAACAAGAGACTCCATGCGACCACCTCGCTGCTAATAATCTACTATTCTATTTCTATCATACTTCCGATAAAGTCCAAATGCAAGAGGGACATATTTGATTCAATGGCAAGACCATGAAAAGCATGTTGCGAAGAGCAGGTCGCCCCCCAACCCACACGCTCATGATTTTACACCAGTTATGCCGATTGATATATTTTAACAATAAACAAAAACCATATCTTCTGCCAATTTGGGATTCTGCAGGTTTTTTGTCCCCCAGGAAAATTAGCTCTGCTAACACTCTGCTAATTTCACCCGGGGAAGCATGATTATTTTTGATTTTGCGTTCGCCGGTACCAGAGGCTCCGCCATCGGTACTCCCAGCAAAGCGCCCAACGCGTACAGGTTGTCAACGGTAGGCAGGCTCTTTCCTCGCAACCACTTGTAGCTGGCTTGTGGTTTCTCAAAGCCGAAGTGGGCTTGCAAATCCCGAACAGTCATGCCCCGTTCTTCGCGCAGACGCACGATGTTCTTGCCGGTTTCGATCATGTCGATGACCGGAAAAGGCTTCTGATACATGGCTTTCGTCTCCTTCTCAAAGTCGTGTACGGATATTATATGCACCGAAGCACCTTATTCCTCTTTTGTTTTCCTCAGGTTCTTGCTATAATGTTCATAATACTGAATGCGGGTTTGTCATCTTCACGCTCTGGTGGTGATTAATCATGGGCCTCTTCTTGGGGAAAAAACGCCGCGACATCCGCGCATGGGAAGATGCATTGTTCGAAAAAACGGCAAATCGCTTTGTCCAGCCTGATATTGCCCTGTATGAGAGGTTGACGAAGGCACAGATAGAGAATGATTGCCGGATTATTCTTGAAAGTGCGCAAATCATGGTACACACATCCGACTCCAGGGTAGCCGAAAGCCGCCGGAAGCTGATCGGTGAACGTTATGCACACCTGATGACGCTGAAACCATTTGCAGAGCGTTCTCAACGCGCATTGATCAAGGACGCAGTGCAGGCTTACCGGGACTTTATGGACGCCTGCGCCATATTCACGCAAGTCAAGGAGCCGCATTATTACCTGTTCGTCAAGAGTGGATATACTAAAGATGTGCAGAAGCAGGCAGCAGTGGACGGCGTAAAGATTCTCATGATTGATGACCTGTTTTCCATCGAGCAATGAAAATGTGGGTCTGATGATGAGCGTCTGTGACTTCCTGTTGGACGAAAACAGTCTGGATTTTGAACGATGGGAAAGAACAATAAGGTCTGCTCGAACTGCAGAAGGAAGATGAAACAGCAGTTCATCGGCCTGCAGCATTGTAAATGCGGGATGAGCTGGAAAAAAAGATATTGGCTTCTTTGAACGGACGCCGGATATGGTGTTCGGACTCCGGCACAATGCGCCGGGCAAGAAGCCGCGCCGGATCATTGAGATCAGACAGAAAAACTGAATACAATGGATTACTTCCGGCAGTATTTGATCGTCGGCGGGATGCCGCAAGCCGTGCAGGAATACGCCGCAAGCCGGGATTTTGATCGCGTAGACCAAATCAAGCGTGATATTCTGACTCTTTATCGAGCTGATATTGTCAAGCATGCAGAAGGTTACGAAATGAAAGTCGAGAGCATCTTTGACGAAATTCCTGCTCAACTGCAAAAACATGAAAAGAAATTCAAGTTCTCCTCTCTCAAAAAAGAAGCACGATTCCGCGAATATGAAGATGCGCTGTTCTGGTTGGACGATGCAATGATTGCCAATATCTGTTATAACTCCACCGAATCCAACATCGGCTTAAAGCTCAACATGGATCGCATGACGCTGAAATGCTATATGGGCGATACAGGATTACTGATTAGTCATGCCTTTGATGAAAATGGGCTGGTCAGTGAAGAAGTCTATAAAAAGCTCCTGTTTGACAAACTTGAAGTCAACAAAGGAATGATTATGGAAAACATTGTGGCTCAAATGCTTGTCGCCAGCGGACATAAGCTGTATTTTTATTCCAATCCTTCGCGCGACGATAAAGAGGCTCGAATGGAAATTGACTTTTTGATTGCGAAAAGCAAGGTCAGCAGCCGACACAATATCTCTCCCATAGAGGTTAAATCCGGCAGTCATTATACGATTCTTTCCTTGCAGAAATTTGTTGCACGCTTTGCAGAACAAACGGCACAGCCGTATGTTCTGTACACCAACGATTTCAAAGAAGAAAACGGCATCGCCTATCTTCCCGTATATATGACATCGCTGCTCTGAAAATGTTCTGCGTGTCATATTCCGAATAGTCTTTCCAAGATATCTATTCAGGTTTATTCTGCTGAATTTGAACAGCATAGTCACCAAGATGTCCCTCTATGTCCCCTAAGATGTCCCTCAAGATGTCCCTCAAAGACCTTTAGACAACTTCATCGTTACACTCACTTTCCCGCTCAGAATCATGCTGAGCGGGTTTTCCGTTTCATGGAAGATTGCAATGACACATTTTTCTGGAATTATGACATCTATTTTCGCACATTTTTCCGCTTTTTTCAGCGCGTGAAATTCCATTTTTTCCATTTTCACTTTCAAAGGAGGTTGTGATATGCGCAAACCCCATCGAAAACAACTGCTCGCGTGGCTGCTGACAGCCACGCTCCTACTGACCCATCTTCCGGTTTCCGTCCTCTCGGAAGAGATTATCGAAAACCCCATTCAGACGGAAATCGTCGAACAGAACGAACCAGAAATCGCCGAAAAACCCAATCTTTCCGATTTCCCGACCGAAGAAACCGGCGAGCCAACCGAACCGCCCGTTTCGGAAGAACCCAATGAAACGCCCGAACCCAGCGAGCCATCAGGAACTATGGAAATCCCCGCTGACGAGAATACTCCCGATATCCCCGATCAGGATAAATCGGAAACGCCCGAACCATCCGATTCGGATATCGAGGAAACCCCTTCTCCCGAAGTCCCGGAAGAAACGCCTGACACAGATTCAACGGACGAGCCGCCTGCTGAAGAAGTTCCTGCCGAAGAAACGCCCATTCCCGAAGAAAGCCCGCTTCCCGACGATGAGGAAGTGTTTTCTGTATCCGAAGCGATTTTGGAATACGGCTATGCGTATGCCGCTGCTTACGCAGAATCCGTCATTTACGAAGATGCCGCCCTGACCGCGCCGCTGTTCACCTTGAAAGAGGACGGCGGCGTTTTGCTTATCACCGAAGAAACCGAAACGGCGTTCAAGGTCTGGTGGCTCACCTATGCAGACGAACCGCTTTCCGGCTACATTGCCAAATCGGATATATCCGATATCTCTATCTCCGAGGAAAACCGCCAAACACTGAAAGAACAGCGTCCCTGCGGCTTCATCACCTCTGACATCGGCTATATGGATGCGTTCGTTCTCTTTGGCGAGCTGACCATAAGCGAAGAAGCCCCGGAAGCAACGCCTGCGCCCGAACCGCAAGCGCCGTTTCTGCAAGCCGGGGATTACGCCGCCGTCACCACCGAAACCCGTGTCTACCTGTCCATCGACGAATCCATGACAGAAGATGATAACGGCAAGCAGGGCAATCGTCGGACTTTTGCACTCTGCTTGTTGGTGGCCCTGCCCCCAATCCCCTGTAATGCAGAGCAAGCTCTGCGGTTGTGAAGAATTCCTGCGGCATTCTTCGGTTGAGCTTGCGCCCAAAAACGAAAAGAAACCCTATGGCTATCACGCTAATCTGCGTTCATAGTCATAGGGCGTTGTTTTATCTGTCTTTTCCGGTAGTGTGTTGTTCGTGTTCAGGCTCGGCATCCCGCATCCGCTGGGTCTGTCCTTCTTCAAATCGTTCATCATCAAGAAGGGTATCCATATTCAATTTGATATGCCGGAGATTCTTAAGCTCATCGTTCAGGTGTGATAGTTGCTCACCAGCTTGCTTCTTCTGACTGAGCAATAGATCATATTCTTCCGACAGCTCAGAAAGCGTGGGCAGTTTACCACCAGCAGCACTGTACACAGCCTGTGCTTCTTTATGAGCATCAATATCTGCTTTGTGCTCACGATAGAACGCCGGCGACCATCCAGACTCCCGGTATTGGGTGTATACGTCTTTGGTTCTTCTGTAAACCAGAATTGCTTTTTTCTGCTTGCTGATTTCCTGCATACGCGCTTGTGCTGAAGTGATTGCTCTTTTCAGTTCAGTTCGCCTATCAACCGCAGATTGAATTTTGTGCTCAAGCTCAGCGTAAGAACTGATGCGGTTATCAATGAGATAGAGCATTGAGGATGCCAGAACATCGGTATTGTGCCTTTCTGCCCAGCGCTCATATCCTTTTCCTTTCCCAGCTCTCATTTTAGCTTCGATGTTGATGAGCAGTTCAATCTGAGCATGAGGCATTTTGCTTCTGGCCTGTTTCGGAATATGCACATGCTTGCCGGCGAGAGTCAAGCGTAATACTTTTTCTGAGTATTCAGTTCCAACTGTATCCAACCGGATAAAGCGTTTCCCCCCCTGGCGGCTTGATGCTGATCTGTGCGCCGCGCTTGACCCGGCAGCCCGCCTCCTCCAGCAGCTGCATCAGCGCATCAAAGCTATCCGGCTGCATCCGAAGCGCGGCGTCAATCGTCATCCGCAGCATGTCTCGTTGGGATGCTTTGGCGTTCTCACCAAGCCATTTGTCATAGGTGACCGTTTGGTTTTCCGGTTCCCGGATGACGGAAAGCTGATGCTCCTCACAAATCTGGTCGCTTAGCTCAGCCAGCACCTTGCCGGAACGCAGGATGTCTCTGAATTTGCGTGTGCAATCCAGCGCAGTCGCGCAAAAGACAATGTGATTATGGAAAGAATTTTGTCAAGGAATATTTTATCTTTTTCAGTTCTTAATAGCTGAGAACCTTTAAGAAGAGATGTGGATCTATTTGCAACTCAGCCACGCACTTAAGCGCCTTTGTACTAAATCCGGCTGCCTGTGGAGGCCAAAAAGACCCTGTCGGAATAAACCCTTTATCCTTATTAGCTTCTCTTAGTTTATTCATTTCCTTAACAACTGGCGCATCTACAAGTTCCAGTGTAGTTCTATTTAAAATTTTTCTCGTTGGCGGATAATCTATATAACTGTAATCTGATTTTCCTGCATAAGCATATACTATTACATTTAAACTATCAGACATCACTTTAGCAAGACTTTGTCCGCTATTACCAAGGTTACAAGATTGGAGATACACTTCCGCGTTTGACCTAAATGCACTTCTATTCCATTTTTTTATTACATCTTTGTCAATATCAAGTTCATTATTATGTGTCGAATAGCCTAATTTTATTGTACCGCCCTCATTTACAATTCCATGAGAAAACACTGCCATCTTTGTTATTTTATCAACTTCTCTTGATGGACTATTGACATACAAAGTACAGGATTCAGCACTTTTTAGGTATGTTATTTTTATACGTTCTCCTCCCAATTCTCTTGCTGCCTCTTCAAAATTAGGTTTATCAACTCCTTCTATCCATCCATCATCAGCTATAAGCCATCCAATATTTTCTTCTGGAAATGCTATCAGATCATCACGTATTTCCCCAAGCGCAGACGATATGAAGTTATAATCACCATATTTTATTTCTCGTTCACCTTCCGTTGGTGGTGTTTTAAACACATTGCCAGAGATAACAACTATTTCATATCCATCAAAGTCTGCAAATCGAATAGGAGAATTATCACAATACAACATTTCATTAGATGATTTTTTCCCCGGATCCTTCTGCTCAAACCTCCCAATCGTCGGCTCATACTGTCTGGCTCTCAGGTTAATCATGCCCGTCACCGCATCGTAGGCTTCGGCGTTATAGGCAAAGCCGCTCACCTTCTGCGCACCCATCTGCTCTCCGAAAGCGGTAT